>Ga0160427_10000156_pt1 | contig 47425 bp, 51 predicted proteins | sample SolpanmetagenomL_FD_108194 | JGI IMG/M metagenome (GOLD analysis project Ga0160427, IMG submission 108194) | Solar panel surface microbial communities from Lawrence Berkeley National Laboratory, California, USA - L | ecosystem: Engineered > Built environment > Solar panel > Unclassified ...
GCGTTCAAAGGCCCGGATGTGATTCGCTTCCTGCAGCACGTGTTGACGTACGTCCCAGGAGCGGTCGTGGTGGTGCTGGACAATGCGGGCATCCACAAGACGAAGGCCGTCACGGCCTTCGTCTTGGGTGAATCCCGGCTGTCCCTCCAGTACCTTCCACCCTATGCCCCAGAGTTGAACCCGATTGAGCTGGTGTGGGCCTACATCAAGCGGAATGTGCTGGGGAATTTCTGCGCGCGGACGTTGAAGGAACTCAAGGCACGCCTGAAGGTCGGGTGGCAGCGCGTCCGGTATATCCGACTCCCTGATCGACTCCTGTACAGCTACCTCCCATCGTGAACTTCAGCCGAGATCAATAGCGGGTTTGTATAACGCCATGCTTGCATGTCCGTGACTTTCGCAGGAGGTCTATTAGCCAGCCTGCGCGTCGGTCCACGCGTAGGCTTCCTCGTCGCACTTCCGGTGGTGCTCTACCGGCTATATCTGGGCGGCCCTGCTGTCCTTTCAGCCCTCATGAACACGATCCTAGTCATCTTGATCGCTGCATCGATCAGGACCCAGACCAAAGCCCCATTCCGCCTCCCGATGGCCCAGACCTGGTGGATGCCGCTGGTGATCTTCGGCCTGGCCAACCTCACGACCTTCTGGGCCTTCGCAGCGACGGGCAAGACCTTCCCTGAGGCGCTCCCGATCTACCTGTTGTTCGCCAGCATGAGTGCTGTTGGAACGATCCTGGCCAATGGTGTGACTGCCGTCCGATTCAGCTTGATTGTTAAAACTGAGCAGCTCCAACAGTTGGCCTTCACCGACAAACTGACGGTTGCCTTCAACCGGCGGCAGTTTGAAGAGGAGCAAACACACTTCGCGTCAGGCACGTTCTTAATGCTGCTTGATCTCGATCACTTTAAGCAGGTCAATGATGTTCACGGTCATGCGGTGGGGGACCAGGTCTTGCGGCAGACGGTGCAGGTCCTGAGCGAGCAACTTCGGCCCGGGGACCGTATTTACCGGATGGGCGGCGAGGAATTCCTGGTGGTGCTCAGCAACTGCCGGGTCTCAGCGGTGGGCATGGTGGCTGAGCGACTGCATCAAGCTGTGGCGAGAACGTGGGGCGGCGGTGTGATTTGCTGAGTGGGGTCACGTTCTCCGCTGGACTGGTGGAATGGAAAGGGACTCAGGCGCAGATGCTAGAGCGTGCCGACGCGTTGCTGTATCAAGCGAAGAATGCGGGTCGCAACCGGGTGATGAAAGAAGCTAGTCTTGGGGGAAGCGTAGATCTAGGAAAGCAGGTCGGGCTAAAAGCACCTTCAGTCTAAAACAAGCCCCCTGCAGTTGGCCTCAGCGGCGGTGCGGGAGTTTTTCGTTCACTCCTCGGGTGGGTCCGCCTCGACGTGGTACACTTCATCTTCCTCCGCAACCCAGAATCTGTCCGGACTGAGCGCCCAGAACAGCAAGCGATCGGCGTGCTTGCCGCAGGCGGTGCGGGCCTGGTTGGCCGTCTCGAACCACCCGAGGTCTTCCAGGATCTCGCCGGTCTTCGCATCGATCAGCTGAGCGCGTGGCATGAGCAGAGGATAGAGCAAGGTAATTGTCCCTGATCTTCGTGTCAAGCTGACACGATCCCCCGAGACTGGATCACAAAAAGCGCCCCGATCTCGACACGGGGCGCGCTTGTGAACGCTTACGCTGCCCACCCACGGCCAGTCCTTTTGACAACGTTACGGTTGTCATCTACTCGTGTTTAGGTGACACGACTGGGGTCCAGCGCTCGGGGTCGATGGTGCCGCCGTAGAGGGGCAAGCTGAGTGGGGCGTCACCCGGCTGAAACTGACTCCAGGGGCGCGTCAGGCCAACGGTGCCATATCTGCGAACCCGTGCCACGTGCTCCAGATCGAGCACATCGGTCAGGACGGTGACCTCTGCTCCGACCGCCGAGGCCCGCACCAGCCCTTCCGGATCGACGATCACGCTCTGGCCGGTGCCGGTCGGGCCCGCGCAGTTGACGCTTACCACGAAAACCTGATTGACAATCGCGTTGGCGCGCGCCAGTACCACCTCCTGGGCGCGGTCACAGGTGGTCGTCTTGACCACATTGAGCACCACCTCGGCACCCATCCAGGCCAGGTGGCGGGTGACCTCGGGGAACCAGGCGTCGTAACAGATCGACAGGCCCGCCGTCCCGATGCCGCTCAGTTCGAAGGTCACGAAGCGGTCGCCCGGATCGAACGGTTCATAGGGCCTCCACGGAAAGACCTTACGGTAAGCGGCGGCCAGCTGCCCTTGCGGTGAGAGGACCACGGCGGTGTTGAACAACTGGCCCGCCGTCCCACGTTCACAGACGCTGCCTGGAACCAGCCAAACATTTAAGTCGCCCGCCAGTTGCGCGAGCGTCCGGACGCGTGGACCGTCCAGGGGCTCAGCGCAAGCGTTCAGCTCAGCGTGGGTGGGGGCGTCCCCAAACAGGTGCAATTCAGGGTAGATCAGCAGTTGGGTCTGTGGAAACGACTTCATCAGCCGCTGAGCCGACTCACTGAAGTTGCTGAGCGGCTCAGCGGCTTGAACCGGCGTACCCTGCACCAGGGCGATGGGCAACACTCGCGACATACTGTTCCTCTTTTGTGCTCCCGGAGATTCTAGCAAGGTTGCGGGTTGTGTTGCCTTGAGTGACGTCACAGCAACCTGAGTGCAGGATGTACTTAGCTCGACTTTGGCCATTAAAGAGCGTCAGGCGGCATAGCAGCGTGCGTCTGCGAGGCACTCAATAAAGTCCAGTGGGACTTGAACCATTTCGCGTCTTAACGCAGATGTGCGAAAAGTCGGCACCTTCCACAAGGCCCGCCGAACCTCGGCGAGCGCATCAACGAAGGTCGGCAGGGTCTTGTCATACCAGGCAGCACGGCGAACCCAAGGTTCATCGCTCTGCCAACGTTCATGGGCCATCAGGGTAACGAGTGAGAACAGCCCCAGTAACGCTGGGGTTGTTCTGGCAATGGCGAGGTCAGTCCACTGCCGCTGCGTTTCCACGCCCAGGTGTGCTCGGACCTCTTCAAAGGTGACCTCAAGCTGCCAACGCAGCACGAAGGACTCCAGGATCTGCATTGGGGTCTGCAAGAGGTCCGTACACAGCAGGGCCTGGGTGGAGAACTTACCCTTGGGATCACGGATGAGGACCCAGCGCACTGGAAGGGGTGGGAGGCCATTGTGATACCAGATGGCGGTCTAAGAAATGAGCTCGACCTCCCGGTTGGTCTCCCCGTACCAGCGATTCAAGCAGACGCGCTCCCAGTGCGTCTTGGGATCATGGACCAGAGACGCCAGGGTCGGGAGGCGCTCACCTTTCAACCGGGGCCGACCCATCTGGCCGGCTCGGCGTTCTGGTGCCGGCTGGTAGAGGGCGGCATCCAGCCGGAGTCTGGTGATGATGGTGATCGCCTGGCCCTGGTGCAGGTCTGAGAGCCACTAAATGACTGCGTACGCGCTGTCCGCCACCACAATCCGTTGCCGTCCTGGACACCAGCGCTGCACGACGCGGAGCATCTGCTGAGCCCAGTCGGTCAGCGACTTGTGCCGGTGACCACGTTCTTCGTTGTACCGTTGTGACGGCACGAGTGCCGTCAGGAATGGCAGTGCCCATGTGCGATTGGCCCAGGGAATGGGGGTGAGCAGCATCAGACTCAGCCAGCGAAGCCCGCTGGCTTTGACGAAGTGTCCGTGACTGGACCGCACCGGATCTCGGTACATACCTTTGGCGCTCATCTTTTTACCAGTGTGTCGCAGGGTGGTGTCGTCCAGGCCGAGGACCAGCGGTCCTGAGGGGACAAAGGCAGTCAGGAGCAGACTGAGGAGCACGCGACTGGCCTGGAGGCTCGACCACTGTGCTCGACTCAAGAGGCGGTGAAACGTACCGAATCTCGGATCGTCCGCCAAACCAAGGACCCGCAACGCTGCTGTCACCGTTCGTTTTCTAGGAGAGAGCAGTGCCCCGACCACGAGCAACTGGACCTGGGGCCAGCGTCGTGCCGAGAAGAGTGGAGCGAATCCTTTCAGGACCTCACTGAACCACTTCGGAAGCAGGGTGGTCTTGCTAGGATTTTGTGGAGGGGGAGTTCAGTCTGATTCAGACTGGGGACGGATATGACTACCCCGAAGCAGCAGTACACCGTCGAATTCAAGCAGGAGGCCGTGCGGCTGCTCCAGAGTACGGGCAAGAGTAGTGCCCAGCGCTTCATGTCCCAGGACGCCCATTAGAACTGGGACCTGGTACTCTCATGCGTCGATACCCGCGCGGCACGCGCACAGCTGCACCGCTGGACCATCGAGCAGAACTCGTTTTGTCGCTGGGGCGGCTGGATCGATTTCGGCAACGAAGCCCAGCAGGGCCAGGTGATCTGGGGCGAGCCGCACAGCACGAGCAAAACGACGCTGCCGTGCGCCAGGCAGCTGCATCCAGATTTGATCGACGTGGCGTTGCCGGAAGACAACGCGCCGAGTTGCAGCGCCTACGAAGCGATCCTCAAGCAGGGCCTGATGATCAACCGCCAGGTCGCCACGCTGGGATTGCAGATGCTCTGGACGGGCCTCAACGGCGAACTGCTCTATCATGGCTATTACTTCAACTTCGAACGCGCCACCAGCATCGGCCTGTGCGTGCCGCAACCAACACCCAAAGCCCCGTGTCCGGCTCAAGATCGCACTGATGAGACCCGGCGACGTGCTTGACGCCCGCATTCTCATCAACGTCTACTGAAGCCACGCAGCGTCCCCGGCCCCACCACCAACCTGCCCGCTCCCTCACGAGGAAAGGGACATCAACTGGTAATCCCCTGGACGCCCTGAGGCCCATCTTCCGAAGGCTCCGCACCACCGCCAGAGCCGTGGGCGCAGCAATCTCGATAAGATGAGAACGAGATGGCACAAGCCCAGGTGCATGACCTGAAGGCACTGAAAAGAAAGACCCATGCTTGGAAAAGGAACGCTGGCGCTGTCTTTAATCGCCGTCTTGTTCAGTGGGCTGTACCTCGGAATGACAACGTCACTGCCCTCGGCGCAGCAGGTCACGGCGGGCGATGCTGCAAGTCGCGCTGCGCCTGGTGGTCTGTGGTCGTGGTCGTGCTGTTGGGCGGGGTTGTCTCTTTGCTGCGTCAGCTTCGCCGTGACCGGACACCACAGGATCGGGTGGAGGCGTTCTGGACCTTCGCCCTGACGGTCGTGGTGTGGCTGTGCGGTTTTGGGATCGGTGAGCTGGTGCAGCAGCTCACTTGAAGCGAGGGACGTTGAGGGAATAGCGGAGGCGGTGAGCCGCTGGCCGTGACGTGGTTCCTGAATGACCTCTTCTTCACCAGGTCTTTAACGTCGATTTGATAACTGCGCTTATCAAATCGAAATGAAGACGCGATGAAGAGACCGGGTCAGTCCAGGTGGCCGAGCGGCGCGCGGGCCGTCCGGCGGCGCTCACCAGTTGGTGTCCGCTTCATCGCCGACAGGACCCACGACCGTCCAGTTGCCGGGCTGGCCGTACCACTTCAACTCCCACGGCCCGGTGAGCCTGGCGGGCGTCACCTTGTCATTGCACTTGGCATTCGGCAGCACCTCGAAGACGCCGAGCGTGATGGTCCCGCTTTGCAGCACGCCGCTGAGGGCCGCGCCGTCATGACTGATGCTGGCCGGCAGCGTCCGCTTGACGGTGACGTTGTAGATGTTCACCGGGAACATGCTGGTGACGTAATCCACCAGATCTTCACGCATGTACGGCACGCCGTCACTGCGGGTGCCCGAGCCATACTTCGAATAAAAAATATCCCCCTGGTAGAGGTAGGTCGTTTTGAACGACCCGGCAAATTTCTGTGTTTTGCCGTTCAGCTTGAAGGTCTTGCCGTTCTTCTGCTCAATATCCTGGCTGAAGTAGATGGCCTTGTTGTCCAGCCTGAAGTCGGTGCGGGCCAGGAGGCCCAGCGTCGGGTTCATCGCGTGGTGCCTGGTGTTGAGGGCCTCGGTTTTCAGCGGAAAGAAATCCAGCGGCCCCAGGCTCACCAGGGCCTTGGCCACATCGTGGGCGGTCGGTGCGGGCACGGCCAGGGCGCAGGTGCAGAGCAGGACGGACAAGCTGAGCAGACGTCGTTTCATCAGGAATCTCGTTACGTTCGGCGGGAAGGTGGACGGAGCGCTGGGCGGTCTTCAGGGGCGGACGCCGCTGCGCCCGCATTCCCGGTCTTCTCCCCTGCGCTCAGTGTACTGAGCGCCGAGATTGAGGTTTCTTCACGGCCGATTTGAACATCCGGTAATGTTCCTTCAATTGCTCAATGTACGCCGGATCGCACAGCACGAGATCAACCACCAGCTTCAGAAACTGAGGCGCGAACCTGGATTGCGCCTGACCATCCGCCAGCATGGGGCCTTTGATGTTGGCAATGGCTTCCCAGTCATCCCTGCCAAACCACTTGACGTAGAACTGATGCTCTTCCCACCCGAAGGAAATGGTGGCGAGGAGCTGATGATCGTTTTCGGTGTACACACTCAGAAACGCCCGGCGGCAATCACAGTTGGGCTCGGTGCAGTGGGAGTCGAGCACCATGTACTCCCCGGCTGGAGCGTCGGTCGACAGCTCTTCCGAGACGGTGATGGACGTCTTGTCCTCAACGGCCACTTCCGGAAACAGCGTAAAGAACGGTGCGTAGAACATCACGGTCTCCTTCATTTCCTGCGACGCTGCTCAGTAGATGTTGATGAGAATGCGGGCGTCGATGGCGTCGCCGGGCTTGAGCAGGTCGATCTTGAGCCGCACCGCGACGTACTCGGCGGGTGAGGCCGGGACGGGATGGCCCGCCGTGCTGCCGGGCTCGAGTGGCACGGCGCTGAAGGTGACGTGGTCGATGCTGTAGAGCACGCCGATGTTGCTTGGCAGCTCCAGCAGGCCCACGAAGCGGGTGCTGGGCGGCAGGCTGATGTCGACGCTGGCGTTTCTCAGTGCCCCCGATGTGGCCTGAATGTGCGTCTCCTGAATGACGGTTTGACCGCGCCTCACGTTCTCCAGCGGCAGGTCGGTGACGCTGCCGGTTGGACTGACGGTGCGGCTCACGATCCGGGTGGGCATGGTCGGCGCCGTGTCCTGGGCGCGGCCAGGGGTGCTCAGCAGTGTGAGCGCGATCAGATGGGTGGCCAGCAGCAGGGCCCTCCTGGGGCGGGGTTGTTGTGGCAAGTGGGTCATGGGGACTCCTGAAGGGCGGCTGCGGGTGCGGTGGCCGGCGTGCGGCGCGGCCGTGGGCGGGTGACTTTCGGCTCCGGTTGCGGGACGCGCAGCCCCACGCTGGTGGCGCGCTCGAAGTTGAAGTAATAGCCATGGTACAGCAGCTCCCCTTCCTTCAATCCGGTCCACACCATCTGCAGTCCCAGGGTGGCGACCTGGCGGTTGGTCATCAGGCCCTGCTTGAGGATCGCTTCGTAGGCGCTGCAACTCGGCGCGGTGTCTTCCGGAAGGCTGAGGTCGATCAAGTCCGGATGCAGCTGCGTGGCGCACGGCAGGGCCGTTTTGCTCGTGCTGTGCGGTTCGCCCCAGATCACCTGACCCTGCTGGGCTTCGTTGCCGAAATCGATCCAGCCGCCCCAGCCGCTCCACGACCCGGTCTGCGTGGCCCAGCGGTGCAGTTGCGCGCGCGCGGCTCGGGTATCGACGCAGGAGAGCACCAGGTCCCAGTTCTGCGCGGCGTCTTTGGACATGAAGCGCTCGGGTGAGGCCAGCCAGTTCAGGCCGTAACTGACGTTCACGCGCCGGATCAAGGTTTCGGCTTTGTTGTGGCCCACGTCCTGCGCGTAAAACGCCTGCCGCACCAGGTTCGATTCACTGACCGCGTCCGGATCAAAGGCGTGCACCCGCAGGCCGGGGCGTCCGGCGGCTTGCAGCGCCAGGTCCAGGCGGATGAGTCCGGTGACGATCTCGCTGCCGGTCCCCCCCACCCCGACGACCGCCACCCGCAGCGGCGTGTGGGTTCTCATCAAACGGCTGGGCAGTTTGTGCACCACCGGGGCGCGCGCTTCACTCAGCGCCCGCACAGCGCACCGTCCAGGGTCAGGCCACTTTCTTGTAGCCACGTGGGATCGAACGCGCCTCTTGCCTGGGCGTGCTCCCACAGTTCCTTGTGGGTCATCTCGCGTGCCCAGCGCACTTTGCTGCCGGCGCGGTGGGTAAAGAAGCTGTTGTAGAACGCCGCTTCCCACTCGCCCGTGTCGGGCGTCTCGGCATTTTTCGGCAGCGGCGTGTTGCCCATGCAGACGCGGTGGTCATCGAAGATGTTGTAGAACGGCGCGTTCATCAGCTGGGTGCCGGGCGTGGGGCGCCGATTGTCTTGGAGTGCAAACACCTGCAATTGCCGGCGGGTACTGATCATGACCAGGGGTGGTTGCGGGAAGCTCTGCCCGTTGAGGTCCCGGAGGGCCACGTCGCGGTCGGTCAGGAACAGCAGGCTGCGGTCCTGCGCGGGGATGAACCAGGCGCAGGCCTGCGAGGTCACGGCCAGGACGTGCTCGCTGAGGTAGTGCAGGTCGCGCTGCCGGGCCATGTCCAGCATGCTGTGGATGAGGTTGTCGGTGACGGGTTCGGTGTTGAGGATCTGGGCCTGGCCGTCGCGCAGGCCGACGCGCCCGCGCATCAGCACCTGCTGCTCTTTGTTGCGGTAGATCAGCAGGGCGTCGGTCAGTGTCAGGGGCGCGGGGCCCTGGGTGGAGGTGATGTGCATACCGCGCCGGCCTTCCCGGCGCACGCGCCGGGTGAAGGGTCGTTGGTTGTTTTCCGGTGCCGCGACGGAAAACGCCGGGAGTGGCCACTCCCGGCGTTGTGTGCGTTGGGCCCCGCGCGCTTTGGCGCTTATTTGGCCCGGCGGTAGCGGCCGTTGCCGAAGGGTTCGAGCTGCATGGTGCGGCGCAAGAAGTTGCTGACCGCCGCGCCGTGGATCTTGAAGATCGGCGAGAGGCTGTTGCCGCTGACCATGCCGTCGCGGTCCAGAATCGATTCGACATAGGCCTTGCGCTCGGCGGTGCTGGTCAGCACCAGGTTCACGTCCGGGTCGGGGGGCTTGGGGAGGCTCTCCAGCGGGGGGGTGTACGGCTCGGTGATGTTTTTGATCACGTTGGTCAGCGCCTTGATTTCTTCGGGGTCGGTGCTGGTGAAGTGCTCCAGGGCCGGGCCTTCCCAGCCGAGCCGGCGGACCTCCGGGGTCAGCGTTTCCGTGTCCCATCCCAGGCTGCTGGCGCGCTTGAGTTCCTTGTGGAGGTCGTGGACCGTCAGCAGTTCCGCCAGGCCGTCGCGCAGGCTCATCAGGTTCGTCTGCTCGCGGGTGATCTGCTTGTCGCTCCAGCGCCCGTCGAGCAGCGCTTCGATTTCCGTGATGCCCAGGCTGCGCACCGTTTCCATCAGGCTGGGATTGTCGCTGGGCGCGTTCAGGAACATGTCGTCGACCCGGTGCATCAGCGCGGTGGCGTCGAGGCCGAGTTCCTCGCAGTACAGCATGATTTCTTCGGGCGTGATGCGCTCTTTTGGCGGTGCGCTGGGGTCTTCGGGGAGGGTCAGGATCAGCTCCTGAACGGCGGTGCTCAGAAATCCCCGGTCGTCGATGAAGCGCGAGAGTTCGCCGCGCGTGATGGTCACGCCGTTGTCCTGGAGCTGCCGGGCGATCTCGGGCACGCGCCACTTTCCGTTGATCAGGGCGTTCAGGTGCGCGCGCGCGGCGGCCTTGGTGCGCGCGGCTTCCTTCTCGCTTTCGGTGGGCTCATTGATTGCGGCGCTGGGTGGGGTGGCGACGCTCAGGCTGGGCGGCGGTGTGCTGGGTGCGGCGGTGTCGTCTGCTGGTTCGAGGACGGCAGCGCTTGCGGCGGGGGCGCTGGGTTTTTTCCTGCGGCTGGTACTGGACCGTGGTTTGGGTTTGGGTGTGGCTTGGGTGGGCGTGTCTGAGGTGGGTGCGCTTGCGCGCAGGCTCAGCACCAGATCGACGGCTTCCTGACTCTTCCAGCGGCTCAGCAGACTGCGGCGCAGCTGTCGCTGGTCGTCGTTGTCCTGCTTGAGGATGGCTGGGCGGTTGTGGAGGTAGTCGAGTGCTTCCTGGATGCCCGGGAGGTCGTCAAGGATGCCGACGAGTCGGCGCTGCTCTTCGGTGGTCAGTCGCAGCGCCAGGTCCAGGGCGTCGATCAGGCTCACGTCTGATCCGCCAGGGGGTGGTTGACCAGCACGGTCGTGAGGTACTGCGCGCCGGTCGGCGTGACCTCGTAGACGGCGTAGATGGTGTTGCCCTTGTAGTGGATTTCACGGCAGACGCCCGACTCGTGGATCTTCTGGCTGGGGAGACGCTGCCAGTCTTTGTTGAGGGTCTTGAGTTCCTCGACGCTGAGCTGGAGGTTGAAGCGCTCGCGGATGCGGGTGCGCACGTGGGCGAGTTTGTGCTCGGCCACTTCGTGCTGGTTGGTCTGGCGCGGCCGTGTCAGGTCACCCATGATCCGGCAGGCCTGCTGGTCCTCGGCGAGGCGGATGATGACCTTGAGGTACTCGGCCTGCTCTTCGGTGAGGGTGCGCTCGAGCGTGGCGCTCAGGCTCAGGAGCTGGGATTTGAACACGTCTGAGGCTTCCAGGTAACTGCGGTGCTGCGCGGTACTGGGCGGCCGGGGGGGAATATTGGTGGGAAGCGGCGGAAGCTGATCTCGGCTTTCCTCGCGTTTGATGGTTTCCATCAGACTCCCCACCAGGCTGTTCATCCTGGGGTTGCGTTGTGGGGGTCTTGAAGTTTGTGGATCTTTCCACGTCATGGCTTTTTCTCCTGCTTTTTTGGTGCCTTGGTGGTTCGGGATGGGTCTTCGCTGTCGGTTTTTTGGGGCTTGAGCTGTTCCGGTGAGTTTTACTTTCGTCTCAGAATGAGATCCCGAATGGCTAGATTGTGCCGCTTAAGTGCCATTTTTGGTGTGGCTTTTTTCACATACATATTCGTGTGCGCACCACATATGGCCCAAGAGATCGTATTTTTTGGGTTTCCTTTTGCCAACTCACATCACCCTTTCATTTGGCTGGGTCGGTGGGGTAAACGGGTGTGATCGGCCAGGCCTGCAGCTGTTCGTGGCACGCCGTGGCAGCGCGGTACACCTGATCAAGCAAATCCAGCAGCGCGAGCAGCGCCGGCCCGATCTCCACCTGGCTGATCCAGCGCGGCCGGGCGCCCTCGCTGTTGTTGCCGTCGTACTCGCAGCGCTCGTTGAACTGCTCCTCGATGGGCGTGTAGTATTCCGCGCCCTGATGGCCGCTGGTGTCGACCAGAAAATCGGTGTTCTCGTAGAAGTCGTGATGACGCAGCTGCTCCTGGAGCACCGGGTGGTCATGAACGGCCAGCTGCGCGCTCAGGGCGCGCAGCTCCTCGAGCTGCTCGAGGTAGCTTTTCAGGGCGCTGCGGTGGGCCTCAGCGGCGCCGGGTGCCTCGGTGAGGTCCCGCAGCGCTTCGAGGCTCAGGGGCCGCGCCAGGCCCTTGAGCGTGTGGCTGTCCAGTCGCCGCTTGAGCTGCCCGGGGGTGAGCAGCTCCTGTTCTTTGAGAAACGCCCGCAGCAGCTTTCTTTGCTGCTTGTTGCGCGCTTTGCGGGCGCGGCCCTGGAGTTTCTCGGGCGGCGCGGCGTCGCGCCGGTCGAGGGCCTGGTCGAGGGTGTCCATCCAGAAGCTGGCCTCATCGCCGAAGGCTTCGTAAAACGCGTCCCGAGCCGTGTAGTGAGAAATATATACACAAGCATTTTCGAGCTGCCGGATCAGGCTGCCGGCCAGCTGCGGATGCCAGGTATTGAGGATCTCGGCTGTGGTTTCGAGCTGCACGCCCACCGTCGCGTCGGGGGTGAGCGTGACGATGGTGCTGCGCGGCGTGACGGGCGGCAGCTCGGCGGCGTCTTCGGCGCTGAGGCTCAGGCCACTGCGGTTCTCGAGCGTCACGTTGGCCGCCCACGTGAGGGTCTTGGCGTGGGTGTTGAGGACTGCTTCGACGTACTGCTCGGGCGTCGGGTTGCCCTGCGGCTTGTGCAGCGGCAAGCGCTGACAGGTGATCATTTCCAGGTACTGCGGCAGCTGCGTGGCGCAGGCCTCACTGCTGCTCGGCATGAAGACGGCCTCCAGCGGCACCGCCGGGTGGATCGTGACGGGCGCGTGCAGCAGATGGTGACTCAGGCTCAGGGCAGCAGCAGCAGCTCTTCTTTGCGCAGCGGCGAGCGCGCGCTGACTTGGGCCTTGAGAATGACCGCCGCGAGCGGCGCGTACGGGTGTGGGGTGTGCAGGACCGGCGGGGATGGTGTGAGGCTCAACCATTTCAGGATCTTCCTTTGCGCGGCGGCGCTGAGTTCACCCGCCGCGTCTGGGTGTCGATTAGCCTTTGACACTGGCTTTGGCCTGCACGGTGTAGACCTGAACGCCGTTTTCCAGCACCGGGCCTTCGATCACGGCATTGACCAGCTCCGGGCGGGTCGTGACGTGCAGGCTGATCACTTCGGAGACCGGAGACTGCGGCGCGAAGTCGGTCAGGGGCGTGCCTTTGTACAGGATCGAGCGGGTGACAGGTTCGGTTTTCATGGTGGACTCCTGGGAGAAACGCGAGGGCGGGCGCAAGATCTTGCGCCCGCCTGAGAAGGTCGGTGGGTTCAGTTGATCAAGTTGGGCTGCACTGCCAGCGTGAAGTGCAGCTCGTCATCCACGCCCAGCTTGAGGGTGCGGAAGGTGTAGTACGGCGCGTAGCCTTCGCAGGTGAGTTTGATCTCCACCTTGGTGGGCGGCTCGGTGATGCTGTTGAGGGTCGCCAGGGTGCCGCTGCGTTCGGCGTCGCCGATCTTGAGCTGCACGCGGACCTGCTCGGCGCTGAGTTCGGGGTTGGTCATGCTCAGCTTCAAGCTGCCGGTGGTGATGGGTGCAGGCTCAGGCACAGACTCAGGTGCGGCGCTTCGTTCGGCCGCAGCGGTCTTCTCCTGGGTGCGTTTGGCTTTGTTGTCGTAGAAGGCCGTCGCCCGGGCGTCCTTGGCCTTGGTTTTCTCGGCACTCTCCCCCGTTTTGCTCTCCCCGGCTTTGGCTTTGGCTGCAGCGGCCTTGTCCTCGCGGGCCTTGACTTCCTTGGCCTTGGCGTTCGCGGCGGCAGCGGCGGTTTTGAGTGTGTCTTCCAGTAAGGTGTTGGCGACCTCCCGGACCGTCTGCCGCACTCGTTTATATATATTCATTTCGCTGAGCAGACCGGCGTCCAACTCCGCCGGCGTCCCACGCACATTCAGCGCCCGGCACAACGCGTCACTCTCACCATCGAGCTTCCCAGGCTGCACCGTGACCAGCAACTCATCCTCAGCCGTCCGGACCACCACCAGCTGCACCATGTTTCCCAGCGCCAGCGTCTGCGCCAGCCCACTGATCAGGCCGCGCCCGAGCAGCTGCTCATCCCAGGTCACCACGGCGGGCGGCAACACCAGCGGCGCGTCCTGAACCGGAGCCTGCGCCTCAAGGACCTCGCTGGGAAGGTCCGCTTCCGGGACAGCCTCCCCTTCAACCGCAGCCTCATCTTCCGGGGCCGACTCATCATCAGCAGCCGACTCAGCTTCATCTTCAAGGGCCGACTCCTCTTCAGTGGCAGACTCAGCCTCATCGGCCGGCCCATCATCAGGGGCCGACTCCTCTTCAAAGGCCGCACCGCTCCGCTCATTCACGGTGGGCGTGTCCAGGACCGCGCTGTCCACGGCCAGTGGTGTCTCGGGCTCGTCGTCGGGGCAGTTGAGGAGCGCCCGCACGGCGCGGCGCAGCGTCAGCGCTTCGCCCAGGTCCGTGCGCGCGGCGTTGTGCTTGACGAACAAGCTGCGGGTCTGGGCTTCAAGCTCGACGCCTACGGGGGAGCCGGCCTTCTTGAGTTTCACGACCACCTGCCACAGGGCGTTGAGGTCTGTGGTGACCTCCTCGAGGCTCGGCACAGGCGAAAGAGGATTCAGGGTGAGGGCGGGACGATCTGGGTACAGTTGCATGCAGGGTTTCCTTTTGAGAGGGGACGGGGGTTCACTCAACCGCAGGCACGGTCGGCAGCGTTCCGGCCGCCACCCCGCCTTGTGGGGTGGTGAGGGCTTTTTGCTGTTCTTCCGGTCACGCATGACGGCCGCCGCCCAGAGCATCAGGCGGCGGCGCTTGTGGTGGTCGCGGGGCGGGTCAGGCCCGCAGGGGTTTGGCGGCTTCGATCCGGCGGGGTTCGCGCGGGCCGATGATCAAGCACGCCTGCGCCTGGCCCTGCTGCTCCGCTTCGAGGACGGCGGTGAAGGCCGCGTCCAGGCGCAGGCCACTGCCGACCATCAGGTCGGTGGTCAGAATCAGGGTCTTGACGGTCTCGTGGATCTGGTTGTTCCAGCGTGGGCTTCTGAGCACGGCCGGGTCCTGCGGTGCGGCGAGCAGCGCGTGGAATTGACGGCTGAGGGTGGGCACCGGCCACTGCTGCTCGTAGATCATCGAGCGGATCAGGCTGCTGAGCGAGAGGTGCTGGTTGATGTGGCGCTGGGTGAGTTGGCAGGTCACGTCGTGCGGCGCGCAGCCCAGGGTGACGACGGTGGTTTCGGCGCGCTGCGCTTTGATGGCGCGAAGCGTCGCATTGAAGACGAAGTCGCTGAGTGCGGTGACGGCCTGCTCCAGCGGCGCGGCGTGGCAGTGTGCGCGGAGTTCTTCGGTGAGGTGCTGCTGAAGGCCGTGCATGGCTTGCTGGAGTGGGGTGGTCATGTCTGCATGGTGGCAGCCGGGTGGGTGGTTTGTCTATTTGCGGGGCGGATGGACGCTGCGGTTCGCAGTGGGGCGTGCGTGGCGTCAGGCCGGTTCGTGCGGCGGTATTCCGCTCCAGCGGCATGTGCTGAAGTGCCGGTTGGTCGATGTGGCCGGCCAGGCTGGGGCGTTGTGGCGTGCTGGAGGGCCGCACGCGGGTCAGGCCGCCGAGCGGCGCGGCAGCGGAAGGTGAAGTGGCTCAGCGCCTGGGGGCTCGGGGCGGGCGGATCGCAGCGCCCCGCCACCACCCTTGAAGATGGGCATTGCGTGAGTTTACGAGTTGTTTGATGTGAGCTTCAGGTTCACGGCGCTGCTCAGCAGCGGGCGCTCACTGCTGGAGCGCAGGTGCTCGGGAATGTGGCTGCTTGGCGCGTCAACGAAGTACAGCCGCTGACGCGCGCGGGTAAAGGCCACGAACCGCACGGCGTCCTCGGCGACCTGCGCGCTGGGACTCTCGGCCATCGGGTGCGGCAGCAGTTGCGGCTCGAGGATGTAGACGGTATCGGCCTCCAGTCCCTTGGCGCGGTGCACGGAGCTGAGCGTGATGGCCTGCTTGTTCTCCCGAAACAGCAGCCGGATGGCCTTGATCAGCTCCCCCAGACTCCCGCACTCGGATTTCGGCAGGTCCTGGTAGATGACGTGCATGGCATTGAACACATCCCGCAGTTCCTCGGTGTCCATGGTGACGTCGCGTCCTTCGCGCAGCCCGCGGTCCTGGAGCTTTTTCAATTCGGTTTGAAAGACACGCTTCAAGCTGGCGTTGAACACGTCCGGGTTGATCAGCAGGTTCTTGTCGTCCTCCGGGTCCGGCGTGCCGTGCAGCGCGGCCGTCTTCTTCGCCAGGCCCACCAGCGCCTTGGAGACGTCGTTGCCGCGCACGTGCGCCTTGCGGCCATTCTTGATCAGCTTGTACGCCCAGCGGATCAGCGGCGTGTTCACCCGGCACAGCACCATGTCCTGGTCCGTCACTTTCTTCAAGAACGTCTCGCCGCTGATGTCGTCGAGCACCCCGCCGCGTGCGCCGGGCGCCGCTTCGATGGCGTCCGTGAAGGGTCGGGCGAGTTCCACGTGACGCTGCGGGCAGCGGTACGACACCGACAGCGGCAGCGTCTGCGCTTCGATGAATTCGCGAAGTTCCGTGAGGTTCTCCTTCTTGGCCCCGCTGAAGCCGTAGATCGCCTGCGAGGCGTCTCCGACGGCCACGATGCGGGTTTCGGCGTGCGAAGAGCCGACGACTAGGCCCATCTGCCCGCGCGACATGTCCTGGGCCTCGTCGATCAGGATGAAGTCGTACGGCTGATTCAGGTTCCAGTTGAAATGAAACGGCGCGTACTCCTGGTCCTGGAAGCTGGCGAGCTGGAAGCCTTCGGCGTCGCCGTGCTCGATGAGTTCCATGCCGGCGCGAATAACTTCCATGGTCATGCTGTAGAGGTCCGTGGCGGTCGCGGAGACGTTGAGGTCAAAGCCGCGCATGGCTTCCCGCCAGAACGGGAAGCTGGTGCCGAGCGGAATCAGGTGACTCATGCTCAGCTCCACGGCGGATTTGAGCAGCTCGGTCATCTGCACGGCCTCGCGGCGGCCGTAGCCGCGGTTGCCGATGACGCGGCTGCGCAGCGCGGTGTACTTCTCCGGCACGAAGCGGTAGTTGGTGCAGTTCTCGCGCATCACCCGGTCGCCGAGGCTGCCGAGGGTGCGAATGTCCATGCCGCCCGGCAGGCGCTGCTGGAGAGTTTCGACGGTGTGTTTGTTGAAGGCCAGGAAAAGTGGGCGCAGGCCGGTTTCGAGCGCGCCGGTGTCGATGAGCTGATGGGCGATCATCTCCAGCAAGCTGGTCTTGCCGCTGCCGGCGGTGGCCTGCACGATCAGGTTCGGGCCGTCTGTGAGCAGATGGTCGAGGATGGCCTGCTGGTAACTGCTGGGGGTTCGCCGGGTGCTGAGGACCAGTTTCCCGGCGTGCGTCAGGGTGGCGCTCAGGTCGTCGAAGATCGATTGAACAGGTTGGGTCATGGGTGGTTCTCCTGGTGGGGGCGGGGCGCTTGTGCTTTGCGCCGTGAGCTTTCATGCTGAGGAACGTGAAACGGCTTTTTTGGTGCACTTGGACGCTTTTTTTGATGGTGGGCTGCGCTTCGAAGCCACTCCCTGAACTCTCCGCACAGCAAGCCGGTGAGCAGATTCGGTCACTGCTGGCTTCTCCACTTCTTCCGGCACCGTGTTCGCCTGTCGCGGTGGTTTCCGAGGCGGATTCGTTCGTGCGGCCGCTGAAAGACCTCAGTGCAGCGGAGCTGAGCCGCCTCGATGCCCTGTCCAGCGCCGGGCTGCTGCGGCAGGAGACCTTGTCGCAAAGTGGCCGGATGTACCGCCGCTCGACGCTGAGTCTGCTGAGCAGCACGCTGTTCTGGGATGGTCAGGCACTGGACTTCACCCGCCTGTGCGTCTCGCAGCTGCGGCTGGTCGGGGACGTGCAGGTGCTGAACGCTGTGAATCATCCTGAGTTGCGGGTGCTGCGCTTCCACGCGGTTCCGAATGCCTGGCCGCCGACCTGGGACGCCGCGGTGCCCCTGCCGGCGCTGGCCAAGGCCGTGCCGTACCCGCAGCAGATCGACGCTGTCGCCCAGTACACCGAGACGCCGTCCGGCGCTGGGCGCTGGGGCTTGGTGCGCTCCGGCCTGCCGGCGTTGAGCCTGCCGGTTCAGGGGACGCCTGCTGCGCCGTGAGGGCTGAGTTCACGGCGCGCTCAGGCCTGGATTGAGGGTTGCGGGGGTGAGCAGCGCCGGGTTGATCTGCGGCGCGCTCAGGGGGTTCAGGACGCTCAGGAGCCGCTCGGCGCAGGCCACGGCGCGTTTGACGGCGCCGTGCAGCTTCTTGGGTTTGCCGCCCCAGTGCAAGCTGAGCTGCTCGGCGCTGAGGGCCACGGCGTCCACGCCCAGGCCGTGGCTGACCATCATGGCGCTCAGGGCCGCTTCACACTGCCGCGTCTGCGGGAGCGTGAGGGCATTCGGGTGCTGCGCTTCCAGATCGTGCTGCGCCCAGCCGTGCAGCACGGCGTAAATGTCGCCGCCTTCGGTGTTCTCGCTGCTGGGCAAGAAGAGCTGCGGGCCCAGCAGGGTCGCCGCCTGAACGTCGTGACGCCACTGCACCTGGAGTGGGCAGTGCTGCAAGACGCCCAGCAGCGTCTGGTGGTCTCCGCCCTGGGGGAAGCTGTGTTCGGGCAGCGCGTCACCTTGGGTGTCGGCCACGTCGTAGACCGGCACGCAGATGAAGGCGACGCGGCGTGCGCTGTCCGGTTCCGGGGCGTCCGGGTCACGCGGCTGGCCGGTGAGGCGCGGGGCGTAGATGGAAATGGCGGCGGCGGTGGCGTTGAGGGTCCGGCCGAGTTCCGCCCACTTTTTGCGCGGGAGGACCCAGCTGGCGTGCGGTGCCTGGGCGGCGATCAGGATGCGGTTGACGGCGCTGTACTGTCGCCAGCGCGTGCTGCTGCATAGCAGGGTGATGAGGCGTGCGGGTCGGCCACTGCTGAGTTCGTCGGCGAGCTGGGCCATCAGGGGCTGCAGGCGGTCTTTGAGGGGATTCATGCGGATTCGCCCTCCCGCGAACGCGGGTGAAAGTTGTGACCTTCGTCGCTTTCGGTTTAAACAGTTGACATTGTTTAACATTCGTTCTACGGTGGCGTATGTCACGGACCCAGGATATCAACCTCGCGTCACTGCGCCCTGACCTGACCGAGCTGATCACCCAGGTTCAGTTGGGGCAGGTGTACCGCGTGAGGAGTTACGGCAAGGTCGTCGCCGGACTGAGCGCGGTGGAAGACGCGCCGCAGGACGGCTCGGTTCAGGACCTCTCGCTCAAGGACTTTCGGGCTCGGGTGACCGAAGTCATGAGCGCCACCGAAGCGGGCGCGTGTTACCGCCTGATGTCGCACAGCCGCCCGGTGGCCGCGCTGCTCTCCCCCACGGCGCTGACGCAGCTGGTCGCGTCAACCATGGTCGACCTCCACCCGCACATGCCGACGCCTTCCCTGCCGCCTTCTCTCCTGGCCGAGCCCCCAGCCCCGCTGAGCGGGAAGGAGCACCGCATGTTGACCCTGAGTTTTTGGAACGAAGCCGGCGGTGCCACGAAAACGTCCACAACGTGTGAGCTCGCTTATAATTTGAGTCAGCGGCGCAACCCTTCGGGCGAGCTCAACCGCGTCCTGCTGATTGACCTCGACCCGCAGCGCAGCCTGACGCGCCGCATGGGCTTGCTCGACGACCCGGTTCAGCGCCAGATCACCGAGCGGCTGTCCTCGAGCCTGTACATGGTCATGCAGGACCCCGAGGACCGCCTGCCCGAGCCGATGGTGCCCACGGTCCTCACGAACCTCCGCGTTTACCCGTCCAACATCCGCCTGCGCAACCTCGACGCCACCTTGATTCACGAAGACGACCTGCTGCCCAACCTGCGTGCGGTGCTGGCACGCCTGGGCGATCAGTACGACTACTGCCTGATTGACACGCCGCCCAGCAACGGCGGTCTGACGCGTGCGGCGCTGGTCGCCGCTGACTGGGCCGTCATCGCCACACCAACAAATATCAAAGGTATTGAAAATCTCGAGAATGTCGTCGGGGTGCTGGGGCAGTGCCGCCGGATCAACCCGAACCTGCGCCTGGCGGCGTTCATTCCGACCATTCACCACCCCAACCAGATCGAGGACCGCAAGGTGATATCGCTGCTCAAAGACAAGTTCTCGCTGCTCGCCCCGACGCTCAGCCCCATCACGTCCCGCCCGGCGCTGTTCTCCGGCGTGGTGCCGGGCCGCACGGCCATCGGGTTCGACTACCCGAAACACGTGGCCGTCACGGAACTCAATGTGGTCCTCGATGAGCTGCTCAGCATCGTTCAGCCGGTGGTGCCGACCGAGGTCAGCCGGCCACAGGTGGCGCAGCTGTGAGCAAGTCCTCCCGTGTCGATGCGTTCGCTGCGGTGGCGCCGAGTGCGGACATTGCCTTGTTGAATTACCAGCCGCCTTCTCCCCGGCTGCTGGACTTGGAGTGCATCGAGATCGTGCCGGGGCAAAACCCGCGCGGCTCAACGCTGGGCAAATCGGTCTTCCAGGGGCGCGAGTTCGACGAACTGGTCGAAAGTATCCGCGAGATCGGGTTGCTCAGTCCGATTGTGGTGCGCCCCCGCGCGGGCCGCACTGGCGACTACGTCCTGGTGGCTGGGGAGCGGCGGTACAGGGCGGTGGAGAAACTCGGCCACCGCCAGATCAATGCCGAGATTGTGCAGCTCGATGACGCGCAGGCCAAGGTGGCCGCGCTCGCGGAGAACTTGTTTCGCAAGGACCTCAGCAAGGTCGACCGGGTGCTCTACTCCCTGAACGTCATCGCCGATCATGTAAACCTCCCGGTCACCGACCTGGCCCCTTTCTTCGGGCGGCTGCGGGACGTGTTCGATCCCACCAAAGGCGGGAAGGTCCGGCAAGCCTCCCCGGAGGGCCCGGCGGATCGCTCGGACAAGGTTCCGCTCGGGCACTACTTCCCCGAAAACAGCGTCGAGCGCCGCATCGACGAGCTGCACGCACCGCTACAACTCCCGTCCTACTCATCGCTGTACAAAACCTGGATCAAGTACCTGGACTTCACGCCCGCCGAGTGCCAGGCGCTGGGGAACGGCTTTTCGGAGGGTTCGGTGCTCAGCTTGCTGCGCCTCGGGGACCGTCCGGAGCGCGCTGAGCTGCTCGCGCAGGCCATCACCGAAGAGTGGAGCACCCTGAAGGTCGAGCGCGCCGTCACGCTCGCGCTCGAAGGCGACCCGCTGCCCACGTTCGTGCCGGTGACGCTGCGGGCCAAAAAGCTCCTCCAGGGCCCGGCCTCCAAGGCCATCAACGCCCTCCCGGCCGAGCAGCAAGACGCCTTCTACGCCGACATGCAGGACCTGCTGGAGCGGTACATCAAACCCCACTGAGCGGGGGTGGTTCATTCGCAACAAAGCACCCGGTAGGCGTGAAAGCCTACCGGGTGCTTTCGGTTGAGGAGCCAGGTGGGGTGATCGTCGAAGGTCCGGGTGGCTCAGGTCAAGCAGGGTCCGGTCAGAATCTTCAGCATCCGGTCCAGCCAACCCAAGGCAGTGAACGCCCCGAGTTCGGTCTGGACGGCCGTGCGGGCCTGGCCAGCTCCAGGTTCGGTGAGCGTGTAGTATCGACGTTGAGGCCGCCCCATCAGGTGAGGCGAGGTCCCTTCGACCTCGCTGGTCACGATGCCAGCCCGCTCGAGTCGGGTCAGAACCGCGTAGATCGAGCCGATGCTGATGTCCGTGTGTTGGCTGAGTTCCAGGGCGTAGTGACGCTCAGGGGCCGCGGTGCCTAGCAAGGCGGCATATACCCGGAGGATGTTCCTGGTTGATTTGACGTGGTCCATATCGGTCATGGTACAGCCAGTTGAAAACGATGATAGGTCACCCTCTGTCCTGTGCTGCACTTGCTTCAGCGCAGGCTCGGGACGGATTGCCGATTGTCCCGAAGTGGGCAGCGAAGCCACACGCTCTGTTTCAGCGTCCCGGAAGCGGGGACGCTGAGAGGCAACGCCGAGATCAAGGTCTTTTGGACGCCTGACCCTTGGTACTGGCGCGGAAAGTGTGTCACGATGATTTTTATGACGAAATCGAGCAAGAAGGCCGCTGTGCCCGCCCCCAAGTCTGCCGCCAAGGCACCTGCTGCCAAGGTCCCCACTGCCAAGACTGCCGCTGCCAAGGCCCCCGCGAAGGCCGCGGCGAGCGGGGCGGCGTCGAAAATCGGCAAGACCGAACTGACCGACTTGATCGCCAGCACCGCCGGGCTCAGCAAGCAAGACGCCGGGGCCGCGCTGAGCGCCACCCTCGAGGCCATCGCTGCGGCGCTGAGGTCCGGTCAGACGGTCGGCCTGCCCGGTGTCGGGACGCTCAGTGTCAAGGCCACGGCCGCCCGGACTGGCGTGCGCCCCGGCACCAGCGAGAAGATTCAAATCGCTGCCGGCAAGAAGGTCAGCTTCAAGATCGCCCTTGACCTGAAAAAATCCCTCTGATCGACGGCGAACGCGCGGGGGCCGGGTCTAGACCCGGCCCCCGCGTTCTTGTGCTCAGCTGTGGACGCGGTTGTGGGCAGCGGTGAGGCTGCTCAGGATGGTCTTGGCCAGGTCGTCGACGTTCAGGCAGGCGTGGGTGTAGCCGAAACTCCGGGTCCAGGCCTGCACGCCGCGCTGCTGCTGGGCCACCGCGCCGATCAGCACCGGAATGAACCGCACATCCCGCCCCTGGGCGGCCTTGACGAGCTTCAGGCAGGCTTCGCCGTCGTCTTGCTCGAGCTGGCCGTCGCAGATGATGCACACGACGTGGACCTCGTCGCCCCGCTGCGGGTTGGGGCTCAGCAGGGCGCTGAGGGCCGGGGCCAGCCGGGTGTTGCCGCGCGCCTGGATGCCCGCGACTTTGGCAGCCGCCTCCAGGTACGGCATGCGGCGGTTGATCACCTCCTCGAACAGGTGATCGAAGATGCTGATTCGGATGCGGGCTTGAGAGAGGGCCGCGGCGCGCAGCACCATCATCGCCGCCGCCCGGGCGGCCACGATGTTCTCGCCGTTCATGCTGCCGGAGCGGTCGATCAGCAGGTCCAGGAAGATGTCGCGCGGCTTGGCCGGCCGGGTCTTTTTGCGGTAAACCCGCTCGCAGCCTTTCATGTCGCGGGTGTAGCTGTAGCGCCCCCGGCTGCGGTGCGGCGTGGTGAAGTGGGGCTTTTCCAGCGGTTTGAGCAGCGGAGAGAGCCGCCGGGCGTGCCCTTCGACCCCTACCGCGATCACGCTGGCCTGAGCGGGACTTGGGGCGGGGGGCTGGGGCAGCGTCTCCAGCACCGCGCTGCTCACGCCGCGTCCGCCCGGCTGCGCTGCGGGCGCGTCTTGCTGTTCACTGCCGGCCCCGGAAGCGCTGACCACGCCGCGTATGCTCTCGGGGCTCTCGTCTACGCCGCTGTCAGGCTGTCCCTGGGCCGGCTGGGACGCGGTGTCCTCAGTGGTCTCGGGTGGGGTTTTTTCCGCATTGGTGGGCTGTTCTTCCGCTGCTGCGTTCTCTTCGGCTTCTTCCGGAGTGCCGCCGGGCTGTGCGGGGGTGCTGGCGTCGCCATTTTCCGGGCCGCCTTGCGGATCGCCTGCTTGCGTTCCGGTGGGCGATGGACTCTTCTGGCCGCTGTCCCCATTGTTCTCGTTGGGTGCGGACGTTCCCTCTCCAGCTTCATCTTCGCCGGATTCAGCATTGTTCTCGTTGGGTGCGGACGTTCCCTCTCCAGCTTCATCTTCGCCGGACCCGCCTGGTTCGGGTGGGGTTGGAGGCTGGGGGTTGGGGGTTGGCTCGGGTGGGTTGACCTTGAGGTTGAGCCGCCGGGCAATCTCCCAGGCGAGGTCGGCCACCACGTCGCTGTTCGAAGCTTCCCAGCCGGCCTCGACGAGGGGGCGGATGTCCTCCCACAGCTGGGCCTGGTCAGGTCTGGGGGTCCACAGCGGCACGGCCCGGTCATGCTCGAAGCGCCAGAACAGCACGCCCTCGTGGGCGCTGCCGTCCCACAGCTCCATCTTCGAGCGGCTGATGATGTCACCGATGAAGGTAAAGCCTTCGGCAAGTTCCGGGTACTCCTGGACCATCAAGCGCTCCATGCGCTCGTCCTCGATGCAGTTCCATAAGTTGTGCACGGTCGGTTGCTGCGGACCCAGGCGGCTGTGGCGGACGTGCCCGGCTTCGTGGGCGGCGGCGGCCTTGAGCCACAGCAGCTCGTGTTCGTGCACGTCGTCGGGCCCAAAGCGCACGAAGCGGGTGCTGGTGGGAATGGTGGAGTTGAAGCTGACGATCTTGTGCTGCTGGTCGACGTACGCCAGGAACGGGCCGGACTCGACGATGATGCTGTAGCTGCTGCGCCGGGAGGTGAGCCGGAAGATCTGCTCGACCCAGCGCCGTATGGCCAGCTGTTCGTGCCATTTCAGCTGCGGGCGGACTTTCGGGAGGGTGATCACGGTCTTACTTCCCGATTCGGCGAGCGGGGGTGGTGAAGACGGAGGAGGCGCTGATGACTTCGGCGAGCATGGCCATGATTCGCGTGGTGGCTCCGGGTTCGAGTGAACCGTCCGCCTGCCGGGGCGAGCAGTGCGGCACGGCCGTGACCAGCGCCGCTTCCTGCAAGGCCGCCGCGACGTCCATGCCGTCACTCAGGCAGCCGCGTGCCTCCTCGAGCAGGGCGATGACTTTGCGGGGGTCCAGCGGGCGGCACAGCAGCGACTCGCCCTGGGCGTACTCGTTGTACGTCATGTCCTCGAATTCCGAGGCGATCTTGACCAGCACGTCGGTGTGCTCGTCTTCCCCCACCACGGCCCGGTAGATCGGGTGGGTGATTTCCGCGCCGGCCCGGGCAATGTCGATGACCAGGCTGATGCGCGAGAGCAGCGCCGAGTCGATCCGGTCTGCCGTCTGCAGATGGTCCTCGCCCATGTTGGTCGTCATGACCCAACTGAGGTTCTTTTTCGGCGCGAACAGCAGATCACCGTTTCTCAGCGCCAGCATGTAGTAGCGCGTGTCCTGGTGCGGGAGGTGCTCATCGAGCAGGGCGCGGCGCTGGGCGTCGTCGGGCAATTGCTTGAGGCTGGGTGCGAGGACGGCTTTGGCGTCCTCGTAACTCAGTTCATCGAGCGCCGTGATCAGGATGTTGAGGGTCTCGGGCTGGTAGCGCAAGATCTCGTCGATGTGCAAGATGGTCTGCCCCCGGGCGGCCAGCACGAACGCGCGGGTGAGTGGGCCGTCCACCCACACGGGGCCCTGCTCGCCGGGCACGATCTCGCCGATGTGGTCGTTGTCTTCCACGCCGGGCGCGCCGCGCATCTTGACGACCTGCGCGCCGGTCTCCAGCACCAGCCGCTTGACGGTCTCGGTCTTGAAGGTGGCGGGCGGGCCGATCAGGAGGGCCACGCCGCCGCGTTTGGTGAGCCGCATCAGGCGACCCAGGGTGCTGTCTTTGCTGACTGTCTGTGTCCGCGCGGCGAGTGCGACTTTGAGCTTCTCGCGGATGGTGCTGGTGGTGACGGTGTTCAGGTCGCTCTCGACGGTGTTGATGCTGCTGGGCAGGACGTCGCTGATGGCATCCTCGGTGGCCTTGCCCTCGTAGTACATGTGGTCGCTGATGCGGTGCATGGCGGTGATGAAGTCGTCGTTGGTGTTCGGCAGCTGCTTGAGGTCCGCCGGGGCGATGGGGTAGCCGCTGAGGTCCGCGGCGTGTTGCAGTGCCGCGAGGGTGTCGGGCCAGTGGTCTTCGAGCAGCAGGGCCTCGGCGATCATCAGCATCGGTTCGCCCAGAGGATGCTCGCTGTTGAAGGCCCACTTGCGCGGCGTGAGGCGGTTGTGGCCGGTGCTGTTGAGCAGGTGCTGGGACGTGCAGGTGACGCGCCCGGCGCTTTTGGTGTCGAACGCCACCTGGATGATGCGCCGGGCCGGGTCGTGTCGGATTTTGGCTTCGCCGGTCAGCAGCAGCACCGCCGCGCGCCCGATGGTGGTGCTGTACCCGCGCTTGCCTGCGGTGCTGCGGTGACTCAGGGCACTGTCGCGGATGGCGTGGTTGCGGTCGAGGACGCTCTTGTCAAAGAAGTGTTCTGCCGTCCCGAAGGCTTTCTGGAAGAGTTTCATATTCTCTTCCAGCTTTCCCTGGGCGGTTCAGGGTGAAGGCTTTTGCTTTTGACCGACGTTCTGGCGCAGGGTCAGGGCGGGTTTGAAGGTGATTTTGCGCTTCGCGGGGATGGCCAGGCGGTTGCTGGTGCCTGGCCACACCCCGAGTCTGGCGGTGGTGCGAATGACTTTCAGGGTCCCCAGGCCCTGGAGGCCCACGGTGGTGCCGTCCTGGAGGCTGAGGATGATCAGCTCGAGGAGTTCGTCGATGACGAGCTTCGTATGGCTGCGGCGGATGCCGGTGCGCGCGGCGACCAGGTCGGTCAGATCGGTTTTGGTGAGTTTGTCAGTGCTGGATCTGGAGCGCTTTGCTGTCATGTACTGATGATGTCACCTGCGCGGCTGGGTTGACGGGGGCATCTTCGGCCAGCAGCGGATGCAGGGCCGCTTCGGCGGTCAGGCTCAGGGCGTGCAGGCCCCGTGAGACAGTGATGTACAGGAGTCGCCGCTCGTACTCGGCGCTCTCGTCGTAGCCCGCCTGGTCGGTGCCCACCGCGACGCAGGCGTCGAATTCCAGGCCCTTGGCGTACTGCACGGGAATGGCGACCACGCCGCCGGTGTAGCGCTGCTGCTCGCTGGTGATGGCGTAGCTGTCCACGTCGTGGTGATGCAGCAGTCCCGGCAGGGCGTCGGCCTCACTGATCCGGCGGGTGACCAGGGCGACGTTGCGGTACCCGCGGGCCAGGAGCGCCTTGACCTCGGCGGCGACACTGGCGGCCAGCGGGGCATGCTCGGCACGCCGGATCGGGTCGCCGCTGCGTTTGACGCCGACGACCTGATGGCCGCTGCGGTTGTACGTCGCGGCGACCTTGGCGGCCAGGGCGGTGATCTCCTGGGTGCTGCGGTACGTTCGTGAGAGGTTGATGACATCGGCCCCGCCGAGCGCCTGGGCGATCTCCTCCCACCGATCCGGACCTTTGTAGGAAAATGCGCCCTGGTTCAGGTCGCCGAGGACCGTCAGGTGCCCCGGGCGGGTCGCGCGGCTGAGCAGGCGGTAGAGCAGCGGTGCATAGTCCTGACCTTCATCAAGGACAAGTTCCGCGTAGACGCCCAGCTGGCGGCCTTCGCGCCGGCCGATGCCGTTGATCAGGCTGTGGTAGGTCAGCATCACCGGCAGTTCGGTGATCTCCAAGGCCGACCCGCGGGATTTGGGCATGGCGGCCAGGGGGTCACTGTCAATGGCGCGCAGCTGCGCGGCGCTGAGGTGCCCGTCGGCGAGGCGTTCGAGTTCGCCGGGAGCGGCGAGGAGGCGCCGGACTTCGCTGACCGGCAGCAGACTCATGAACACCTTGCCGCACAGCACCTGGAGTTCGGGCGTGAGCTGGCGGGTGACGAGCTCCTCATGCCCGAACAGCTCGCCTTTGCGGATGATCTCCTCGGTCAGGGCGCTGACGAAGGCCGGGCGGTAGCCTTCCAGCGGATCGCGCGCCAGCACTGCGCTGAGAACCTCGCCCAGTTCAGCGGCGGTGATGGTGACTTTCACGTTCCGGCGGCCGACGCTCAGCTCGCTGGCAAACCCCAGGCCCTCCGCTTGACGCCTGAGGCGCTCGTGGACGGCATTCCGGATGACGTCGTACATGTTGAGGTGACCGAGTGCCTTGGCTTTCAGCCACGCGGCGCTGCGGCGCTTGCGGTCCCGGTCTTGGAGCAGCAGCGCCAGGGTGCGGTCTTGCACGACCATCTTCTCGATGCCCAGAAACCCCAGCGCCCAGCGTTCGGGCGTGGTGACGGTCAGGCCCCCCAGGTTCAGGCCCGGCAGGATGCGCCGCGAGTACGCCGCGAGAATCTCGTTGGGCATCAGCACCATGCAGTGCGAAACGTCGGCGCGCTCCTCGCCGCGTTCACTGCTGGCCAGCCACGCCAGGCGGTGAAAGCCGATGGTGGTTTTCCCGCTGCCTGCCGCGCCCTGAATGATGACGTGCCGTCCGGGCGAGGCGCGCACCGCTTCGTTCTGTTCGGGCTGCAACGTCTGCACCACGTCGCGCATGCCGGTAGTGGCGGCTTCGGACAGGCGCTCGATCAGCACTTCCTCGCGCTGCCCGGTCTCGTTGCCTTCCTGGTAGAGATCGGTGATTTTGAGGATTTTCTTCTGGCGGATGTCGAGCTGGCGTTTGTGCTTGACGCTGCCTTTCAGGCCTGTGCGGGTCGTCCAGCTCAGGTCGTTGCTGTAAAACAGGTTGCCGACGTCTGATTCCCAGGAGATGACGCTCTTGTCGCCCTTGAGGTCCTTGAAGGCGTGCCGGCCGACGTAGAGGGTCTGCTGCTTGCCGCCGATGTGCAGTTGCAGGCGACCGAAGTAGGGTTCGTGGACGTGCACCGAGAGCATGGCGGCGTGCTCCTCGGCGGTGTCGGCGAGGGTGAGGCTGGTTTCGAGGTCCGCGCCGACGTTGCGCTCCCGGTCTTCCCAGGCGTCGATCTGGCGCAGCATGGCGTGGACCGTGTCATCGAGGCGCTGCTGTTCGTGGGGGTGGTCAGGATGTGTCATGAATTCCAGTGTAGGGGCCAGTTGGGTGGCTTACCGGCGTTTGACCGGGGCGAGGGCGTTGAGGGTGGCGAGCTGCCAGTAGAGTTCGGTTTCGGCCTGCGGGCTGGCGAGCAGCAGGGCCTGCACCTTGTCGGGCAGGCGGTGGGCGTGCCTGTAGAGGTCCTGGACGCTGCTGTGCTGCTGGGTGAGCAGGCGCGCACTTTTCGGGCCGATGCCGCGCACGCCGGGGTAGTTGTCGCTGGTATCGCCGCACAGCGCCTTGTACAGCGCGAAGCGCGAAGGCTCGAAGCCGTACGTCTGCCGGAAGTCCGCGGCGCTCAGCAGCGTCTGGTCGGCGAGACTGACGAACGTCACCTGCTCACTCAGGCAGCTGTAGAGGTCCGCATCGGTGCTGGCGATCACGACCGCGCCCGGCGCACGCGCGGCGAGGGTGGCGATCACGTCGTCAGCTTCGTGCAGGGCAGCCATGACGGGAATGCACCCCGCGCGGCGCATCAGGTCCGGCGCGTCCTCGAGCAGCGCGCGCAGGGCCGGGTCTTTGGGGGCCCGCTGCTGCTTGTACGGGGCGTAGAGGCCCTTGCGGAAGTTCTCCGGGGCATCGAGCGCGGCCATGACGTGCTGAGGCTGGAAGCGGCGAATCAGGCGCTCGACGCGCCGCGTGACCAGGTCATGGACCGGCTCGGTTGGCGGCGCGAAGAAGGCGCGGCACAGCAGGTTGCTGGTGTCGATCAGCAGGGCACTCACGGGGGTGGGTGAGGGTGTTACGACGGTCCGGCCAGGGCGCGCTCACGCGGCGGCGGGGCGGGTGTCGGCGCGGCGCGCTTGAGGATCACCTGGTCCTGGCCGTCGGTTTCCGTCAGCAGCACGTGGACGCTTTCCGTCTTGCGGGTCGGGAATGCCTTGCCGACGTAATTCGCGCTGATCGGCAGGGTCTGCTGGCAGCGGTCAATCAGCGCCGCGAGTTCCATTTTTTCCGCGCCGGTGTTTCTGAGGACGACGTTGATGGCGTGGTGGACGTCATGGCCTCTGGCGAGCAGGCCGGTGACGAGAATGACCCGCTGCCCCTGCATGGCCGTGATGGTTTCTTCCTGACCGGAGCGGGTCAGTGCCGTCAAGCTGATCACGCGGACCGTGGGGCGGGTGGCGTGCAGGTGTTGTCGGAGCCGCTCGGCGAGGGCGCTGCCATGCGCGTTGATGCCGATCAGGGTCAGTGGCTCGGGCCCTGGATGGCGTTCGTTGATCTGCTGGGCCATGCGCTTGAGGCTGCGTTCGAGTGCGCAGCTGGTCATGATCTCAACGGTGGTGGTCAAGGGGTGTTCCTCCGGTGCGTGGGTGAACGGGGGGGTGTTTTGTTGGGTTTTGAGCATGTGGCCTCCAGCTCAACGGCTCGTGGGTTTGGCGGATGGTGGCTCCGCGCCGCGCCGTGATGGTCAGCATACAGAGGCCAGCAGGCCGGCACGTCATGCTTGCGCGTTCAGGACCGCTGGGAAAAGCGGACGTAGTCGTCCTGGGCGCGTTGCAGTCCGGCGGCGCTGGTGTGCAGCTCCAGGGTCTGCGAGCCGCGCTTGCCGGTCAGGACGATGGCGGCGGGCTTCACGGCGAGCCGCAGGCCGTCTCTGTCGGTGACTTCCGGCGGCTGGAGGCTCGTCACGCAGACGGCATTGACGCGTTTGCAATCGACCCGCATCGGCGGCAGTTTCGCTCCGGCCTGAAGGGGGTGGCTGCTCCAGGCCTGCGCTTCTGCGGCCATCTCTTTGACCTGCTTCAAGTACTTCCGCGCGAAGAACAGCTCGGTGCCGAAACTGCTGTGCTCCAGGCGCTCCGGGGCGTCCTGCGGGAGCTTCAGGGCGTCGCAGATGGCCCCATTCACTTCGCTGTTGTAGAACAACCCCGCCGCCTCGGCGGTTCGGGCGAGGTTCACTAGGGTCGCGCGGCGCGGATCGGTGATGGGGTCGATGCCGCGCTCGGCCAGGGGCGCCCAGGCGTCCGCGATGACCGAGAAGCCCTCAAAGGGCGCGCACGGCCCGCTGAAGCCGGGGGTGACGTCACTGGGGCGCGGCAGAGCGTCCGGGTTCACGCTGTGCATGGTGTAGCCGGGGTCAAACAGGAAGGTCGGGAAGCTGCTCCAGGGCCGGATGGGGCGGGTGTCGTTCTGCGGGGCTTGGGTACTGGTCATGGGATCTCCTGATTGGGGTTGGCATGAATGAACGCCCACGGCTTGGTGCTCCGTGGGCGCTTCTGGGGGTGGATGATCTCAGGGCCGGCAGCGCATCAGCTGCGGGTCTGTCTCGGATTGAACTTCGCCCGCACGGCCCCAGCCGCTTCACCGTCACCATCGATGGCACAGCCCAGCCGGTGTTTTGGACGGTCGAGGCCCTTGGGGAGGACCGCTACCGCTTCGTGCCGGTTTTCGCAGTGGGAGGTCATGCGCCGTTCGAGTGGCAAGGTGAACTGAAGGAAGTCGTGGTCGACCTTCCAGACGTTGCGCCGGTGGGGGAACAGGAGAACACAGGTCGCTCAAAACGCAGCTTCGGAACACGCTGCTCCACGGCGCTGTTCTCCCAGACTGCCTTCACTCTCACCTGCTCTTGGACAATCCGTACGACTTGAGTGCTGCTTCTAAAGCGGCCGCAATGGGCTCGAAGTCATCATCTCTCCAGTACCGCCGGTCAACAAACCAATACATCTCTGACCCCTTTTGACGAAGCTGGATCAGTTCATCTCGCCCCTTCGGGAGCTCTAGCGACCGAAGGGTGATGTACTGCGCGTAAGCACAGGCGAACAGTTCTGGAGGGGTCGTCGTCCCTTCGACACCCTCTCTTGCCCTCGTTTTGTCTGCAGGAGGATTGTCAACGTCTTGATCGAACGTCTTCAGGGCCTCCCGCCGATCAACAGTCAGCTGACTGTTTTGGGCAGCCACATAGATGAGGTGAAAAGGCTCAGCAGGGTCCTCACTTGCGAACGTCACATCCAGGCCTCTCGCTCGTGCCACAGCGTAGTCGAGGAAGTGCCCGAACTCGTGGAGGAGAGTAAACGTCGGCGTTGCGGATGTGGCGTTGCCGCTGGGATTCACCTGATACGCCAGCAGGACGGTGTCGGCAGGCAAAGAGAGATCGCCCAGCAGTTTTTTCTCCAGTGGAATTTCTTTGACCTGAAGGAAACGACCCTTGGCCTCCGAATTTTTCTTTTGCAGAGAGACGTTCGGGAGACCTTTCATGGCCAGCGCCGTACCTTGCGGATGCTGGTGCACGGTTTCAATGGCGTCAATTACTTGACGGTACTTCTTCATTTTTGGGATGAAGTCAGGAAGCATCAGACTGCTGAGCTTTGCAGCCGTGAGACTGGACATCCATCAAGTATAGCGAAGCGGCTGCGGCGCCCGATTCTGTTCACTTCCCGAAGGTCACCGTGAGGTTCAGGCCCACACTTTGAAGTGCACCCACGTTGTAGAGGACTTTGAGGCTGGTGTTTTGCTTGTCACCGATGCGCGTGATGCCTGCGCTGAGGACGGTGGAGGTTCCTCGAGCGGGGCCGGTCAGGGGACTGTTCAGGTCAAGGCCGGCGTCGAGGGTGTAGTCGGGTGAAGGCGGAATAGCCTTTGGGGTCGACGTCCCCGGTTTTCCCACCGGCCACCCCTCTGAGCGGAAAGAAGGCTGCGTCGCCCGCCACGTTGCTGTGTCCGTGGTCGCTGACGACGATGATGTTGGTATCGTTGAGCAGTCCTTGGGCGTCCAGCACCAGTTCCATCTGACCCAGGAGCTGATCTTGCGCGCGCAGCGCGTCATGGAAGTTGGCGCTGCCCACGCCGTACGCGTGCTGGGTACTGTCTGGATTGCGAAACCAGATCAAGCTCAAATCGGGCTTGATGGTGGGCAGCAAGTAATTCAGGTACGCCGACATCATGTAAGCGTTCGGGGCGTTGCTGGGGCCACCGAGCTTGTCGGTCGGGTCGGTGCTGGCCCCATCCGCCAGGCGGGTCGTCGCCGCGCTCGCGGTGGGATCGCCATTGCCATCGTTCAGGGCCACGCCACTGTCCGCGTAAGCCAGTGGGGTCAGCTTGGGCAGGAGGTAGCCTGCGGCTTGAAGGCCGGTGGCCACACTCGCTGGAAACACGTGCTTCTCGTCGAGCAGGACACCGCCGCGCGTGTAATCCTGCAGAAATGCAGCACCGGACTTGCCGACTGCTACGGTCTTCAGGCCCGCCTTCTGCGCCGCTTGGAAAAGCGTGCCGACCATCAGCAACTGGTTGCTGTAAAAGGTGTTGAGATCCTGCAAAATCGCGTAGTCTTCGGTGAAGGCTGGCTGCTGGAAGTCGACCGCGTTGCCTGCTGAATCCTTACCAGACGCGCCGGGTACCCACTCGGTATTGCCGTAGAAACCGGTGGCGTTGGGAAAGCTGCCAGTGGCCAAACTCGCAGCGTTCATCATGGTGAAGGTCGGGTAGGTGCTGTGGTTGTCAGTGAAGTTCACCCCCTTTTGCTGCAGGGCATACAGGTTGGGGGTGTCTGCTTGCGTAATCGCGTCGGGTCGCATGCCGTCCCAGACGAAGATGATCGTGCGGTGCGCAGCGAGGGATGTGCTGGCGGCAAGGCTGACGCCAAGGGCCAAGGTGATGGCAACCGATCGTTTTTTCACCCAACCATCAGAATACTTTGATGTGATGCCTGTGTCAGCTGACCGGATGCAGACGCGTCACGTGGCACGGCCGTTCCCTCAGCAGCCTCTCCTGTCTGGTGGTGCTGCCGCCCGAGCGCGGTTGCGGCACCCACTCCCAGCGCTCCTGGGCTGCACCTTTTTAGGCGGGTTCCCCAGCTGGCTGAGTGGCCAGCCAGGCTTGCACCTTCGCGTCGATCTCGTCGCGCACGCGCCGGAAGACGCCCAGGCGCTCCTCCTCGCTTCCCTGCGCCTGGGCGGGATCATCGAACGGCCACGCCAGCCGGTACGTGACGCTGGGGAAGATCGGACAGTTCTTCTCGGCCCGGTCGCAGACTGTGATCACGTACGTGAAGTGCTGCCCGAGCAGCGGCTTAACCCCTTTGGGCTGCAGATGATCGGTCGGCAGGCCCGCTTCCTGCAGCACCTGCACCGTCAGGGGATTGAGCACGCCAGGTTCCAGACCGGCGGACTTCACCTCGAAACGCTCTCCCGCGTGATGTTCGAGCAGCACCTGAGCGAGTTGGCTGCGGGCGGTATTGCCGGTGCACAAAAACAGCACGCTGGGTCGGCGGCGGTGGGTCATGGCGTGTCTCCTTCGGGCGTGAATTCCCGGGCGTGGGTGGTGGCCGGTTCAAGGGCGCGTTCCGGAGGCGCGAGCAGGTGGTTGAGGCCCACGGCGATGGCTGCGCCCAGCAGCGGTGCGGCCCAGTACAGCCAGTGGGCCGTCCAGATGCCGCTCGCCAAGGCCGGGCCGAAACTGCGGGCGGGATTCATGCTCGCGCCGGTGATGGGGCCGCCCATCGCGGCTTCAGCGCCACAACGCCCCCCACTGCCCAGGGCAAGCCGCTGCGGAGGGCGACCAGCAGCAGGAAGACGGTCATCAGTACTTCGAGCGTGAACGCTTGCCCCACGCTCCCGGCCGGGACGGTCACGCCCACGTTGCCAGCATGACCGAACAGTGCCAGCAGCGTAAAGCCCGCCAGTCCCGCGCCGATCAGCTGGGCGAGGATGTACGGGAGGACGCGTGCGACCGGGAACTTCCCGGCCAGGGTAAGGGCGAAGGTCGCGGCGGGATTGATGTGCGCGCCGCTGATCGGGGCAAGGGCCGCGATCACGGTGGTGACCGTCAGGCCGAACACCAGCGCCACGCCGGTGTGCCCCAGCGCGTGTGTCTGCGCGTCCACGACCGCTGCTCCCGGACCGAACAGCACCAGCGCGAACGTGCCGATGAGTTCTGCCGTGAGCGCGCGCGGCAAGGCAACGTCCGGCATCTCAGACCGGGACCACAGCGGGCGAGTTTTCATAGCTGTCCGGCACCGGCTGCCCGGCCTGCAGCGCGCGGACAAAGGCAGTGAACTGCACCTGCAGCTGGTCGCGGACCGTCCGCCAGCGGTCAAGTGACCCGCCACTCGGGTCGGTGAACGGATAGTGCCGCAGGATGGTTTTGGCTGGATAGACGGGGCATGCTTCCGCTGCGCTGTCACACACCGTCACCACGTACTCGAAGTTCCAGGGATCCGGCAGGTCAAACAGCGTTTTGCTGGTGTGGGTGCTGAGATCGATGCCGAGTTCCGCCATGACTGTCACGGCGTTCTCCTTGACCTGTGTCGCTTCAGTGCCGGCGCTGAAGACATCCACCGCAACACCGAGTTCCTCAGCGGCGCGCCGGGCCAGCCCTTCGGCCATCTGGCTGCGGGCACTGTTGTGGGTGCAGAGGATCAGCAGGCGCGTCATACCCGGCAGTTTAACATATCGACTTGGTTCACTCCGTCAGCGCCGGGTCATGTCGGTGGCGGCGGCAGAACCCACGGGGGTGAGCGGCTTCACGACGGTCTGCGCGGTTGAGTCGGCTCGAGCAAGGACGCCCCTCACCGTGCCGGGCTGTGACGCTTGGCTGACCAAACGCTGCGACTCCATCCAAAACCGCTGCAAGCATCTGTCCGGACTGATGCACTAGGCGTCTATGAAAGCGTTCTTGGAGGTGGGCGTCCTGGTCCGTGCTTTCCAAGCTCGGCCAGCTCCACGACGACGTGTTCGTTGTTTTGGTGAGCTCAGGTCTTCGGACTGACTTGAATCGCCTGAGAGGCTAGCGTAAGCGTTGCATCAAGTGTATGTTATGGATGTCAGACGAGGAAATGAGAGGTTGGCGGGAAAGGTTCAAGGGCCTCTCCCTGCGCGTGAGGTACGTCTATCGGGTGGTGTGCCCGGATGTACGGCCCATTTATTCAGCTTGAGAGCTCTTGATATGTATAAGGAGGACGTATGAGTACCGTCTCCCGCAGGCGCTTTTTGCAGGGCAGCACCGTGGCGATCATCGCGGCCAGCCGCTTTGCCGGAGCCCAGAACTGGTTCGCCCCGAACTTGGTTTATCCGGTCATCAAGATAGGCAACGTCAACAACCTGAAGGCCGGTACCGCCGTGAACTTCAACTACCCGGACGACACTTCGCAGGGCATCCTGCTGCGTTTGGGCGAGCGTGCCATCGGCGGCGTCGGGACTGGCCAGACGATCGTTGCGTACTCGGCGGCCTGCACCCACATGGGCTGTGGGGTGCAGTACAAGAGTGGCCGCCTGCAGTGCCCCTGTCACTACTCGCTGTACGACCCGGCCAAGAATGGTCAGGTCTACCAAGGCCTGGCCACCTCTTACCTGCCGCAGATTCCGCTGCGCGTCACCGCCAACGGGGACATCTACGCTATTGCCGTTGAGGGCCTGATCTGGGGCCGCGCCGCCAACTTGCTGAAAGGAGCCTGAGCATGGCCGTTTATCAACGCCGCGACCGACTGCCGTTGCCACCGAAGAACGCTGAGGTCCACAATACCGTTTGCCAGTACTGTACCGTCGGGTGCGGGTACAAGGTGTACACCTGGCCGCTCGGCAAGGACGGCGGGGCCAAGCCGAATGAGAACGCCTTCGGGCGGGACTTCACGGTGCCGCAGCCGCCGATCGCCGGGCAGGCCTACACCGAGACGATGCACTCGGTCATCACCAAGGGCGGCCGGCAGTACAACATCGCGATCGTCCCGGCGAAGGACTCGCCGATCAATCTCAACGGCGACCATTCCAGCCGCGGCGGCAGCAACGCGCTGACCACCTTCGCCGAGTCGCGGCCCACCCGGGACCGGTTGAAATACCCGATGCTGCGGCTGGGTGATACCTGGCAGGCGATTCCCTGGCAGGAAGCGCTGAACATCATGGCAGGCGTGATCAAAGGCGTCTACGATAAATACGGCAACGACCAGCTGACCGCCAAGGCCTACGACCACGGCGGCGGTGGCGGCGGGTTCGAGAACAACTGGGCGATCGGCAGCTTGTTCTTCACCGGGCTTGGGATGCAGTACGTGGCGATCCACAACCGCCCGGCCTACAACTCCGAGGTCTGGGGCCTGCGCGACCGCGGGATGCACGAGCTGAATTACTCCGCTGAGGACGCCCGGCTGTGCGACACCCTGGTACTGTGGGGAGCGAATTCCTACGAGACCGCCAGCGTGTTCTACACCGAGCACATGTTGCCGAACTTCGCTGGGGCCACCACCGACGAGAAAGCCGAAGCGTTCCCCGGTGAGGCGACGGTGCCGACGCGTTTGATCGTGGTCGATCCGAGGCGCACCTCGTCTCTGACCATCATGGAATCGATGGACCCCAAGCGGGTGCTGCATCTGCGGCCCAACCTCGGCACCGACTACATCCTGGCCAACGCGATCGCCCGCGCGGTGTATGAGCGCAAGTGGCACGACCAGGCGTTCATCGACGCCAAGACGGACAAAAAGACCTGGGCTGACTATGCCGACAAGAGCCTGCGTCTTTCGGTCCCGTACGCCCAGATGATGGCCGAGGCGGAGAAGATCACCGGAGTGCCACGTGCCCAGATGGAACAGGTGGCCGAGTGGACTGCCAAGCCCAAGCTCAACGCCCGGCGGCGCACCCTGACCATCTTCGAGAAGGGCATGATCTGGAACCTGAAAAACTATGATCAGATCGCTTCTCTCGCGCAACTTTCGGTGCTGAGTAACAACGTCGGGCGGCGCGGTACCGGCTGCGGGCGGCAGGGCGGCCACCAGGAAGGCTATGTGCGTCCGAACTACCCGGGCACCCGCCCGCCACCGAACGTCGACGAGTACATCGTTGCGGGTCAGGGCAAGTTCTACTGGGTGATCGGCAACAACCCTTACATCACCACCCCGAACAACCAGACTTTCCGCAAACGCGTCAGTGCCCGCACCGCCGCGCTGGCCGACGCCCTGAGCATTTACGGGGAGGGCGGCGGAGAGCCCGGCACGACCCAGGCACTCGTTGACCGGATTGTGGAGCAGACTGGCAGTGGCGAAGGCATGTTTATGGTCGTGCAAGACCTCTACATGACCGAAACTGCCCAGGTCGCCCACCTGGTGCTGCCTGCCGCCGGCTGGGGCGAGATGAATCTGACCAGCATCAACTGCAACAGCCGGCTGCTGCGGCTGTACGAGAAGTTCATGGACGCGCCCGGAGACGCCAAGCCCGATTGGCAGATCATGTCGTTGGTGGCTGCGCGGATCGCTGACCTCTACCGCGCCGAGGGCAACACCGATGCGGTCAAGCGCTTCGAAGGCATGACCGGCTGGAAGTCCGACGAGGACGTGTTCATGGAAGGCTCCCGGGCGTTCAAGGACAACAAGGTCAGCCCGGCGGACGAGGCAACGCTGGAGGCCGAGAATTACAAAGGTGTGACCTACAAGCTGCTCAAGGATCTCGGACAGAAGGGCATCCAGACGCCGGTACGCCAAGACCCCAGCAGTGGCAAGCTGATCGGTACCAAGCACCGCTTCAGCGAGCGTTTCGCGACCGACGACGGTAAGTTCAAATGGTACGGCACCGACGCCTGGGCCGGGTATCCCGAGCAGATCGCCAAGTACTTCACTGAGGGCCGTGAGGCGCGGTATCCCTTCTGGGCAACCACCGGACGCAACCAGACCATCTGGCAGACCGCGTATCACGACCGCCGGATTGCTGAGAAACTGCTGACGGTGCCGCTGCCGTACCTGGAACTGCACCCACAGGACGCTGCGAAATACGGACTCGCAGCGGGGGACATCGCCGAAGTCTACAACGAGGAGGGAAACGGCACGTTCTTGGTGAACGTCACCGACGCGGTCAGACCGGGCATGATCTTCATGTTGCAGTACCATCCACGCGGCACCAGCAACAGCTTGATATCCGGCTACACCGACCCGAAGACCACCATCCCCTGGTACAAAGGCACCCGCGTGGCCATCCGCAAGACCGCCGGGACGCTGCCCGCCCTGGCCCTGACCACCAGCAAGCGGGAACATAACGAATTCCGCTAAATCACAGTCATTGATCCCACCGGATAAAGATTACTTCCTGAGTTGACTCACGGGCGTGCGGCGGCTGTCTGCCGCACGCCTTTCCATGCCATCCGTGCTGAAACCAACTGAAGTATGTGAGTTTCAAGAATGAATACGCTTTACAGCACGGGGTTGACAGGGACTTCCATCTCCGATGCCCGTTCTATATTTGTCGAGGAGGAACAATTATGAAGAGCATACTTATTACCGCGCTGCTGTTGTCCGTCGGGACGGCCTCAGCCGCCAGTTACGTCACCAGCAACGCTGCGACCAAAACCGCCACCATTACCATCGACGCCAACCAGGGCGGCTCTAACGGTGGCCTGAACTTCAACGCGGTCACAAAAGCGGCCAAGAGCTTTACCATTCCCGCTGGCTGGAATGTCGTCATGAAATTCAAGAACATGGGCATGATTCCGCACAGCGCCATCGTCGTGAAAGGCGCGACACCGCCCGTGAGCGTCAACGAGAAAGACGCGGCTTTCCCAGGGGCGTACACCAAGATGCTGATGCAGGGCATGGGGGCAAATGTGGTGGACAGCGTGAAGTTCAAAGCCGCCACTGCTGGCAGCTACCTCATCATCTGCGGCGTGCCAGGCCATGCCGCGGGAGGGCAGTACCTGGGCTTGAAGGTCGCCGCTGACGCGAAGGCCGCCACCTACCAATAAGCAGGCGCGGCGCGCAGAGGTGCCGCTCGCCGCTTGACATCCTGGCCAGACGCTTTACGGGGCGTCTGGCCACACCTTCATTTCTCAGGAGTCCTTGATGGTACCCGCCCTGCTCCTCGATCAACTGGGCCGCCCGCTGCGCGATTTGCGGCTCTCGGTCACTGACCGCTGCAACCTGCGCTGCACCTACTGCATGCCCAAAGAGGTCTTCGGTCCGGACTTCGATTTCCTGCCCCGCGCCCAGCTGCTGAGCTTCGAGGAACTGGAGCGCCTGACCCGGCTGTTCGTGCGTGGGGGCGTGCAGAAGCTGCGCCTGACCGGAGGGGAGCCGCTGCTGCGAGCAGGACTGCCCGAGCTGATCGCCCGCTTGGTCAGCATCGCAGGTGTCCAGGACGTCGCCATGACCACCAATGGGCTGCTGTTGCCGCGGCTGGCACGTGATCTGAAGGCAGCGGGCTTAAAGCGCGTCACGGTCAGCCTTGATAGCCTCGATCCTGAGGTCTTCGGTCATATGAATGGGCTGGGCGTGCATCCCGATAAGGTGCTCGACGGCATTGAGGCGGCGCTGCAAGCGGGGCTGGGCGTCAAGATCAACACGGTGGTGCAGCGCGGCGTGAACGATGCCAGTCTGGGTGAACTGTGGCGGGCGCTGCGCGGCAAGGCGGTGCTGCGCTTCATCGAGTTCATGGATGTGGGCAACCACAACGGCTGGAATCTGGACGCGGTGGTGCCACCAAACGAGGTGCTGGCGCGGCTGAGTGACGTGGCAGACGGTGCAGCGTTCACGGCGGCAGAGGCCAATTACCGGGGTGAGGTGGCGACCCGCTACACCGACGCCCAGGGCCATGAAGTGGGATTGATCACCAGCGTCAGCGCTCCGTTTTGCGGAGACTGCACGCGGGCGCGGCTGTCGGCGATGGGCGTGCTGTACACCTGCCTGTTCGCGTCGGGCGGCCTCGACTTACGTGATCCGCTGCGGACCGGGGCGTCTGACGACGAGGTGTACGCCCTGCTCTCGGAACGCTGGCAGGCCAGAACCGACCGCTACTCCGAGCAGCGCAGCGCGCTGACGCGCAAAAACGGTGCCGCTCAGCAGCAGAAAGTCGAAATGTCGCACATCGGCGGCTGAGGGCGAAAAAGCACGCTTGCCCATCTCTGAACGCCGCCGAGGAAGGGACAAGGAAGTACGTCTGGACGGGCACTGAACGCGCTTTTAATACGCTTCCCTGGCCCTGCGAGTGTCGCCTCTCCACCGCTCGCCTGGGCTTCTGTCGACGGGCGGGGACATCAACTCGGGTCGCCCTGGGTGATCCGTGACACCCAGGGTTGATTGCGCGGTTCGCGGCGCGTACCTGAGTTGGCCATCCTGAGTGCTGCACGCGACGGTCACCGGACCGGGGGCTTCTGGGAAGGTGTTTACTTCGCTCAGGCCTGTGCGGGCCGCGCCCCGGCCGAAATCAACTTGACGACCTGCTTTCCGGCTCCCTTCACAGTAGTCTCCCGGCGATGCGGCCTTGCTCGTGAGTGCTCTTTAGCGCCTGGAAATCAGCATTCGAGGTTCAGGTGCTCAACCAATTCGGGAACGGGCGTCAGCAACTCTTGAAGGATCTCGCCGCCCAGGCTGTAAAGCGCGTTTCGCTTAAGCCGGTAGTAGCTGTTCTTGCCGCGCTTTTCACCCTCGATAATGCCCGCCTCGACGAGCGTGGCGAGGTGGTAGGACACCTTGCTCTGCGGCAGTTCGAGCAGGCCCTCTAAGTCGCAGACGCAGCGCTCACCGTGTGCCAGGATGCGGACGATTTCGAAGCGCAGGTCATTGGCAAGGGCCTTTAGTCTGGTCAGTGTGGTGGCTTCGGCGAGCACGGCATCGGTCATATCGGTAGTGTAGCGGCGTCTTCAGCTGCGCCTGCGGTGCGTCTGCACAGTTCACGGCGGGGAGGGTTCTGCGCCTGAGAATCAGAACGGGGGTCTCAGAGCGGCTGCGTGTCTGGGCCTCGGCGGGCGTGGAACGTCGCTGCTGCAGCCACCACGCCGCTGGAGGTTAAGGTCCACAGCAGCGCCGTGTAACCGCCGAGCTGAACGTACAGCAGGCCGGCGAGCAGCGGTGCGGCCGCGCCCATGACCGCGACCACCAGCGCGACCACGCCGTTGATGCTGCCAAAATTTGCCGAGCCGTACAGGGCGGCAATCAGGGCGGCGCGTGACAGGGTGGTGGCCCCGTTGGACATGCCGTACAGCAGCACGAACACCAGCACGCCGGAGAGGTTGAAGCTGAGCTGCAGCGACGCAAAAGCGACAGCGAGACTGAGGAACATCGCGGCGGTGACGCCTTCGAGACTCCAGCGGTTCAGGGCAGGTGCGAAAACCACCCGGCCCAGCAGTTGCAGCGGGCCGATGCTTCCGGCGATGAGTGCCACGGTCGCCGGGGTGTAGCCGCGTTCGAGCAGCAGTGGAATCAGATGCGCGCCCATCGCCGCGAAGGCAAAGCGGCCCAGGCCGAACGCCAAGGTCAACCACCAGAAATCAGCGCTCCGCAGGGCTTCATGGGTCGGCAGGCTCTGCTCAGCCGGCAGGTCAGTGCCTTGCAACCGAGTGACCGCGCCGTCTTGCGTGAGCCCCAGCGCCTGAGGGGAGCGCCGCAGCACCAGTGCGTGCAGTGGCGCGGCCAGCACGAGCAGCAGTGCCAGCACGTCCAGGGCGGCGCGCCACCCGAGGGCGCTGGTCAGTAGGGTCGTGAGCGGCACGAAGACACTGCTCGCCAGGCCTGCCACCATGGTGACGGCGAAGGTTGCCCGGGCGCGCTGCGTCCTGAACCACACCGCGACGACCGTGAATGCCACTTCGTACAGGGTGGCGCTCATCGCCACACCCATCCCGGTCCACACGGCGTAGAGCCCAGCGAGCGAATGAATGTGAGCCCAGAGGAAGACCATGAGCGCGCCGAAGAGTGAGCCTGCGGTCATCAACGCGCGGCCGCCCCGGCGATCGACCCAGTGGCCCACCGGAACAGCCGCGAGGCCTGCCACCAGCAAGCCGAGCGAGAACGCCCCGGAGGTCTGCGAGCGGGTAAAGCCCAGTTCGGTCTCCAGTGGTTTGACCAGCACACCGAACGCGTAGTACAGCACGCCGTACCCGAGCGTCTGGGTCACGGCCAGCGCCGCGACGATCCGCCAGCCGTAGTAGGACCCAGCCATGGTACGAAGAGGGGCGAACCTGATGGCCCGCCCCGATGGAAGGTGGAGCTTCACTTCAGCAGGTTTGACCGGGGCCGCAGCACGACACCACCGCGAGGCCTTGCAGCTCTTCCTCAGCGCGGGGTTTGCATGCCACCGCCGGGTAGCTGAGCTTCACTTCGACGCGCCCGTTCTCGAGGACCAGGTCGCTGACGGTGTACTGGATGGTGGGGTGCTGAGTGTCGCCGTACTCGAAACGCAGCGCGGCGTCGCCTTGCACTGGTACGCGGCCCGCGACCTGGTGGTAGATGTCCAGGAACTTCTGCACCGTCATGAAGCCGCGCTCGGTTTCGTCCCCGGGGTTCCACAGTTGAACCACTGTCTCGTTCCAGGCGTCAGGACGACCGCCGCAGTCCATCGCCTGGATGCTCACAGCCTTGACTTCAGTGACGTGGTAGCCCTCATGCACGAGCACCTGGTTGTTCAGCATGAAGACCAGCGGCAGCATGGCGTGTGGGACGAGGGCGTCCAGAAATGATTGGGTGCGGTCGGGGCGGGCGGTGGTGGGGGTGAGCATCGTCAGGGTCATGCGGATCTCCTGTGGGTGAGTAATCGGGATCAGACAGCGGCGGATGTGGGGAGTGGGACGGCGCTGAGTAGGGCATGAAGTTCGCTGCGGGCCAGTTCCAAGGCAGGTGCACTGAGGGCGTAGTACATCCAGCGGCCCCTCTTGTCGGCGGTGATCAGGCCAGCGTCGGTCAGGAGTTTCATATGGTGACTGACTGTGGGCTGCGCGAGGCCGAGCAGCGACTGGATGTCACACGCGCATACGCCGACCTGGTCTCGGCAGCAGCCGCGGTCGTTGCTCGCCAGGAACTGCATGATCTTCAGGCGGTGGGGGTCGCCCAGCGCTCGGAAGACACCCGCCGTTACATTGAAGTTCATGGATATATTTTGAAGCAAACATCGACACTTGTCAATATCACTGATCGACGAACACGCATCTCTTGCAGCTGAACGGTACCTACGAGCCTCAAAGCACTGCGTTCGCCGCTCTGGACGCACTCAACGCTCGGCATGCTGGGGGTGTGAACGGAATGTTTCATGCCCTGCTTCCCAAGCGCGTGAACAGCGTCCTTGCGCAGCGTGCCGGAGCACGTCAGCATGACCCTCTGGAGGGCAAGAGATGAGAATCGCGGTTTTTGGAGACGTACACGGCAACCGCTTCGCTCTGGAAGCAGTCATCGCCGACATGACACGCCACACGCCGGACGCATGGGTCAACCTGGGCGACCAGCTCTTCGGCGGCGCAGATCCCGCCGGCGCGTGGGTGCTCCAGCAGACCCTGAAGGTGCAGCACGGCGTACTCGAGGTGCGCGGCAACACCGACGAGCGGCTGGGCGAGACGCTGACCGAAGCCACCGAGAAGCGGGCCATGCTGACGTGGCTGCATGACGTGCTGCCAGAGGGCGCTGGAGCGTATGTGGCCAGACTACCGACAAGCGTGACCCTGGCAGGGGGTGCTGTCCTGGCAGCCCACGGCGCGCCAGACAGTGCATGGACGTACCTGCTGCTCGAAGGCAAGACCTGGGCGAGTGACGCCCAGGTGCTGGCGCGTCTCGGTGACGTGGGGACCGCCCGGGTGGTGGTCGTTGGACACTCGCATCAAGAGCATCTGCGGCAAATCGGAGGCCTGACCGTGGTCAATGTCGGGGCGGTCAGCCGACAAAAAGACGGCTCACCGCTGGCCCGTTGGGTGCTGCTCGAGGGCGCGGGTGACTGCTGGAACGTGAGCTTCCGGCGAGTGGCCTACGACGTGGAAGCGGCAGCGTCATGGGCAGAGAAATACGCTTATCACGGTGACAAGGAAGCGGCCCAGCTCCGTTTGGGGAAGGCAAGCACATAGGCCCTGAACTAATGCAAAGCGGTTCCTGCTCCCGCCTGACGGTCTACAGTGACCTTCCCGGCCTATGAGCGATCCCATCATCCACGTCCAGCACCTTCAACGCAGCTACCGCGTTCAAAACCGCCGCCCAAGCCTCCCAGGGGCCTTCCGGGACCTGATCAGCCCCGAGTACCGGACCATCCAGGCGGTGCGGGACGTCAGTTTCGACCTGCAGCGTGGGGAGAGTGTCGCCTACCTCGGCCCCAACGGGGCGGGTAAGTCCACCACCGTCAAGATGCTGGCCGGTATCCTCAAGCCGACCAGCGGGGAGTTAAGCGTCCTCGGGTACCGCCCGCACCAGGACCGGCAAGCCTACGTTCGCCACATCGGGGTGGTGTTCGGGCAGCGCAGCACCCTCTGGTTCGATCTGGCGGTGATCGAATCGCTGCGTCTCCTGCAGCGGGTCTACGCCGTTCCGGAAGTGGTATTTCAAGAGCGGCTGGCGCTGTTCGACACGGTGCTCGACCTCGGCCGGCTGCTGTCCACAACGGCCCGCAAGCTCTCGCTCGGTCAGCGCGTCCGGGCCGACCTCGCGGCGGCTTTCCTGCACGATCCACAGGTCGTGTTTCTCGACGAACCGACTATCGGCCTTGACGTCAGCGTCAAGGCCCGGATCCGCACCTTCCTGCGGCAGATTCACCGGGACCTCGGCACGACGCTGCTGCTGACCACCCACGACCTCGGGGACGTGGAGGCCATCAGCGACCGAGTGATCGTCATCGACGCGGGGCAGCTGATCTTCGACGGCACCACCCGCAAGTTGCGGGATGACTACGGACGCGGCCACCGGGTGACTGTGCTCGCTCCGGAAGGCAGTCTGGCCGCCCTGAACGATGCAACGCAAGATTTGGCAGTCGCCTGGACCGACGAGGGTTCTGGCCGCTTCGGGACGGTGTACGACGCGCGCCGGGTCCGCACCCCGGACCTGGTGTCCCGCGCCCTCTCCGCCGTCCCCGCAGAGGACCTGCAACTGCGGGAAGCGAGCATCGAGGATGTCGTCCGGGGCCTGTACGAGCGTGACCATGGGTGAGCTGGGCGTGTACTGGGGCTTCGCGCGGCTGCGGTTGGCGATCAGGTCCGCGAACCGCAGCCGCTTCCTGATCGGGATCGGGTCGTACTTCATCTACGTCAGCGTGTATGCCGCCCTCTACCGGGCGCTGTACGCCGGACAGAGCCGGGTCGGTGACCTGAACCTGCAAGGTGCCCTGACGTATGTGGCAGTGGCGTGGATGCTGCGGTCGCTGTACACCAACGCCATTGACCGGGAAGTGACCGAGGAGGTGCGGCGGGGGGATATCGCCCTGTCGCTGTTGAGGCCAGTCGATTACCCGTGGTCGCGGCAGGCCGGGGCCGCCGGGGAGGCGCTGGTCCGGGCGCTGATCTTCACCCTGCCGGCCAGTCTGCTGATCGCGGCGGTCTATCCGCTGAGTCCGCCCGCAGGACTCTCCGCCGCGCTGGGCTGCCTCCTGGGGACGCTGCTGGCCTCCTTCATTTATTCACAGCTAAACCTGCTCGTCGGGCTGAGTGCGGCGTTCACCGAGCACACCGTCGGAATCCAGCGGGCCAAAAACGCCATGGTGGACCTGCTCGGAGGTGTGTTGATTCCGCTCACGTTCTTCCCGCACTGGGCGCAGACCCTGCTGGCCTGGTTGCCGTTCCAGGCGATCACGTACACGCCGGTGGCGATGTACCTCGGGAAGGTTGATGTCGCCCGGGGACTGAGCCTCCAGCTCGGATGGGCTGCGCTGCTGTTCTTGCTGGTCCGCCTGGTGTGGAAAAGGGCGCTGGACCTGCTGACCGTGCAGGGGGGCTGAAGTGCGTTCCTTCAAGATGACACTTGTTTACGTCAGCATGCTCACCAAAGCCAGGCTGGCGTACCGGGCCGACTTCGTGGTGCAGGTCGGATCGGACCTGCTGCTGCAGGCGGTGGACTTGGCGTTCCTGGCAGTGGTCTTTAGCCGGGTCAGAGCGCTGTCCGGCTGGTCGTTCGATGAGGCCCTCTTTCTGTACGGCTTCTTCCTGATTCCCTTCGCGCTGTTCAACGCGTCGTTCGCGGCGCTGTCTGACCTCGGTGGGCGCTACGTGGTGGGCGGAGAACTCGACCGGATCCTGACCCGGCCTCTGCACAGTCTGCTGCAGGTCCAGCTCGAGCTGCTCCGTCCGCAGGCGCTGAACGGTGTGCTGCTAGGCGGCGTGGTCCTCACCATCGCCTCCTCCCGTATGGGATTCAGCTGGTCGCCGTTGGATGTCCTGGCGGCCATCTGCGGCGTGCTCGGCGCGTGGCTGATCTACGGCGGCGTGTGGGTGGCCGTGGCGAGCACCAGCTTCTGGACCCAGGACCGTGGAAACGGACTCTTCCCGCTGTTCTACAACAGTGTCAACTTTTCCCGCTACCCGCTGACCCTGTATCCGGAAGCGGTACGCTTCCTGCTGACGTTCGTCGTGCCGTACGCCTTCGTGGCGTATCACCCGGTGGCTGGCCTGCTGCACAAGGAGCGCGCACTCGTGGGCTGGTTGACCCTCCCCGTCGGCTCACTGATCTTTGTTCTGGGACTGGTGGTCTGGCAGCAGGGCCTCGCCCGCTACGAGGGTGCCGGATCGTGAGTCGTGAACCTGGCGGCCTGAAATTCACTGCCGTGAGAAAGCCGGAGGAGCCTCCAGTTTTGGTCCAATATGGTCGAGCGTCTGGGCATTCCGGGTGTGACCGAGCAACATCATCTTCCTGGTGCACCCGAGCTGCCGCGCTTCAAGTACTGAAACACGGATAAATTGCTCACGTTAAGTCCAAAAGCGCGATTGAATGTTGGGAACAGACCTGCTCGATGGGCCGACACATGGTCCATCACCCCCCTCTTCTCCTGATCCTCGTAATTATCACGGTCAACAGAACCACCACCGCCACTTCCAGGCCGGTGGTGATCAAACCGAAGGCGTCCCACCCTTCGATCTCCCCAGCTGCTGGCCCAAACGAAGGGATCCCGAACGTTCTGGTGACCAGATAGAGCGAGGCGATGGCCAAGTTGCCCGTCAGCCCCACACTATAGAACAGGACTTCCAGACGGCTCTTGCCCACACGGGGATAAGGGTCATGCTGCGCGGCCTTCGTCTCGAACAACCGCAGCAGCAGGAATCCGCCCCACACGAACTGTGAGATGGCTGCAGTCAGGAAGAACATGCCGTAGCCCACCCACTCGGTGAAGTGGGCTCCGGTTACGCCTCCATGAAGCACCGCCGCCAGCATCGAGAGCCCGGCCACAACGGGCAGGGAGGGATCACTGAACGCCTGGGGCCGACTCCGAAAGTCTGCTGCCTGTGTCTCGGTGCTCATGGATACTGGAACTCGCGGTCTGCCAAAAACACCGGGGAGACCAGACGTTCGCGCCGGATCCGGTCTTGGCGATCGATGTGGAGCCGGTACCAGATGCTCGCTCCAGGGACGAACAGAGACAGCACCGTGAAGCCCTGTGCATCTGTGCCAACTGCCCGGACATCGTCTGCGCCACCACCAACATAGAGATCGGTGACGAACAGGGCCTCGGCGGTGAGCGGAAAGGTATGCGGCTGCGGCGTTCCGTAGCCGCTGGTCGTGCGTTCGGTCACGGTGAAGGTTCCCGCCCGCTTCATCGCTTCCACCACCCGCACCAGGCGGGCCGACTGATCCGGACCAGGCGGCCAGTGGACCTCGAGC
>Ga0160427_10000157_pt1 | contig 47321 bp, 28 predicted proteins | sample SolpanmetagenomL_FD_108194 | JGI IMG/M metagenome (GOLD analysis project Ga0160427, IMG submission 108194) | Solar panel surface microbial communities from Lawrence Berkeley National Laboratory, California, USA - L | ecosystem: Engineered > Built environment > Solar panel > Unclassified ...
AGGGTAAAGATACAAAGCCTAGGTTCCTAAGCTCTAAACTACGTTTATAGCAAGGTTGGCAAGCTTTGCTTGCATACCCCCCTTGCCCCCTTGCCATTGTAAGGGTATACGTTTACTAAGATCGTAGATCTTAGTAAACGTCAACCTTACTACCAACTATGTTGGTAGTTTAGGCAATGAGAGCTACACCCAAGTTTTACCTTTCAGGTCAACCCTACTTTATAATGAAGTTTTACAAACTACCTTTGTAAAGCAATAGGGGCAGCTTTTAAACAAGGTTTTATACTTGCCATTGTTCGGTAAGACAACCGCAAGCTACGCTTGTAAAGCTTCCATTTCCAAAGTTATAAAACGAGCTTTTATGCTTTTCCACAAAATGGAAATCGTTGAAGTCTTTCTAAAATTTAGTTGAACGTTATTTTTAACTATTAGGACCTACATTTTTCTAAAGGGTGCTAATGTTGTAATTAGCTTTAACTATTAGAGCAAATAAAACTTTGTAAAATAAAACCTTATTAAATAAACTTTAAGAAAATTATTTTGTATTAGACAGTTTAGTTTAAAAATATAGGAAAAAAACGCTCATGTCACGCTCGTTAAAAAAAGGCCCTTTTGTAGCCAGTCATCTTTTAAAAAAAATTGAAAAATTAAACGATCTAGGAGAAAAAAAAGTTGTATTAACTTGGTCTCGAGCTTCCACAATTGTGCCTATTATGATTGGGCATACAATTGCTGTTCACAATGGCCGTGAACATATTCCAATTTTTGTTACAGATCAAATGGTAGGACACAAACTAGGAGAATTTTCATTGACACGAACTTTTCGAGGTCATATAAAAAGTGATAAAAAATCAAAACGTTAATTACACAACTCGTCAAATTTTAGTTTTGCTTGGATAAGTCTCTATAACACAGATTTTGAATATAAAATATAGTCTGATTAAACGATCGAAATCACTGTTTTTTAATAAGACAAATCTTTAAAATTATCTAGTTACACTATTTTTGTAAATATATTGTAACTAAAAGCTTGGATTTGATTAAGAGCTAAAATTTATATAATTAATAAGTTTCTATTTCTCTAACTTCGTCACTATATTTTCAAAAATTAAAGTCTTTGGCCCCGGGAGCCCTAAATTCCCGGGCTACGGTAGCTTAGAAAACTTACTTAGTGAAGTTTTTAAAATTTTTTATTCTCTAAGTGTAAATCAAAAGTTTACACAAAGGTTTAGTTAAATGTTTTAATAAGCTTAGCTTATTAAAACTTTTGGGCAAAGCAGAGTTTTTAAAATGACAAACCAAATTTAATAAGCTATTTTTTTAAAACATCAAAATAGAACCAATAACTGCAGTCTAAAATGTTTCGCATAAAGTGTGTTTATTATAAATGTTTTTTATTAGAAAACTAGACTTCAATTACTGGTTTGTTTTTTTTTTTTTAAATATATATTTTATTACAAAAATCCGTAATATTTTTTTTAATTTTAACGTTTTACAAAAATTGACAGCTACATTAAAAAAAGTCGGTGAACTACCATTTTTCTTGCCCCTTATTAAATATTTTGAAAAGTTGCAAATTGTAATAAGCTTCGCTCAGTTTATACAAAACTTCGATAAAACCAATTTAATATGGTAAGAACGCAAAGTCTTTTAGGTGAGAAACGCGTAGCCTGGGATAAACTTTAATAAGTGTAGTTTGTTAAACTTTTATTGTATTCTGCGAACAACCTTTAGGGACCACGGGTAAGATGTTTAACCCGGACAAAAGCTAAAAAATATTAAAAAAATGTATTTTATTGGATTTTTTTTAAAAAAGATCTTTTTTTGATGAAAAATCAAATTTAAAGTTCAACAATTTAATTAATAGAAAAATTATAACCTTATGGGACAAAAAATTCATCCTCTCGGGTTTCGTCTTGGTATTACAAAAAAGCATAGAGCTCAATGGTTTGCAAAAACAACTCAGTATCCTCAACTTGTAATCGAGGATAGTTTCATACGAAAAATTCTTCTTGAAAAATTTTCTGATGCTGGAATAACGCATATTGAAATTCAAAGAAAACTGGATCAAATAAAAATTGAAATTCGTGCAGCACGCCCAGGAATTTTAGTAGGTCGAGATGGAGTTAATTTAGAAACTTTAAGAAAATTATTAGAACAAAAGTTAAGTGTATATCGTTTACAAAACCTTCCTAGTTTTACATTATCTAGTTTACTCTCTTCAAAAATAGAAAATAGTAAACACTCTATCCAAGTTGCAATTCATGTAACCAAATTAGCTAATCCTGATTCAGAAGCAGCTTTCATTGCTGATTTTTTAGTTGAACAACTAGAAAAAAGGGTTGCTTTTCGACGAGCTGTTCGGCAATCTATTCAACGTGCACAACGAGCAGGAGTGAGTGGTATTAAAGTTCAGGTATCAGGCCGTTTAAATGGGGCTGAAATTGCACGTAGTGAATGGGTTCGAGAAGGCCGCGTACCCTTACAGACTTTACGAGCAGATATTGATTATTGTTATAAAACAGCCAAAACTATTTACGGGTTATTAGGGATAAAAATTTGGGTTTTTAAAACTAATTTAAATAATTTTTAGTTTTCTTAACCGTTTCTAAGTATAAATACAAAGTTTTATAAGCCTAGCTTATAAAGCCAAATTTGAAAGCATAACTTTCAAATAAGGTTTTGTTCTTTGAACAAAACAGAGCTTTCAGAGAAGTAAAGACTTTGCTTAAACTACCAAAGGTAGCGAAGCGTAGAAAAAAAAGTCCAAAGTTAACAAACTTTGTTTGGTAACCAAGGTCCGAGTTTAAAAGCTCCGCTTTTAAAGGAATGTGAAGCTTTTACAAGCGTAGCTTGTAAAGCTTCCACTACGTGGAAGTTTTCTGCATAAGTTGTTTTATAAAACAATTAAAACTATTATACAAATCATTATGTTAAGTCCAAAAAGAACAAAATATCGTAAGCAACATCGTGGACGTATGCGAGGAAAAGCTAATCGAGGTAATACAATAGCCTTTGGGGAGTTTGGTTTACAAGCATTAGAACCTTGTTGGATCACTTCTCGACAAATTGAATCCGGTCGTCGTGCAATGACGCGCTATGCTCGTAGAGGTGGTAAGCTTTGGATACGCATTTTTCCAGATAAACCAGTTACAATGCGGCCAGCAGAAACCCGAATGGGTTCTGGAAAGGGTTCTCCCGAATATTGGGTTGCCGTAGTAAAACCTGGTAAAATTTTATACGAAATGAAAGGCGTTTCGGAAAGTGTCGCAAGATCTGCTATGCGAATTGCCGCATATAAAATGCCAATACGGACTCAATTTATTGTTAAAGAGATTTTCACAGTTTAAACTAGTTTAATCAAGTTAGGCTTTAGCTCCAAAGTTACCAAACTTCGTTTGGTAACCTGCGAGCCTAAGTATAAATATTTTCACATTTTGAATACTTTATATTCAAACAATGGTTACTAAACTACGTTTAGTAACTTTATTACAAACGAAGTTTGTAATTTAGAGAGTGTGAAAATATTTATACAAAGTTTTGTGCTTCGTCCTTTGTACCAAAGGGTAAAGACACAAAGCCTAAATCTCTAAATGTTGGTCTATGAACAACATAACGGCTACTAAATAATTTCTGATTATTTTTTATCAATATAATAAGGAGAGTCATGATTCAACCTCAATCCTATCTCAATGTCGCTGACAATAGTGGGGCGCGAAAATTAATGTGTATTCGAGTTTTGGGTGGAAACCAAACACAATCGGCTAATATTGGTGATATTATTATCGCTGTTGTTAAAGATGCCATTCCAAATATGCCTTTAAAAAAATCTGATATTGTTCGAGCTGTTATTGTAAGAACCTGTAAAGGATTCAGACGGGAAAATGGGATGACCATTCGTTTTGATGATAATGCTGCTGTAATTCTCAATAAAGAAAATAATCCTCGAGGAACAAGAGTTTTTGGTCCTATAGCACGTGAGCTTCGTGATAGGAATTTTACAAAAATTGTTTCATTAGCTCCAGAAGTTCTTTAATTTTAATGTTTAAGCTTGACTCTTAATTTAAATTGAGTAGCCTGGCTTCTCACTTTATTTTGCCCTTTATTAAAACAAGCCAAACTTGTAAAACTTTATTATAAATAAAGTTTGTAATTTATAATTTAGACAGCCTCGCTTTCTTTTGCGATAAAGCAAAAAATATAAAATATTTAGAAACTTCAAACTTACAGGTAAAGATTGAAAGTTAAAAAAGTTTCGGCTCAAATAGTAGCTTTATCTCTAAACTATATTTAGAGCTTAAAACATAGCTTTAAAAATTTGACCTAAAGTTAAATCAAAAGTGTAATACTTTGAACTAACCAACGTGTTGAATTCTCCGTAAGCTTTGCCCGCAGGGTAAAACTTTATATTCTGCTTACACAGAATATTTAGAGAATACTTGGTGCAACCCTAAAAGAAGTAAATTTTAATTGATTCTACCTTCTTTTAGGGTTGCACGTAGAATGAATAAAATAAAAAAAAGTAAATTCTTTTTTTTCTATAAGTATTAACAAGTTAAATAAAACTATTATGGCACAAAGATTGAAAAAAATGTATTTTCAAAATATTGTTCCAAAATTATTCGAACAATTTCAATATAAAAATACACTTCAAGCTCCAAGAATTCAAAAAATCGTTATTAATCGTGGTTTAGGAGATGCATCACAAAATGCAAAAATATTAGACTCTTCTTTAAAAGAGCTTACGATTATCGTAGGGCAAAAAGGAGTTATCACTCGTTCAAAAAAAGCAATTGCAGGATTTAAGCTTCGTCAAAAGATGCCGGTTGGAGTATCAGTTACCCTTAGAGGTGAACGAATGTATGGATTTCTTGACCGATTAATTAATTTAGCTTTACCCCGAATTCGAGATTTTCAAGGAATTAGTCCAAAAAGTTTTGATGGACATGGTAATTATAGTTTAGGACTCGAAGAACAGCTTATGTTTCCAGAAATTGATTATGATAAAATTGATCAAATCCGTGGCATGGATATATCTATTATTACAACTTCAAAAAATGATGAAGAAGGATTAGCTCTGTTGAAAGAATTTGGAATGCCTTTTAAAACGAATTAATCATAGCTTGGCGTCTCACGAAGTGAGAAACTGGAGATTCTCCTGTTTACTAAAACAAGCGCTAAGCTCCCGAAAGTAGCAAGGTTGTTTGCTTGCTTACCCGGTTTTTTATTTAAACCAAAAGCCTGGGCTCCCGAAGCTTGTTCAAGTGTTGCCCGTAGGGTTTGCTCTTCGGGTAAAACTTGAGATTACCCTTTACCAAGCCTAGCTTGTAAAAGCTTTTCAGGCAAATCCTAGAACAACATTTAGAGCTACGCGCCATCTTGGGTTTCCAGGTTTTAAATTCAAATTTAGAGTAAAGCTAAAAAAGGCTTGGCTTATTCTAGAAATAACCTTTTAAAGGTTTTCTCTCTAGATTAAACTTCGTTAGAACTTTCGTTTTTCGTCCATAAGTCTTTTTTTCGTTCTCGATATAGAAATAGAATAATTATTATTTTAAGGAAAAATAAAAAAAATGGTCAATGATACTATTAGTGATATCTTGACTCGGATTCGAAATGCAAATTTAATAAAAAGTCAAACTGTATCAATACCTTTAACTCGAATCAGTCAAAAAATTTCGACAATTTTAGAAAAAGAGGGGTTCATTGAATCGTTTCAAATATTCCCATCAAGTGAGATAGCTTTACGTTTAAAATATAAAGGTCGTGATAGAAAACCTTGTATTACTAATTTGAAACGAATTAGTAAGCCTGGTCTTCGAATTTATGCAAATCATAAAGAAATTCCTAAAATTTTAGGTGGTATGGGTATTGTAATTCTGTCTACTTCTCAAGGAATTATGACTGATCGCGAAGCCCGTTTTTATGGAATTGGCGGAGAAATTTTATGCTCAATTTGGTAAAATTGTTGTATTTTTAAATTGTTTCCAAAATGCAATTCTTCCCTAAACTACTTTAGCTTAGCCTGTCTTCTCGCTTTTACCTTGTTTTTTTACTTTATCTTAAGTTAAAAAAAGGTAAAGCAAGAAGTCAAACAAAAGACGAAAGTGAAAAACTCTCTATTCTCGTCTTTATTTTTTCGTAAAATAAGGCTTTGTCTAAACTACTGAAGGTAGTAAAAGTAAAGTTGGTGACGCAGAAGACTTCTCTGAAAGCTTTACTATGTGGAAGTCTTGATGCCTTTACCAAGCCTAGCTTGTGAAAGCCTTTCAGGCAAATCCTATAATAACATTTAGAGCGTAGCTCTATCTTTTGCTTTTAGGCATTTTATCCAGATACCCATTTAAAATTTATAATATGATAACCCTAAATCCTATTCAGTTTTACAAGATGGACCAGCTTATAAAGGCAGGTTATGGTTCGAGCTACGGAAAAGGATATTTTATATCGCATTTTATATTCAGAGCTTTTCACTTTTTTTCCACTAGAAACAAACTTTGGAACAAAGTTTTAAAAGCTAGGCTTATTTTAACAAATCTTAGAAGAAGTTCAAGGTTTAAACTGTAAGTTAAAACCAGGCTCTTCTGTTTAACAGAAGTCGTTCTTCGCAAAAAAACAATACCACTAAAAAAATTGAATAGCGAAAAACAAAGTCTTATTGAAATGCAAGGTGTTGTGACCCAATGTCTCTCAAATGCAATGTTTCGAGTGAAATTAGAGAATGGATTTCAAGTGCTTGCTCATGTCTCTGGGAAAATACGACGTAATTATATTCGTATATTATTAGGGGATCGCGTTACTGTAGAATTAAGTCCATATGATTTAACAAGAGGACGAATCGTATATAGACTACGTCAAAATGAACAAAAAATGGAAAAATAAAATTTTTTTTAAATATTTACCAACATTTTTTTGACCTTTTATACTCCCTTTCTAGGGGGTACCTTCATCGTTGACCTCTCATGATGAAAGCTTTTTACAAAAAGCTTTGCTTCGATTACCACTAAATTTAATCGCTTAGACAAGGTAGACCCACTTTGGGGTGAAAATTTATTTACCAAGACTTTGCCCGTTGGGCAAAACTTGAACAAGCTTCGCTTGTTTTAGGCATAAAGGCACAGGCTAAAATAGTAAAACAATGACATTTTTACTCTAGTATAAATTTCATTTGTAATAGGGGGTTCACTTTATTTGAATTAGAGCAATAAATTTAAATATTTAATATTAAATTTTCCTAAAACAAGCTAGTTCAATATATTATAAAAAAAAGAAATAAACTTGTTTTAGCTTTTGTGTAAAACTTAATTAAGCTCTTAGGCCTCAGCTTGGAAATAAATTTTAGATTTTAAAAACAAAGAATATTATTTCTTATTAACAAATAAAAGAGAAAAGAATTGTTATTTTTAAGATTTAGTGCTTTTTTTAAATATTTGAATTTAACCATTACTTTTGTTAATGCGCAAAGCTTGTTTTCCTTCACTTTAAAAGGATGATCTCGTTTTTATTTTCAGCAAAAACCATAATTTTTTACTTCAAAATAAAAATTGAAATTCAGATAAAAATATTAAAAATTTTTTTGACTTGAGCCATTTATTTTTGGTAACACTTAAGTAGGGCTATTTATCTCTAAATTACAAACGAAGTTTTCCAGTTTTTGCCCTTCGGGCAAAGCGTCGAGCAAATCGGTCTTACAAACTTCGCTTCTAACTTAGAAAGTTTATAAAAAGCACAACAAGCTCTGCTTGTTTTAAATCTATATTATTTAATTAAAAAACTAATTATATGAAAGTTCGTGCCTCTGTTCGTAAAATTTGTGATAATTGTCGATTAATACGTCGAAAAAGAAAAATAATGGTGATCTGTTCGAACCCTAAACATAAGCAAAGACAGGGTTAATTGTTTATTTTCGAACTCTTCAAAAATTTGAAGTAGTAATCTAGAAGACTTGGAGCTTTGCTCCAAGACCTTGGTTTATGCTTTGCCCAAACTTTGGACTCTTTTTTTTTTTGCTACAAAGAACAGCCTTATTTTTAATTTGAATGGTAGATTTAAATTAAAAGGTGTACTTCATTATAAATTTTGTTTTTTTTAGAAAAATGAAGTTTAAGTTATCTTATAAAATCTTTTCCTAAATTAGCTTATTGAGGTTTTCTCAAATAAGTAAAATTTTACAGCAGAAATACCTATTTTCAATAAAACACAAATTAAACCTTCTTTTATCGCAGTAAAAAATTTTATCACAAAGAGTTAGTTAGCTAGTTAACTCGCTGTAATTGTAATTAAATTATGAATCTGGAAAAAATTGTAAACTAAGGAATTGTTACTATGGCAAGACAAAGTAGAAAATCTCTCCCAAAAAAAATAAAACGAAAAGTTCCTAAAGGTGTTGTACATGTACAGGCAAGTTTTAATAATACAATTATTACTATAACTAATTTAAAAGGGGAAGTTATTTCATGGTCATCTGCTGGTGCTTGTGGTTTTAAAGGAGCTCGCAAAGGAACGCCGTTTGCGGCTAAAACTGCTGCTGAAACTGCAGCTAAACAGTCTTTGGATCAAGGAATGAAACAAGCAAGAGTTATGGTAAAAGGTCCGGGTGCTGGTCGAGAAACAGCTATTCGAGGTCTACAAGAAGCAGGGTTGATGATTACATTAATTCGTGATATTACTTCCATTCCTCATAATGGTTGTCGACCACCTAAAAAACGACGGATTTAATTCAATTTTTTGATCTTAATTTTGAAGTAAAATTTTCTCTAAGTCACAGGTTTTCGTATAAATACAAATTTAAATTGTTTTAAAATAAACTCTTTTTAGATTTTATATTTATACTGAAATATACTGCAAATCCAAAGTTAATAAACTTTGTTTGTTTCCTAAGATCCAAATTTAAAAGCTTCGCTTTTAAATAAGGTTTTCACTGAAAGTGAAATCGTGGAAGTCTTCTGTGTTGAGGAATAGTAACTTAGGCAAAGCACAAACTTAGAAAGAAGTGAAATCTTCGCTTTCAGTGAACTCCTGCTTTGCTGTGTGAAACTTACTAATATTTTGAATAGTCAAATTTTCTTTAGGCGCAGTTTTTTGTCTTACTAAAAGTTTTTTGTATTTTTAAACCTTGTTAACTTTTTGTTTATAAAAGTTAAAAATTAAAAGGTTGGGTAAAACTCCTCTCGTATTTACCGTATAATGGTAAAAATACGAGTAATACGTTCACCTTGCTAACAATTTAGAAAGCTTGTTCGAAGACTTTCTTAAATTTAAAATCTAAGAACATTTTTTTATGAACTTGGTGAATTTTAAATTTAGGTTTGAGAAGCGTAGCTTTTAAAATTTAGTTTAAAATTCACAAAGGCTAAGAAAAACTTATTAACCAGCTTGTTTTAAAATAACAAGTTTGACTAAGTAAAACTTGGTCTATAGTCAATTGAAAAGCTATGACTAAAAAATAAAGGAGAGATTAAAAGTGGAACATTTCTTACTTTCCTGTATTGAATCGAGAGTGGAAAATAATTGTAGTTTTTATGGTCGCTTTCAATTAGGGCCTTTTGACTTGGGACAGGGTCTAACAGTTGCAACAGCTTTAAGACGAACTCTCTTATCTGAATTAAGAGGATTAGCAATTACTTCTGTTGCAATTCAAGGCGCCAGTCATGAATATTCGACTCTAAGTGGGGTTCGAGAGTCAGTTTTAGATATACTCCTGAATTTAAAACAGGTTGTATTCGCTCGTGTTGATAGCGAATTTGAAACTGAATCTTTTAAAAATTTAGGAAACAAAAAACTACTACCTGAACCGCAAATTGGTTTTTTAAAAGTTTGTGGACCTGGGATCGTAAAAGCTCGAGATATGAAATTACCCCCTTTAATTCAATGTGTGGATCCTGATCAATATATAGCAACACTTACATCTAATGGCAATTTAGAAATGAAATTTATTATTTCTGAGGGGAAAAATTATATTGTTCAAACTATATCGCCAGCCAAACTATCCTTTCCATTGTCGGAGCAAAATTTTTCAAATAGCTCTGTGAATTTCGTTTCCTCTACTGATACAAGTGTTTTACTAGGCCTAAAATCTCATTTTTCAAATAAAAGTTTGCTATCAAACCAAAAAAAAAATTTAAAAGATGGACTACCAATTCAGAAGGAAATTCTAAATACTGTCAAGTTTAATTCAAACAAATTAAATTCTGATTTGATCAGAAAAACTCAAGAAATAAAAAATACAAATGGAACTGGCGTTAATCAAAAATTGATTTCTTCTAACGGGGTTCTTAATTCGGGTAGGTTATCAAATAATTCTCTAGAAGAATTACTTCAGGAGTCATCAAAAAAAATAGATCCTCTAAGTACTTTCAGTCAAAATAAAGTTGTTTCTAAAACAAATTTTTTGGAACAGAATAATCATTTAGGTACAGATTCTATAAAAAAAAATCAAATCGAACTTTTAAAAACTGACAAAATTACAAATATTCTTTTAATTGATTCTGTTTTTATGCCTGTAACTCGAGTAAATTTTCTTCTCCAAAATTACGACGAATCAATAAAACCAAAAGAAAAAATAATTTTAGAAATTTGGACTAATGGTAGTATTCACCCACGAAAAGCAATTAACGAAGCAGCATCATCAATTATTCGAATGATTGTTCCTTTTCAAGAAACTAAGTCAGTAAAATCATTTAGTTTAAAGTCAAATCTAAAAATTCAACAAAATTATAAAGAAATTTCTCGTCGTCGAGAATTATATTCAAATAAAAAAAAAGTAAAATTTGCGGCAAAAAAAGACAATTTAGCTATTAAAAAAAATAGAGCGTCTATCGATATTGGTAATTTAGAACTTTCTTTAAGACCATATACTTGTTTAAAACGAGCAAATATTAATACAGTAAGTGATCTTTTACAATACTCTGCTGATGAATTACTTTTACTTAAAAATTTTGGTAAACGCTCTTTAGAAGAAGTAGAATCTACTTTAGCCCAACTTGGTTTAAAGCTAGGGAGACACAATTCAAAAGAATTGCTTTCAAAAAATCTACTTCGTTAATTTTATTATGAAATATTTTTTTGTTATATCTTGAATGTTTTACGTTTTTTATTTATAGTCAACTAGTTATTTATTTACGTCAAGGAGGATATACATTGTCTATTAATATTTTAGCTAAGGGTACTGGACGTCGAAAATCAGCGATCGCCCAAATAAAACTGATTAAAGGAACTGGTGAGTTTAGTATTAATGGAAAACCAGGAGTTTTATATATGCAAGAAAATCCAGCTTCTATTTTGGCTATTCAAGCTCCTTTAGAATTATTAAGATTACAAAAAACATATAATACTATTGTAACAGTTCAAGGGGGGGGTCTTATTGGACAAGCTGAAGCAATTAAATTAGGAATTGCCCGCGCTTTATGTGATATTGAAAAATCGTATCGACCTTCTCTTAAAACTAAAGGCTATCTAACAAGAGATTCTCGCTGTAAAGAACGTAAAAAATATGGTTTAAAAAAAGCTCGAAAAGCTCCACAATTTTCTAAACGTTAACTTAGTAAAAACCTGCAATTTATATTTTAGATAACCCAAAAACTTCGTTTTTTATGCTCTATGAAGCTTATTAGTAATCTCTATTAAAGAGTATTTCAACAAACAAAACTAGTTTTGCCCGACAAATCCCCCCTATTAGGGAAACTGACTATTACCCTTTTAACAAGCCCTAAGCTCCCGAAGGTAGCAAGCTTGTTTGCTTGCTTACCCTATTTTTTATTTAAACCAAAACACAAGAGCCCTAGGTTCCCGGGCTACGGTCCTCAATGTTGTTCAACCAACAACATAACGGCTACGTAAGCTTGGTTGAGGGTAATATTGAGGTAAAACTTTATTGCAAACGCAGAAGACTTTTCTGTAAGTTTTTATTTTATTCAAAGAACAAAATAAAAACTTACATAGCCTGGGAATCTAGGCTTTATCAGTTTGTGTTTTGCATAAACTGATAAAAATTTGTCTAAATAACCGAAGGTTTTGTTGGTAGAACAAAACTTTGTTTAAAAGCTTCGCTTTTAAACTTATAATGCGAAGCATAGTTTCGCATACGTTAGTATGTGAAGGCTTTCCGTTAATTATACCTAGGCTTCCAGGTTTAAAAGCGGAGCTTTTAAATTTGACTTTATAAGCGTAGCTTAGCTACGCTTTGTTAAAAAACTTTGTCACAAATTTTGTTTGTCAATTGAAAAAGTAAAACAAGCTGTGCTTGTTTTTAATGATTAACCACACTAAAAAGAAAATTAAGTTTAAAGTTTTAAACTTAATTTCCAAAACCAAAACTCGAATACAGGAAGCTATAAATATAGCACCTTTAGTAATTAAGTAAAATAAAAAAAATTATGTCTACTACAACTAATGAAATTATTGAAAAATTAAAATCAATTACTCTATTAGAAGCTGCTGAATTAGTTTCTCAAATTGAAGAAACATTTGGAGTTGACGCTTCTGCTTCAGTCGGAGCTAGTTTTATACCAGCTAGTGGTGAAGGAGCGAGCGGCCAAGAAGCTGTTGAAGAAAAAACTTCTTTTGATGTTATTTTAGAAGATGTACCGAGTGATAAAAGAGTAGCGGTGTTAAAAGTAATCCGAAATGTAACTTCATTAGGGTTAAAAGAAGCGAAAGAATTTACAACTTCATTACCTAAAGCATTAAAAGAATCAGTATCAAAAGATGAGGCGGATACTGCAAAACAACAATTAGAAGAAGCCGGCGCTAAAGTAAAAATTCAATAATACCTTTTTAACTTTATTTACAAAGCTAGTTTTTTCTACAAGCTCTTCATTTTTTTAATTTGCAAAACTAGTTCAATATAGTTTATTTTTTAGTAATACTACAACTTAAATTTAAGTTGTAGTATTACTAAAAAATAAAATTAAGTTGTTTTTAATTTTAGTAAGTTATGTCAAATAACATATTATTTCTTAAGTCTTATTAAAAGCTTTAAAACAAGGTTTGACAAACGTAATTTATATTCGTATGCTTGTTTATTTCATTGGTAAAATAAAACTTTGTTTACAATATTTATTTTAAAATTTGGAAAAAATTTTACTAAATAGAGTTAAAAAACACTGATGGCTAATTATTTAATTTAGGTGAAGAAAAAAAGACTGTATAGTTAAATTAAACTAGTGTGGTTTTTATATTAGCAATATATTAATATGAACAACGAAATAATATAAAAATAATTTCTTTTAAAGCTTATTAAAAAGTTCTCTGTAAAATCTTAGTTTTGAGTGTTTACTACTGCTGTTGAGTGTATAAAAAAACTTGCCTAAGCTAAAAAATTATTACTTTATCTTGGTTTATGTTACGCTAAAATAAGGTAAAGAGCAATTTTCATTATAGGAAAAACTTAAATAAGCTTTACTTGCTTTAGGTATGCTTTTTTCTACTTTTGATAGCTTAGGAGCCTCACCCCTAACCCAACAAAGTTTGGTAAAAGAAGGTATTCGTTTTACTCGAAGCAAAATGTCAATCTGGCTACTCTGCTTCGCCTCCAAGCAAAGCTTGTTCAAGTAGCGTAAGGTTAAAAAACTTTACTTGTTTAACACTTGAACAAGCTTCGTTTGTTCTAGATACTATTTAAGAACTTAGGGGCTTTGCGCGGCACGCAATGAAGTGAACTTTAATAAATTTTCGAAAAAACTAGAATAAACCAAGAGTTAATGAAATATCAATTGGTAATGTGGCACCAATGCCTAACCAAATCGCAACAAGTGTACCTACTAAAAAAACAGTTGTGGCAACTGGACGACGAAAAGGGTTTTGAAACTTATTAATATTTTCAATGAAAGGAACAGTTAATAAACCTGCTGGCACAGCAGCCATAAAAAGTACTCCTAATAATTTATTAGGTACTGTTCTTAACACTTGGAAAACGGGATAAAAATACCATTCAGGTAAAATTTCTAATGGAGTTGCAAATGGATTTGCAGGTTCCCCTATCACAGCTGGATCTAAAACTGCTAATCCAATAACACCAGCAAAAGTACCTAAAATAACAACTGGGAAAATATATAATAAATCGTTCGGCCAAGCTGGCTCTCCATAATAATTGTGACCCATTCCTTTTGCTAATTTCGCTCTTAGAATAGGATCAGATAAATCTGGTTTTTTTGTAACTGCCATGGAATATAATCTCCTTAAAAATTTAACTTAGTATACGGAAAAATTTTACACAATGTATGTTCTCCCGTAGTGGGAGGTATTTCCCGTAGGCTTTGCCTGAAGGAGGTTTTACAAACTTTGTTTGTAAAACTTGGTTTAAAAACATAGTTTGTAAACTTAGAAACTTTATGTTATTCTACGAACAACATTGAGGCAAAACTTTATATTCTGCGCACGCAGAATATTTAGGAAATACTTTATTTAAAACTTTGTCTATTGGCCCAACCTTTTAAATTTAGAAACTTTAGATTAAAGACTTCTACGAAGTAAAAAGCGTAGCTTGTAAAAGGTTGTTTAAAAGCGTAGCTTTTAAACTTGGACTTTAGCTACTAAACAAAGTTTTTTGAAATTATACATTTTTAAAGTGGTCCAGAAATACCTTGTTTACGAATCATTAAAAAGTGCATAAGCATAAATACTGCAGTTAATAATGGTAATACAAAAGTATGTAGACTATAAAAACGAGTTAACGTAGATTGTCCTACACCAACACCTCCACGTAAAAGCTCAACAAGAGTAGGTCCAACAAGAGGAATTGCATCAGGTACTCCCGTTACAATTTTTACAGCCCAGTAACCCACTTGATCCCAAGGTAAAGAATACCCTGTTACTCCGAATGATACTGTGCAAACAGCCATAATTACCCCAGTTACCCATGTTAATTCACGAGGTTTTTTAAAGCCCCCAGTTAAATAAACTCTGAAAACATGTAAAATCATAGTTAAAACCATCATACTTGCCGACCAACGATGAATTGAGCGGATCAACCAACCAAAATTAACATCTGTCATAATGTATTGTACTGAAGCGAATGCTTCTGCAACTGTTGGTCGATAGTAAAATGTCATAGCAAAACCAGTAGCTACTTGTACCAGAAAACAGGTAAATGTAATACCACCTAAACAATAAAAAATATTTACGTGAGGTGGAACGTACTTACTGGTAATATCGTCTGCTATTGATTGAATTTCAAGACGTTCTTCGAACCAATCGTATACTTTACTCATAAAAAAGAACTCCTTACAGTAGTTTAAATCACAATTAGGCTAAATTTTATTTATTTTATACTAATAAAAGTATTGTTTATTTTATCATATAATTTTTTTATATACTAATTTTTTATTTTTTTTCAAATAAACTTCTACTCTTTGCGTCTATTTTTTAGCCTAAACGGAGGAAGAGAAGCTTCGCTTGCTGACTTTGCTATAAACTTTGTTTACAGCTTAGACGGAGTTTATAAAACTTTGTATAAATATTTTCACACTCTGTGTTAAAATAAGGGGCCTTTGTGTATTTATACTTAGTTTCGCAGCTCTAACTTGATATTACCCTCAAACAAACTTCCGTAGCCCTTATGTTGTTGATGGAACAACATTACCGTAGCCCGGGAATTGGGGGCTCCCGGGTTTTAGTTAAAATAAAAAACCGGGTAAGCAAGCAAACAACCTTCCTACTTTCGGGAGCTTAGGGCTTGATAAAGGGTAATAAAACATTTAGGCTTTTTAAGTTTGTGTTTTACACAAACTTAGAAAGCAAAGGGCGCTTCGCTTCCTTTTGGGAAGCAAGGAAGCAAAGCTTCAAGTTCTCGTAGAATTATTATAAATTAAGAACCAGACCATTTTACATCAACAGCAACTTGATCCACGATGCCATATTCTTTAGCTTCACGAGCAGACATAAATTGATCTCGGTCCATATCTCGTGAAATTCTACTTAAAGTTTGCCCAGTTCTTTCAGCATAAATTTTTCCAACTTGCCGACGAATTCGCATAACTTCTTCGGATTCTGAAAGTACCTCTGAAGCTTGTCCTTGACTTCCTCCTTCAGGTTGGTGAATCATAATTCGTGAATGTGGTAAAGCAATTCGTTTTCCTCGGTCTCCACCAGCTAATACAAAAGAAGCCATCGAAGCTGCTGTTCCAACGCAAATTGTTGTTACATCGGCTTTTACATAATTCATGGTATCATAGACTGCAATTCCACAAGTTACCGAGCCTCCCGGTGAGTTAATATAAATATATAACCCTTTTGATTTCTCTTCTGCATTAAGGTATAACATAATACCAATTAATTGATTTGCTAATTCATCATCTAAATCTTGACACAAAAATAAAACTCTTTCTCTATAAAGTCGATTATATAAATCAACCCACTGAGCTGATGGTTCCCCTGGTAAACGAAATGGGACTTTTGGAACTCCAATTGGCATAAAGACTCTCTCCTTATAAATATATACGGTTTATTTTGTAAATTATCTAGTTATTATTAATCTTATGTTTATTGAAAATATCGCTTTCCAAAGTAAACAAATAAAGTTTGTTTACTAAGGTGTTCTCTAAGTATAAATAAAAAATGCTACGTATTTTTATTTATACAAAGTTTTATAAGCTACATTTATAAAGGCAAATTTTACAGCATAACTTTAAAAGAGGGTTTTGTTGTTTGAACAAAATAAAGCTTTTAGATAAGTTTTTAAGACTTACGAAAAACCCCCACCAATTAGAAACTTTATATGTACTAAAGTCTTTGCTTAATAGAAGATTTTTTGTCTAACTTGAAAAACTTGAAAAATAAAAATTTGTGCAAAAAAAAAGATAATAAACACTAAAATGATTATTAACCTTGTTAGTAATTTATAGCGTAGATCGGGTTTAAAATTTAAACTGAATTCTAAACAAAATTTATAAGTTGGAAATGTAGTTTTTTTCAATTTTAAATAAAGTTAGTTGAATCTTCAAATATTATAAAGCTTTGTTCTTTTAAAACAAACTTTATTTTATCGTTAAGACAAAAAAATTGATAAACTTTATTTAAATTACTTTAGTTTATAACTGGCCTTCAATTTTGCCTTTAAATTTTATTTACAATTTAAATTACACTTTTATAAGTTGAAATCGAAGGTTTAACCATGCGTTATCCGACGGTGCTAGTAACTCAGAACTTTTAATTGAGAAAATGCGTTTGTAACTAAATATTAAACAAACTGTATATGATTTTATAAGCATAGTATAATATTTTAATTCTAACTATATAGGACTCAATCTATACGTTCTATAAGTTGTACTTAATGTAAACCTTAATAAAATTTAAAGATAAATTTTTAGAAAACATTTCAACTAATTAAATTTTAATATTTTTATTAAATTGTTACAAGTATTATTTCTTATAAATTAATAAATTATGTTTAAAACAAGCGAAGCTTATTTAAGTTTTCCCGTAGGGGAAATCATGTTTTTAAATTTTTGAAGGATAGATTTGTCTTTTTCAATAGTTATTTAATATTTAATATTATTCAAATTACAGCTATTTAGTTTGGCTTAAAAATTTAAGCCAAACTAAAATAGAATCTTTAATAAATTTATTTTGCTAATGAATCCCAGCTAACAGTTAAATCATCTAAAAGAACAGAGCTATTATAGATTTCTAAAATAATTACTAAAAACACTGCAAAAAGAGCCATAAATACGCCCATAAGAACAGTTGTTCCCCAACCAGGTGCTACTTTTCCATATTCTGAATTTAATGGTTTTAGTAAAGTTCCTAAAGTAGTTACTTTACCAGTGTCTAATGGGCTTTGTTTAGTTTTAGAGGTAGTTCCTATTGCCATAAAATTTTAAAAAAGTTTTAGATTTTTTACTTTCTGTAATATTATTAAAAAGGGCGAAGCTAAATAAAAAATTTATAATTTTTCCTTAGTTTATTTGTTAAAATATATTATAAATAGACTAGCTTAGTAAATACTTTTTTGCTCAATTTACTGTTGTTTGTAAAACAAAATGTCTTTCAAGCAAAATGTCAAAAATAAAAAACAGAGTTTTCTACTTAAGACTAAATAATAAAAATTACTAATCTTTTAATTTATAAATCAATAATTATGGAAAGTCCTGCTTTTTTTTACACCATTTTCTTATGGTGCCTTCTTTTAAGTATTACTGGATATTCGATCTATGTAGGATTTGGCCCACCATCAAAACAACTTCGTGATCCTTTTGAAGAACATGAAGATTAAGTTAATTTTGGTTTGTAGCCAGTTTTAAAATATAAATTTTGACTCGAATAAACTTCGAGTCAAAAACTGATTTTATCACACAAATGAAGTAAACAAAAATAACATGTTTTTTATTTTGTAAAAAACTTTGTAATTTATTTACCCCCCCCTAATTTTTTTTTTATTTAATTTTATAAAAACTTATGTTGTTTTTTTAAAATATTAAAGCTAATACAAATTAATTTAATACTGATACGTATTTCTAATTAATAAATTCTTCAAATTGTAAAGCAATCAGGTTTTCTCTAAATTCCAGATAAAATTTGGAATTTAGAGAAGCCGGCAGAGAAAGCTTACAAAAAAAGCAAAGCTTCTTTTTCTAAATCGAAATCAACGGTTTAGATTAAATTTTACAAGCGTCGCCTGTAAACCATCTATTTTAAAAGAGAACTTTATTTAAAAGCAGTTCTTTTAAAGAAAAATAATTTTATTACTTTTATTTAACTATACGAGGAGGTTCTCTAAAGAAAATTGAAAAAAAGATAATTCCTAAAGTTCCTACTAATAAAAATGTATAAACTAAAGCTTCCATAAAAATAAAGTTTTATTAAATTGGCAACAATATTAAAGTAAGAAAATTTTCTCAGACTAAAATTTAAACACAACGTGTTCAATTTCAATTCAGTAACAAACACAAAATGTAGCTAAGAACAAGAAATTTACTTGATTTTTATAAAAAAACTTTCTTATTTTCCTTTTTTTTGAGTAAAAGGAATATTTTTGAAGATATACACCGAGTTTAAAAAGTAAAACTTTTTAAAAAAGTTTTTCCTAAATTCCAAATAAAATGTGTAAGTAAGGCTTTGTTCATAGGATTCCCCCTAGGGGGTTTTACAAACAAAGTTTGTAAAACTTGGTTTAAAAACATAGTTTTTAAACTTAGAAACTTTATGTTGTTTTACGAAACAACATTTAGATCAAATTTTGTTTAAATAAAAGTATAAGATGCTTTTATTTATACTTAGAAACGTCTGATTTAATTCCAAAATTCATTTATTTCTAAATTTTTAGTGTAAATAAATGAATTTTGGAATTAAACTGAACTTTTTAAAGGTATGTAATGGAAATCTTCAGGTGTCCTACCAGATTTTTACCTAAAGTGAAATTAAGGAATTGAAATAATAAGCCTTAATCAATTCAGGGCAACGTTATTTGCTTTCATTTCATTCCCGGGCAACACTTTCCAAAGTTACTAAACGTAGTTTAGTAACCAAGGTTTTACAAGCGTAGCTTGTAAAACTTCGTTTTTATAGTGTTCGTTGCCTTGATCTTTATTTTGGGTGAAAACATGAAATACGGGAAGGTTCAAAACAATCGATATATGTTTTGCTCGTAGAGCAAAACTTCAATTTTACTAACAACTTCATTGTTAGCCATAGCAAAAACGCAACTTGTTTTATCGAGCTTTTTAAATTTATGACTTCGCTGAAAGCGAAGATCTTGCTTACCAAACCTCGTTTGCTAACCTTGGACCTAGAAAGACAAAAATTGGTATTTAGAGAATTTTAAACTGATTGGCGTCGAGTAGAAGAATCACCTAGCTTTTGGAAAGCTCCAAATTCTACTTGCTCATCTAAATCAACATCAATACCTGCAAAAACATCACGGAAAATTGTTCTTGAGCCGTGCCAAATATGGCCAAAAAAGAATAATAAAGCAAAACATAAATGCCCAAAAGTAAACCAACCACGTGGGCTACTTCTAAATACACCATCAGATTGTAATGTTGCACGATCAAATTCAAAGACTTCACCTAATTGTGCGCGTCTAGCGTATTTTTTAACAGTGGATGGATCGCTAAAAGTAACCCCATCTAGTTCTCCACCGTAGAAACTAACAGAAACCCCTACTTGCTCAATACTATATTTTGATTCAGCTCGTCGGAATGGTACATCTGCACGTACTACGCCATCTTTATCAATTAATAAAACTGGAAAAGTTTCAAAAAATGTTGGCATACGACGAACATAAAGTTCATTTCCTTCTTTATCTTTGAATACTGCATGACCTAACCAGCCTACAGCGATACCATCACCACTATTCATTGCGCCAGCTCTAAATAACCCACCTTTTGCTGGGTTATTACCAATATAGTCGTAAAAAGCCAATTTTTCAGGAATTTCTGACCAAGCTTGAGAAAGTGATTTACCGTCAGCTAAGCTTGATTGAACTCGTTTTTCAATTTCTTGTTGAAAAAACCCTAAATCCCATTGATAACGAGTAGGACCAAACAGTTCAATAGGAGTTGCAGCTGAACCGTACCACATAGTTCCCGCAACAACAAAAGCTGCCCAAAAAACTGCTGCAATACTACTTGAAAGTACAGTTTCAATGTTACCCATTCGAAGACCGTTATAAAGTCGTTGAGGAGGACGAACACAAAGATGAAATAGCCCAGCTAAAACACCTAAAATACCTGCAGCAATATGGTGAGCAGGAATACCGCCTGGGTTATATGGATCAAATCCTTCTGCGCCCCATGATGGTGCAACAGGTTGAACACTTCCAGTAATACCATAAGGATCAGAAACCCAAATTCCAGGTCCAAATAAACCAGTAATATGAAATGCACCAAAGCCAAAGCATAAAAGGCCCGAAAGGAATAAATGAATTCCAAAAATTTTTGGAAGATCTAAGGCAGGATCTCCAGTTCTTGGATCACGGAAAAGTTCAAGATCCCAATATACCCAATGCCAAATAGATGCAGCAAATAAAGCACCAGATAATAAAATATGAGAAGCAGCAACACCTTCATAGCTCCAAATTCCTGGATTATTAGCAGTTTCACCACTAATAGTCCAACCGCCCCAAGATTGAGTTATACCTAAACGAGTCATAAAAGGCAGAACAAACATTCCTTGACGCCACATTGGATTTAAAACTGGATCAGATGGATCAAAAACAGCAAGTTCGTAAAAAGCCATAGAGCCAGCCCAACCAGCTACAAGCGATGTATGCATTAAATGTACAGAAATTAAACGACCGGGATCATTTAATACAACTGTATGGACACGATACCAAGGTAATCCCATAAATATTTTTTATAAAATAAAACTTTTTTTACTTTCTTTCTTTTATATAATTATTTTTAATTATACCATAATTAGAATATTTTTTTTTCAACCTTTTATAATGAAATCTTAAAAGTTGTTACTTAAACTTCGTTTACTAACTAAAACTTTTCATAGCGTAATCCGGGTACAGTTTATTAAATTTATTTAACCTCAAGTAATGACATTTTTTGAATGTTTACATCTTTTTTACTAATAAATTCAACTCTCATTGCATTAAACTTGATTTTTAAAAAAGAAATTGATAGGATAGATTATTAAGTCCATTACTCTGTAATCTTAAAACTAGAATCATGTCAGAACGTCAAAGTAGCAGCATTAAAGGTTATTTGAGATAGCCAGAGTTAATGGACCTTTGCTAAAATTAAACACTTTTAAAAATTTTTTTAGTCCATTTACCATTTATTTGAATACCTTCTATTCAAGAACTAGTATGTAGGATTTATTAGATATCTTAGTTAAGTCTAAAAGAACTTACACGTATAATTTTTAAGCTAAGCTAATTAGTAAAATGGGTAGTTTATTTTAACTTCCTATTTTAAAGTAAAAATATTGTTTAGATAGACTAAACAATATGGATAAAATAAAAGAAAATCAAGGAAACACTACTGAAACAAAATTTATAATTTTGTTTCTTTTAAAAAAATTGTAGAGCGCTACTTTATTAGATCAAAAATAAAATTACGCGCCATTTTAATATCAAGGATTAATTGACTCAGCTTTATTTTTAAAATAAAACTTATTTAAATTTATCTCACAAACGAATTACAAATTGTTTGTAAACTAAAAAGTGATTTTAAGCGCACTTTACTACTTAAATTTATTACTTAGGTTCGAGGTTTCCACTAAAAGAAAAATTTTTTTTTATAACCATCGACGTTTGTTAAAGTTTTATTTTTTACCATGTGCGCGAAATTTTATTCGAAAGCTTTTTACAAAGACAAAAACTTTATGTTTTCTGCAAAATATAATCATAGAGTGTATTAAGATGCTTCGAATAAGTCTTCGAAAAAAACATTCCGGTGAAATTAAAAGTAAATCTTACCAAAATCGAAAAATATTCTATTTTCTCCAAAACAAAACATTTAAGGAACCCTGAATAGTAATATAAGGACGTAATGTTTAACTTTAGCTCTAGGAAACAAAATTGTTTAACAATTAAAGGTTTTTCGTAAAATTTTGGACTATCCAAACATAAATATAAAAAAATATTATTAATTATCATAAAAATCAATTTATTAATATATTTAATAAAATTCTTAAATACAATATAACTTGACTCTTTTATAAATATCTTAGGCGGCACCCAGATTTGAACTGGGGATCGCGGATTTGCAATCCGCTGCCTTACCACTTGGCCATGCCGCCTGCTTTAAAAAATTATAGCATATTTCTAAGATTAGATCTACTAATGCATACATAAATTTCATATGTTTCATTAGACCCCATTTTCTATTAAAAATTATTTAATACATTTTGTAAAAATTAAATTTTAAATAACATTTCTTTTAATTGTCACCCAAACTTTTAAACAAAATTTTGGTTAATGAACATTCTTTTTGGACATGCCTTCGGTAATCAAATTTTGACCGAAGCGTGGTTTCTCACAAAGTGAACACTTTGTAGTATCTTCTTTACCTTGGAGTAAAGCAAGGCTTTGCCTAAAGTACTGAAGAGAGTAAGGTTGGTGAGCTTCACTCACATACCCCGTAGGGTCAAAGTTGAAAAAGTTTCGCTTGTTTTAGGACGAGGCTACTATTTGGGACCCGATCGTAGCTGCATTTTGGGCTTTCAAATTAGTTCTCAGTTTCGTGACCCTCTGTGCAAATTTAAAAGCTTACTGTGTCAATAAAGCTTGACAAGATCCGTGTATCAACTTTTCCTGGATAAAATAAGGGAATAAAAAAGGTGTGAGATATATTTTGAATTTCTAAAATGTCATTCTAATTACAGAAATTAAAGTGGAGCCTAAAAAAATGTCATTTTCTGCATTACGCATTTCTTGTTTTATACCTGATTTTGTCGAGATTCAAAGAAAAAGTTTTCTAGATCTTTTAGATAAAGGATTAATTCAAGAATTACATAAACGAAACCCAATTACTAATACTAAACAAAATTTAGAACTTGTTTTTTACCCAGAATATTATAAATTAAATCCGCCAGATTGGACACCTAAAGAAGCTATTTTAAAATCTAAAACCTATGCTTGTCGCTTATATGTTCCGATTGAACTCAATAATAAAGCTACTAAAGAAATAAAAGTACAATGGGTACTTCTTGGTAATTTACCTTTAATGACAAAAAGAGGTCATTTTATTTTAAACGGGTCACCTCGAGTAATTATAAACCAAATGGTTCGAAGTCCAGGAATTTATTATCAAGAGGTAATACATAAAAATAAAAAACGCACTTATTATGCAGATTTAATATCTCATCGTGGGGCCTGGTTGAGATTGGAAACAGATAAAAAACGGAAAGTTTGGGTACGAATGAAAAAAACGCCGAAAGTCTCTGTATTAGTGTTTCTTCAAGCATTAGGTTTAAGTAAAGAAAAAATTTTTCAATCTATTAATTATTCACAGTTTTTGAAATTTTCTTTTAAAAAAGAAAATCACCCAATTTCAAGTGATGAAGCATTACGAACTCTTTATTTTGAACTCCATCCCAAAAAAGAAAAATCAGAAATTACTCCGGATTTAGGTCAAAAATTTTTACTTAGAAAATTTTTTAATTCCCGTACTTATGATTTAAGTCAATTGGGGCGTATTCAATTAAATAAAAAGCTAGGATTGTCAATTCCCCTGACTAAAACTACATTAACTGAACAAGATATTTTATTTGCGACCGATTATTTAATAAAACTAGAATATGGACTTGGTACACTTGATGATATTGATGATTTAAAAAATCGACGAGTTCGTGCATCTGGCGAGCTAATTCAAAACCAATTAGGTACCGGATTTATTCGGTTAGAAAAGATGATTCGAGAAAAATTGAAAAAAAATCGTAAAAAATTAACTGTTCGAAGTTTAATAACAACTAAACCAGTGAATGGAGCTTTGAGAGAATTTTTTGGCTCAAGTCAACTTTCACAATTCATGGATCAAACAAATCCACTAGCGGAACTTACTCATAAAAGACGCTTAAGTTCTTTGGGTCCAGGTGGTATTAGTCGGGAAACCGCTGGTATGGCAGTAAGAGGCATTCATCCTAGTCATTATGGTCGAATTTGCCCGATTGAAACTCCTGAAGGACCTAATGCAGGACTTGTTAACTCCTTAACAACATATGCAAAAGTAAATTCTGAAGGCTTTATTGAGACACCATTTTATAAGGTTTATAAGGGTCAAATTCAAACTTCTGGTGGGCCTGTTTTTTTCTCTGCTTCCCAAGAAGAACATGTTACAATAGCTCCAGGTGATTTGAAACTAAGTCAGTTAGATTTTTTACCAAAAAGTCCTATTCCAGTTAGGATTACAAAAGAGTTTAGAAAAATAATCCGAGATGAAGTTGAATACATTTCGATATCGCCAATTCAAATGATTTCAATTGCAACTTCATTGATTCCATTTTTAGAACATGATGATGCAAATAGAGCTCTTATGGGTTCAAATATGCAACGTCAAGCTGTTCCTTTGATTGGACCTGAGCGACCTATAGTGGGAACGGGGTTGGAAGGTCGGGTAGCCGCCGATTCAGGACATGCTATTCAATCAAGGACAAGTGGCTTCGTGTCTTATGTTAGTGGTGAACAAATTGTTATAAAAAATTGTATAGAACCAACTGTCAAAATAAACTCTATATTTTCGAAACTATGCAAACAAACGAAAAGTTTTTCTGGACAACCATTAAGTTCTAATATCTATAATTTTTTAGAAAATACTAATAGCTTTTCTTTAAAGAAAAGAAAAGCGCATTCGGGCACTCAAAAACACCAGTTCCACTCCAATATCGGTTTCTCTATGAATAGGAAACATGAATATCAACCCAGTGTTATCTTAAAAGATAAACCTGTTACTTTTAATCCCTCAAAAAATAAAAAAACTTCAAAATTTAACCACAATTTGGGAACAAAAGATTTAAAAATGAATGTTTCCATTATAAAAAACGATCTTCAATTAAAAAAATTTTCAATTATAAAAACTTTTTTTTCTTTTTTTAATCAAGAATTAAGTCAACTGCACTTTTCTACACAAAAAAAATTAACTGAAAAAGATTTTTTTAATAAAAAAAAAATAAAAACACTTTTAAATAATTTTAAAGAAATAAAACTATTTAAATTTTCAAAGTTTAAAAACCTATCCCATAAAGGCAAATTTAGTGAAAATCAAAGTGGAGCCAAATTAAAAAAACAAAATTGCCCACCTTTAAAACAAAGATTGAAATCAGGTTTTATTTTTTCCGTTGTTTTACAAGGCAATAGAATAAATCTTGAAAACAAATTTAAAAACGAGTTAAATTCAAATAAGGACATATTACAAAAAGTCACACTAACCAAAGTAATGCCTCGTGAACATCACGTTTCAAAAAATCATTCTTATTTTTTAAAACATGATGTGCCATATGTTGTTTTTGTTAAAAAAACTTTTTTAATAAAAAAGAGTATTTTAAAATCTAATTTCAAGGGGAAATTAAATTGGTATCATTTTCTAAATTCAGATTTAGTAAACAGAAAAAAATTATATAAGACTAACTTTGATATTGATAAAAGAAAGTTTAAATTTGTGTTTAAGTTGGAATTTAATGAGGTTAATGGTTGGAATAAAGTTTCTAAATTCCAAAAATTGTATTTGTTAAATTTATTACCTTATAATTGTAAAATTACTGGACATTTATCAAATGTAAGTTACTTTACAAGTGTTAAGAGGTCTGTTTTTCAAACTACCAACCAAAACTCATTGGCTGACAAATCACAACAGTCTATTAGTTTATTCGAAATTAAATTACGATTTTTAGACAAAATAATTCCTAACTTTAAGTTAGTTTCTCTTTATAATCAGAGACAAGACATTTCTATGCTGAGACAGGAAGCCTGTTCCCCTTTGAACACTCAGTTTTCTTTTTCAAGTAAATTAAGTTTTTTTAAGCCCAAATTAATTAATTTATCTCAAAATTCAAAATCTTTGATAAATAACGAACAAAGGCTAACTAGAAATAAGTTTAATATAGAAAAAAATTTTAGTTTATCCTCTTTACATTATTTTTTAGATAAATATCAACGGTCAAATCAAGATACATGTTTAACTCAACGACCAATTGTTCATGAAGGAGACTGGGTTCAAAAAGGAGATTTATTAGCTGACGGAACAGCAAGTGTTGGGGGGGAATTATCTTTAGGTAAAACTATTTTGGTAGCTTATATGCCGTGGGAGGGATATAATTTTGAAGATGCTATTTTAATTAGTGAAAGACTTATTTATGAAGATATTTATACTTCAATACATATTGAAAGATATGAAATTGAAGTTCGTGACACAAAATTTGGTGTTGAACAAATAACAAATCAAATTCCAGAAATTGAAGCTTCTGAACTTTCGCATTTAGACAGTAGGGGCATTACGAAAATTGGAAGTTGGGTAAAAGAAGGCGATATTCTTGTTGGTAAAACAACTCCAATTCAGAAAAAATCGCTTTCCCCTCATGAAAAATTATTATATGACATTGTCAAAAAAGAAATCCCTACAACACGTGACACTTCTTTAAGAGTGCCAAAAAGCGTTCATGGGAGGGTAGTTGATATTCAAATCCTTGAAACAGAAAATATTCCACCTGAAATTGATTTTGAAGGACCTGGTCGTGTACATATCTATGTTGCAGAAAAACGAAAAATACAGGTTGGAGATAAAATGGCTGGACGACATGGTAATAAAGGAATTGTTTCTAAAATTTTACCAAGACAAGATATGCCATATTTACCTGATGGAACTCCTATTGATATGGTATTAAATCCATTGGGTGTTCCTTCTAGAATGAATGTAGGACAGATTTTTGAATGTTTACTTGGTTTAGCTGGTAAGCAACTAGATCAGCAATTTAAAATTATCCCTTTCGATGAAATTTACGGTCCTGAAGCCTCTAGAAGTTTAGTTTACTCCAAACTCTTTGAAGCAAGACTAAAAACTGGACAAAAATGGTTATTCGACCCGAATTTTGCCGGAAAAACAAAAATTTTTGATGGTCGTACTGGAGAATCTTTTGATCAAGCGGTAACTGTTGGACAAGCTTATATGTTAAAATTAGTTCATTTAGTTGATGAAAAAATTCATGCTCGTTCTACTGGACCATATTCATTAGTTACTCAACAGCCTCTTCGAGGAAGATCTAAGCATGGTGGGCAGCGACTTGGCGAAATGGAAGTTTGGGCATTAGAAGGATTTGGCGCAGCTTATACACTTCAAGAACTTTTAACAGTAAAATCTGATGATATGAAAGGTCGACATCAAGTAATGGATGCTATTTTAAATAATCGTTCAATTTCATTAGGGACACCAGAGTCTTTTAAAGTGTTAATCCGTGAACTTCAATCTTTATGTTTAGATGTTGGGGTTTACACTATTGAATCGTCTGGTCGGCGCAAACAAATAGATGTTATGAAACTTGTCTAATTGTTTTTTTAGGTCAAGACTTAATTCTTGGCCTAAAATACCGAAGGTAGTAAGACGTTTTGCCTTTAGCCAAACGAATATCCGATAGAGAAGCTTAGTTCTCTCACTCCCAACTTAGTTGTAAGCTTAGACAAAACAAGTTTTCTGTCAACAAAATGAATAGTTGAGGTCTACGTTCACTACTCTAATTATTTATTGTTTAAAGACCACCTATTAGAAAAAGAGCAATATTACTAACCCAGAGCTTAAAAAAATTTTTATGCCGACTATTTACCTTTAGGAAAAATAAGAAAAGCAAAATTTGAATAAACAAAATGTAGATTTTAGCAAAACCTTAATGTCTTCTTTTACATTGCGGTGTAGCAACACAAAAAATAAAACTTTGGAACAAAATTTTGGACAACAAACACTCCTTTTGGAACCCGGGAGCCTAAGTATAAATATTTTCACATTTTGAATACTTTGTATTCAAATAATGGTTACTAAACGTAGTTTAGTAACTTTATTACAAACGAAGTTTGTAATTTAGAGAGTATGAAAATATTTATACTTAGTTTTGTGCTTCGCCCTTCGTACCAAAAGGTAAAGACACAAAGCCTAGCTTTTCCTTTTGCCATTGCAAGGGTATACGTTTACTAAGATCGTAGATCTTAGTAAACGTCAACCTTACTACCAACGTAGTTGGTAGTTTAGGCAATGGGGGCTACGCCCCTTTTATTCGTTTTACCCTTATACCTTACTCGAAAGGTATAAGAGATTCTCAAATAGAGCTTCTTTAACAAATAAAAAATGTCCAGTTTAAAAAAAATTTTTTTAGTCTACGAAAAGAAATTTTCTTTATATTTAGAAGACAAATTTCATTAATCTGTCGTGGGTTCCCGAGGCTTTTTTTGAAATAATAAAAAATGATAATTATAAACTCTTTTACTGCAAAAATTGAAATTCAGTGATCTTTATGAATACAGAAACTAAAAGCAAGATTACTAAAGTAGACTCGATTCGAGTTCGCTTAGCGCCCCCGGAACGTATTAAAAAATGGGCAGAACGTACTTTACCGAATGGTAAAGTTGTTGGACAAGTTACAAGTTCTCAAACTGTTAATTATAAAACATTAAAACCTGAAAAGGGTGGTTTATTTTGTGAACGTATTTTTGGTCCTGTAAAAGATTTTGAATGTTCTTGTGGACGAAAAAAAAATAAGACTCAACAACAATTTTGTCCAGATTGTGACGTTGAGTTTACTTCAGCTCGAGTTCGAAGATATCGTCTTGGTTATATCCAATTAGTTTCACCTGTTACTCATGTTTGGTATTTAAAAGGAACACCAAGTTATATTTCGATTCTTTTAGAAATGCGTCGTAAAAAAGTCGAAGCAATTACTTATTGTACAGAAACAACAAATATTTCAGGAATCAATTTTGCAGATTTATATAACATTAACCCACCACTAAATTTCAAAAATCTAACCCAACTGCCAAAAAATTTAAGTTCTGACTTAAGCTCCGCAGATAATTTTTTTAAAGAGCCAATTAACAACCTAGAGGGTGAAAATTCGAAGCTACGTGACGGCGCTAATTTAGAAATAAAAAAACTAGGTAGAAAAAAGCCAATAAATAATTATTATACTATTTGTCAAAATACTTCTTGGGAAATTCAAGATGATCTAAACAAATTTTTGTATTACATGTCCTCTTCATTTGAAATGAATGACATTCCGATACCAGTTTATTTTGATCGCATAAAAGATCAATTTATGCTTTTAAATAATATTTATATTAATCCAACACAATTCGATATACCTTTGACTGGTGCCGAAGCACTTCGTTGTTTTCTTTCAAATTTAGATCTTCAGCTCCTAGACAGGCAAATCCGCATAGAACTTTTTGAATTAAATGAAGAAATTCATGAATTTGAAAATCAAAATTTTTTATTTCTTATTGAACAACGTCGACTAAAATTTTTACTTTCATTAAGAGCGAAAAAGTTAAGAAGATTAAAATTAGTTCGACATTTTAGAAGAACTAAAACACGACCAGAATGGATGATTTTATCAACTCTTCCGGTTCTTCCTCCTGATTTACGGCCAATTATTCAATTAGATGGTGATCAAGTAGCAGTTTCTGATTTAAATAAATTATATCAAAAAGTTTTATTTAGAAATAATAGAATGAAACGATATCAAAAAACTAATTGTTCTAATAAATCTGATGAAATTAAATATGCACAGAGATTGTTACAAGAAGCAGTTGACGCGTTAATAGAAAACGGTAAAGGGGGGGCAGATCCAATTTGTGCTTCTAATGATCGTCCGTTAAAATCTTTATCTGATATGTTAAAAGGAAAAAAAGGACGTTTTAGACAAAATTTATTAGGAAAACGTGTAGATTATTCTGGTCGCTCAGTAATTGTAGTTGGTCCAAAATTGAAAATTCATGAATGTGGATTACCAAAAGAAATGGCGGTCGAGCTATTCCAGCCTTTTCTAATTAGGCGTCTAATGACAACACAAATTGTTCGAACAATTGTAAGTGCAAAACGATTGATTCAAAGACAAGATCCGGTAATTTGGGAAATATTACAACAAGTTTTACAAAATCATCCAATTTTACTTAATCGAGCTCCAACACTCCACCGTCTTGGTATACAAGCATTTCAACCAAAGTTAGTTGATGGTAGAGCTATTCTTTTACATCCATTAGTTTGTCCGGCCTTTAATGCTGATTTTGATGGTGACCAAATGGCAGTTCATGTTCCCCTATCGTTTCAAGCTCGAGCTGAAGCTTGGAAATTAATGTGGTCTCGAAATAATTTATTATCACCAGCAACTGGTCAACCAATTCTAATCCCAAGTCAAGATATGGTATTAGGCTGTTATTATTTAACAACTACAAATTCGAAAGCTTTACAAGGAATAGGGCAATATTTTATTGATTTAAATGATGTTTTAAAAGCTTTTAATCAAAAAAAAATTGCATTACACACGCCCATTTGGGTAAGATGGTCAGGGTCTTTAGAAACAGGCAATTTAATTGAAAAACCTTTAGAAATCAGAATTGACTGTTTTGGGAATATAGTTTCTCTTTATTCTAAATATCAACGAAATTTAGATAAGTATTTAATTCAAAAAAGTCAATTTATTCGAACAACTCCAGGTCGAGTAATCGTCAATCAAGTTCTTTTAAATAATTGATTTCTGACGCTTTACAAACGAAGCGCAGCGTAGCACAAAAAAAAAGTCTTCTGCGTTTACCCGGGAGGTTCAGTATAAATATTTTCACATTTTCAATACTTTATATTCAAACAATGGTTACTAAACGTAGTTTAGTAACTTTATTACAAACGAAGTTTGTAATTTAGAGAGTGTGAAAATATTTATACAAAGCTTTATGCTTCGTCCTTTGTACCAGAGGGTAAAGATAGAAAGCCTAGCTTCCTAAGCTCTAAACTACGTTTATAGCAAGGTTGGCAAGCTTTGCTTGCATACCCCCCTTGCCATTGCCTAAACTACCAACGTAGTTTAGGCAATGGCAAGGGGTTTTAGCGGTTCTTTCACGTAAAATATTGTTTTACATCTTTAATTGTTTACAAGTAAATATGAAGTTTTCACCATTTTCACACATAGTGTGGAAACATTGGTCAGGTGAAAGTCTTGAAATAAATCGTCTTTAATGAAAATAGAAAAAAGTAAGATTAAGACGTTGTTAACTCAAAATCACTATTTCCTTTTGTTATTATCACCTAAAAATAAAATTGAAAAAAATTACTTCTAGACAAAGCCTACTTAACTTTGTTTCAAATTTAAGAGAACTTGTCGAAATATCGTAGCCTGACTTTTAAGTTCGTGAAAAGCCAGATTATGACAATTTAAACATATGCGTTTAAGTTGGTGGTTAAAGTTTTATGGACGTTAAAATTGTTAAATTTAAAAAATATATAATTTGGACTAATTTGATTAGTTCAGTATTTTTTAATTAAGTTAAAAACTTAATATTTCTTTAATCGCTTGAGATAAAATGCTTAGAGTTTTGGTAATACAAAAAATTGAAAAGGGAGACAAGTAATGGTTTCAAATTTATCTTTTTTTAATGGTTGTTTTGATAAAGGAAGATTAAAATCGCTTATTTCATGGTCTTTAATTAATTGTGGTGAACAATTTACAATTGAATTGGTCGAAAATTTAAAAAATTTAGGTTTTGAATATGCGACTCAAGCAGGTGTTTCACTTAGTCTTGATGATTTAAAAATACCTCCTACTAAAGTAAGACTCGTTTCAGAAGCTGAATTACAAATTACTTCCGCAAATATCGAATATCAACGAGGACATTTGACTGCTGTTGAAAAATTTCAACAACTTATTGATACATGGCATAGAACAAGTGAAACATTAAAACAAAATGTTATTCAACATTTTAGAGCAACTGATATTTTAAATCCTGTTTATATGATGGCTTTTTCAGGAGCACGGGGTAATGTATCACAAGTTAGACAATTAGTTGGTATGCGAGGGTTAATGGCAGATCCTCAAGGACAAATTATTGATTTTCCAATTAGAAGTAATTTTAGAGAAGGGCTTACTCTGACCGAATATGTTATTTCTTGTTACGGAGCACGTAAAGGGCTTGTAGACACTGCATTACGAACAGCGAATTCTGGTTATTTAACACGTAGATTAGTAGATGTTTCTCAACATGTAATTGTTTCTCAGTTTGATTGTGGAACTCAACGTGGTATTTTTCTAAATGATATGACTGAAGGCCACAAAGTGCTACTTTCTTTACAAAATCGATTATTAGGGCGAGTTTTAGCAGAAAATATTTACGTAGATTTGAATGCAGCAAATAAAGCACAATTCGATAAAAAGTCTTTAAATTCATTTAACACAGCCGGGGCTCCAGATTCACAATTTCATACAAAAATAAAGTCAAATTCCATTTCTACCAATAAAATAGACCGTGCGCCTAAAAGCGCAGGCTCTGGACCATTAAGTAAAAACTTATCTGAACCGCAATTAATGGGTGGGAGCTTATTTCAAAATACTTTAATTGCGGCCAAGGGGCAAGAAATTTCTGCCACTTTATCAGAAAAAATTGCTAAATTACGAAAACAAGTTCTTGTTCGATCCCCGTTAACTTGTGAAGCAAAAAGTTCTATTTGCCAGTTATGTTATGGTTGGAGTTTAGCCCATGGAAATTTAGTTTCTTTAGGTGAAGCAGTTGGTATTCTTGCAGCCCAATCAATTGGTGAACCTGGAACACAGCTTACTATGAGAACTTTTCATACTGGAGGTGTTTTTTCCGGTGATCTAATGACGGAGATTCGGGCACCATTCAATGGTATTATTCAATTTACGGAATTTTTACAAGGAGTTTTAATTCGAACACCTCATGGGAAAATAGCATTTTTAACTAAAATTCAGGGTGAGTTTACTATTAAAATTTTAAAATTTGAAACTAAAGAGGAAAGGAAAAAACTAGTTGAGACTCACGGTTTTAGTTTAGAACAAAAATTTAAAATCCCTGCTTCGACTATTTTATTTGTTCGACAAGGCGAATTTGTTGTTGAAAAACAGCTTATTGCGGAATTTTCTTCAATTTCAACTCAAACTAATCAACGAATTCAATCAAAGCATAACTTAAATTCAGAAATAGAAGGTCAGGTTTTTTTTGAAGATGTTCTGTTAGCGGTTAAGTTAAGTAAAGAAGGCGACATAACTCGTATTGCTAAAAAACTTGGTTCTATTTGGATTTTATCTGGAAAAATTTACCAAACAATGGTACCTACTTCTTTTTTTCCAAAACCGTGTGATTTAGTTGATTCTAGTTCGGTTATAAATCAAATTTTAGTTGTTAGCCCTTATACTGGTTTTTTAGCGAAAAATAATTTTCAAAACGTCGACAATTTTCGTCGAATTGCGGATTTAACTTTGGGAAATAAAAAAGAAAATTTAGTTGCAAATTTACAAAATAGGCAAATTTCGAATTTATTACAAAATTCAGTAAGTTTTTCTAATCAAAAAAATTTATCTCTAAGTTGCCCTTTATTAGCTTTTCCTGTAAAAGCCATTTCTTACTATCAAATGGGTTATTTTTTCAGTTTGTGGTCCAATCAGCAACAAAATTTTCATTCTTTTTATCAAACTTCGGTGGAATTTGGTAATGAAGCTACTACTTCTCGGTCTGATCAATTGTTGTATAGAAAAAACCAAAGGCCGCGTGTATCGCCGAAATTACACTCTGATATCTTTTTTTTATCTACCCCTCTACAGCAAGAAATTAATAATTCAGTTGATCTCCAAAATTTACTATATCTTCAAAAATTTTCAACAAATTATAAAACTAAAACAGGAGGGTTTGTTTTTTATGACTCTTTATATTTAGATGATAGATATGGGCAGATTTTTTGGGTTCCAGAGCAAAGTTATAAATTTAATCCTAAAACTTTTTTTGTTCCAACTCAAACTGGATTTACTTTGTTTCCATTTTTTTTAGCTAACAACTTAAAATTAGATAAATTTTTTAAAAAATCCTCAAAAAAATGGATTACTAATAATTTTCCAATTTTATCTAAATATAATTCACAAGGAAAAATTCGAAATTTCTCGTCTAAAGTAAGTGGCTGGTTACAAATAAAGTATACTAAAAACTTAACTGTTTCTACTGAAATTAATATTAAACCTGGGGTGGGGTTTTCTAATCTTAAGTTAACAAATTCTTTTTCAAATTTAGCATCTTTAGTTTGGAAAAGTCATGAGTTGAAAATTTTATTTTATAAGCAATTTTTAGGGTTAACAAACACAACCATATACAAGGGGCAAAAGCCTTTAGGGAAGGGTAAAGTATCAATAAAAAAGAATTCTTTTTGTTTTCGACGCAATCCTTATGTCTTAATTAAACAAAAACCTGGTAACATCTATAAATTGGCATCACAGAACAATTCGGAGCCAATTAAATTTCCTAAATCTCAAAAAGCAAAAATTCAAAAAATTAATTTTTACGAATTAAGTTGGTTTTTACAATTTAGCAACTACACATGTAATAAAATTTTTTTACAGCATGAGAAAGTTGCAAAATTACAAGCGAGAACACCATTTATAAATTCTCAATTATCTTTTGTTGATAAACCTTTCCTTGCAAATAAATTTCAAAGTTATACTTCAAGTAAATTTTTTAGTTCTGAAGTTTTAAAAATAACACCTCATTCAGAGTCTTCTAAAAAAAAGGGAAGTTTCAACCTTGAATCCCAAATTCGTCCAAGATCTTCTCCTTTATCTTTGTCGTTCGAACGAAGTAACAAGAAAGCTGTTAATAATAGCTTGTTAGAAATAAAAATAAAATCTGGTTGGGTTTATTTCCCTCGAAATAAAAATGATGTTTTAAATTATCATAAACAAATTTTTAAACCTGGATTTTCTTTTATTGATAATATTGAATTTGACCAACATCTTACTTATTTAGAATGTATTTCAATTCCTTTTTTCTCAATTGAAAACTTTAAGTTCTATTTTACTCCTTTTCAAGTAAAGGAAAGAAACGTCTCTTTAGAAGGTAAACTTAATTTTAAAGAGCTTATTAAAGAATTTTCTTTATCTTCTGTTACAACAAATAAAAATTTTTATAAGTTGTCAAATGACACAAGCCATTCTGACATACAAAACCAGGGTGACCAAAAGTCTATGCTCCGGGTTTTTTCTAAAAAACATTTTTGTAAAAATTTAAATTTATTTTTTTGTAAGTTAAATAAATTTCGTATTTTAAATAAAATTGTTCTACAGAAAAAACCAGTTGAGTGGTATACGTTTACACGTGGGGAAACTAATTTTATAAAATATGGAATCCCTTATTATGTAGAAATTGGGTTTCATCTAAGATTTGTTTCTGACAAGATTTTTTATGTAAAAAACAAACATCATCGCTATTTTAAAACCCTAGAAAACAAAAATATAAACTTGAATAAATGGTTTTTTGCAAAAAAATTTGAAAAAACTAGTTCTTTTTATTTAGCGAAATCTTATCTGAATTTTAAAAAAAGAAATAGTCTAGTTAATTTTAAAAAAGGATTAATTACTCAAATTTACTTTTTAAATAAAAATTCCTTTGTTTTTCAAAATTTGCTACGTCAGCAATTTTTGAATCAAGTCATGTCGATAAAACCAGAAGCTTTGTCCGAAAGGCAAAACTTTATTACAACGTCAACTGACGTTTGTAATTTAGAACTAAATACCAGTTTTTTCACGCCTAGTTTCTTTCTTTTAATTCGAAAAGTAAATCAGTACTCTGTTTTTAAACCTAAATATTACAAACAATTAATTTCAAAAAACAAGCAACGAGGATCAAATAATTGTGTTTTCCGATCAGCAAGTGATAAAAGACTCCTAACAAATTTAACCTGGTTTAATAAACAAGTCCGAACAAAACTTTTTTCTTCTTTCCCGTCTGCTGATTTTGAAATTCGTTCTTCTTTTCGTTTTCAAAATTCTCAGCAAATCTTTTTCACTAGAAAACTAAATATTGTTGAATTTTTTATATTATTAAATGTTCCGAAAAAGTTTTCTTTTAAAAAAGCAAAAGTAACCTTTATTTCAAAACAAACTTTTTTATCTGCTAATTTAGTTAAATTGATCCAGGTTACCAAAAGCCCGGTTTATACATCTTTAATTCCAACAAAAACAGCTCTTTTACTTTCAACATTAATCACTATACCAAAACAAAAATATTTTAAATCTCAATCTTCAATTACTAATGCATTGCCTTTCTCAAATACTAGGCAAGGTCGTAGTCCAAATCGCATTCCAGAATTTAGTGCACCCGGCTTCAATTTGAAAAACCAATTCAGTAAAAATTATCAAAATTACTTATATCAATATTTCGAGTCACTTTGTAAAACCAAGTGTATCGAAATTACATTATTTCGCAAAATTGATAATTCAAGTTTTATGGTACCGGAATTAAAAAATAAAACTAGTCAATTTACAAATACGAAATTAGTTTTACACCCTCAAAATTATGTTTTTGCTAATAACCCACTAAGTTTAATAGATTTTTTCTCTCCGTATCAGGGAGAAATTACTGATATAAAAACTGATTCTCTTGGAAAACAAAGTTGTTTTCTTTTAACAGAAAAAGATCAAATAAGTTTTAGTACAGAAAAAAATATACCTTTTACTTTTGTTGGAAAACGAATTCGATATGGAGAACAAATTGCCGAAAATATTTCAATTCCTAACTCCGGTCAAATTATTCAAGTTGATAAATTTAAAGTGATTTTACGTAAAGCACACTCAATTCTTTTTTCTTCAAAAGGTGTTTTTTATGTTCATCATGGTGATTTGGTTGAAAAAAATTCTCCTCTTCTTACCCTTTTTTACCAACGTTTAAAAACTGGTGACATTGTACAAGGTATACCGAAAATTGAACAACTTTTTGAAGCTAGGCAAACAAAAGAGGGTGAGGTTTTACAGGACAATTTACATGATAAATTACATAATTTTTTTAAAAAGTATAAACAAAAGTATAGTCCACGAGATGCTGCTCGAAAAAGTTTAGAAAAAACTCAACAACTCCTCGTAGATGGGGTTCAAAGAGTTTATCAATCGCAAGGTGTTACTATTGCAGATAAACATCTTGAAGTTATCGTTCGACAAATGACCTCAAAAGTAAAAATTATAGAAGGCGGCCAAAGTGGCTTATTACGTGGAGAGTTAATTGATTTAAATTGGATTGAAATTGTTAATAAGGGTATTAGTTCACAAAAAGCTGAGTATGAGCCTCTAATACTTGGAATTACAAAAGCTGCATTAGAAACTGAAAGTTTTATTTCAGCAGCTAGTTTCCAGGAAACAACACGTATATTAGCGAGAGCAGCAATTGAACGAAAAACTGATTTTCTACGTGGCCTTAAAGAAAACGTAATTTTAGGTCATTTAATTCCTGCTGGAACAGGATTTTCTTTATCATTTGATCCACAAAGTTCAGAGTATTCAAAAAAAACTGAAAATTTAAAATTTTTTAGAAAACTTTTTTTAGAATTAAACCAAAACTCGAATTAGACTTTTTAGGGTTATTTTTAAAATAAAGTTACCGAAGGTTTAGTTCTCACGAAGTGATCAATTTTATATTATCCTCTTTACCTTGCTCTTTATTTTGCTATAAAGAAAGGTAAAGGGGGATTTTTGGAATTGAGTACTCCCAAGTTTAGGTAATTCGTTTCAATAAAGGGTAAAATAAACTTTATAACTTTGATAAAGGATCAATTCAGCCGACTCTAAATTGGTTGGTTTACTTGTTACTTTGTATTGCTAGATAGCAATGTAAAAGCCCAATCTTCCTACAAAGTTGCGCTTTTAGCGTAAGATTTTTTTCATAGTAAAATTTATCTAACGTTTTTTAAAATGAATTTTTTTGCTTTGTTCAAGTTTTGCCTATTCAATTATTAAGATTATTTTATCAACAAATTTTTAAAATTTAAAAAGCTTTTGTAAAGTGAGTAAATATCATTTTAACACTTCATAAAGACGATAAAGTTGAGATACTTAATTCAACATTATTTCAAATTCATAATAATGATTTGAAGCAAAGCTGTTAAACTTCTGTTAGTGCAAAAGACTTATTCAATCTTTAATTTGGCTAACAATGAAAAAATGAATTATATAAACTAAAACATATTTTATCTCGCTCATTGAGTTTTTTTTTGTTAAAATAAAATTATAGTAATAATTGTACATTAAGTTTCGTTTTGGTCTCTGACCAAAACGAAGCTTAATACAACCTATGATTGTATTTTGGAAAAGTCACTTTTATTTTTTTTATTTAAATAACTTTTTGAATGTTATTTATTCACTTTAAAGGTATTAAATTTTAATTTTTTATTATTAAATAACCTAATAAAGCTTAAATTTTACAAATTATTGTTCTAAGACTAAATTAATTTTTAAAATACTAGCACTGAGAGTTTTTGAAATAAGTTAACTTGGGGCCAAATTTACGCCCTTTTTATAATATTAACTCTGACATTTAGAATGTAGGCTAACAGAATATTAAAATTAGGAGTAATTTAAAATTATGGTAACTAGCATTGATGAAATGGTTCAAGTAGGTATGCATTTCGGTCATCAAGCAAGAAAATGGAATCCTAAAATGGCACCATATATTTATGCCGAAAGAAATGGAATTCATATTATCGATTTAATTCAAACGTATTATCATTTAAAAAAAGCAACTCAATTTTTAACTGATTCTGCAACACAAGGCAAAAAATTTTTATTTGTTGGAACAAAAAAGCAAGCAACGAAATTAATTGCTAAAGTTGCATTACAATGTGACTCATACTATGTTAATCAACGTTGGTTAGGTGGCATGTTAACAAATTGGAAAACTATAAAAAGCTCAATTTCAAAATTAAATCAATTAGAAGTTCGAGAAAAAAATGGAGAGTTTAAAAACCTTCCAAAAAAAGAAGCTGCTTCATGTAAAAAAGAGAAAGATCGTTTACAAAAGTATTTAGGTGGCTTAAAAAAGATGGCTTCTATACCAGATGTTGTTATTATAGTTGGTCAATTAGAAGAAATGAATGCTGTTCGAGAGTGCCAAAAATTAGGTATACGAAGTATTACTATCTTAGATACTGATTGCAACCCAACTTTAGCAGATTTTTTTATACCAGCAAATGATGATTCAGTTGCTTCTTTACAATTAATTTTGAATAGCTTTTTAGAAGCAATACGTCAAGGTCAAAAATTATATTTTGAAAAAAAAATACCAAATGAATTGAAAATAAGAAAGTTTAGAAAAAATTAAAATATAGCCAGAATGTTTTTGTATTTAAGTAGTTAAGTAGAAGTGAAAAAATTATTGTCAAATTGATTTTAAAAGTTTATGATTTGATGGGGAAGGTTTTTTAAATAAATTGAATTTAGTACAGTTGGTTGTGTCTGTAAATTTTTGTCTTATCTTTTGCTTTCTTCACTACTTAGTGAACAGTAGTGAAGTTAACTGAAAAATACTATTTTTAAGGTTTAAAGGATTGGGCCAAGTATAAATTAATAAGTAAGCCTTTCAACTTAGTGAAGTGTTTCCCGTAGTAAAAAAAGGTATATTATTTGTACGTATACTAGTTCTATTATACAAAGATTTTTTTCTTCTTTTTGGTCGTTACCAACTAAGAAAAACTACTAGTTTAAAAGAACAAAAATATAAAATTTTGTGCTCAGTCCTATGCTCCTAGATAGTATTTTGAGATAATTGTCACTTTATGAAAAGCCAAATTACGAGCTCTGGCTGATGTTTTTAGTACTGCAGTAGACTGAAATAGTAGTAAGTTTACTTTTAAAGAATAAACAACAATATCCTTCGCGAAAAACTTCTCTGGGTAAGTATTTTTCTATCAAGTTTATTAATTTTGTTTTTTCAGAAAGAAGGCAGTGGTCAGTTGTCTTAAGTGCGTTTGCATCATAGACAATTTAAACCACAGGTGTCATCAGCTTTATAACAAAATTTGTTACTAAATTTTTATTTATTATTTTTAAATAGCAATTTGTTTAAATCAAAATAAATGCATTGAGATTGTGTGACATCCTTAAAATATTAAAAATGAGTTAAACTTATTTTAGAAAAAAAATTAATTAATATGATTATAATGAATAACAACTTAGGTGCCGTTAATCAATTTAACTTTAAAAATCCTTTATTTGATGTATCCGAAGTATCTGTTGGTCAACATTTTTATTGGAGTTTTGGAGATTATCAGGTACACGGTCAAGTTTTAATAACTACATGGGTAGTTCTTGGTCTAATTATTTTATTATCTATTTTAGGAAACCGCGATTTAAAAAAAATTCCTACTGGTCTACAAAATTTAACAGAGTATATTACAGAGTTTATACGAGACTTAGCTAAAACTCAAATTGGTGAAGAAGAATATTTAGCATGGGTACCTTTTTTAGGTACAATTTTCCTTTTTATTTTTGTTTCAAATTGGTCTGGTGCTTTATTTCCATGGCGATTAATCGAATTACCCCATGGCGAATTAGCCGCTCCTACTAATGATATTAACACTACAGTTGCTTTAGCGTTATTAACTTCTATCGCTTATTTTTATGCAGGTTTAAGAAAAAAAGGTTTAGGTTATTTTAAACGTTATATTGAACCAGCTGCATTTTTATTACCAATTAATGTTCTTGAGGATTTTACAAAACCCTTATCACTTAGTTTCCGACTTTTTGGAAATATTTTAGCTGATGAGTTAGTTGTAGGTGTTTTAATTGCTTTAGTTCCTCTTGTTGTCCCAATCCCATTAATGCTTTTAGGGCTCTTTACAAGTGCTATTCAAGCGCTTGTTTTTGCTACATTAGCTGGTGCCTACATTGGGGAAGCTTTAGAAGGTCATTAATGACCTTTAAAAAGAAAAAATTAAGCATTTTACATTTTTTATTTCCAAATCTAAACTAGAGTAATTAATCAAAGGTTTCAAAGTTTTTTAGGCTAAATACTAACAATAATGAGTACCGAAAATTTAAACAACTAATTAGTTTTTTTAAAAAAAAAGATATTTCACAAGTTTTATTTATTAAGTTTACAAAACTAGCTTTTTTTTAAAAACCAAGCTCTTTACTCTTTAATGGAAAACTCTAAATTTCGGAATTTTAATTGTAATTTGGTAGATCTAAAGGAAGCTTTCTTGTCTTTGGCTAACACACTTTGATTTTTTAAACTTAGGAGCTTAAGCTGGAGCTACGCTCTAAATGTTGTTCTAGAAGTTACCTGAAAGGCTTTCACAAGCTACGCTTATGAAAATTTTGTGCTTCAAGAAAGTATAAATTTAAAAGCGTTGTTTTTAAATAAAGTTTTGTAATTTATAAACCCAAAAGGCTTTACTTTTAACCCCATACTGAAAGAATGGGGCAAGATTACTAAATAAAGCTTGTTTGTTGGGTTACGCGAAATTTCTAATGAAGTTTTTGAAGCTCCACCTGGCTTTGCACTACGCGCTGATTACAAACTTGGTTTTATAATTTAGAAAGCCAGGTAGCTATTACCGAAAAAAAACGTAGCTTATTAAAACTTTATATTGCCCTTTACCCAGCGATTAAGGGCAATATTTAGGCAAAACTTTATGTTGTTGCTTAAGTATAAATACAAAGTTTTATAAGCGTAGCTTATAAAGCATTATCTTTACCAAACTTTGTTGAAGGGTATTTAGGCGTTATAAGTTTATGTAAAATAAAATTTATAACACTTTAGGTGTTAGAGAGTATCCGTTTTTTTTTTACCAAAGGGCTTGCCCTAATTATTATCCTTAAACAAGCTTTGCTTGTTAAAGGTCAAGTTTTGCCCTTGGGGCAAAGCCTATGGAGAACACTTGAACAAGCTTCGGGAACCCAGGCTTTTGGTTTAAATAAAAAACCGGGTAAGCAAGCAAACAACCTTGCTCCCTTCGGGAGCTTAGGGCTTGTTTTAGTAAACAGGAGAATCTAAAGTTTTTTACTTGTTGAGAAGACAAGTTATGGAACTAAATTAAAACAGTTAGGTAATACTAATAAGATTTTATTCTTTGAAAGGTAAGAGAGACTTTTTAACTTTATAGAATTGAAACAAAACACTAAAAAAAATTCTATTAATTTAAATGTTTTTGTTATTTAAAATTTAAGTTATAATTATTTTAATTTACTTTTTATTTTATAAACTCTAATATTTTAGTGTTACTATACACTTAAATAAATGTTTAGACATATAGTAAAAATTAGTAAAATATTTTTAAATATAAAAATTGGAGGAAATCATCATGAACCCACTTATTGGTGCTGCGTCTGTTCTTGCAGCTGGATTAGCTGTAGGTCTTGCTGCAATTGGACCTGGAATGGGTCAAGGAACAGCTGCTGGTTATGCTGTTGAAGGAATTGCAAGACAACCTGAAGCGGAAGGTAAAATTCGTGGTGCATTATTATTAAGTTTTGCTTTTATGGAATCTTTAACTATTTATGGTTTAGTTGTAGCATTAGCTCTATTATTTGCTAACCCTTTTGCTTCATAGGATCTTTTAATTGTGTAGAAAGACAAATCAAAAATTAGTTAATACTCAGTAAAATAGTATCTAAATGTTAAGTTTTACCAAATATTTGGTAAAACTTAACATTTAGAAGACTCTAAACTACTTAAACATATTATAAACTAAATTTTTTACAATGAATAAAGCTTGTTGAAGTTTTACCTAAATGTTTTATCGAAGACTTGTAATAAGTATAAGAGATTACTATAACCTGTGGTTATATTTTAGAGACTACAGCAAGTTTATCACTTTGTGAAAACGTTTTGGATAAGTTTGTTAGAATTTTACCGTTTAAAAATAACAGCTAAATAGCAAAAAGGTTTTGTTATCAATTTTTTTAGAGCAATCTAATTATCTCTATAATAGTAAAACTAGACATAAACACTATAATGTAAAAATTTTAGGTATAGTTTTGAATCCAAGTAATGTCGGTACTTGTATCACTTAGGTGATTACTTTGAGTATAGATAAAAACTTAGCTAAGTGGGGTTAGAAATTTACCCCCACGTCTAAAAGCCCGTGCTACGATGCTTTCAGTGTTATCAAGATATAACGAAGTGTTGCTTATAGATTAAGACAAGTAAAAGTGTAAAAAATCTACTTTGGGACCCGAAACGAAAAGCTTGAACGGTTTTTGACCACTTGGCTTTCTAAGTTTTTGTAAAATACAAACTTAGAAAATTTTATATAAATAAAAACATAGCGTGTTTTTATTTATATTTAAGGATTCAATTTAACATAAAGGTGCGTAACCTAGGAATTTAGAGTTAGAAAAAAGAAAATTTACCTAGGAACCGGCTACCATACTTAAAAATATACATAGAGAGCATTCTAAAAACGGAGGTTTTTATGATTTTTTTAACCCTCTTTGCTCATATTCCATCTGGAGAAGGTTTTGGGTTTAATGGTAATATTTTAGAAACAAATCTTATAAATTTATCAGTTGTAATTGCCGTTGTTGTTTCTTTTGGAGGTGACGCTTTACGATCTTTGCTTGACAATCGTAAACAGACCATTTTAAATAATCTTCAAGAAGCTGATCAAAAAGCTAAAGAAGCCGAAGAGAAACTAACTAAAGCTCGAGCTCAATTAGAATTAGCTAAGAAAAAAGCTATTGAAATTCGCGAACAAGGAACATTAACCGCGGAGCAAGAGAAAAAACAAGCTATTCGTCAAACCCAGGAAGATGTATCACGTTTAGAAGAAATAAAACAAGAAACTATTCGTTTTCAACAACAAAAAGCCATTAGTCAAGTTTCACAGAAAGTTGTTTCACTTGCTTTAACTCAAGTGCGAGAAAAATTGAGTAGTCGGCTAGATCCTACATTTCATTCTTCTGTAAATAATTTTAATATTGTACTTTTTACAAATTATAAACCTAAATAAATTTATAAATTTTCTTAAATAAATTTGTTAGCCTGTACCTGGTTTTTTACTTTGTGATAAATAAGGCTTTATAAATGTGCCCTTGCGTTGCCTTTTGGTCCAGATCAAAGGACGAAAAGGCTCTTGGTTTAAAAGCTGAGCTTTTAAGTTTAGATCTTGTTTTACAAACAGAGTTTGTAAAACCTGAGTTACTAAACGTTTTACAAACAGAGTTTGTAAAACCTTATAAACTTCGTTTATTTGGACCTTTAGTAACTTTGGAACTTCGTTCAAGTTTTTTGTGTTGGGGAATAGTTAGCTTAGGCAAAGCCTAAACTTATAAAACTTTGTATAAATAAAAGCACAAAATGTTTTAGTTATACTTAGCTTCGTTACAGAAAAATTAATAGTTAAAAAAACTTAGATTATATTTAGAATTTTAGGGAGTTTGTTTACCAATGGTTAAAATTCGACCTGATGAGATTAGTAGCATCATTCGACAACAAATTGAACAATATAATAGTGAAGTTAAAGTAGTAAATGTTGGTACGGTTTTCCAAGTAGGAGATGGTATTGCGCGAATTTATGGACTTGAAAAAGTAATGGCAGGGGAACTTTTAGAGTTCGAAGATGGTACAGTAGGAATTGCTTTGAACCTTGAATCTAAAAATGTTGGCGCTGTACTAATGGGTGAAGGATTAACAGTACAAGAAGGAACTTCTGTTAGAGCTACTGGCAAAATTGCTCAAATCCCAGTTGGTGACGGTTACTTAGGACGAGTTGTTAACTCACTAGCTCGCCCTATTGATGGAAAAGGTGAAATTCCAAGTAGTGAAAATAGATTAATTGAATCAGCTGCACCGGGTATTATTTCTCGACGCTCGGTTCATGAACCTTTACAAACTGGTTTAGTAGCTGTTGATTCAATGATTCCTATTGGGCGTGGACAACGTGAGTTAATTATTGGAGATAGACAAACTGGGAAGACTGCAGTAGCCGTAGATACCATTTTAAATCAAAAAGGTAAAGATGTTATCTGCGTTTATGTTGCAATTGGTCAAAAAGCGTCTTCAATTGCCCAAGTTGTTAATGTTTTACAAGAACGCGGTTCACTAGATTATACTATTATTGTCGCTGCTACTGCTGATTCTCCAGCTACTTTACAATACCTTGCTCCATATACGGGTGCTGCATTAGCAGAATATTTCATGTATAAAGGTCGTCATACTTTAGTAATTTATGATGATTTATCTAAACAAGCTCAAGCTTATCGTGAAATGTCATTATTATTAAGACGTCCTCCAGGACGAGAAGCATATCCTGGTGATGTTTTTTATTTACATTCACGTTTGTTAGAACGTGCAGCAAAACTAAGTGATAAGTTAGGTGGAGGTAGTATGACTGCCCTTCCAATCGTAGAAACTCAAGAAGGTGACGTTTCAGCGTATATTCCAACTAATGTTATTTCTATTACTGATGGCCAAATTTTCTTATCAGGAGATATTTTTAACGCTGGTATTCGTCCTGCTATTAATGTAGGTATCTCAGTATCTAGGGTTGGTTCCGCTGCTCAAGTAAAAGCTATGAAACAAGTTGCTGGGAAATTAAAACTAGAGCTTGCTCAATTTGCAGAACTGGAAGCGTTTTCTCAATTTGCGTCAGATCTAGATCAAGCTACTCAAAATCAATTAGCTCGTGGTCAGCGTTTACGTGAATTATTAAAACAGCCTCAAACTTCGCCTCTTTCCGTTGAAGATCAAGTTGCAAGTATTTATGCTGGAACAAATGGTTATTTAGACAAAATCCAAGTCGACCAAGTTCGTTCTTTTTTAGCAGGGTTACGTCAATATTTAGCGAATAATAAACCAAAATATGGTGAAATTATTCGTTCTACTAATACCTTTAATGATGAAGCTCAATCAGTTTTAAAAGAAGCTATTCAAGAATATACAGAAGAGTTTTTGGCTGTTTCTAAATAATGAACTTGACTAATTAATTAACACTCAATAAAAATAGTGTTTTTTTAGCTGGTAACATAACAAAGAACGTAGCTATAACTATTATTTTTGTCCTTGCGTTGCTTAAGCTACTAGACGTCAGTCTAGTAGCAGAGTTTTGCTAAAAGCAAAACGATTTAGGTTTATAGGCTACGCTTATAAATCCAAAATCTTAGTTACCAAATGAAGTGTGTTTGGAATAGCCTTTGGTTTTTATCAAAAGGTATAGATCGTAAGGCAATAATTTGTATACTCGAAAAATAAAAAAAGCTTGTATTTAGTGTATACTTTCTTAAATAATATAAATTGACTATATAAAATTGGATGTTAAGCTTGGCTTAAAAATAAAAATGGTTTTCTATTAAGAAAAGTTAATAAACCAACCTGACTTTTTAAAATTTCTTTTAATTTACTTTTTACGTAATATTTCAAATTAATTTAAATAAATTTTATTCTACATCAATCTTATAACGTTATTCTTTAATCATTTAGTATTAAAAACCTAAATTCTAGTAATTTAAATTAAAAAGCTATTAGAATTATTTTACTTCTTTATTTTTTATTAAAAAAGTAGTAAGTTGAGTTTGTATCCTTTTGGGAATTATAATATGAATTGTCCTAAACAAACAAAAAATATTTTATATATAAAAGATATTTTTCATAATTTATATTAAAATTTTTGAGTAAATTTTATGATAAGTTTTACTTATCTTAGAATACGTGCAGTTCTTTTAAAGATTTTTTTTACTTTTAGTAATTGCCACTCAAAACCTTATTTTAAAGCAAAGCTTTAAAATATGATTTTATTTTGTTCATCGAACAAAACAAAAATAAAAACATTTTTGTTTTAATTTTTAATAATATTTTGGAGATTTACGCTATGACTATAGCGATTGGTAAAACTGAAGAAAAACGTGGTCTATTTGATTTAGTAGATGACTGGTTACGTCGTGATCGTTTTGTATTTGTTGGTTGGTCTGGTCTTTTATTACTTCCA
>Ga0160427_10000158_pt1 | contig 47232 bp, 52 predicted proteins | sample SolpanmetagenomL_FD_108194 | JGI IMG/M metagenome (GOLD analysis project Ga0160427, IMG submission 108194) | Solar panel surface microbial communities from Lawrence Berkeley National Laboratory, California, USA - L | ecosystem: Engineered > Built environment > Solar panel > Unclassified ...
AGCTGGAAGGGCTGGCCGTTGTTGTGCTCGCGCTCCCACGTCTCGGTGGCCAGCAGGATGAGGTCGCGGTACCCGTCAGTCTCGGAGTCGTAGCCGTCCGCGCCTCCGCGGGCACAGAAGGCGGCCTTGACGCGGTCGCGCTCCTCCGGCGATCCGAAGTACACGGTCGTGGCCCTGCCCGCGAAGGAGACGCGCCCGCTGACCAGCCGCGGCGTCGTGCCCGCGGCGTCGCGGGAAGGGGACTCGGGGCCGTCCGTGTCCTGGCTGACCTCGGTGTGGCCGGAGTCGCCGTGGAGCTTCTCCCCCGCCTCAGCGGGGCGGCTTTCTGGCGCCGCAGCGTCATGGTCTCCCGTGGCCTGCAGCTGACCGGGGACCGACTCAGGCAGCGACGGTGCTGGCGCTTGTGCAGTGGCGGCCGTGAGGATGGTGTTGCTGGCGGCCTCGCGAGTGGCGTCTTCCTCAGCAGCAGCGGCCTTCGCGGCCGCGCCAGCTGATTGGGCGGGGTGCGGCCGACTGACGGCGGGGCCGCGGGACGGGGTAGCCATGGTTGTCTCCAGGGTGGGTCGTCAGGAGCAAGGAGTGGCGGCGGGGGTGGGAGCCGGCTTCCGCAGGCGTGCGTCGAGCTGGGCCCACAAGGCGTCCAAGACGACGGTGACGGCGGATGCCCCAGGGCTCTTCATGGCGTGGATCGGAAGACCCGCGCTGGCTGCGTCTGCGACGGCGGTGCGTTCGGGGACGATGCCCTCCAGGACGAGGGGGCCGTAGCTTTCCCGGAGCTCCTGCTCGCGGAATGCCGCCTCGGCGGTGCGCTTGCCCCGGTTGATGAGCAGGGCCAGCAGCTGAGGAGTGCTCTGCTCGAAGCCGTCTCGGACTTCGGTCATCGTCTCCTCGAGGCGTCCCACGCCCTGGAAGGCATGTCCGGCGGGTTCGGTGACGATGACGACGTGCGTCACGGCGACGAGGCCGGCGAGAAGCACCCGCCCCAGGCTGGGCGGGCCGTCCATGAGGACGACGTCGTAGTGGGCGAGGCTGTCGCGCCCTTGCCCGAGGGCCTTGCGTAGCCGCAGGGGTGGGTGGCGCCGGTGTCGGTGTCGACCTCGACCACCGAGCGGCTACCGGGGACGAGGTCCAACCCCGACCCACTCCCCCGTCCCAGCCACGATGACCTCGCTCAGCGCTTGATGAGCAACACTGCCCAAGTGATGGGGGAACCGGCGCACCGCCACCGCGAGGGACTGCTAAGGAAGCGTCGGCTGCTCCAGGGCCGCCCGCCTGCCCCCCACAAGCTCCGCCAAGAGCTCGTGTCTCGGGCGTACCGGGCCACTCCTACGACCATCGTGGCCATGAAGGACCTCAGCCAGACCCAGCCCGATCCAAGCAACGAGTGGGCCACAAGGCACGCAACGCAGCTGATCACGTCGACCAGCCTGACCGAGACCCGCACGTCGGCCGGTAGCGCGCATGGCGGGGGCAGCTGACGTGACCTCTCCTACCGGAACGCCCGGGGCACGCAAGCCCGTCGACCTGGTCGCCGACCTTCGCGCCTACGGCATGTCCATCGCAGAGATCGCCCACGAGTTGGACCGCTCCCCCCGCATGGTGCGCAAGATCGTCCGAGGTGAGACCAGCGGGGAGATCTACCGCGCCACCTTGAACGAGCTCGTCACCACCGGTCGCGCCAGTACCCGCCCCGCTCGACGCCGCGACCGCACCGGACAGGTGGTGCCCGTGCGCGCACCCCGCGGTGCAGCCACACCGACCGTCCGCCCCAGCGACCCCGCTCCCACCCCGACGCCTCCTCCCACCAGTGGCACACCAGGCCCGCGACGCCGGCGCCCCAGCCAGCCGGTCGCAGCCCCGGAACAGCCGGCGGAGTCCACGTCGTATCTGCCGGGAGGTGCCCGCCAACACTCCGTCCGGATGCCCCAGCGCGGCCCCAACCGCGAGTCCGGACGGCAACAGATCAACGCCTGGCTACGCGCCGCGGCTCGCGGCCAACGCAGAGGCCGTAAAAACGTGCGCTTCACCGTGCACCTGCGCGACGGGCGCACGGTCACCGTCGGCGACAAGGGCGGCTACGCCGTCTCCGCAGCCCTGGCACGCTCCCGCGCCGAAGGCCAAGACCCCCTCGCCTGGCTGACCAACGAAATCCAAGCCCGCTACGCCGAGTTCTACCCCCGCGACCGCGACATCATCGGTGTCGACCTCACCATCTACTGACCGACACCCCACCGGGGGGGGGGGCCCCAAGCAACGTCACTCACGTCACCACACGCCTCCGGCCTCCCGGGCAGCTGGCTCATCGCCTCGCCGACAGCGACAGACACGGGGTGCCCTGGCGTCGACGGGGCCGATCCACCATCGACGCAACACCCGGTGCCATCCCGGCCTCCCCCACGCAACACGACAGCAGCTGTGGTCAGGCGCTCACCGGACTACTCGGCGCTCGCGGACCAAGGACGTCGGGAGCTGATGTCTGTCACCCCGCTGCGGCCCTGTAGGGAGAGCGAGCACCGCGGTTCTGCGGTGCGGCATGACCGGGTCGCTGTGCCCTACGGAGGAGTCGGGGTCGTTGTCGACGTTGCACCGGCTCGCCCGCTCAGGTCGCCCGGTGCCGGCGATCGCCGGCGCCGGGTGGCTGCGAGCGCCGAGGTGAGGGTCGTGTCGGGCCAGTGGGTGGCACCGCATGTCGCTGCCCAGCTAGTCAAGTCACGCTGGCTGGATCAATCTCGTCGCTGATCCTCGAGGGGTATGAAGTCGCGAGGTGCTGCACTGGCAGTGAGGCGCAACCCATAAGTCTGGCTTTGCACGAGCGCGTCCTGGACCGCGACACGACTCCGGCGACGTCACGACGTCCCCGCCGTGGAGCGGCGACCAGTGATGGCGAGGCGGGTCTGGTCAGCGAGGGAGTGGCTGACCGTCGACCCGCACGTTACTGGACGCCGTTGCCAGGGTCAGCCCGAAGTGGGTGGCTCAGAGCGCGGCGGGCACGCGGCGTCACGAAGCACCACGCTCCATGTGGGTGGCGAACATCAACTGGTCGCAGTCCTGGCATCGCGGCTGGGTCAGGTCCGGGTAGCCGGCTTCATCGAGCTGGCGCCGGGTTCTCTCATCGCACTGTCCGCACCACGGCAACGCCACGCTGAGGTGATCTCGACGGTGTGGGGCTTCCTTCAGCGGGACGAGGACTTTGGCGAAGAGGCCGCAGGGGTTGTCCAGGGGGCCTGGACGCAGGCGTTGCCGGACGGCTTCCAGGATGTCCTCCCCCGTCCAGCCCAACTTCAAGCGTTGCTTGATCAAGCCCTGCAGGCGCAGAGCCTGGGCAAGGTCGGGACGCAGCTGTTCCGGCAGCTGCAGCACGGTCCGCTCAGCTTCCAGGTCAGCCAGCTCGTCATCGGCCTCGAGGTCGGCGCCACTGGCGAGCGCAGCGAGCCCGGGTGGTGCCGTGTCGGCGCCACTGGCGCTGCTCACGAGGGGCAGTCGCAGGTTATCCACAGCCGACGCCTCCACGTCACGTTCACGTCCGGACGTATACGTGGTTTTGGTAGTTGGTTCTATGGATGGTTTGGGTGACACGGGTGTCACCCCTGAAGCGTCACCGGTGTCACCCCTGACGGCTCTGGATGTCACCCCTGACCCGTGGTTATCCACAGCTTTTAGGGGTGACAAGTTGTCACCCCTGGGGTAGTTGTCCACAACCTGCAGGGGTGACAACTTGTCACCCCTGAGAGCTGCGACGCTGGGAAGCGACGACTCCGTGGGCTCGGTGCCGGCCAGGGGTGTCAGATTGTCACCCCTGCTGAGCTGCGAAGACGTTGATCCGCTTCGGCGCCCGTGGGCAGCGGCGATCTGTCGTCGACCCTCATCGCTTCGGGTCAGCGCCCACGTCTGCGCAGTGGCCTCGGTCATGGCGACTTCGTAGCTGATGGGGCGGTAGCGGGCCGGGATGCGGGGGTCGATGACGCTCTGGTCGCCTTCACGGATGAAGCCGTCCTCGACGAGCTTGGCGACGTGACGCTGCACGGTGCGGCCTGAGCAGTTCGCGTACGCGGCGAGGGTCTCGATGCCGGCGTAGGCGGCGGTGCCGTCACGGTGGGCGTGGTTGGCCAGGCCGATGAGGATCAGCTTGCGGGTGGAGTCCCCCACGTTGAACGAGAGCACGGCCGAGAGGGCCTCGACGCTCACGTCGCCTTCTTGGTGCGGCGGCTCGTCGCGGTCGCGCGCTCAGACGCGGAGCCAGAGATGGGGTAGGCGAGGCCAGTGAGGCGGGTGTGACGCGTGAGCGTTGCCAACGGTGACGGAAAGGTCACGTCACCGTAGTAAAGGGGTGTGACATCGGCGTGTTGCCCGGCTTCGACTACACGAAGGCGGACATGAGCGTCTACGCTCATGGGTAGCTCCTGATTGAAGTGCGGCTTGACAGGCTGGATTTCAGGGGTGGACGGCGGCGGAGTCGGTCAGTACGGGAGGTGCGAACTCCCGACCGGCGAGGCCGCCGTCGTCGTGTCCGGGCTACGCCGACATGCGCAGCTCCTCTTGCACTGGTGCACCAGGGGCCGCCGGCAGCTTGATGTAGTCGGGGTCACCGAGGTCGTGTGCGCGCGCCATGACCAGCGCGACGTAGTCCGTGAGCGGGATGCCCATGTGCTCCGCAAGCTCCTCGTAGAGGCGCTTGTGGTCGACAGGGACCCGCGCAGAGATCGGTCCGCGAATGCCCCGGGGCTTCGGTCCCGGCTTCCTGCGTTCAGCCATGCGCCAGTCCTACCGGTACCTGGATGCAACATCAGGGATTGGCGGCGCGACACGCCGCGCCGATGGATCATCGGTACTCCGCCATGGGCGGGGTCTGACATGCATGCGGCTGGCGCGACCGGCTGGTGAGTGCTCACAGGAGACATAGCCGCGCCGAGCCCTGAATGTGACACCTCCTCGAGCAACTTCTTCGAAGTCGCCCGAGACGAACACTGTGCGCGACAACCTGTTAGCGCAGTCGTGAGCGCTGCGACTAGCGCACATGCTGACGTACTTGTTAGCGCCCGCCCGGCTCCACGGGTCGTCGACCTCTGGTGGCACGCCCGCTAACAGCCGCGCTAGTAAGTCGGTGACCGGGGCGCCACGAGCGTCCGGCTAGACCCCCGACTGGGAGGTGACAGCCGGGTCTCTCAGGCCGCAACGGCGACCGCGAGCGCCGCCGCGGCCAACATGTAGGGCCCGAAGGCGACCCGGCTCTGCAGTCGTGTGCGTCGCAGGAGCAGCTGCGGCAGCGCGGCCAGGAAGGACAAGGCGAAGGCCCCCAGAGCCCCCAGCAGCAGGCTGTCCCATCCCAACCAGGCCAGAGCTGCGCCCAGCACCCCGGCGAGGCGGACGTCACCAAGCCCCATCAGCCTGCCGGGCAGCACACACAGCACCAGGTAGACCCCACCCAAGATCAGGCCGCCGAGCGCTGCCGTGCCCAGCCGCGCCCACTGCCCCATCACAGCAGCGTCGAGGCCCAGCGAGACCGCCAGCACGGGATAGGCCGGGGCGATGAAGCAGGTCGGCAGCCGATGGTGGCGCACGTCGCACACCAGCAGCGGCACCAGCACCGCACCCAGGTAGACGTAGGCGAGCGCGGCGGGGCGCGAGCCAATCACCAGGAGGGACCCGACCGCGAGAACCACGGCTGCCGCAGCAGTGAGCCCTGGTAGCCAGCGGCCGCTGGAGACGCCCTGGGTGTCTGACTTGGTGGTGGGACCTGCCAGGGGGGCAAGGTGGTGGCTGGGTGGTGCAGCCGGGTCTGCGAGGACGGTGTCGTAGGAGGGGGCCCCCGCGTCGGCGTCCCAGGCGGACTCGATGTGGTGGTGCATGAGCTGGCCACCGCGCAGCGCGGCCGGAGACGCCACGTCGGCCGTTGCGGTGCTGAGGGCGGTCAGGTCGCGGTCGTCACCAGGGTCACCGGTGGGCACACCAGACGTCGTGGACTCGGCTGCCAGCTGGTGCAGCCAGCACCGCCACCGGTCCAAGGCCACCAACACTGCGACGATGGACGCGAGCACCCCACCCAGCACCGTCAACGGCCACGTCACCGCTGTCCTCGGCCTCCTCGTCCTCGTCCTCGCCGACACGGTGCAGGGACGTTCGCAGCTGCTCCCAGGCCGCTGGTGCCCGTGGCGGTCGTCACGAAGAGACCCCGTAGCTGGTGATGAGGGCCTGCGCCTCCCCGATCGGCAGATGACCCGCATCTTGGGTCGTCAGCGTCGTCGCACCGGTGTCCGCACCGGTCCAGGCCACGTCCCACGTCGCGGTCGCGGTGATCGTGTACTTCATGGCCGGCTGCTTACGAGAAGTCTTCTGGTAACCGTCGTACCCGCACGTCGGTGACGGCTCGATCCCCTCGACGTAGGGGGTCCCGATAGCTCCATCACTCAGGGGGAAGCAGTTGACGACGTGTCCATCACCCATGTCGTAGGAGACGTGGTCAAGCTCCGCGGTGGCCGTGACCGTGAAGGGCCCGGCCGTCGCGGTCGCTGTGGAGCCGGGCAGGTCTTCCGTCCAGAACCACACCGGCATCCCGACCAGCCCAAAAGTCTCGGTGCCCCTACGCCCGGTCAACTCATCGGTACCTGGGGAGCTGTGGATGGTCGGCAGACCAGGCGCCAGCTGCGAGACCGCCATCTGCGCGACCTCGCCCGGCGTCACCGTGACTACCTCTCCCCCACCCGCAGCGACAGGAGCGGTGGGCGGTGCAAGACCTTGGAGCCCGATGACGGTCGTGGCCAGACACGCCGTCGCAGTCGCGCTGGTACACGTCGGGGGCGCCAACGCATCACTGACATCGAAGCGCGTTACCTTGTCCTGTCCGCCCGCGGATGTCCCTACCGGCTTAGCGCGTGCCGGTTTGGCCGTCGAACTCGCGCTGCTGGCGGTACCAGGAGTCTCTGCCTGAACCCAGCATCGAGTCCCTGAACAAATGACGTTGGCCGCGCCTGGGGCGGCTGCTTGAGCTGATGAGGGGGTGACGACTACCGCAATTAGAAGAGCGCCAACTGCTGCGAATAGCGCTTGCCTATGGAGCTTTACCATCAGCAACTTTGTTCAGTGCGCGTACCGCCGTCAACCAGCCAAGCGCCATCCTTTTCATAGGCCCAGAAGGTACTAACGAGTCGTGTTGGAAAGCTGCTGGACCCGTCGGGACCTACCCGCATGTTGTTACCCGCTTGATCCAGCACCTTGGCTTGAGAGCTATCTACGCAAACGGACAGCTTGACTCGTGCTGGAGCGAAGGCGTTAGGAGCTTCAGCTGAATAGTCAGAGGAAAGCAGTTGAAGCGAGCTGCCGCCTTCACTTCGGACGCCCGCCTGAACGGCGCCTTCGATCACTCGTTGCTCATTTTCGATGGCGCCAGGCAGTGCGATGGACGCTAGGTCAACACCCGACAGGCTGTTGACGCTTTCCGCCTGCAGCGTGCGGTCGTTCCACGTCTGGACGGACTGCCATGCGGCGTCCTTGGCGGCTTGGACTTCCTGGGCGCTGGGCGCGGTGGTTGCCGGCGGGGCGGCTTGGGCGGGCTCGTCGTTGTTGCCGAGCAGGCTGACGCCGGCGATGGTGCACCCGGCCAGCAGGAGGACCGCACCAGCCGTGGGCAGCATCCAGCGACGACGCGAACGCACCTGGGGCAGCTCATCGTGTGAGGTGCGCAGGGTGCGGTCGGTGAGGCTCATCGTGGTCGGTCCCATCGCTGGTGGCGTCCGGTCACCGGTCATCCTCCCCGGTGCAGTCGCTGTGTGGCTACCGCGATGCCCATCCGAGCTCGTAGTGGCCTCACCTGCGGTGACGATGGGGTCCCGCCAGGGGTCTGCTCGAGGTGTCCGTCGGTGAGGACGTCTGCGTGACCGCTGGGGCTGTCGACGTCTTGGCGTGGTGGTGTCACGGGGTCTCCAGGGCGGCGAGCAGGTCAGCTTCCAAGCGCAGGGTGCTGATGGCGGGCTCAAGGTCGTCGGCCTGTAACTGCAGGTGGTGGTCGATGATCATGCGGTTGACCTCGTCTTCATCGCCGGCAGCCGCCGCTGCGCGTAGAGCGGTCTCGACGAGCAGGGTGTGGTGCGGCTCGGCGCGCAGTCCTACCGCCGAGGCGCGCCTCGCGGTGGTGGTGTCACCACGGTGCAGCGCGACGCTGGCCACGTGCAGGGCGACATCAACGATCTGCATGCGGACCTCCTGGCGCAGGTCCTCAGTCCACGCCCCGTAGTGGGCCTTCAACACCTGCACCCTCACACCCACCCCTGGGGTGTCGACGGCCTTGTTGTGCCGGACGTCATGGGAGCGACCCCCCTCGAAGGGCAAGCCCCGGACCAGCTGCAAGGCCTGGATGAGGTTCGGCAGGGGGGTGCTGGCGACGTCGTGACCGACCAGTTCCAGGAAGACGTCGTGGTCGGTGACGACCCCCTGCAGCTTGATCTGCTGGTTCTTCGGCACGTAAGGCTGCCCGGCCTCATCTGTGCCGAGCCAGCGCCGGATCCGCGACAAGCTCGCGGTGCAGTTCCTGCTCGCCCCCCGGTCCATGATCGGCAGGTCCCAGAACGTCGAGGTGAACGAAGCCCGCGACGGGTGCGGCATCAACGTCAGGTACAGCATCTGGGCGATCATCACCGTCTTCTTGCTGGCATCACCACCGGTGGGCTCCTCCCCGCGAGCGCTGAGCAGCAAGGGCGCGCCCATGAAGGCCAGCACGGGTCCCGTGGTGTGCTCGGTGAGGATCTGCTCAGCAGTCTTGGTCGTCCAGGTCGTCGACGCCAGCTCCCCCTGCCCGCCACCGGGAGCCTGCATCGCCCGCGCACCCGGGGTCGACGCCTGCACGGCTGCGGGGACGGCAGACGCCTCGGCGCTCGCGGACTCATCGGAAGCGCCCTGTGCGTTGTGGCCGCGGCCAGGGGTGTCTCGAAGATCGATGTGCTCCGGGGCGTCCTGGTGGTGGGGGGTGTCGTCAGCCGGCGTGGCGGTGTCCTGCCCGCTCGAGGGGACGCTCGCGTCGCCGGGGTTGGTGGAGTCCTCCGCGGCGCTCGACGCGAGAAGCCGACCCGGCGCACCGTGCGGGGCATCCGAGGTCAAAGCGATCGCCCAGTCCGGCCCGGGCGTCCAGTCCCGGCTGTCGGCGGCGTGCAGCTCCTGGAGGATCTCCGCATAGGCGGTGTCATCCAGGCGGGTGGGCACCAGCGGCACCGGCCCGGGAAGCAACTCGGCGTCGTCGGTGCGTGCGTGCAGTCCCAGCACCCACTCCCCCAGCGGCTCACCCTGGACGGTGATCGCCGCCAGACCGACACCCGGGCGCTGGTGCACGAGCGCCTGCAACCGGCGGTGCTGGTCGCTATCGAGGGGCTGACTCAGCAGGAGCAGCTGCGGAGTCCACGCATCGACGTCCAGGTCGTGGGCGCGCGCGGTCGCCAGGTCCGGCACCTGGTGCTGGGTCATCAACGCGTTGACGTCGTGGGCGTCCTGCTCCAGTGCCCGCAGCAGATGCTCGACGTCGTCGACGTGGGACAGGCGTTCGCTGCCGAGTGCTGCGGGCAGCTCAGGCGCCAGGTCACCCACGAGGGTGACGTGCAGGTCGTCAGCCCAGCTGCTGGTGGCCAGCTCCACCGCGACAGCGCGCAGGACCTGGTGGGCCAGCGCGGTGGGTCCGGTGATGGCCAGGGAGGACAGCTCCTCCAGGTTCAGCATCACGATGGCGCCGTCGGGGTCGGTACCGATGCTCGCCAGCGTCGGGTAGGGCGCCTGGACTGAGCGCAGCGGCAGCGCCTCGGCGTACAAGTCGTCGTAGGCACCATCAGCGGCCGCCTCGGCGTCGGCACCAGTGGCGTCAGCGTCGGCTTCTGCTTCGACGACGGCGCGCACCAGCTGCGCGGCCTCGGTGCTACTCACTCCCCAGGTGGTGGCTGCCTCGCCGGCAACGGCGGGCTCCCCGGTGCGGTCGTCAACCTCGTCGCCGATGCCGTCGTCGGTGAGGGCGCGCCAGGGCTGGGGCAGGACCGCGGGGTGGGCGAGGTACAGCTCGATGCCGTCGGCGTCCAAGCGGGCGGCGTGCACCTGCGGCATCACGCTCTGGTCCTGGTAGGCCGCTACCGCCAACAGCCGCAGCATCACGTCCAGATGCAGCACGGCCTGCGGGTCGGCGGCTTCTGCGAAGCCTGCAGTGTCTGCGAAGTCGGCCGTGTCGCCCGACAGCCGACGCGCCGCGTGGTCGGCGTCCAACAGCTGCGCCTCGGCCTCGACCTCCGCGGCAGCAGCCTCGAGGTCTTCCTGAAGTTCCGCCATGGCCTGGTCAGGGTCGCTGCTTCGTCGGCGACGTCCCCGCCCGCTCAAAGCCCAGCCGACACCGGTAGCGGCGTGGGCTGGCACTCGGCGGCCCGCCGGGCGCGCCCGCCGCTGCTGGCGCCGGCGCACCGCCACGACGCTCAAGACACCCGCGGCCAGCAACGCTCCCACCCCGACAACCGTGGACGACGTGTGTTCGTCACCCTCAGCGGCGGTGCTGGCTGCGGTGGCAGTGCCGGCGGCTGCGGTGGCGCCGCTTCGCGGCGGAGTAACGCCGTCAGCGGTGGGCGTCGCTTCAGCCTGCGCACCCGCGGATGCACTCGGCGAGACAGCGTCAGGCGTCGCCATCCCCGTGGGGGCGCTGGCAGACGACGTCGCCGGTGCGTGCGGTGCCGGCAGTGCCGGTGACGGTGCCACTGACGTCGATGGTGTCGATGTCGGCGTCAGGGCAGCTGATGTAGGTGCGGGGGTGGCCGCCTCCGGCTGGGGAGTCGGCCCCGGCGAGCTCACGCCAGGCGGGTCTGCATCGGCCGGGTCTGCGTCGCCGTTGCTGGCGTCGGTGGTGTCCGTGCCTGGGGTGTTCGTGTCGGGGATCGTCAACGTCCATCCGGGGGCGAGGACGTCAGGATCCCGCAGTCGCTTGCCCCCGGGCTGGGGCAGGTCAGCCGACGCCTGCGCGATCTCCGGCCACCGATCGGCATCGTGCAGCGTCCGCTGCGCGATCTCCGAGAGGGAGTCGCCGCGCTCGACCACGTAAGTACGGCCCCCGTCTGCTGCAGGGGGTGCTGTCGTCGCGTCGGCGGGCAGGGTCAGGACCCATCCAGGAGCCAGCCACCCATCAGCCTCCAGGTGCCGGCCACCGGGTTGAACACGGCCCACGTTCAGCCCCAGCAGCTCGCGGTAGCGGGTGGCATCGCCCAGGTGCTGCTCGGCCAGACCCCACAAGGTGTCCCCGGCCACCACGGTGACCGTGCGGGCTGGGCCGCCCGCATCCGTCCGGGCGGCGGCAACGTTCGCCGTCGAAGCGGCCGCCGGCGCATCAGGCCGCGCGCCGGCGCCGGCGCCGGCGCCGGCGACAGTCGCCACCGACCCCGTCGCAGCAGCAGTCGGCGCGGTTGTCCTTGCGGTGACCGGCGCGCTCGCCGCTGGTGCCCGAGGTGCGTCCGCGGCCATCGCCGCGCCGACCGGACCGGCCAGCAGCACCGTGATCAGCGTCAGCAACCCCGACGCACCCCGCCGAGACCACCCCAACCCGGTGATGGGGGGTAGCCGCACCCCTGGCAGTGCCTGCGCCAACTCCACCAGTAGCGACAGCGTGAACACCGCCCACGCCAGCCACACCACCAACGCGATGAGCGCGATGACCACGTCAGGGGTCACGGCACCGAAGGCGACGTCCATCAGCGACCCGGCCGAGCTCAGGCGTGTGAAGGGGTTACCCACCCACTGCGCCAACAGCACGGGGATGCCGAGCACGCCCGCGGTCGTCACCACGATCAACACCACGCCCGCCACGCGGGCCCACACCGTCGGGCGAGGTGTCGCAGCAGCCACCGGCCGCGGGGCACGCCGCGCGTGCAACGGCGTCACATCCTTGGGGGTCGTCGCCATCAGCTCGCCCTACCTTCCACGCTCTGCACCAGCGACACCTCGGCGCGACCCTGCACGACAGAGGACCCAACACCGATCGCGTTGAGGAACACCGGACTCCACGGCACCGACGTCGTCACCGTCAGACTTCCACCGCCACCAGCCGCGACTGAACCAGACACCCCGGCGGCAGCCAGGTAGGTCTTCGCCGCTGCCACCGCCTGCGCACCAGAGCGGGCACCGGCGCTGCCCCGGGCCACACCGCGGCTTTGCACCCCACCCTGCGGTACCGCCTGCGCTGCGGCCCGCGCCGCTTCCGCGGCCGCGTGATCAGCGGCTTGGACGGCGTTCATCCGCGAGGAGCCGTCCACGACCAGACCCACGACCAACGCGACCGCGAACGTCACCGTGATCATCCACACCGCGGCCGCTCCCCGCTCCTGCATCCCGGGATCGGTACCGGTGCCTCGTGCTGCCCCCAGCGCTACTCGCCACCGACGGCAACCAAGCGCGACGGCACGAGCGAGACGACCCCGCTCCCCCGCCGGCACCCCCAGCGAGCTGTCTCGCCGCGTCTCACAGTTCGGGGCCTCACGGTGCCCGCTCCCACGGTGCCTGCTCCCACGGTGCCTGCTCCCACGGTGCCTGCTCCCACGGTGGCGGGTCTCACGGTGCTCGCCTCGTCGGTCGAGCCGGGAGGAGCGCTGCTGCCCAGAGGTGTGCTGCTGCTGGGTGGTGGTGTGCTGCGGCGGAGTCATGAGGTGCGCTCGCGGTAGGTGTCCAGGGGGCTGATGGCGGTCTTGGTGATCGTCTTGGACCCGGGAAGTCCGGGTAGCAGGTTGGCCAGGGGAACGTGGCAGACCACGGTGACCTCGACTTGGGCGGGTGCGCCGACACGTACCGCGAAGCCGGTCGTGTTCGCCGTCACCGTGAACGGGCTGCAGGTGTGGGGCTGGCCCTGCAGCGACGCCTGCGCCCCGGTGCTGGCTGCGGTCTGCGCGGCGTCGGCGCTGCGGCTGATGGAGGCCATGCGCGCGGCATCGACCGCGGCGGCCTGGACCACGCCCTGGCTCAGCGACAACCGACCGGCGGCGATGACGAAGCCGATGAGCAGACCGATGGCGGGAGCCAGCACCGCCAGCTCCACCGCCATGGAACCAACGTCACCGCCCCCACCGCCGGGCAGGCGCCGGCGCAGGCCACGCACCAGGTGAAGCCGGCGCCCGCAGTGCCCGACGGTGCCGGTGAGCTCACGGTGCCCGCCGCCATGCTGAGGCCGCCGCTGCGACACGACGCCTGAGTCAGTGACCTGCAGCGGTCGCGGCACATGGTGCGGTGTCGGCATGAGGGCCTCCTCTCAGAGCGTGGGCGGTGGGGTGACAGGAACGGTGGCGGGGAGGGGCAGAGGACCTACCGGTAAGAGCCACCCCTTGCACCGGATGTGACAGGGCGGATCGGATCAGTTGGTGGTGAAGCGTTCGGTGGCACCGGTCACGGTCTGGCTGAAGCGCGGTAGCGGGAGGAAGTCGACGATCGCGGTGGACTCACCGCTGACGGTGACGCTGATGGTCAGGGGGCTGGCGTTGACCTCGGTCGCGGGGCGCACCACGGTGCCGCTGGCGGCGCGCCGCAAGAAGCTGCTGCTGGCAGCCACCGCCGCCGCAGAGGACCCGTTCTCAGCCCGAGCAGCCTGCAACCCCTCCTCAGCGGCGTTCAGCGCAGCACTGCGGGCGTAGAACCAGATGCCACCCTGGATGATCGCGAACGTCACGATGATCAAGAACGGGAACAGGACAGCCGCCTGCACCGCGGAGCCCCGATCGTCCCCGTCCGCCACCAAGGCGCGCAGCCGCGACCGCAAGAGCCCCTCACCCCTGGACCGGGGACCGCCTGCACCGCCCGCCCATCCAGGACCAGGGCGACGAGGCCCCCGCGCCACGAGCAGGCGCTGGTCACCATCATGGGTCGACGGTCTCTGCACTCCCCGGCCCACGGGGGCCGACGACCGCGGCGATCTCGACATCACGTCGGCCTCCCTCCGGATCTGGTGTTGATAGCGGGCGCTCGCCGTCGGTACCGACTCGATGTGGCCTCGACTCGGTGCCGCCTTGATTCGATGCGGCAGCGACTCGATGCGGTACCGAGGCACCGCACTCCCCCACCCCTAGCAACGCCGGGTGGCGAGGCAATGGACCCACTGCTGAGGCGACGACAGGACCTGGCCGCGGGATGGGCCGGGTCGGTGCCGGCTGCGGTGCGGGCCGCAGGGTCAGACGCCGAGGCCGCCCATCTTCCCCTGGACGAAGGCGGTGATCCCGGCGACGACGAGACCGGCGACCACGACTCCGCCGGCGACGATCGCGGCGGTCTGGACCGCGTCACCGGTGTCCTGCCCACCGCGGGTGAGGTGGTTCTGGGCCCGCTGGAGCTTGACCTGGGCGGCGGTGATCATCTTCAACATCGGGGTACCTCCTGGGCTTTGGTCACTCGCTGCTCGAGTAGACGGTCGAGATCACCTGCGGCGAGGGAGCGGCAGGCGCGGACAGTGTGGTCGGCGGGTCATTGTGATGCCAGCGCCGCCGCGGGGCGTGAGCCGGCGAGCGCCGTCTCGGGTCGCCGCGACCCGGGGTGGCCGGAGGTCAGGCGTGGGGTCGCCGGCGCACCTGGGGAGTGCTCGGTGCGCCGGGGGCCCGTGAGCTCGATGCGCTGTCTCGCCACCGGGTCGTAGCCGGTGTCGGGAGCGATGACCGGTGCTGGGGTGAGCGCCGCGGCGGGTGCGGTGGCGTGTGGTGGGGGTGCTCACAGTGCCGTCTGCAGCAGCATCGGGCCGATGATGAAGACCGCGAACATCATCACCAGCAGGCCCAGGGGTCCGTTGATGCGTTCGGTGGCGGCGTTGGCTTCGGTCTGGTCGATGGTGACCTGGGCGTTGCGCAGGGAGGTGGCGCGTGCGCGCAGCGTGGCGTAGACGTTGGCGCCCTCGTCGCTGGACAGCCGCATCGTCTCGGCCAGCTCCCCCAGCTCGGGGACACCGACGTCACGGCTGAGCTCGTGCAGACCATCCCAGGGGCGGATGCCGGACCAGGCGCAGCGCAGCAGCTGCTGCTGCAGGCGCTGGAAGGGCCAGGACTGCGCGACGTCGGCGGCGTTCTCCAGCGCTTGGGCTGGTCCGATGCCGGCGCGTCGCTCCAACGCGACGAACTCGATGTAGGCGGCGATGGCGCGGCTGAACTCCTGACGGGCGGCGCTGACGCGGCCTTTCAGCTGCAGGTCGGGCACGAACCAGGCGAAGACGCCCACCAGGGGGCCCAGGATCAACGGCAGCTGAGGTGGCAGCAGCGGGGTAGTGCCGGTGGCCAGGGCCGGGAGGGAGGCGACGATGTAGAACAGCGCCGGGCTGAGCAGCCCCAGCAACGCCCACACCGCCTTCTCCCCGAACCACTCGTTGGTGCTCGTGCTCAGCAGCCGCAGCTCCTGCTGGTGGGGTTGCAGCACCGCGACCCCGCGCACCAGGTGCGCCACCCGGGCGCCGAGGCGGTCGCGCAGGTCGGCGCTGGCCGCTTCACGCGAGACCCGTTGGACGCTGCGGGCCGAGTCACGGTCGGCGGTGAGGGCCTGCACGGCGTCCAGGGGGGACACGTGCAGGCGGTCCAGGGCCGAGGCCAGGTGTGGGGGGCTGGGCAGCAGTTGGCGCAGCACCCAGAACACGCTCAGCCCCAGTAGTGCCCCACCGGCGATCAACAGCAACGTCACGTTCACAGCCCCCTGGGTCCGGTCGAGGGTGGTAGCAGCCGCGGCGGTGGGGTGCTGGAGGCCATGCGCCGCATCAGTAGCAGCAGCCCGAAGTAGATCCCGAGGATCGCCAGGAGGATGAGCTGACCGACCCCGGAGGCGTAGGGGTGTAGGTAGTCGCGGCCGAAGACGGCGATCACGACGACCGTCAGGACCGCGACCGCGGTGACGATGCGCACCTGGTTCTGCTGCTTGTCCCGTTCGATCTCGACCAGGCGCCGGGCCCGCACGGCCTCCGAGACGGTCTGAGCCAGCCCGTCCAGGACGGCGACCAGCCCGGGACCCCGTTGACGTGCGGCGAGGATGAGCGCGCCCACCGCCAGGTCGGCGGTGGCGTCATCGAGGTCGTCACCGAAGGCGCGCAGCGCCTCACCGGTGCCCCAGCGTGCCCGCAGCCGCTGAGCCAGGCGCGTCACCGGGGCCCGGATGGCTTGGGGGGCTGAGGCGGCGGTGCGTTCGATGGCCTGCTCCAAGCCGGCGCCCACGACCAGGACCCCGGCCAGGCCTCGGGTCCAGTCCTCCAGAGCCTCCAACGCGGCGATGCGCTGCTTGGCGCGGGCGTCGCTGAACAACCGCGGCAGCCACACCACCGCCACCGGGCCCAGCACGACCATCACCGGCCACCCGGTCAGCACCCACCCCAGGACGGCGGCAGCGACCAGCGCAGCGACCCGGACCACCAGCGCCTGCCCCGAACGGCCCCCGGTGAGCGTGTGCGTCAGACCTGCCACCCCCCTCGTGGCTGAGGTGGGGCGCCGCTGCGTCCTGGACGGGGCGGCAGCCCCACCCAGGGCAGGGGCAGGGGGAAAGACCCACCGCCAGGCCAGGAACGCTCCAGCGACGAAGACCGCGGCACCGGCCGCGGCCAGCAACGCCGGGCTCACCACCGACTCCTGGCCGAGCCGCTGACGTCACGGCCCACGTCATGGCCCAGGTCATAGCCGAGACGGTCCCCGGGCAGGTGCTCCCCCGACTGCTCCAACGCCTCATCCAGCCAGGCAGGGTCGAAGCCCACCGCGAGGAGCTCATCCAGGAAGCTGGGCGCGGTCTGCGCCGTCACGTGGGTGGTGCGCAGGTGCCCACCACGCTCACCGGAGCGGCGACCGAACAGCACCGTCCGAGCGACCTGGCCCTCACCCTCACTGATCTCCAGGATCTCCCCCACCCGACGCCACAGGGACCCATCCGGGCGGGGCACCGCCTCCAGGTGAACGATGACGTCGACGTGCTCGCCGACCTGCTCACGGGCGTAGGCATCGGAGTAGCCCTGACTGGTCAAGGCGTTGACCATCCGGCTGATGACCGCGGTCGCGGTCCGTGCGTGCAAGGTGGCCATCGTGCCGTTGGCGGCGTTCATGGCCTCGGTCAGCATCCTGACCTCCAGCGGGGTCCGCACCTCCCCCACCACCATCCGCGTGATGTTCTGCCGCAACGCGGCGTACATCAGCGAAGCGACTCCGATCTCCCCCGCCCGCGAGCCGTCAGGGCGCAGCTCCCCGCTGCCCTGCCGAGCACGCCACGGCTTCACCAGCTGATCGGTGTCCTCGTGCAGGTACAACTCGTAGTCGGTCTCGATGGTGCCGTACAGCTCATCGACCCTGATGGTCGCGGCCAACGCCCGTAAGAAGGTCGTCTTACCCGAGCCCGGCGCCCCCGACACGACCACGTTGCGCCGCGCCAGCACACACGCCGCGAGCAGGCTGGCCTGGGCTTCGGTGCACATGTCGGCGTCGATGAGCTGCTGCAGGTCCACCCGGGACAGGCGGTGGCGCCGGATGCTCAGCGTCGGTCGCGCGGACACCTCGATGGTCGCCGACAGCCGCGAGCCATCCCGCAGCGGCATCTCCAGGATCGGGTTGGCCGGGGACAGCTGCTTCTCCCCCTGACCGACCCGCGACGCCCACATCGCCAAGGTCTCGATGAGGTCCTCATCGGAGGAGGCGATTGGACCGACCATCTCCTTGGACCCATCCGCCAGGGACAGCACCACCTGGTCGTAGCCGATCGCGTCGATGTTCTCGACGTCCTCACGCTCGAGGTACTGCTGCAGCAAGCCGTGCTTGACCACCCGGTCGACCGCGGCGTGGATGGTCGCCTGCCGCACCGCAGCGCTCGCGAAGACCGTCTGACCCTGAGCTTCGTGCTCGATGACGTAGTCGTTGACGACCTCGGTCGCCACCTGCTGAGCGAGCATCTCCTCATCGGTCCACGACAGCCGCCCCAGACTGGTGATGCGGGCCGCCAACCGCTCCCCGATCCCCCGCTGCAGCACCCGCACCAGCTCGTGATCAGCCAACTGGTTACGCCGGGCGACGTTGACCTGAGCATCACCGCCACCACCCGGGGCCTCGGCAGGCACACCGCCGGCACCCACCGCCTCAGCCGTCGCCCCCACACCGACCTCGGGCCGGCCCGCAGACGCCACCCCCGCCAGCTCACCAACAGCCACCGTCGCCGCGCCAGCACCACCTCGGTCGCCGGCCGGGGGCGGGGTCCGCGGTGCGCGCACCGTGAGCTTGTCCGGGCGCCTCACCAGCCGCGGCCCGCGAGCGCCGGGCGAGGTGGCCGACCCGGAGGTGCTGGCCGTCCCGAAGGTGGTGGCAGGGCTGGTGGAGGTGGTCGAGCTTGGGGTGACGGCGGTGGCCGCGCCCGAGCCGGTGGGGCCGGTGCCGGTCCAGCCCGAGGTGGTCTGGGGGTCCTGCGTAGCGAACAGGGGCAAGGACGTCGGTGACGTGGTGTCGCCACCCTCGGTGCGGGTCAGCCCCGGTGTCGCGTCGCCCTCGGGTGCACTACCCCTAAGAGCGCTGCTGTCCCCAGTCGTGTCGATCTGATGCGTCTCGGGGCGGGGTGTCTCGACCCGGGGGGTGCCGGACCGGGGTGCATCGACCTCAGGTGCGTCGGATCGGGGTGTGCCGATACGGGGTGCGTTGGTGGCCGCAGCGGGGAGCCGGGACCGCTTGGTGCGTCCGGAGCGGCGAAGAGCCGGTAACGGGGCGGCAGCTCTGACGCGCGTGCCGTCGACGTCACCGTGGTGGCGAGTCGCCTCCGGCTGCGTCTCAGGCTGCGCCTGCGCCTGTTGGCTCGTGGTGGCGGCTTGTCCGCGGGCACGGATGACGTCAGCCAAGGTGCGAGCCCCGGGGTGCACAGGGGCATCGCGCTGGGGGGTGTCGCGCGGGGCGGTGTCGCGCTGAGAGGTGTCGCGCTGGGAGACGCCGTCGTCGGCGATGTCGCGCTCAGGCATGGCTGGTCTGCTCCTGATCGCTGGGGTGCTGGCCGTCAGGGCGGGCCAGGCGGGCGCGGCGGCCCTCGATGAGTTCCCGCACGCCCGCTCCGGCACGGCGGATGCTGCGTAGGTAGTCACTGTGGTCGTGACGGCGTTCGGGGCGACGTCCATGGCTGTAGACCGCGGCATCCCCCGGTGCGTGCGGCAGCGTGGCCAGCACAGGAGCGCGCAGCGTGCTGGCGACCTGGGCGCGGGGGTAGGCCTCCTGGTCACCTTCACGCAGGATCAACGCCACGGCGTCAGCGCCGGTGGCGTGGACGTCGAGGTGGTGCTGCAAGTGCCCGACGCTGCCGCGCGCGGCGTGCAGAGCGGGCAGACCTGCGCTGGTCATGACTATGACCGCATCGGAGCGTTCCATCAGCGCCAGCGGGGCGTTGACGGTGGCGTAGCGGCCGGCGTCGACGATGACGTCCACTCCCCCACGGTCCAGCCCGACCAGCACGTCGGCCAGCTCGACCCACACCCTCTTGGTCAGCTGAGCCTGCGCGAAGGTGGGCGCTGCTGACAGCAACGTCTTGCCCTCAGCGCCGGGCAGCTGCAGGCACTGCGACCACAAGACGTCTTCCACCGAGGAATGGGCCGCGGCCATGGTCATGCTCAGCAGGGACCGCTTCTGAGAGACCTGGCCGCGGAAGAGACCGGCCATGATCGCACTGCCACCACTGGAGTCGGCCTCGACCAGCAACGCCGGCCGCGGCCAGGTCAACGTCATCGCCAGCGCGGTACTGCTCACCCCGGGCGCGCCCTTGATGCTGCACAAGGTGATCAGCGCCATCAGCGTTCCCGCGACTGCAGGACCAGCGCCACACGCCCGGTCGCGGCCTGAGCGGCCAGGCGTGCCGCATCGCCTTCCGGGACCAGGACATCAACGGTGACCAGCCCCTGAGCATCAGCAACACCGACGTTGGCCACCGTGGCGTTGGTCGCATCCGGCGAGGCCGGGACCTGACCGGAGGCGTCGTTGGGGTTGGGGGTGGCCACGACGGAGACGTCGTCCCCGGCCACGAGGGGCTCAGTCGGCATCTGCGCACTGCTCAAGGCCACCCCGACCAGGCTCTGACCGTCCACGGGAACCACCGAGGCGCTCAAAGCGTCCGGGCTCAGCAAGGAGCCGGCGAACAAGGGCTGCGCAGCACGCTGACCCAGCAGGTCGTTCAAGCGTGCAGCCGGAACGGTCCGCAAGCCCGCCGCATTGACGTCCACGACACTCAGATCCGCGCGGGTGATGACCTCCCCCCGGGCCACGCCTTCACGGACCTCCACGACCGAGGTGGTCTGAGTCGCCGCCCCAACAGCGACGTAGACCGCGAGCGCCCCCACCCCAGCCAGGGCCAGCGCAGCCAGCAAGTGGCGCACACGGCGCTGAGGCCGGAACGCAGCGGGTACGACAGCCACCCCCCGGGGGGCGTCGACCGCCTCGGATGCAGACTCGGTGCTGGAGCTGCTCTGGCCGCGGCGACCGCCCCTCGTGGGGCCCCTGCCGTTGGTCGAGCCCGGGATCGTGGTGCTCACTCAGGCCTCCTGAGGCTGCTGCCGGTCCTGCAAACGCTGCTGCAGGTGGACTGGCGGGTACGAGAACGCGACGGATGTCGCAGGGCTGTCCACTGGTGCGGTACCGGAAGTCAGCTGCGGGGTGAGGCCCGACTCAGCCGCCACCAAGCTCAGCGCGGACCGCCAAGGCCACCAACTGACCCCGACTACTGGCCCCCACCTGCTCCTCGATGCGATCAAGCGTCCGCAGCTGACCTCGGGTCAAGCGCAACCCCATCTGCACCTTCACCTCGTTCGTGCGCACCGGGGAGGTGAAGGTGAACAGCGACCCCGTCTCCGGCCGCATCGCCTCCTGCACCAGCTGCGGCAACCGCTCGTACTGCGCCTCAATGGCCCGCAACACGATCTCCGCCGTCGTCGGCGCAGGATCCAGCGCCCGCCGCCGCGCAGCGATCAACTCCCGCACCTCCAACGGCACGTAGACCGCCGTAGCCGCCGACAGATGCTCCTCAGCATCCGACGTCGCCGACGCAGACTTCGGACGGCCGATCTTGGCGCGCGCGCCCCCAGGACGACCTGCAGGGGCACTCGCCGGGCGCCCACCGGAGCCGTCGGCACTCACAGACGTCGACCGGGTCCGCCGAGGTGCCCGCTGGCCCTGCTCCGCCCCACCTGCGTCGGTATCCGCCACCGCCACCGTTGGGTCCTCAGGGTCGCCCTCGCTCAGGCTTTGGTCGGCTAGGTCTGAGGCGCCCACAGCCTCGACCGTGCCCCCGTCGGGCTCAGCCGCCGTCGCGAGACCGTCGGGCTCAGCCGCGGTCACGAGACCGTCGGGCTCAGCCGCGGTCACGAGACCGTCGGGCTCAGCCGTGGTCGCGAGACCGTCGGGCTCAGCCGTGGTCGCGAGACCGTCGGGCTCGTCCTCGACTGCGAGACCGTCTGGCTCAGCCTCGACCGTGCCACCGTCGGGCTCGGCCTCGACCGTGCCACCGCTGAGCGGGTCCTCGGAGGCCGCAGCGGCCTGAGGGCGCTCGCCGGTGTCCGTCGATGACTGGGAGAGCTCGTCCCCGACCACCTCGACTGCGTTGCGAATGTCACCAGCCGCGGCTTCGGTGGCAGGAGTCTGCTCCAGCGCAGTGTCATCAGAAGCCTGCAGGAGGTCGTCACCCTCGACAGCGTCACTCGCGGGGGGCGCGACCGCCGAGACCGGGACGGGCAACGGGCGGGTGCTGCGCCGTCGACGGCGTCCCAGGGAGCTGCTGAGCTGCTGCGGAGGCACTGAACGGGGCTGCTCGCTCACGCGCCGGCGCCCTTCTCGGAGTCCGCGGCGTCCCAGCCCACCACTGAGGACGACTCCCCTCCCCCACCAACCTGCTCGATCACTGCGGAGTCCTCGTCGAGACCGTCATCCAGGTCATCAGCGTCATCGTCTGCTTCGGCTTCCAGCAGGGTCTGGACGAATTCCTGGGCGAGGGCGGCATAGTCACCGGCCAGAGTCGAGGCGCTACCGGCCAAGCGCTCCACTGGCTGACCAGTACGCAGGGCCTCGTACCAGCGAGGCTGCCCACTGACGATCTTGTCCAGTTCATGAGCGAGCTCCCCGCGCTCGCGGGCGTCGGAGGCCGCGGCCTCGGCGTAGCGGATGCGGGAGGTGAAGATGTAGGCATCAGGACCCAGGTCTTCCCGGATGCGGGCATAGACGCGCTCGTGGATGCGGGTAGCGGTCTGAGTGGTCGCAGTCAGCAGGACCCCGAGCAGCTCGACGTCAGGGTTGACCATGCGCACCGTCTCCAGACGTGCGGCCACCTCCTCCATCCCGGCGCGAGAGCTGGCGTCAGAGCGGACCGGTACCAGCAGCCAACGAGCGACCCCCAGCGCGACCTCCTGCACGATGGGCTCCCCCGGCGGGCAGTCCAGCAGGATCACCTCGTAGTTGCGAGCGATGTGAGCTAGGGACAAGACGAGCGCATTCGCTGCGGCGTAGGGCGAGTCACTGCGGCGGGCGGTCAGCAGGGCGCGCAGGTCGTCCATGCGCTTGCCGCCGGGCACCACATCGAGGTTGGGGCGGACGTTCTTGATGGGACGCAGAGCCGTCGCGCCCAGGACCGACTGCACGATCCCCATCCCCTGGTCATTGCGCTCGTCAGTGCCGTACCCAAGATCTTGAGCGCAGTTACCCTGCCGGTCCAGGTCGATGATCAACACGCGGGTGCCGGCCGCGGCCAGCTGGCCAGCCAAGTTCGTCGTCACCGACGTCTTCAGGACACCACCCTTGTTGTTGATGACGGCGAAGACGCGGTCCAGCAGTAGGCGCAAGACGCTCAGGTCGGCTGTGGCGATCCATCGGGCAAGTCCAGCCTCGTCCTGGGACTCGACGAACTCCAGCAGCTCACCGACGGTCTGGAACTGCTGCGGGCTCTGTGGTCCTGCGTCCGCAACCATCTCGAGGCGTCCTTTCCCTGCTGATCTCGTCGAGGACCTGCCCCCACGGGGGCCGTTGTCGGGAGCCCGCTAGCCTCCGCTGAGCGCGGCCGGCAAGGCTTGCGCCGGACGATAGCGCGCACGGACGCCGTAGGTAGCGGTGTACGGCGTGCGCGTAGGCGTGTCATCACACGGAGCCTGTAGCGCAACCACAGCTGTGACAGCTAACGCGCTTCCCCACGCGCCTGTGATCGCACACTGCTACGGAGACACATGCACCCTCGAAATTTTGCTATAAAGCGTGACGTAAGAAGCAATATACTCGTCACCACAGCTCAAGACTAGGTGGAAGTTGCTAGTCACGCTGCACGCCCAATCTGTTACGTCCTTTATGACGCGTTATAAACGCCATTACAATGCACAGTGTAGTGGCAGGCCTAGGCTGTCGTATATCGCGCGTCCGTGCGTCCCGGCCAACCGCGACTGCATCGGTGCCTCTCTGGTCGACTGGGTCATCAACATCAGTTCGCAGCCCATACATACGCCGAATCTGCGTATGTAACCACACTTAAAACAGCGTCGTAAGACGCGCTATTAAGTAGGTCCTAAAGTAGCATCCGCGCAGGTGAGGGGCCTGCATAAGTTTACGCGACACTCTTGTGCTCGTACTCAACACGACGTCTTATGCCAGTCTGGGTCGCCCGCTCAGGCCGCCTGCAGGTCGCGCTGGTTGGCGTGCAGACGACAGGCCGACCAGGTGCACGTCGGTTCTCCAGACGGTGCGCTTACCGCGACCACTGCCTGGGACAGGCGCTTGATGCTTCGCTGCAAGCGCTGACGAGTGGCTTCAGGGCTCAGACCGAGATGCCGGGCCACATCGTCCAGGGGGGTGCGCCGAGGGGTGCCGGTCGCGAAAACCATGCGCAGCAGCTCTATATCCGCGGCCGGAACGACCTGGCCAGCCCACTGCAGCAGCCCATCCGTCAAGTCTGCTGCCGGCAGGGGAGAGGCGTAGACCGCAGCTATCGGATCCGCACTGAGGCACTGAGAGGACTCCACGACCCACGATGGGTCAACGCGGCCGGCGACCTCCACGAACCGCTGCTGTGAGTCCTGCCGCAACAGCACCTCAACGTCCTCGCCAAGACCGCGGAGGTCGGTACCCCGGGTGGCCTCGAGCGCATCGCGGCGCACACCCTTCTGCAGATCCAGGCGCAGGTTCAACGCGATGCGGTGCGGGCGTCTGTGCAGCGGATAGTCGGCTACCAGCAACCACAAGGACGCCACAACGGAGGAGACCCCCAAGCCGTAGCGCTCGGCCAGCTTCACGACCACGAGCGCCAAGCGCCGCACCAGCACCAGGAAGGCGAGTTCGCCCCCCTGACCACCGTCGCTGACCGCGGCGACCAGCACCCGCAGCACCTCATCCATCTCATCGCCGCGCCGTTGCAACCAGAGCTGACCGATATGGGCGTCCACCTGAGCCACCGACGTCAGCCCCGCCATCGCGGTAGGCGCCTGCTCAGCCCAGCGCATCACGCAGTCGCGAGCCCACAGTGCCTGACGCGTCTCCTCCCACCGTCGCCGTACGTCTGCAGGTAGGCGAGTCAAGCTCATCTCGACGCTCTGCTGCGCGTGAGAGGAGGCTACGACGGCGGTCGTGCGGGGCAGCGCGTTAAAGCCTGACATGAGATGACCTCCAGCGAAGCGGTGCGAACACCACTCACGCTGACCAGCGCAGGTTGCCCCAGACCTTGCCCGACCGGTGACCCGCGCCGATCTCACCCCGGATTCAGGTGCCCACACCTGACCGGGCAACCTCCGAGGCCGTCCGACACCCCGCCGTCACCCGCGAGCGCTGCACCACGACATGTGACCCTGCACGACAGGTGACCCTGCACGACGGCGTCCCCGGTCGAGGCCCGTGCAAGAGTGCGCTGCTTATTGCCGCGGCGGTGAAGTGGCCCGGTTTTGGTCTGCCGTCCCCGGGTGCGTTCGCCGAGGTGTTGGACGTCAACCATGTCCACCCGGTCGTCACCGCACCCTCGACGGGGGCAGTGCAGTGCCTATCGCGAGGGGTCCGCCTCCGCTTCCTGGGCGCAGATCGCGACAGGGGGCCAGGAGAACAGCGAGGGACTGTAGGCGTGCCGACTTCTGTCCGGGCGGCCCGCTGCAGTTGTCGCCCACGCCTGTCCCTGCACCGGGGTCGGCCAGGGGTGAGGGTGTATCCCCGTGTCCAGGCCAGCTTACCGCCAGCCACACGCCGGTAGGCCACCGGCACAGACAGCTGGAAGAGCGACCTGGAACTGCTGGCTCAAGCCCCCGCGTAGGCAACAGAGCGGGCCGGGGCAGAAGGAGGTGACCCAGGAGGGGGAGTACTCAGCGCATCGCCAGGGTCAGGCTCCGGTCCGGACGCTGCGCGCCACAGCCCGGAGCCTAATCGGGTGATCAAGCAGGGGACAGTTGACGCAGGTACACACCGCGGCATCGACTCGATAGCAGTCCCGATCGGCGCGACTTCTCTGTGGCGCGGTCTCTCGCACCCGCGCGTCCGCTCTGACGGCTACGGCCGCCACCTCGGCCGTCACCGTAAATTACGACAACGTTATTAGCGCGACTGTGAGCGGTGTTGTGATCATCATGAGGCTTGTGGTGCGGAGCGCTGAGAGTGCACCGCAGAGGGCACTTCGCGGTCTGGCTCTGAACACACTCGTCTGCGTCGAGTTCGATCAGGAAGTTGCAGCGACCACGAAGGTGCTGTCGATGACAGAGCTGAGTGCGGGACGCATGTGCTGTCGTCTAGGGGACTGCGGTCGCGCGACGAAGCAACAGGGGGGTGTGGTGTCGCGGCCGCGGACGGGGGGAGCTGACTCCTGGGCTCCGAGCCGGAGCCAGCCGCAGTCAGTGCCTTCCGGCGGCGACCACCTCACCACAGTCGCCCGTGCGTGACCCAGTGAAGTGAGCGGTCCCTGGGGCGTCGGTGAGGACCTGCTTGGCTTCCTCGGGACCGGGGCAGCGGTCAGCATTCCAGCCGCGGTCGTGGCCGATGACGGTGCCGGCGCGTATGACCACGTGGACGCCTGAGCTTCCACGACGTCGACGACAGCGGCAACGAGTTCCTCCAGCGGGGGAGTGGGGCCGTCGTCGTGAGCGTCGCGCTTAGGGGGGAGGTCGGTGAGTAGGACGACTGGCTGGCCGGGGCCACTGGCGACAATGTCGTCATCGCAGTCGCAGTCGCGGTAGCTGGCGAGCTGCGGTTGGGCGCCCCGGGACGGTGCAAGTGCAGCCCGCGCGAGCAGATGGGGAAGACGTCCTCAGGTAGGCCCTCAAGCCAGACCGCTGGAGCTGGTCGGCCGCGGGCTGTACCTGCTCAGCGTGGCCCTGCTGGTGATGTGGACAGCTCAGAGCGTGGTGATTGCTGACTGCAGCTACGACAGCCCTCCAGCATGGCCGGCACTGCCGTAGGTGCTGGCTGCAGCCCTGGCTGCGGCGGCCACCATCGCGCTCACACCGAAGCGCCGAGAGCGTGGGCCGGCATCATGACCGGGCCGCCTGTGCCGCGGCACGGGCGCGCGGTGCGCGAGCCCGCCCGCTGAGGTCACGTCGGAAGATCGACACCGCCGGCGAGCAGCGCCACGCCGGTCACTGGGTCACTACCGGTGTGGACGCTGATGTTGAAGCGGTGGTCGGCCATGGTGCTGGCCCAACCGATGCGGGTGTCGGTGGGGTCCCTGTACTGCACTCCCAGCGGCGTCCCGTTGGTAAAGGTGAGCTCGGTGACATCGGCGCGGGGTGCTTCGCTGGTCGCGGGTGTCTTGAATGGTCGTGCGATGTCGCCGCCGTAGATGACCTGCATCCACACCAGCCCCGCACTCCGAGCAGCTTGGAAGTCGGTGCTGTCGATGTCGACGCTAGGGGGTAGGTAGACGATGATCACGCTGCCCGTGTCGTCGACCGGATCGCTGGCGGGTGGGGGAGGGGTCGCTGCTGAGGGGACCGGGTGCTCAAAGAGGCCCGCGCCTTGAAAGCTGCCGCAGACTGTGGTGAAGCCGCGGTCTCGCAGAATCGGGAAGCTCGGTACGGCGATACCCAGGTGGTCAGCGACGTCGTCGCAGTCCAGGGTGGTTCGTACGAGGTCCTGGGTGGTGGCGAGCATCGCCAGGGGGTCGCCGCGTCGGGCCTGCTCGGGATACCTCAAGGCGGCGACGGCGGCTTCCTGCGCGGCGGTCAGTTCGAGAACCGGTGCACGGCCGTCGGCTGTGCCACCCGGCAAGGTGTCATCGCAGTTACACAGGACGAGGAGCATGCCGATCGCCGTCGCGACGCGCCGTCCCGGTCGCGGTCTCGTGCGCACGGCGCCTCCCCTCGACGGTTCTTGTGTGATGACTGTGACGCATCCGCGGCGGAGCCGTTGCGCCCGGCGGGAGTCCGTGTGTCCAGCGCAGCCGCCACCCACCACACCCGTTCCTGCGGTCTTGACGTGGGTCGCAGCATGACCCTGCGCCCAGGCGGCACGCTCATCATCGTCTTATCCAGTGAGGACGTCCTGGACGGTCGCCTGTAACAGCCCCAGGTCCCCAAGTTGACGTGCAAGGCGCGGCGACGACGTGAGCGCGCTCCCCGACGTCACCAATCGTGTGCGAACACCACGCCTGGCGACCGCTCGGCCATCGACCAGAACGGAGAGCCAACCAGCGGCATGAGCCGGTCAGGTTGAAGCTGTTCAGCGCCTGACCTCTAGGACCTCTCGCCGGGGAGTCGAGCTGGTCTGCGACCGGTGTTGATCATGGTGATGAGGTCGTCGCTGAACGGGATGTCGTGCAGGGCTGCTACCCGTCGCACCTGTTGGCGCCCCCAAGCGCGGTGGTCGTGGCCTACGAGGAGGACGACGCCCAGCTGTGCCGGTGTGGTCGGTCCGGGGGTGTCGAAGGCGCTGCCGCGTACTCGGGCCACGGGGCCCGATCCGGTGTTGGCCCAGTGCGGTGAGGACCAGGACAGCTCGAGCACGTCCTGCCAGAGGTAGCGCTTCTCCTGGCCGGTGCGTGACCGCACGACGAGCGCGTCGGGGGTGAAATCGACCTGGTCTCCTCCGCTGCGCATCTGCCAGACCATGATCGCGGCGAGCACCAACGCGTACAGCGGAAAGAGGCTGGTGGAGGGACGCTGCGTCAGTCCAAGCACGCCCACAAGGACCAGGAGCAGGACGGGCAGCACCCATCGTCGCAGCCCCCTGGCTTGCAGGTCCTCCGGCGCAGCGCCGTCGACGTCACCATCGGTCACAGCGTTGCGGGAGCGCAGCCACGTGATGAGGGGCCACAGGCCGAAGCCGGCCAGGATGACGTTGATGACGGCGACGCGGAGGTCGCCGGCAACGACTGCCTGCCCGGCCGGCACAGCGAAGCTGAGACCGAGGAGCGCGGACAGGACGAGGAACCAGCGGGGCACGGACTCGACTGTGCCAAACGGTCGCTGTCCGCGGGCCTTGATCGTGAGGTGGTGCGGCCGTTCGTGACGGTGATCGGGGCTGAGCGGGGAGTGGGCGGTCGACGGTCGAGGACGGCCAGTGGCGGCGCTTGTCGCGACCCTGTCCTGGAGCCGCGGTCAGCCCTTCGGTGCGGCGGACGCTGCACCCGTCGACCAGCGGCATGAGCGCTTAGGGCCGCGTTCTCCTCGCCAGCTGTGGACGGGGACAGTGCCAGGCCAACTGGTTAGCGGACGGCCCGAAGCGCATCAGCCAGCTTGCGAGCCCGCGTCCGGTCTACCCCCGGTAGGGACACCTCACGGTTAGTCCTGGTGCGTACGCTGCTGTGGGCCTGCCAGGCACCGGCTACGTAGACCTCCGAGGCGTCCTCCCAAGCCACTTGCGTCTTCTCCCGCTGTCCTCCTCCTTGATCAATCGTGATGCCCGTCTGCGAGATCGTCGTGGTCACCGCTTGGCCTCGCCTACGCCAGATGCTCACGAGGGCCAGCACAAGCAGTACCGCCGACCAGACCAGCATCGGCCGCTCGTGCAGCAGCAGTGCCTCGAGGACGAGCAGGCCCGTGATGAGCAGGTACCCGATGAGGCCCGCGATACGTGGGCGTGTCCACCCGCGCACCACGTAGTCGCCCTCGACGCCGGTGAGGTCGAGGTGGCCGTGGGAAGGATGGGAGCTCACTCCTTCCACTCTGCCTTCCTAGCTACATGCGTTGGGACCCAAAACGGGGATGTAGTAGTCGAGCGGGAACCATGTGGGTCAACGCCCTCACCGGTGGTCATCACGATCCGCGAAGAGTCGCTGCCCCGCGTGAGCGCGACCAGCGGCATGAGCGCATACGCGCATACGCGCGCGTGCGCGCGAGCAGCGCTTGAGCGGCGGATCGTTGGCCCATCGGTGCGCGGCTCATCGATGAGCGAGACAACACGAGACCGCATCAGAGAGCATGCAGACGTGCTGTGGATGCTTTGGCTCGTTCCCGCAGCCCTCGCCGCCGGACTCTCGAGCTGGGTCGACTCCACGCCCAAGCCACGACGAGCCTCGTGGGAGATGGACATCCAGGGCCGCGGCTGGTCCAGGGGCCTCATCTTCGCCATGACCTTCTTCACCTTCATGGCCGGTGCCGCGTCCACAGACAGTGCCATGCCCGCCTGGATGTGCGTGGCAGTGATCGTCGTTGCCATCGGTGCGCCACTGGGGGCTGCTTCCGTCGTGAGCAAACGCAGGCGTAAGGCATCGTTGATGTTGCCGGCCACGACTAGGGCCACAGACCATGGCCTCCGACGGGTTGTCATAGCGTCAACGCGCGACCAGCGGCATGAGCGCGTCTTTGCGCGACCAGCGGCATGGGCGCGTACTCAGTCGGGAGTGCGGATGCCATCGGGACGCTGCTCACATCAAGCGATCACCCGGTCGCGCCAGCTGCTCAGGAGGAGGCTCCACCACGCTGCGCTGCCTGGACCGCGACCGCAAGGTGTTGAGCGTCATCCGTGGGCATCCCCACCAGGGGCAGAAGTAAGCCATCGTGCAAGATGAGGGTGCTCTGTTCCTGCCAGCGTCCCTGCACCTGCACTTCGCGAACCTGGTCCCAGGTGATGAGCGGGCCAGTCCTGAGGAAGCGGCGGAACCTCAGTCCTGACGTCGCCAGGTAGAACGTAGGACGACGGACGGTGTTGATGACCACGAGGGGTACGAAGCAGCCCAACTGCACGATCGAGAGGAGGACTTCGAAGCCGTCGGGGTCATCGAAGAGGCGAAGCACCGAGCCCGCCAGGACGAGGACGCCAGCGACGCCGAACACCCACAGGTGCGCCCGGCTGACCGGCGTCTTGTACTCGGGCCGCAGGCCGGCCAAATCCACGGCGACAGGCTGCTCCACATGACCATCCTCACAGCGGTGTCGGCCGGGCCGGCGGGGGCGTCACCCATTTGAGCGTGGAAGTACCTGCTCGCCGTCGCCTAGGGCAGCGCAATGGCGGTCGTCGCTAGAAGGCGCGACCCGTTGCGCGACCAGCGGCATGAGTGTGAAGTCAGCTGCCGGCGCGCACCTGAGCTGAGACGCTGCCGGGATGGTGAGCTCAGGGTGGGTCGCTGTCCGCTGCATCTTCCGTAGCTGGATCGGGACCAGCGAAGGGGAGGTGGTCTACGAGGAGCGGGTGACGCTGTGGCGAGAAGCCGGTATGGACCGGGCCATCGAGCGAGCGGAGGTGGAGGCGCAGACGTACGCCACGGAGACGACCTGGCCGTCGGGACAAGTGACCGAGTACCTGGGGCTCGCTCAAGCCTTCTCACTCTTCGATGAGCCGGCAGATGGAGCCGAGGTGTTCAGCTTGATGCGGACGAGCAGCTTGCCTGCGACGACCTACCTTGATCGGTTCTTCGACACTGGACAGGAGCGTCAGGGTGTCGTTGGCGAGGCCGACGGGCCGGCTTGAGCGCACGGTTACGTCTTCGCGCGAGCAGCGGCATGTGCGTGAAGTCGGTGGCAGACTCCGGCGCCTCCATGCGATGTTGACGAGGTGACCTCCAAGCCTCGTTCCACGGTCAAGTCGCTGACCGCGGCTCGAGCCGACTCACTTCTGGTCCGGGTGCACCGCGATGACGAGGACATGGACTGGCTCGAGGGTTACGTCGTGGGCTTGGGTCGCCGGTGGCTGCTGCTTGCCCGGGTGTCCAACGACATCTGGTTGACGGGCTGGAGCGCGGTGCGGCTGCGCGACGTGAGCGTCGTGGAGCCCCGAGCCAACGCCCGCTTCACCATCGAGGCGCTGCGACGGCGCAACCAGTGGCCGCTGCTTCCTGTCCCGGTCGATATGGACCTGGACTCCCGCCGTGGACTGCTGAGGAGCTTGGTCGACAGCGAGCAGGTGGTCGCGCTGCACCCTGAGCCCCGCGACCCCGATGTCTGCTTCGTCGGTGTCGTCCGTGGCGTGAGCCAGCAATGGGTGGATCTGCTGGAGGTCACCATCGCCGCGCAGTGGGAGAACGAGACCACCAAGCGCGAAGTCGAGGCCATCACCCGTGTGGACATCGCCAGCGGATACGAGAGCGCGCTGCGCCTGGTGGCCGGGCCGGCACCCAGGTGAGGAGGGGCTCGAAGGGCACCTCACCCCCAGGCGCGCCGTTCCCGTTGAACGGTCAGCCGGCCGCTGTGCAGATCGACGGGCGGACCTTCTATGCGTGGTGGGGTCAAGATCGACTCGGCAACGACTGCCTGGCCCACCAGGAGGGACGGCTGGAAGTGGCGAACACCGAGGCCGACATGTGGGACACGGCAGCAGTTTACGGGTGGGAGGCGACCGGTGACGAGGCGCCGCAGGAACAGGATGCAAGCGGTGACCAGGACGCGGTGGTGACCGACGTCGACGAGGTCCGGTCTTGGCTGTCCGGTGCGGCCCGGGCGGTACCTGCGCCAGCCGCGCTGAACGTATGGAACCTGGCGACCGACGTCGCTTACAGCTTGCGACGGGAGCGGGCTGATCGTGGCTACTGGGCAGACAGGGCGTACGAGAAGCTCTTCGCCGCCTGCGTCCCGTGGGCCGTTGGTCTCGCGTCCTACCGTCCCCGGTGGGCGCGCCAGGAGCTGACAGCGCTGCGCCGCGTCGAAGGCGATGCTGTAGGCCTTCTGCGTGATGCGCTGGTTAAGCGCTGAGCCTCGTGCAGCCGGCGGTAGGACTGCTTGTTAGCGCTCTGGTGGACGAGGCGTGCGCGCGACCAACGGCATGACCCTGCGTCAGGCACCGCGGCCTGACCGCGTGCCTTCACGCGACTAGCGGCATGGCCGGATGATTGAGTACCGCTGGAGCTGGAGCCACGAGCACGAACCAGTACCGCGAGGGGGTGCAGCGTGATCTCACCGGATGACGTGCCGCAGGAGGCACGGGCCGTGATCCGCTCGTTGATCCCTAGCGCGGCTATCGACTGGGTCATCCGGCCGCACAGTCGCGACCCGGGGTCGTTGTACTGGCGCCAGACGGTGGTGCAGGAAGCGACCGCGCAGCGCTTACTCGGGTTCGCACCTCCTGTGTTGGCCAGCCTGCGCAGCGAGGACGTCGTGGAGTACCTGAGCCTCCACGAGGGTATGGCGGCGCTGGAGGGCGCAGGGACGAGGCCGACTCCCCGTGATGTGCGCTATCGAGCGTCCTACCTGCCGGTGGGGTTGCCCTGGCTACAGGCCACTAGGACCTCGGTATTGGACGGTGCAACGTTGCTGACATGGTCCGCAGAGCACCCAGAGCCCGTCGGTGAAGGGGACAGCTCGTGGCCACAGCGACTCGCGTCGGCGAAGGCGGACCGGCACCACGAGGATGAGCAGCTGGGACGGGACTTCGCGGTCATCGGTGTGGGCGAGGTGCGACTGGGTGTGCAGGTCAGCGGGTCGGGCTTGGTCTGCCTGACGTGGAGGGTCCGCTGCGGGGAGGGGTGGTGTCGGGCCAGTGTCATGACTCGCTGTGATCCGCTAGCGGCGGTGGAGCTGGTGCTGCGTGATGGGCTGCTCTCGGCGCGATGATCGGGGCGGCCGGAGTGGACGCGCGCGGCCAGCGGCCTGACGGTGAGGTCGTGACGGGGCGTGTGGCCCCAGCACTGGACGAGACCCCTTCGTGGCGATCGCCAATCGGGTGAAGACCGTCTCGCGACGCCACAGCAGACGTCATGGTGTCTTTGTGGTTGACCAGAGACCTGAGCGCATCACGCGTCTGCGGAGCCGCCACCGCCTCTTCACCCAGCAACGGGCTGACCGTTCCCGCCTTCAGGGATCGCTGGTCCTTGACGTCCTGCTAGTTATCGCTGCCGCGATCTGGTGGCTGACCGGTCACTGGCAGGTAGCGGTGGCTTGGGCGGGCGCGGCGCTGATCTCAGCGGGCTTCTCACTAAGGGCTCATCGTCGCGGGGCGGCTTCGGGCGAGCTAGAGGAGAGGTGGCGACTTCGGGGCTTTCCTGGGCCGGGGTCTGTCATGTCGATCTTGGGGGTGGCTGTGGTCTTTCTCATGACTGCGCGGTTCGGCTTTGGCTGGACCTGGGGGGACGCTTCCTTCATCCCCACAACCTCAGCGCTCGCCGGCTTGTTCGTCGCCTGGCGCGACGCGCGTCGCTATCGCGCGTTCGTAGCCCAGCGTCGTCCCGGATGACGTGGTGGAGCACTTATGTCGGGACTGACATTTGGGGATGGCAGCGGGACGGGCCAGTGCAACCGCTGGGGGATCAGCGAGCTGACGATGCTTCCCATGCTCGGCCACCCTCGCTCATCGGCATGAACGCTTGGGCGCCGTCCGCGGCCGTGACTGCTGGTCGTCGGTCCATACCAACCATGCGAATGCCGATGGTCAGACGGTGAGACCGCCACCGTCTGCAGGTTCGCCGGCGTCACAGAAGGCTCGGCAATGGCGCACGTCGATGGCGGCTTGGCGTCGGCAAGAGCCCTGGTCGCTGAGAGAGGACGACCAGCTGGCTGGCTGTGACACGGCTGAGGCGCTTGAGGCCTTCGCTCTGCGGTGGGGGCGCACCTTCGCCGCGTGTGAGCAGCGCCGGCGTCGGCCTCACCCGAAGTCGAGCATGCGGGACAACAAGTAGGCCTGACTGGCCGGAGCCCCTGTGTGATGACGCGACCAGCGGCATGAGCGCGCGTCCGCACGTGCGTCGTACCCGCGCTCCCGCTCGCGGCGTGACCTTGAAGTCAGCTAGACGACGGGATCGGTGGCTGTAGGACGGCGCCTCAGTCTGCGTGTGATCAGCACGGCCAAGCCCCAGAGCAGGGTCACCGGCACGAGGAGGTAGACAGCGCCACCGAGGTAGTACAGGGCAATGATGAACGAGTCTCCGGTGCGTGCGTGCAGGAGACCGCCCGTGACCCAACCAACCCCGGCGAGCCACAAGGCCGCTGATGTCGCTGCCGCCGCGAGTCCGTGCCGCCAAACCTGTTCTGTGGTCCGCTCACGCGAGGGCCGCAGGATCCGAGCGGCGGAGTAACAGCAGGCGGAGCCGAGGCTCAGCTGCGCCACGACGATCACGACGTGAACCCAGACACCGTTGAGACTGCTCATCCCGACCGTGAGGATGAGCAGTGGCAGGCCAGCGAGAGCCATCATCCGGCGACCTCGGCTCGCCATGGCCCACCCTTGGCGGGGCCGTAGGGCGGTGACGGCGCTCTGTCGGGTGGGCGCGTCCGTTGGATGGTCAGTCACGATAGCCAGCTTGACTTGCTCGTCTCCGTGGTGGGTCGCTTCGACGACTTACACCGCGCAGACGGCGTAGGGGCAAGGTCCGCGACCAGTGGCATGAGCGTGCGGTTGGATTAGGTCACCTGTCAGTCAGCTCCTTGCGCTCAGGGAGTGAAGGGTGCAGCACGCAGCGTCTTCGTACGCCATGGTGAGGCAGTGAGCGCGGGCAACAAGGCACCGAATGGACCGACTGCTCGACTGCGCAGCGGGATGACCAGTAAGCGAGACGCGGGGTGGTGGCTGAGCACTGTCGTGACGGGGACTGTCATCATCATTTGCGGTGCGGTCATCCTCCTCCTCGCAGGTGCGCTCCTGTACGTCGTAGTGACTGTCCTTGGAACCCCTCCGCCCGAGCGCTTCGGCAAGACCATCCACCTGTTGGTGGTCGGGGGAATCAGCGCCGCCACCTTGCCGCTGGTTCTGGCCTGGCAGTCGAAGCGGCTTCTGAAGCGATCTCGCGTGGACTGCGGGTTGAAGGTGATTAAAGGTACGCAGGCCGGTCTTGAGGCACGGTGGCGGCACGGGCGCGCAGTCCTGGAAGCCGGGACCATCACCTTCACCCCGTTCATCTTCGGGGTGCGGTTGCTGCATCGGTCGCCAGTTGTCATCGCAGTATCGGTCGTCGATAGGTTTAGCGAGCGAGCTGCCGGCTACCGCCAAGCCTTCGTTATCGCCGCGGATGCGCGCCTCGTCGAGCTGACGACAGACAGTGGCGCGCGGCTCGTCTGGGCTCTTCCCTCGCGCGCAGTGGCCTCACAGGCGCTGAACATCGTCGCCCCTGGGTGAGCGGCGTCTTGAGCCCACTCCGACGCACGTCGGGGCGGCTGTCCATCGGGTGATCGTGAGACTGTCCGCTCATCGTCAGGTCCGGACGTCACAGGCCGGCATGACCGCGCGACCAGCGGCATGAGCGTGAACTTGGGTGCTGCTGTCTCTCCTGGACCTGACATCGCGGGATCATGGGTGTGTGAGCAAGCGCAGTGATGGCTGGCGCGTCTGGGCCGTGGTCGAGAGCGACCTTGCGCGTGAGGCGGCAGCGCAGGTGTGCTCCGCGGTACTGCAGGTCCTGGCCAGCCAGGCGCCATGGGCGTACGTGGACGCCTGGAGCGACTACCGCGATGAGCTGCCACTGCAGGTGCAGCAGGCGGAGGAGGGTCTGTGGCGTCTGCAACGCGAGCGGGACGGTGTGGACACCGGCATGGGCATCGACATCGACCGCATGGACGCCGCTCAGGAGGCGCTGCTACGGACCTATGCGGCGTGGTCGATCCACGTGGAGCTGCTGTCCGCCGCGGGGCAGCCCGCCTTGGCGGTGCTGCATGACAGTGCGTCTTCCGTCACCGCAGAGCTGACCGACGTTGAGGTTGGACAGCTAAACGGTTGCATAGAGGGCGCCGCCACGGGAGAGCTGCTGCAGCGCCTGCACGCCCGAGCTCGGGTGCAGCCAAAGACCCAGGGAGGGCAGCGGCGTGCTCAGCGCTCAGGGCGCTGGTTGGGCTGGCTACGTCGGGCCGTCGCGGGACCCGCTCACGGTGACGGCGCGGTGTGCGGGCAGCGCGGGCATCCGCAGAGTGCTCATCCTTGGCCAGGGCGGCGCAGTCTGACGGCGTGCGCGCTGTGCGTGTATAGGAAGGACCACGAGCTGCGCACGGAAGCTGAAATGTGTCGGCGCACCTTTTCCGAACCGGTGTGAGTCCGCGCGACCAGCGGCATGACCATGAAGTCAGGCGTGGTCCGTTCATCCGCGGGACTAAAGTGGCTACGTTAAGAACCCATCGGCCCGCCGGAGGAGCGCCGTGACCCCTCACCCGACGTCGTCCGTTGAGCCGGCTGACGATCCGGCGCTGGTGAGGACGCTGGAGGCCGCCGGTCTACCAACGACGGGGCGGTTCCGTTTGAAGGCCGGCTGGGTGAGTCGCGCATGGGTCGGCGATGAATGCGTCGTCCGTCTGAACAACGACGTGCGACATCGCGACGCCTACCGCCACGAAGCTGCAGTCGTCAGCCTCCTCGACGGCAGTGATGTCCCACACGCCCGGCTGCTCGCCCACGGCGATGGCCCGGACGGGCCGTGGTACGTCTCCGAGCGCTTGCGAGGGCGAACCCTTCACGAAGCGTGGCCGACGGCGGACCCGGCCACGCGCCGGACGATGATCGAAAGCCTGGGCTCAGCGTTACGCGCCCTCCACCGCGTCCCCGTCCCGGCCGGTTTACTGCCGCCCTGGCTGGCGGGCGCGCTCGACGGCGGGCCGTGGCCTGCGTTCCACCCGCCTGTAGTGAGTGCAGCGCTACAACTGGCCAAAGCTACCCGGCCTCTGCCCGGCCACGATCCACGCCTACTCGTGGACGTCGCCGGCTGGATCGAACAGCGGTTGGCACTGTTCGCGGCCGACGAACCCGTCCTTGTCCACGGTGACCTCCACGGATCCAACGTCATGGTCGACCGAGGACGCGTCACCGGACTCATCGACTTCGCTGAGGCGTTGACCCAGCCAGCCGACGCTGAGCTCGACACCGTCCTGCGCTGGTGTGCCAGGTCGCGGGAATACCCGCCCACACCAGACGAACGGGGGCTCGACGAGACCTCACTTGCAGAGGTTCCCGGGTGGCTACACGGCGCATACCCGGAGCTGTTCGATCGGGAGCACCTGCGCGAGCGTCTGAACTTCTACGACATGTACGTCGAGCTCGCCATCTACGCACACCACCCCCAGCAAGAGGTCCGTGAGACGGCGCAGCACCGCATCACCGGCCTCCTGTCCGGTCGTAACCATCTCGACGGACTCACCTGGTAGGTCGTACGTCGTCGCCTCAGGGAGCAGCGTGATCAAGACGACAGTGTCCTTCGACCATCGACATGGGAGGGCGTCGCCGGCTCCCCCGACCGCGCACTGTCCGCGGTACGACCGTCAAGTCATCCGCCATACCGCATGAGGGCGCTCAGCTGCGGGCGAGCAGGTCCCGCGCCGCTTGCAGGATGTCGGCGTCGTAGGCGGTTCGGTGTTCGGGGTTGTCCTCCCACTCGCTGGCCAGCCCAGCGAAGCGGATCAGGGCGTCCGGGTGGTTCAAGTCGAGGGAGGCGTCGAGCCAGATGCGCCGGGCAGCTTCGTAGGGCGTCATGGTCCCCTCCACGGCGGCGTGGCCCGAGGGGCGCGAGGCCCACGGGTGGTGGCACGTCGGGCCCAGGCCCGGGACATCTCCCAGAGGGCCTCATCCTCGGTCAACGTGGGGGCACCCAGCTCGTCGAGGGCAGCGGTGAAGGCGTCTCGGACATCGCGGGCATCGCCGCCGTCCATGCCCGCGAGCTCCCCTAACAAGGGGGAGTCGTACCCGTCGATCAATGCCTCCGTGGCGCAGGCGGGCATCTGCTCCGGTGTCAGCAGGTGCAGTGCAGCACGGGCTCGAGCACGGCGAAGGTCTTCCACGCCGTCAATGATGCCGTCTGGATCATCCGAGAGGCGGACGAGACCGCGAGGTGCTCGGCCGCTCGTCACACATTCGTTCGCGGCACCACCGTGAAGGAGATGAGGCCTGCTTGTTGCCCGGTCTGCGGACCGCCCATGCTGTTGTCTCAGACGCGCAGTTAATCGAAAGGGGAGGACGGTGACGGACCAGACCTGGGAGCTGGCCGCCTCTACCCTGGGCGTGATCACGGAGCTCCCGCTTCCCGCCGCCGTCCAAGACCTGCTCGCGAGCCTGCAACCACCGCAACCACAGGAGCACCACCGCTCGCCGCGCGGCAGCATGGGCGCCCGCCCCCTCCTCGACGAGGACCAACCCCGGCGTCCTGACGAGCTTGACCCCGCCGTCTTGCAGGAGCTCCCCGCGGTGGGTGCAGTGCACCTGCACGAAGCCAGCGGGCGAGAGCTGCAACCGCTACGGGTCGGTGCCAGCGCCCCGCGAGCACGCGCCACCCCGGCAGATGTGCTGACCGGGCGTTCACCGCGCCAGGTCCCTGAGTGGTGTCCTGTGTTGCGCCTGCTGCTGGTCCCGCACGGTGTCGAGCTGGCCGGGCTCATCCGGGGAGAAGTCCTGCGCCGGGGAGTCACTCAGATCGTGTGGTCATTCGGGCCGAGCACGGCGCCGGTGCCGCCGGAGACGGCACGCCGTCGCCTGAGCGGGGATTCCACGTTGGTCGATGTCCGTGGTCGTCTGATCTTGGTGAGCTACGCCAGCCCTGCTGGCACCACGTTGAGCTGGCGGGTCGGCGGGCGGGGATGGAGTGCTCGGTGACGATGCAGACGCCCGTCGACCCGGTGCTGGCTGCACAGCGACTGGCTCAGGACACCCTTCTGCTGCCGACGGCTGCTCAGCCTGACGTTGGGCACGGCGCCTGCTGACTGGTCCGTCGCCACCCCGCAGGAGTGGGATGACCGCGTGGAAACCGGTATGAGCGTGCGTTGCGCGCGACCAGCGGCATGAGCGTGCGAAGCGCGCTCCGCCCGCTACCGCGTGTACCTTCCCGACCATGACCCGAGTCAGCACCCGCGTCAGAGGCGCGATGGTGCTAATGGCTTCTCTGGCCCTCCTTACCGCCTGCTACCAAGGTGGGGACGAGCACCAGATAGGCAGGTCCTACACGACCTATTCCACCCACACGACGGAGGCGCCCACCGGGAGGTGAGGGCCTTCGCCTTGCTGTTGCCTGGTGGTCACAGCAGCCCCGCGAGTACCTCGCCTATGGGGAGGGCGACGACGAAGGCTCAGCAGAATGGCTCATGCGGGGATCCTGCCTCGTAGGCCGTTACTTGGTCACCCCAGGGGACGTAACTGTGCGACCAGCGGCATGCGCCCACCTTCGCGCGACCAGCGGTATGAGCGCGCATCAGCGTGCGACCAGCGGCATGAGCGCGCGTCAGGAGGAGCCGGTCCGCCCGGGAGCGCGGCGCACCCAAGACAGCAGAGTCAGCACGGTTGCCGGGTCTAGATCGCGGGCCAGCGTGTCCGCTGTCGCCAGGTCGTAGTCGCCTAGGACGAGCTGCTGCTGCTCGAGGAAGTCGACGATATCTCGCCCGGCGAGGCCGGGGTACTTCGCCCGCCGGCGTGGCATGTCGCCATGCGTCACTGGAGCTTCATCCAGGACCTGATCAGGCACCAGGTAGTCCAAGTCGGGTCGCATGACGCTGTAGTCCTTATTGCCTTCCTCGTCGCGTTGAGGAACGAATCCGCGCGTCATCTGACGACCCCTTCGTTGTCGGGGCCAGCGCCCCACTGAGTGAGGCTATGGCTGACGATCCGCGCCCACGTCAACGAGTAGAGGTCGTCGCCGGAGGCTACGGCCGCGCGACCAGCGGCATGAGCGCGAGCAGCGGGGCGAGCGCGACGCGTCAGGTAGAGCCGAGGACCCTGCCCCACGTCAGTGGTTGCCTTTATCGTTAACGAGCCGGGAACGGCGCAATGTCGCTGCTCCACTGCTTCGCTGCCGTGAGCAGCTGGGCCCAGTCGACCCTCAACGGGATGCTGTACTCGTAGATGCGGGGCCTGGGCTCCGCCGTGCATCCGGGTTTGCCGGCCACCGCCTCCAGGGACAGGTGCACGCGCAGCAACGTGTGCTCATCCTCCACCGCGGCCACGCTGAAGGCCAGGTTGGGCTCGACGAACATCAGCGTGCTCGTCACCATTTCAGAGCCGGGGTCGTCCGTTGGCTCGAGGCGTCCTTCGGCCGCGGCGTGCAGCCAGTCCAGCAGCTCCTGTGCCTCCCACGTGGTTAGGTCCGGCTCGTCAAACGTCCACGACTCCCCGGCGGCGGTGCGCACCTGCCCGTGCACGACGAGCCAGTTAGCATCCGGTTCGCCAGGAGTGGTGAGGTCTGGGTACTCGTAGCCGCTGAGGCGTAGCTCGAAGGCGGCGCCGTCGGTGGAGGTGAGCTGCACCTGGTGAGTGTCCCGCGTCCGCTCTGGCAGGGAGGTTCGACGTGGTGCGCAGGTCCAGCCGGTGCGCGCCGGCACAGCCTTCACGACCGGGCCAGCCGTGATCCGCGCCAGGTCAATTCCTATCCGCTGCCTGTGGCGGGACCACTCGCGTCCCGTGGCTACGCCGCCCTGATCTCATTGGCATGACCGCGAGGTCGCTGGCTGGTCATGATCGCCCGCGGACTGCGGCATGAGCGTTAAGCCGAACAGGACCCGGGCCCGTCGTGTGTCGGGAACCAACCCCACGTCGGCGGCGTCTGATCGACACTTGGCGCGAGGACGCGCCAGGACGGATGAGGTGGGGGCCGAGATGCGGCATGCGCCGGTAGGGCGGCACATGTGGACTCGAGCTGTGGGGGCGTTGCTGCTCACGGGCACGCTCGCTGGCTGCTCGATCTTCGAGGAGCACAACTGTCAGGCGGTGGTCCGGGTGCCTGGGGTGACCTTCAACCTCACCGATGTCGTCGATCCGGCCGCAGGTGGGACGGTCCGGATCTGCGCTCACGACCGGTGCGAGGATTGGGACGTCGCAACGCAAGACGTGAGGACCCCCTTCATCACGATCAACGGCTTGAAAGTTGGGCAGTCGGCCACGGTCAGCGCCCACATCACCGACGCGACCGGGGCTACGACGTATGACGGCTCGGGCACCGCCAACCTACGGCAGTACCAGCCCGGCGGCTACGTCTGTCAGAAGGGCCTCTACCTAGCCACCGTCCGGGCTGATGCCGACGGAACCCTCACCACGGTCGAGTGAGCGCGCACATCGGCATGTGCGGACCCTGACGACGACCCGCACCGCGACCTAAGCGCAAAGCCTGCAGTTGGTGCACCGTCGCGACAAGCACCCTCACGCCTAGGACAGGGCGGCTACGGCGGTGCGGATATCAGTGGTCACATCCGGCATTGCCACCGACATGACAAGGCGTAGCCCACTGTCGTGCTGCTCACCCGCAGGGACGGCGCAGGTCGTGAAGAACTCAAGCGCCTCGCTGAGCGGTTCGTCGTCGTGCCAGGTCGTCATGACAAGGTCGCGAGCGGGAGGGGGCTGGCCGAGCGCAGCAGCACGGTCCTCGTCCTCGATGACGAGATCGACGATGACTGCGTCGACGATGTCGTGGACGCGTTCGCAGTCAGGACCCCAGGAGCTGAACCAGTGCATTCCGGCACGCAATGAAGCCTCGGACAGGGCGCTGATGTCCTCAACGGATCTGGACCGAGCGTCGCAGATCAGGAGGAGGCCAAAGTCGCCGCGGCCCGTGGTGAGCTCGAGCAGGGCCGCGCTCGCCGCTTCGAGGCTGTCCACCTCGACCAGCACCGGCTGGGCGTCGATGCCGGCGGTCGTTGTGCCGGTGAACAACGGCAGCTCCGGGTGATGCATGAGGCCAGTCTCACCTGCTGAGCCCAGGTCTGTCGGTGGCTTCCGATCATTCGCTCAGCGGCATGAGCACGCCTTCCTCGCAGATCAGTCCAAGATGACCCAGCCGTCTTCTGTTCGCAGGGGAGTGCTGGTCGGCTGAAGTGACTCGGCCCATCCGCCGAGCTGGGCCACCTGCGCGTTCAGGAGCTGAGCCTGGTAGATGGTCATGCCTGTTGAGCTCAGTGAGTTCCGGTGCTGCTCGAGATGGGGTCTGCTGCACGAATAGGTGACAGCGGGACTCAGGCGGCAAGTGCGGCCTGAGGGGCGTTCATCGTCTCGTACTCGATGGGTGTCAGTCTGCCGAGTCGGGTCTGGCGTCGGCGTCGGTGGTAGGTCCGTTCGATCCAGGTGATGATCGCCAGACGAAGCTGCTGGCGGGTGTCCCAACGGCGCCGGTCCAGGACGTTCTTCTGCAGCAGCGAGAAGAAGGACTCCATCGCCGCGTTGTCGCCGGCGGAGGCGACCTGGCCCATAGACCCGACGAGGTCATGACGACGCAGCTGGGCCAGGAACTTCCTGGATCGAAACTGCGACCCACGATCGGAGTGCACGACGCAGCCGGCGACAACGCCGGGCCCGCCGCGGCGGGTGACGGCGCTGGTCAGGGCGTCAACGGCCAGGTGCGACTTCATGCGGTCGCTGATGGAGTAGCCCACGATCCGCCCGGAGTAGACGTCCTTAATGGCGCAGAGGTAGAGCTTGCCCTCACTGGTTGGGTGCTCGGTGATATCGGTCAGCCAGAGCTGGTTGGCCGTGGTGGCGGTGAAGTCGCGGCGGACGAGGTCGTCGTGGGCGGGCGGGCCCGACTTCTTGCCGTTCTTGGTGCGCTTCTTGCCGAAGACCGACCACCAGCCGTTGTCGGCGCAGACCCGCCAGATCGTGCGGTCACAGCCGTCGTGGCCGGCCTCGCGTGCTTCGTCGCCCAGCAGTCGGTAGCCGTACTCGGGGTCGTCGCGGTGGGCGTCGAACAAGGCGTCGGCCAGGTAGGCCTGCTGCAGGTCGCGGCCGGTGATGGGGGCGGTGAGCCAGCGGTAGTAGGGCTGTCTTGCGAGCTTGAGGACCCGGCACGTCACCGCGACGGGGATCCCGTCGGCGGCGAGCTCTTTCACGAGCGGGTAGAGCCTTTTCCCGGCAGGTGCGCCTGGGACAGGTAGGCCGTGGCGCGGCGCAGGACCTCGACCTCCTGCTCGAGCAACCGGTTACGGCGGCGCAGCTCACGCAGCTCCGTCGCCTCACTGACGCTTACCCCGGGACGGCTGCCGTCCTCGACGTCGGCGGCGCGGAGCCAGTTGCGTAGGCAGGAGTAAGAGATTCCGAAGTCCTGCGCGATCTGGGTCAACGGAGCTTGGCTCTTGCGGGCGACCGCCACGACGTCGTCGCGGAACTCCTTCGGATGGGGCTTAGGCACGGTGAGCATCCTTCCAGCGACGCCCACAGGCGTCACAGGTCAGGTGTCACCTATTCGTGCAGCAGACCCATGCGCGACGGCTTCGGACAAGGTCTGCACTGCTTGCACGAGCAGGTGCAGCTGTGCTTGGACCGGGTCGTTCGGAGGCTGCTGACGCTGGCGGTGAGGGATCTGTTCCACCGGTGGCTGATCAGGCAGCGGCGCGTAGGGGTCGTTCATCAGGGGAGTGTCGCAGCCGCCTTACGTCGATGTGGATGGTTGGACAGCGCGAGTAGCGGCATGAGCGCGCGTTGCGCGCGACCAGCGGCATGAGCGTGCGTTTGACGATCGGCCCAGTAGTTGGATGATCGTTGTGGGCGGTCGAGATGAAGTGCCTTTGCGCACGCCGCCGGCCGACCGCCTACATGATGAGGAGAGCGACCTTGAGGGTCTTGCCGAAGGTCGTCTTCTGGTTGGTTGTCGCGGCGATCGTCGTGGTGATGGTCTACCTGATCTGGTACGTCATCTACTCACTGATGCACAGCCCGACCACGGTCTGACTGCTCCTCAAGCGGCGCGACCAGCGGCATGAGCGCGCCTTCCGCGCGGCCAGCGGCAGGAGCGCGAGGTCGTCACGAGCGAGTTAGGTGTGCTCGACGAGGCCGTCGCTCCTCATCGCAGAGAGAAGCTCGTTGAAGCGCGCCTGATAGGCGTCACGCCCCAGAGGGGTCTGCATCAGGTACCAGCCTGCGTTGCTGGTGAGAGTGAAGCGCACCGCTGTGTCGCCCTCGCGTGGGTCGAGCTGGAGCGTCGCCTTGAGCGGTAGGTGCTCACTGCCTGACCACACACCCAGCAGTCGGTACCTCAGCTTGGACCCGCTGGACACGTGCAGCGTCTTGCTGTCTGGCTGCTCGACGCGGGCGGATGGTCCCCAGGCCAGATGGCGCAACTGGGCCAGGACCTCATCCGCTGGAGCGGCGCTAGTCAGCGTCGTCGTGAGTGTGATCGGTTCAGCGGTCATGTCTTGATGCTGGCAGGGCCGTGGTCGAGGCGCCTGCAAGATCCTCCGGACGGCGGCATGAGCGCGCGTTACGCGCCACCAGCGGCATGAGTGCGTGGCGCATTGGCATGATCAGCACGTGGCTGAGCACTGGACCGCACGACACTTCTCGCTGAGCAACGCCCGTGACGACGGCAGCACCGACCTGCCCCGGCTCCTGCGCCGCCTGGTCGACCATGTCGAACATCTCGGCATCCAGCCGACGGACGTCCTTGACGTAACCATCTCTCAAGACACGACAGAAGACGGACCTTGGTGGAGCGCCACGGTCTACTGATCACCCGACGATGAAGCTGACGTCTCGCACAAGGCAAGTGGATGACGCCGACACGGTGACCGATCACTGCTGCGCGTGACCACCGGCATGAGGCGCGCGTCTGATGCCCGTAGGTTGGCTTTGGGCTGAGGGATGGACGGCAACCCGCTGATGCGTCAGCGTGAGTGGTGTGTCCCGTGCCCTGTGCGTCATCGCCGAGGCGGCCACCGTCGCTTTGCGCCTGGCACCGGGACGCGGTGATCGCCGCCTGTTCCTGTCCTACGCCGTCGAGGTGCCCGCGGCGGCGGAGTTCGACTCCCTGGCCTTCTGGATGGCCGACGCCTACGCCGCCCGGCTGCAGCTGGCGGGTCTTGCTCCGGCGCTGGCCGCACCCAGCTGGGACTGGCTCAGCAGGGTGGACCCGCGACTACTGGGGCGTCAGGTGGTCTCCACCACCCTCGAGGAGGTCCCGCCGGGGCGGATGTTTCTCAAACCGGCGTTGTTGAAGCTGGTGCGGGCACCGGCCGGCGTGTGGGACGTGGACGACTTCCGTCGGGCCGCGCTGGCTGACGGGGCTGACGTGCGGATGCAGGTGCAGTACTGCCGGCAGCTGCTGGACCTCGACCACGAGCACCGGTTCGTCGTCTGCGAGGGGCAGGTGCTGACCGGTAGCCCGTACCGGGTGGCGGGGCGGGCGTGGAGCCCGTCGCTGCGTTCGGACCGCTCGCAGGAGGCGGCGGTCTTCGCCGGTCAGGCTGTCCGGGCACTGGGTGGGGACTGTCCTGCGGTGTGCTCGCTGGACGTGGCTTGGGACCGCGGGGGCGAGCGGTGGCTCGTTGTCGAGGCCAACCCGTTGTGGGCTTCTGGCCCGTACAGCTGCGACCCGGTGGCGTTCGTGGACGCGGTCGATCACGCTAACACCGCGGGAGTGGGTCGGTGGGCGTGGCGGGCGGAGGCGACCCAGCTGGTGCGGGCCCGCGCCGTGGAGCCCCTCGTCGCGGTGGGGGAGGATCGGGCGAGCGGGTATGTCGAGTTCGCCGACTGATCCCGATGCCGCGCGACGGCGCGCACCGCGGCATGAGTGCGCCTGCGCACGACCAGCGGCATGAGCACGCAGCCTCGCCACTCATATGATGATCGTTAGTGACCGGGGCTTGGGTGGAAGCGCCAGACGCTCGGGTCTCGGTGGGCGCGGGCACCGTCCACACCGCCGAAGACGAGAAGGCTGTCTCCGGCCCAGACACCGACGCCGGGCACGTCGGGGGCTCCAGCAGGGGGCGTCATGGATGTCCAGATGCCTGAGCGGTCGTCGTAGAGCAGGCCCGCACGTGACACCAGCGGTCCACCGACTGCGTTGATCCGCCACGCGGCCTCTTCGTCGCCGGCCGGGGGTTGCTGAGCCAGACCCCGCCAAATGCCTGACGGCAGCGTGATCGTCCCTCCGTTTGGTAGGGGTGTACCCGCTTCGGCACCCGGGCGTGCGGTGGAGGTGCCGTACGCAACGTCGATGACCCGCTGACCGGTCCAAGATAGAGACCCGCCGTTGACCTGGGCGAAGGGCGGAAGTGTCCGCCAAGTCTTCAGGCCCGGCTCGAGTAAGGCGGCTTGCAAGGGATGCGACCATCCCGCGTCGTCGAGATCGATGGTGCTGACGTCGGAGGCGCTGAGCAAGAGACCGTGCGGTGTCCACACCCCGCGGCGCAAGGCCTTGCCCAACGGGTCGTCGGGCAGCTGCGTCCAGGTGTCGACGTCGGGGTCGTAGACGTAGTCGGGTAGTGCTTCGTACTCGTTGCTGTCGCTGAGCACGATCACGCTGTCATCAGTGGCGATGAGGCTGCGACCACTGTCGGAGGGCAACGGGTGGGTCTGCCAGCGGTCGCGGTCGGCGTCGTACTCCAGCAACGATCCCTCACCGATGAGGAACACATGATCGTTGAGGACGGCGGGTGGGAAGCTGGCGGTGATGCGGGTGGGTGCTGCCGCAGTCCGCCGCCACGACATGGTGGCGGGGTTGAACGCCGCCCCGTCGCGCTCGAGGTACTGCGCTTCCATGCCGCAGACGTCGCCACCTGCAGCTATGGCTCCGCAGGGCGGTCCGGAGTAGCCGCCAAGGAACAGGGCCTCCGAGCCGGTCCAGGCTGCCGCAACATCGCTACGGGGGGAGATGGGCGCCTCGGGTAGGCGTGACCAGCCCGGGGGAGCTTCCTGCGCCGGCGTCTGATCCAGGACCGCTGCCTCACTGCCCGTGGTCCCGGGGAGAGCGCAACCCATCAACAGTAGAGCTGCGGCCAGAAGTGTGGGCGTCACACGCGACTTCAGCATCGCTGTCCCTCTCCGACGGAGCACCGACCCAAGGCCGCGATGCCCACAGCCGCCCCTCGTCTGTCGGCACGCTCTGGTCGGCACTTGAGTCGGCAGTCTTGATCGACCGAACGGGTGGTACATCAGGAGGTGAAGCGCGCACTCCCTTATCGCCTGTGCAGGCGGCGCTGGCGGTCACGATCTCACTGATCGCGGCATGAGTAGCCCTGTGTCAAGCAGCCGCCGCCAAGACGGTCTGCAGGGCCCGGTGCCGGGCGGGGTCGTAGGCCACGCCGTCCTGCCAGCAACGCCAGATCACGTGCAACCAGGCGCG
>Ga0160427_10000162_pt1 | contig 46540 bp, 40 predicted proteins | sample SolpanmetagenomL_FD_108194 | JGI IMG/M metagenome (GOLD analysis project Ga0160427, IMG submission 108194) | Solar panel surface microbial communities from Lawrence Berkeley National Laboratory, California, USA - L | ecosystem: Engineered > Built environment > Solar panel > Unclassified ...
GGCCCCACTTGAATGTTGTAGTACGGCAGGTTGTAGCGCAGTACCTTCAGCCCTAGGTCCTTCACTAGCCCCAGGTCCTCCTTATAGCGGTTGTAGTGGTCGGTCTCGGCCAGCAGGTCGCGCTGGGTTTTGCCGTGGTCGATGGTGGGGTACGAGCACTCGATGCCCGTGGCAAACATGAAATTGTTGGGCAGGCCCGTGGGCAGCCCGCTGCCGTTGTGCCCGCTGGCCCCGCCGTACTGGTCGCCCTCGTAGTTGTGGGTACCGTACCGCGCCTTTATCTCGTTAAGAAAGGATGTCATGCTAGGTTAGTTGTCAGTTGCTAGTTGTTCGTTGTCAGATATAATTGACAGGTGTTTGCTATCGCGCTGACAACGAACAACTAGCAACTGACAACCGCTAATCACTTATCGCGCCGCTGCTGGCGCGCCAAAAACTTGTCGGCCGTGCGCAGGCTCACGGCCATAATGGTCAGGGCCGGGTTCACGCTCAGCGCGCTCGGAAAAGTCGAGTTGTCGCTGATGTAGAGGTTGGGCACGTCGAAGGCGCGGCCGTCGCGGTCTACCACGGCATCGTCGCCGCTCAGGCCCATGCGGGCCGTGCCGATGATGTGGGCATAGCGCCCAAAAGCCCAGATGTCGGTGGCGCCGGCGGCTTCCCAAATGCGGCGCATCATGGCCTCGGCGTGGGCGTTCATGCGCAGCTCGTTGTCCTGGGCCGTGAAGTGCAAACGCGGTTTGCGCACTTGCTTGCCGTCCAGCTCGTCGCTCAGCTCCAGGTAGTTATCGGCGTGGGGCAGGCAGTCGCCCAGGATGTTGATGCCCGCAATGTGGTTGAACTGCCGCATGTAGTCGCGCAGCGGCTGGCCCCAGAGCTTGCGCCCGCGCGCCACCTGCCCGGCAAACGTCACGGGCATCACCCCGATGCTTTGCAGCAGGTAGCCGCCCACAAAGTCGGCATCCTTGGGCCGGTGCGTATCCTGCGAAATCAACCCGCCGGGTATGCCCTTGTTTGGGCGCACCTCGTCGGCAAACGTGCCCCACACCTGCACGCCGGCGTGGGCCATCAGGTTGCGGCCCACCTGCCCGCTGGTCAGGGCCAGCTCGTTGAGCAGCAGCAGTCTAGGGGTCTCCACCGAGCCCGCGCAGAGGAAGAGGTGGCGGCAGGCAACGCGGTGCGACTGCCCGTTTTGGGTGTACACCACGGCGGCCACTTCGCCGCGCTCGTTTTTCTCAATTTCCGTCACGTAGCTATTGGGCCGAATATCAGCCCCGTAGCGCACGGCCAGCGGAATATAGGTCACATCCATGCTGGCCTTGGCGCCGTTCGAGCAGCCCGCCTGGCAGAGGCCGCGGTTGGTGCAGGCCTGGCGCCAGCCCACGCCTTCCTGGTAGTAGGGGCCCGAAAGCGCCGCATTGGCCGCTGGCGCGGTCTTGATGCCGATTTTCTCGGCGCCGCGCACCATCAGCTGGGCGGCGCTATTGAGGGGCAGCGGCGGCAAGGCGTAGCCCTTGGGCCGGGCTGGGCCCCACGGAAAGGGGCTAGGGCCCGACACGCCCAGAAACTGTTCGACCTCCTCAAAGTAAGGCGCCAGGTCGTCGTAGGTCAGCGGCCAGTCCTCGCCCTGCCCAAAGTCGCGCTTCAGGTGCAGGTCGTCGGGTAGGGGCCTAGGGGTGTAGGCGGTGTAGTGCAGCGTCGAGCCGCCCACGCCAGTGCCCGAGTTGTTCTTGCCCATGGCCAGCGGGTCGCGGCCCGCGCTCAGTCGCTCGTCGTTCCAAAACAGGAAGTTTTGGGCCATCTCATCGGTGGCGAAATCTTTTTCGGGATTGTGCCAGGGGCCAGCCTCCAGGGCCACCACCTGCAGCCCAGCCTGGGCCAGGCGGGCCAGCAGCGGCGCGCCGCCCGCCCCTAGGCCTATCACCACGCAGTCAACTTCTTCGCCTTTGCTGGGCGTGGGTTGTGGCTGCTCCTGGGGGGTGTCGGCCAGGGCCGCGTTCTCGGCCAGAATTTCGCGCAGCAATGGGTCTTGCACGGCCAATTCAGTAGGCGTCAGCAGGCCTTCTTCGGCAACTTCTTCGTCGGGCATAAAATCAATGGGTGAATGGGGGAGTGGGTGAGTGAGTAAATGGGTGGATAAGTGTGGGCCTGTTACAAGCATTTTTCCCATTCACCCATTCGCCCATTCACTCATTGTTCCCGCGGGTCTTTTTCGTTGAGGCCAATGCGCTCCCAGCGGGGCAGGTCGGCGTAGCCAGTGTAGCCAATCTCGTCCTGGGCCCAGGGGTGGGCGTAGTAGTTTTCGGTCAGTTCGGCCAGCATTTCCTCGAAGAAGCGGTCGGCCGGCACCTGTTGCCAGACTTCGCCGGGCGGGTTGCCGCTGGCCAGGCTGCGTAGCACCTCATCCTGCTGCTCGGCGCCCAGCTCCACAAAGCCTGTTTGGAATAGCGCCTGCGCCAGCTGGTCGATGCCCCCTAGGCCCAGGCGGTAGGCTTCGCGGTCGGGGGGGAGGGCGTCGTAGCGCCACCCGTCAGAGCCGCCCTGGGCTAAGCGCTTGTCGATGGCGGGCGCCAGCGGGATGGGCTGCGGGCGGTCGGGCTGCGGAAACAGGCGGGCCGCTACGGCTTCCAGCAGTTTAAAGGTTTCGGGGGCCAACAGCTGGGGGGCGTAAGGCTGCGTGGTTTCGGCCAGGCGCTGGCTCAGGGCCGTGCGGGTGGGCGCCGACACGTGGTCGGTCGGCAGAAGTTCCTCGAAGGTCATATATAGCGTTGGCGAAACCAGGTAAGCAACCCGCTCCGAATGAGCTAGCTGCTCGTCATGTACGGTCTGCAAACGGAAAAAAACGGCCGGGGTTACTTCGGCCCGTTCAGCCCTAGGCCCATCTCGCCCCGGCAAGCCCTGAAGCCGGCGCGCCCAGGCAAATTAAAAGTGTGCTTTTAGTGGCCGGCCCGCCAGCAGTTGGCCGCAGGCTTGGCACGGCAGACCAGGCTACAAAAGCTCCCGACCGGTACGCATACCAGCCGGGGGCTTCGTTAGGTTAAACTGGCAACGTAGCCAACCCTAGGGCTACTCGTCGCTGCTGAGCTTACCGCCCGTGACGTGCACCAGGGCGCCCGTCATGAACGAGCCGTCTTGCGAGGCCAGCAGCACGTAGGCTGGGGCTACTTCCTCGGGCTGGCCGGGGCGCTGCAGGGCTACCTCATGGCCATACTTCCGAATCTCGGAGTCGGGCATGGTGCCGGGAATGTTGGGCGTCCAGATGGGACCCGGCAGCACGGCATTCACCCGAATGTTTTTCTCCCCCAAGTACAGCGCCAGCGACTTGGTAAAGGCGTGGATGGCTGCCTTGGTGCTGGCGTAGTCCACCAAAATCTTATTACCAGTCTGCCCCACAATGCTCCCCGTATTAATAATGCAGTCGCCGCTTTGCAAGTGCGGCAGCACCGCCTGCGCCATCCACATATACCCTAGGATGTTAGTGTCGAATGTGCGCCGGATTTGGGCCTCCGGGATGTCCTCAAATTTCTCCTGGCTCATCTGGAAAGCCGCGTTGTTGACCAAAATATTGAGCGGGCCCAACTCGGCCTGCACCAAGCGCACGGCCTGAAATGCCTGCTCCCGGTCGCGCACATCGAGCTGCAGCAGCTGGCACTTGCGGCCCTCAGCCTCGCACATGCGCTGCGTTTCCTCGGCGTCTTCGCGGTTTTCATTAAATAGAATAGCCACGTTGGCGCCCTCCTTACAAAAAGCCACCGCTACTGCCCGCCCAATGCCCGAGTCGGCGCCCGTAATCAGGGCCACCTTGCCTTCGAGCTTGCCGGCGGCGCGGTAGGCGGCCAGGCTGCTCTGGGGCTGCAGCTCCATATCGGCCTGCTTGCCAGGGTAAGGCAGCTTCTGGCGGTGCTCTGCCATGTCCTTGGCCGTAGGGCGCTTAGGTGGAGTAGCTGGGGTCGACTTCTTAGCGGGCATGGGGGTGTGGGTTGGGTCAGTGCCCTAGGGTACGTAAAAAACCGCCCGGAGTAAGCAGCTCGACAACTAATTGGCGCTGATGGCGGCCTGCGCGGGGGCAGTAGGCCCAGCCGCCGCCCGCCTGCAAGGCCTGCTGAAATTGTACGCTGGCATTTTAAAAGTAGGTGGCTGAACACTAGTCAATTGCAGCTAGTAGCTGAACGGCACTAGCTTGCATTGCGCACGTATGTAAGGCTTTAGTGGTAATTTGCAGGCTATTATCTTCTGGCTTATTTAGCTCCTTGCTTCCTTCTATTTTATGTGGAAATTTTACTTTTTGCTGCTAATCGGGCTGCTGTGCAGGTTAGCCCCTAGCGCGGCCCAAACGCCCGAGCCGGCCCGCCTCAACGGCCAGTGGCAGGGCCCGCTGAAAGTGCCCGGTGGCTCCCTCACGCTGAGCATTACCATCGTGCCGCTCAGCAACGGCACCTACTATGGCGCCCTCGATGTGCCGCAGCAACGCATCAGCCGCATGCCCGTCGAGGTGACTATCAAAGACGAAAGCATTACCCTCAGCATCGAGCAGGCGGGCAGCCGCTTCGAGGGCAAGGTGCTGGCCGGTGGCGCCCGCCTGGAGGGCACTTGGCAGCAGCCCGGCATGAGCACCCCGCTCGTACTCGAAAAAAATACTGCCCCCGCCGCCGTGCAAGCCGCTCGCAAAGTGCGCCTCACGCCGCCCTACCGCGAAACCGACGTTAGCTTTTTCAACCCCGATGGCCGCTTCAAGCTGGCAGGTACGCTCACCATACCAGCGGGCGAGGGGCCCTTCCCGGCCGTGGTGCTGCTGTCTGACTCGGGCCCGCACGACCGCGACGCCGACGTGCAGGGCTACCGCATATTCGGCATTCTGGCCGACTACCTCACCCGGCGCGGTATTGCCGTGCTGCGCTTCGACGACCGGGGCGTGGGCAAGAGCGGCGGCAATTTCCAGCGCGCCACCACTGCCGACCTCGTGTCGGACGCGCAGGCCGCCATGGATTTTCTGCGCACCCAAACGCTCATTTCTAATAGCCAAATTGGCCTGCTCGGGCATGGCGAGGGCGCTAACGTGGCCCTGCTGGCCGCCGCCGACCCCACCAACGAGCCAGCTTTTGTGGTGTCGCTGGCCGGTTATGGGCAGCCGGGCCGCGAGGTGCTGCGCCGCCAGCAAAGCGAGATTATGCGCCTCATCGGGGCCGATGGCAACCAGATAAAGGCTGCGCAGACGCTCTACGACCGGGTAATCGAGGCCGTGCGCCAAACGCCTAATACCGCCGCTGCGCGCACTAAGGTGATATCCCTGCTGCGCAGTAGTAACTCGGCGATGGACGAACCCATGGCCCGCGCCCGCGCCGCCCAGTTGACTTCGCCCTGGGCGCGCTTCTTCATCGATTTCGACCCCGCCGCCCGCCTCTCGCTCACGCGTTGCCCAGTGCTGCTGCTTAACGGCACGGCCGACTTGCAAGTGGCCGCTGGCCGCAACATGAGCATTCTGCAGAAGGGCCTGCGCCAGTCGTCGTATGGCGTAGAGGCGCACAAGCTTACGGGCGTCAACCACTCGTTCCAGGGCGACCCGGCAACCTGGCCCATTGTGGCTGGTGAACGCCAGGCAGCTTTTTCGCCCGAAGGCCTCGACATCATCCGCACTTGGCTGCTTGCGCACACCAAGCCTTCCCACGCGCCGCTGCCAGTTACGGTGCAGCGCCCCATTGCCAAGACCAAAACTGCTGTTAAAGGCAAAGTAGTTGCTAAAAACCGCCGCTCGTAACAGCGAGCTAATTTGCCTCGGCCGATACTGAGCCCGGTAGTTGAACACAGTTTCAACTGCCGGGCTTTGTTGGTAAAATAGAGCCTAGAGCTAGAAATTGAGGCCGCAGCTGTAGCAGTGGTGCGTGAGCTCGCTGCCCAGCTGCCGCCGAAGCCAGGCCCGCAGCCCCGCCCACCACGAAGCCGTAACCGCCACATCGGAGCCCACATCAGGGGCACCGCAGCGCGGACAGGTGAGCCCCGCGCCGGCCTCCCTAGGGGGCTGGTCGGGACTAGTAGCCAGCCCCCCCGCATTGGCGTACATGTGAGGTAGCCCGCGCAGCACCTCGGTGGCCGGCTCGGCGTCGCGCGCATACACATGTAGGCGCACCCCGCCAGCGGCCGGGCTATACATCACGTTGAGCGTCACCAGCGTTTCGTTGCTCAAAAAGCATGGAATGCCGGCCGCCTCCAAGCGGGTGCGGGCCAGGTGCGCATCTACCGAGTTGGGGTAGGTAGTAAGAACAATGATATTATCAGCCACAGTAGCCTTGGCGTCCGCAAAAAGGTGGCTTGCCAAGGTGCTTCTGTAACAAGCAGCGAGGCAAAATTATTTCCGGGTAGCAGCTCGCAAATCGGTGGCCGTGCGCTTGGCCCGCAGCGCCGTAAACTCGGCCTGCCACGCCCGAATGCGCAATTCATCGCGGGCCGGTAGGTCCAGCCGGATGCGGGCCAACTGCTGGTTAAGGCGTTGGTAAGTGTTTTGGGCGTAGTCCCAGTCGCGCAGCTGCCAGCTAGTGCGGCGTACGCGCACGGCGCGCAGCAGCTCACCGTAGGCCCCCGCGATGTCTTTCACGGTCAGGTCGCCGATATGGTCGGCATAGCCGCCCAGTAGCTCCTGGTCCATAGTTCGCTGCTTGGCCGTGCTCAGGGGCACCGCCCGCCGCGCCCGGTTGGCCGAGTCGAAGGCCAGCGTTTGGCGGCCTAGGCGCTTGAGGGTTTTGCCGCCTTGGCGGGCAGCAGTGTCGAGCTTGGCCAGCTCGCGGTTGGCAACTTCCTGGCGCTCGCGTGGGGTCGAGTCGCAACTCGTAAGCAGCAGCGCCAGCAGCACCGCGCTCCCGGTCAGGTGGCAAAAACGTGCGTTCATGCCGCCAAGCTACAGCCCGCGCGATGGTCCTAGGGGGTAGCCGGGCCTGCGAAGTACCTAGTGCCGCCCGCTGGCTACCTTATTAAAAGCCAAAAGCCCGCCGACTACTGACAGTCGGCGGGCTTCGGAGTTAATAGCGCTAAGGCAGCTAATCACTAGGGCATCAGCACCTTATTGATTACGTGGATAACGCCGTTGCTTTGCATTACGTCGGCGATAGTTACGCGGGCTACGCCGCCTTTCTCGTCTTTCAGCTCGATGGCTTTGCCTTTCATCATGGCTGTCAATTTCTCACCTTGCACGGTGGTGAGGCTAGCCTTGCCGCCCCCAGCCTTAATGGCCTTCATCAGGTCGGCAGCCGTCATGCGGCCGGCTACCACGTGGTAGGTCAGAATCTTGGTTAGGGTTTCCTTGTTTTCAGGCTTCACCAGGCTCTCTACCGTGCCAGCTGGCAGGGCGTTGAACGCCTCATTGGTAGGCGCAAACACAGTGAAAGGGCCCGGACCCGACAGGGTCTCAACCAGGCCGGCAGCCTTCACAGCGGCCACCAGCGTGGTGTGGTCTTTCGAGTTTACTGCGTTCTCAACAATATTCTTCGACGGGTACATCGCGGCACCACCTACCATCACAGTTTTTTCTTTGGTCTGGGCCGAAGCTGCCTGCATGCTGGCTGCGCCAAGGAAGGTTACTAAAGCCAGCGAAGCAAAGGAGAATTTCATGGGAATTGAATTAAAAAAGGTGGTTGGTTTTGCCTCACCTACGGGGCCCCTTTACCAACCGGATTGCCGCCACTGAAAAAAAAGCACTGCCTTAACTGCTCCCAGGAAGTTGCGAGCATAAAAAAATTTCCCCTTGAAAATGAAGCAACAAGACGACGGGATAGCCCAAATACTACCCTAGGGCTTGCGCAACGACGTTTTTCAGTTACCTTTGCAAAACAATTCGCCACCCCGGTGGCCGATTGACTCAAGCGAGAGTAGCTCAGTTGGTAGAGCGCGACCTTGCCAAGGTCGAGGTCGCGAGTTCGAACCTCGTCTCCCGCTCCAGAAAACGCCACCTTAGGGTGGCGTTTTTGCGTTACGGGTTTATCCGTACCTTTGAGCGTTGCCGGAGTGGTGGAATGGTATACACGAAGGTCTTAAACACCTTTGCCTTCACGGGCTTACGGGTTCGAGTCCCGTCTCTGGTACAGTAGCGCAGCCCCCGCTTTCGACTTGGAAGCGGGGGTTTGTTTTACCGCCTTACTATGGCCGATTCTATTATTCCGCTGCTCGCTGCCACTAATCTTAGTCTCGCCGAGCAGGGGGTAGAAGTGCTGGCCCCGCTCAGCCTAGCCGTGCCGGCCGGGCACCGCCTGGCCATCGCCGGAGCTAGCGGGGCTGGCAAAAGCACCCTACTGCAGTTACTGGCGGGCCTAGTGCAGCCCAGCACCGGCGAGATACGCGTGGCCGGTCAGCGCGTGATGCGCCCGGCCGATGCCTTGGTGCCAGGCCATCCGGGCGTGGCCTACCTCTCGCAAAAATCCGATTTGCCGAAATTCCTGCGCGTCGAGCAGGTGCTGCGCTATGCCAGCCAACGCCCGGCCGCCGAAGCCCAAGAGCTGTTTGCCCTCTGCCGCATCGACCACTTGCTGCCGCGTAAAACCCACGAGCTGAGTGGGGGTGAGCAGCAGCGCGTGGCCCTAGCGCGCCTGCTGCTGGGTAGCCCTAGGCTGCTGCTGCTCGATGAACCCTTCTCGAACCTCGACGGCCCCCATAAGCGCGAGCTGCAGGCGGTGCTGGAAGCGGTGAGCACGCGCCTAGGTATTACGAGCTTGCTGGTGTCGCACGATGCGACTGATACCCTGGGCTGGGCTCACGAGCTGCTAGTGCTGCGCCGGGGCCGGGTAGTGCAGCGCGGCACCCCGCAGCAGCTCTACCAGCAGCCCGCCGATACCTATGTGGCCGGCCTGCTGGGCGACTATAGCTTGCTACATGGCACCGACCGGCAGACGTTGAGCCCTGGCCCGGCCCGGCCTGGCACCGCCCTGCTCCTACGCCCCGAGCAGCTGCGCCTAGAACCCACCGGCAAAGGCATAGCCGGCCAGGTGCAGGCCGTGCGCTACCAAGGCGGCTACTACGAGGTAGAAGTAAAGTTGCAGGAAAGCCTCGTGCGTGCTCACGTTAGCCAGCCCCCTACTGCCGCTACTGTTGGCGTGTCGGCCAGCGGCAGCGGCTGGGAGGTACCCAACGAGCCAACTACCTAGGTCCGTTTAGGCGGCAGTTTGCACCGAGGGTTGCGCAGCTAGCAAAGGCTGGAGCACAGCCCACACGTTATCGGCCAGAATGCGTTGGCCGGCGGCGTTGGGGTGCACGTGGTCGGGCAGGTTGAGCTCGCGGCGGCCCAGCACACCGGCCAGCAGGTGCGGTACCAGCGCTACGCCTTCGCGCTCGGCCACGCCCCGGAACAAGCCCACGAACTGCTGCGCGTAGTGCTGCAAGCCGGGTACGCCTAAGGCGCCCAGCTCGAAGGGAAAATCGAGGCCAGCCAGTACCCGGGTAGCCTGCGGAAACCGCTGGCCGACTTCCTGCAAGATGGCCTGTAGGTTGGCCGTGGTTTGGGCCAATGGAATGCCCCGCAGGATATCGTTGGCCCCCAGGGCCAGCACAAACATATCGGGCGCCTGCCGAGCCAGCACCGAGGCCAGCCGCTGCCGGCCACCGGCGCTGGTTTCGCCACTCACACCGTAGTTCAGGGCGCGGTAGGGGAGGCCACCCGCATTGATTTTTTCTTGAATGCGAGCTGGAAAGCTGTCGGCAGCGGGCAGGCCGTAGCCGGCCGTGAGGCTGTCGCCAAAAAACACAATATTTTTCATTTGGGTCAAGTCAGGTTGCCAGGCTGCTACCCCCTAGGGATATCGCGTCAAGGGACGCCAGCAGCACCCTTTCTTAACAGCGCCGGGCCAGGCAAAGTGCGCTTTTAGCGCCCCGCCAGCATCCCTAGCCCGAAGAAAAACAGCAGCTGCACTATATACACGAGTGGCACCAGCGGATTGCGCTTCACGATGCCCGACCGCACAAACAGTAGCTGTGCCACGAGCGACAGCAGAAACCAGTCGCGGAAGTTCTTGAGCGGAATTACGTTGCCGGCCCAGTGCCAGAAGTCGAGTTGGCTGGCCATCGGCTCCAGACACAAATCGTAGCCCACCATGAGGCCCGCGCCTATCAGCACGCGCACCCACCAGGCCACCGGCAGGTAGGCCGCCAGCATGCCCGCCAAGTACGTGAGCACGGCCCAGTTTAAGCCAATCAGCCACGGCACGCTCACCCACTTGGGCCCTAGGGCCGCCCCGTAGGTATAGGTGCCGAAAACCTTGCCCGTGTGCACGCCCACAAACTCGGCTGCGAAGCCCAGCAGAAATACCTGCATCATAAAGAGCCAGAACAGCCAGCCCCGCCCCGGCTGAAAGGCCGCCAGCAGCGACGCCGTTAGCAGCAGGGTGAGCGGCGTGAAGCGCAGGTAAAAGCTGGGGTCGTGGCTGAAAGCCAACCCTACAAAGCCAGTGATGTGAAATAGCAGTACTAGCCCCTGCGCCAGCCGCAGCCGCGAGGTAGCCGGCGGCGCGGGTACGTTCGAAAACTCCATAATTATTTGAATTATGAATTAGAAATTATGGATTAGCACTTGGTCATTGCCTGACCTCATTTTATAATGCACAATTCACTATTTCTGATTCACAATTAACCAATTAGCTCAGCCACAATCTTGGCCGAGAGTAAACACAAGGGGATGCCGCCGCCCGGATGCACCGACCCCCCGCAAAAGTACAGTCCGTCGAGGCGCCCCGAAAAGTTGGGATGCCGCAAAAAAGCCGCCAGTGCATTGTTGCTCGAGCTGCCGTAGAGGGCCCCGCCAAACGACGAGGTGTCGGCCGCGATGCCGGGGGGTGTCCAGGTCTTCTCGCTGGCAATCAGCGGTTCCACGTCTACCCCTAGAGCCTGGTGCAGCCGCGCGAGCACCACCTGGCGTGTGCGCTGGGTCAGGGTATTCCAGTCCTGGCCCTGGTCGTGGGGCACGTTCACCATCACAAACCAGTTTTCGTGGCCAGGTGGGGCGTCGGCGGGCTCTTTCTTGCTGGTGATATTCACGTACACCGTCACGTCGTCGGCCACGGTCTTGTCCTCAAATATGGCCCGGAACTCCGCCCGGTAATCACTGGAGAAAAAGATGTTGTGCACATCCAACTCGGCAAACTTGTGGGCAATGCCCCAATAGAAAATAAGGGCCGACGACGAGCGCGGCTGCCCCAGGGTGCGCTCGGGGGCGGGGTGGGTGGGCAGCAGGCGCCGGTAGGTAGGCACCACGTCCATGTTGCTCACCACCAGGCCGAAGTCATAAATGTCTTGATCGGTGCGCACGGCCGTCACGTGCCCACCCGCCGCCACTATCTCGCGTACCGGCTCATTGAAGCGGTACTGCACCCCAAACTCAGTGCCCAGCCGGTGCAGGCTGCTGGCAATAGCGTAGATGCCGCCCTCGGGGTAGTAAGCCCCTAGGCCATGCTCGAGGTGCGGAATGAGTGAGAGCGTAGCCGGCGCCTGGTAGGGGTCGGAGCCGTTGTAGGTGGCGTAGCGGTCAAAAAGCTGCACCAGCCGCGCATCTTGCCCAAAGGCCTGTTCGTGCCGGGCGTGCATGGTGCCCGTCAGCCCTAGGGTAGGCAGGGCCGCCATAGCCTTCAGCGTGTCGGTGCTGAGGTAGGTGCCCGCCCGGTGCAGCGACTTATGCAAAAACGTGCCCGCGGTGGCATTGTAGGCCCGCCCGCTCCGCGCTAGAAACTGCTCGACCTGCGCAGCCGGCACGCCCAATTTCTGCTCTATCTCCTGTGCAAAGCGCGGGCTGTCGGCCCAAGCCGTGAGGCGGGTGCCGTCGGCGAAGAAGTACTGCGTGATGGGGTCGAGGCGCTCGTAGCGCAGGTAGTCGCGCGGGTCGCGGTGGGCCAGCCGAAAAATATCGTCTACCAGCCCCGGCAGCGTAAACAGCGAGGGCCCGGCATCGAAGCGGTAGGGCCCAGCCGGTCCGGCCAAGTCGAACTGGTGCATCTTGCCCCCGAAGCTGGCACTGGCCTCGAACACCGTGACCGGGTGCCCAGCTATGGCCAGCCGCGCCGCCGCCGCCAGCCCGGCCACGCCCGCGCCCACTACGGCCACCGGCTGCCGCGAGGCCGGGATAGAAGATTTCTTTTTGCTAAACACTAGGTTGCTAACTACGGCTGCGAGCGGATAAGTTTGGGCGCTGGGCGAAAATAGCCCCTAGGGGCTCGCTTTGCTTGCCCGCGGCAGAAGCCTATGGATAGGAAAAGCCCACACTAAGGCCGCGCCAGAATATAATGAGTCCAATGAGCGCTGGGTAGCGTTGGCTGGTGCGATTACGGCATGTACTCGCCACAACAAGCACCTCCCTAGGGCAACTTTTTTGGCTAATTCAACCTTATTCTTGCGAAATATTTTAGCAAAATGGCCAAGGCAAAAACTGTTTTTTTCTGTCAGAACTGCGGCGCGCAGGCGGTAAAGTGGATAGGGCGTTGCCCCTCGTGCGGCGAGTGGAATACCTACGTGGAGGAGGTGGTGCAAAAGGCCGACACCACGCCTGCGCCTGGCTCGTGGAAGCCCGCCAGCACCGTGCCCGGTGGCAACGTGCAGAAAGCAGCCAAGTCGCGCCCCCTGGCTGATATTCAGCACGAAGAGGAACCGCGTATTATCACTCCCGACGCCGAGCTCAACCGGGTGCTGGGCGGGGGCTTGGTACCGGGCTCGCTGGTGCTCATCGGCGGCGAGCCGGGCATTGGCAAGAGCACGCTGATGCTGCAGATTGCCCTAGCCCTCAAAAGCCTGAAAGTGCTGTACGTGAGCGGTGAGGAGAGTGAGGCCCAAATAAAGATGCGCGCCGAGCGCCTGGCCGATGGCCAGCATCCCGGCTGCTACATCCTCACCGAAACCAGCACCCAGAACATCTTCCGCCAGATAGACCAGGTGCAGCCCAACGTGGTAGTCATCGACTCCATCCAAACCATGCACTCGACGCTGGTGGAAAGTGGCGCTGGCAGCGTAAGCCAGGTGCGCGAATGCACCGCCGAGCTGCTCAAGTACGCCAAGGAAACCAGCGTGCCAGTGCTGCTCATCGGCCACATTACCAAAGACGGCAGCATTGCGGGCCCCAAAATCCTGGAGCACATGGTCGATACGGTGCTGCAGTTCGAGGGCGACCGGCACCTTAGCTACCGCATCTTGCGCACCATCAAAAACCGCTTCGGCAGCACCTCCGAGCTAGGCATCTACGAGATGCAAGGTACCGGCTTGCGCCAAGTCAGTAACCCGTCCGAGATTTTGCTTTCGCAGCGCGAAGACAGCCTGAGCGGCATGGCTATCGGGGCCACCCTAGAGGGCAACCGCCCGCTGCTGGTGGAAGTGCAGGCCCTCGTGACGCCCGCCACCTACGGCACGCCCCAGCGCAGCAGCACCGGCTTCGATGCCAAGCGCCTACAAATGCTGCTGGCCGTGCTCGAAAAGCGCGCTGGCCTGCGCCTAGGGCAGCACGACGTGTTCCTGAACATCGCGGGCGGGATGCGCCTCGACGACCCTGCCCTTGACGCCGCCGTGTGCGCTGCTGTGGTATCGTCGCTCAACGACATAGCCATTCCGGGCAACGTGTGCTTGGCGGCCGAGGTGGGCCTGAGCGGCGAGATGCGCGCCGTGCCCCGCCTCGACCAGCGCCTGGCCGAGGCCGAAAAGCTGGGCTTCCAGGAAATGTACGTGTCGCAATTCAATGGCCGCGACCTGGGTAAGCGCCCCGGTATGCGAGTACACGCCGCCGGCCGTCTAGACGAAGTGTTGCGGGAGATTTTTGGATAAAATAAAGATTAAATAGGGTGTATTCAGACTCTGCAATATCGCTGATGAAGTTGGGCTGAAAATAGGTAATGGGTGCTGTCAGGGCACTAAAATAATATTATTGCGAGCGGTTGGGAGCGAATACCAAACGTGTTTTATCTTCGGGCAATAATTGACTTATACCCTGAAAATTGGTTAGTACGCTGGATAGATTTATTAGGATTCCGCGCGCCTTACTTAGCACTTATAACCTATTATGAAGCTACTGTTTACTTGCTTGCTGACCGGGATGATGTACGGTGCGTTGCCGTTGGCAAGTCACGCGCAGGCACCAGCCCCGGCGCGGCCGGCCGCCGCTGGCATGGCCGTGCTGGTGGGCCACGTTAGCAACCCGAGCGCCGACACAATAGCCGTTTCTATTCGCGATAGTCCCTTCGACACCAAGGAGCGTATTACTTACGCGCGGGTTGATAGCAAAGGAGAGTTTAAGCTGACGGTGCCCGTAACTGGTTCTAGCAAGGCCGATTTGGTGTATGGCGACGAGGTGGCTGACCTGTACCTCGATGCTGGCACCGACCTCGACCTGCGCTTCAAGGCCGAGGACATGCCGGGCACCATCAAGTTCAAGCCTAACAATGTGCCCACGGGCTTTGCCACCAAGATTCATAACGGCGGCAACCTGACCGACGACCAGCGGCACCGCCAGCAAATGGCCAACGCGAATACCTACCTGGCCGAGTTCGACGAGCAGTTCGTGTCGAACGATGGCTTCCAGGTGCTGCCCGATAACATTCAGCTGTATGAAACGCCCTTTGTGTCGTTTCTGGACTACCGCATCAAGCACGAGCGCAACTTCCTAGAAGACCGGGCCGCGCGCCAGTCGTTTACCATTGAGTTTTACAACTACGCCAAAGCCGAGGTCAACTACTCCAACGCCAACGACCGCCTCACCTTCGCTGACCTGCGTGAGCAGGTAGTCAGCACTGAGGGGCGCCTCACGATGACGCCCGGCTACTACGACTTCCTGCGCGACCCCAACCTGCTGAACGACCCCACGGCTACCCAGAACGAGCAGTACCAGGAATTCCTCCTGAACTACGTGCACTACCTGGCCGCTCAGCAAAAGCACCAGCGCACCGACCCCGATTTTTATCCTGTCTGCTACGCGCTGGCTAGCAAGCGTCTCTCGGGTACCAATAAGCTCATCACCCTAGGGCGTATTCTGCAGGAGTCGTTCCGCTTCGGGCACGTGCGGCAGTCGGAGGCCATGCTGGCCGACTACCGCATGCTCGACAACAAGCACCGTTTCGTGACTTCGCTCGAGCACGATTTCGACGAGCACAAGGCCCTTGCCATTGGTGCCCAGGCTCCCGACTTCAAGTTGATTTCGGCCCAGGGCGATACTGTGAAGCTGAGCAACTTCCAGGGTAAGCTGGTGTACCTCAATTTCTGGAAGTCGACCAACGGCCTGTGTCTCCGCGACCTAGCTTACGCCCAGGATTTGAACCGCCGCTTTGAGGGCAAGAACATCGTGTTTGTAAATGTGGCCCTAGACGAAATGGAGATTCCGTGGCGCCAGCTGGTACTTATTAAAAAGCTGCCGGGAGTACAAGTGCGGGCCTCGGGTGGCCTGCGCTCGCAGCTGGCCCAGTCCTACAACCTGCGCGACGTGCCTACCTACATGCTGCTAGGTGAAGATGGTACCATCCTCAACCCCAAGCCTAAGCGCCTAAGCAGCCGAGCTGCTGTAGACGAGATAAATGCGTCGTTTGGCAAAGCGGCTCTCTTCACCTCGGCCGTAGCGCAGCTACCCGGCGGCGGCCCTAAATAGTCCAGCCACCAAACCAAGAGCCGAGAGCTTAGAACATAGACCGCGTTCTTTGTTGAAACGCTGCCCCGCAAGCTACCAGCTGGGGTCAGGCTTCAGCTATAGAACGCGGTTTGCGTTTTAAGCTCTCGGCTCTTTGCTCTAATTACCATGCGCTCCACTCTTCGCGACGGCCTCTCCTTTTTGCGCAAAGCCACCCCTAGGCGGGTGCTCAATGCTGGGCAGGTGGTAGCTAGCTACGTGCTGAGCCGCCTCACGGGTCGGGCCCGCGCCTGGGGGCTGCCGGTAGCGCTAGCCTTCGAGCCCACCACCAGCTGCAATCTGCGGTGCCCCGAGTGCCCCAGCGGCCTGCGCTCGTTCACGCGGCCCACAGGCATGCTGCCGCCCGAGCTGTTTAAGAAAACGATTGACGAGCTGGCCAGCCGGCTCTGGTACCTCATTTTCTACTTCCAGGGCGAGCCTTACTTGCACCCGCAGTTTCTGAACCTGGTGCAGTACGCCAGCCAAAAGGGCATTTACACCGCCACCAGCACCAACGCCCACTTCCTAACTGACGACAACGCCCGCCGCACGGTGGAAAGCGGCCTCGACCGCCTCATCATCTCGCTCGACGGCACCACCCAGGAGGTGTACCAACAGTACCGGGTGGGTGGGAAGCTGGAAAAGGTTCTGGCAGGCACTCGCAACGTAGTGAAGTGGCGCAAAGAGCTGGGCAAGAATACGCCGCGCCTCATCTTTCAATTTCTGGTGGTGCGCCCCAACGAGCACCAGCTAGAAGACGCTCGCGCCCTGGCCCAGGCCCTAGGGGTAGATGACGTCTGGTTTAAGACCGCGCAGATTTACGACTACCAGCAGGGCTCGCCGCTCATCCCCACCATCGACTATTACTCGCGCTACGCCAACAACGGCAACGGCACCTACCGCCTGAAAAACAAACTGGTGAACGGCTGCTGGAAAATGTGGCACGCCTGCGTCGTTACCTGGGATGGCAAGGTGGTGCCCTGCTGCTTCGACAAAGACGCCGAGTACCGCCTGGGCGACGCCCAGCACGAGACCTTCCGCGCGCTCTGGCACGGCCGCAAGTACCAGGGCTTCCGCCAGGCCCTGCTAAAAGGCCGCGACCAGATTGAGATGTGCCGCAACTGCACCGAGGGCACCAAGGTATGGGGCTAGAAACCGGTTGCCTATCAGCAAGGCAAAGGCCGCAGAGGCGGCCGCGTGGGCGTAGTCTGCCACCGGGTAGCAGCTTTCTCGCCAAGTAGGCCAAGCGCTTGGGTGCTGCCTGGCTGGTTGCGGCTTGTGCACAGGCAAGAAATACGCAGCATCCGGAGGCTAGCGCCGCCCTCAGCTACTGGCAGAAACTCGGTAATACAGCCGTAAGCTTGCCAAACACAGGTAAAAATTTTGCCAAATTGAGGCAAAAGCGGTACAAAGCCAAGAATGGCGAGGATTTAGCTGCGTCTGCGGAGCGGAACGCACAGTTTTGTGGTGTTGGCAGCCCGGGGCTTAGCCTCCGCTGGCCCTGTTACAAGCAGGGTCGGTGGGTAGTAAGTAACTGGTGCTGCTTAACTCGTCCTTTCTGACTATGAAACAATCTTTCCGCAAGGGGCCCGTCAGCACCCTAGGGCCCGGCGTACCTATTCGGCCGATGGGGCGGCCACACTGGCCGGCTACTACTCCGTAGGCAGCGGCCTCACCCAGCGGCAAAGCCCGTGCATTGCGCAGGTTTGTGCCCGCTACCTTGGTGCGCTGGCTTGGTGCTTCGGCAAGCTAGCCTTAGAGCCAGCGCACCAGCGGTAGCCTCCGAAGCTGGCTCGCATTACGACGGCTGGCAAATTCCCGGCTCGGGCGATTTCGCTTCCAAACGAAGCCCTAGGCCTTAGGTAAGAGGCCTTAGCAGTAAGCAGCTTATGGCGTGGTAGCAGCCAGGGCACGCCCTGCGCCTGCGCGCAGCTGGACGTGCCCTTTTTCCTTTCCTCTTTTCCTATGAAACAGCTGTACGTACTGCTGGCCAGCCTGCTACTGGCTGGTCCCGCCGCCCATGCCCAGTGGGTATTGCAGCCCTTCACATTCGGCAACACCATTGCTCCTTATCCGCCCAATGCGGCGGCCCTCCACATCGTGGACGCCCAAACGGTTTGGGCTGCGTCTATTAATCAGTATCAAAACTACTATCTAGGCGATAATGAGGTAGCGCACACCGCGGACGGTGGCACTAGCTGGACCGTGCAAACGGTGCCCGGAATGGACTTCTTCAACGAAAGCATTTTCGGACTGGTGGGACTAAGTGCCTCTACTGCCCTCATTTGCACCAAAAATGTCGCCGGGCCCAGTCGCATTCTCAAAACTACCGACGGGGGCACTACCTGGACGACCCAAACAACGCCGACGCAGTTTAATAGTGCCGGCAACTTTGCCGACTTTTTGTTTGCATTTAGTGCGACAGAACTGCTGTGCGTGGGCGACCCCTCTGCTAGTAGCGGCAGCTACTTCGAGATGTACCGCAGTTTGGATGCGGGCGCCAGCTGGGTGGCCGTGCCCACCGCCACCATGCCAGCAACCATCGGCGATGAAACGGCCGTCTTTTTTTGCAAAGCGCAAGTGAGCAGTCACGTCTGGTTTATTACCACTAAAGGGCGCGTCTTTCATTCGGCCGACCGGGGGGCTACGTGGTCGGTAGCGGCCAGCGGGCTGGCCACGTATGGCACCATCGCCTTCCTCGACGCCCTCAATGGGCTGATTTATGAACCCGCCAGCCACCGCTTGGTGCGCACCACGGATGGCGGGGCCACTTGGGCGCCAGTAGCCTACACCGGCCCTGCGCACCGGGTGCTGGCGGCGGTGCCGGGCGCGGGGTAATACCTTGCGGTGGGGCAGGGGCCCGATGCTGGTACCTCGCTCAGCCGCGATAACGGTACCACCTGGACGGCGCTGGAAACTAGCCGCAGCCACTTCGACCTAGCGGTGCTCAGTTCCGGCGTAGCCTGGTCGGCCGCCGTCGACTACCAGGGTAGCAGCCGGGCGGGCCTAGGGGCTTATAAGTTGACTGCCAATGTACTGGCTACCCGCCCGGCCGCTACCTTGCCCGCAGGTACCCTAGGCCTACACCCGAACCCCAGCCCCGGCGGGCCCCTAACCCTGACGCTGCCCACCGGCTTGCCGCTGACCGATGCGGAGCTTAGTATCTGCGACGCGCTGGGCCGCTGCGTGCTCAAGTATTCGGTAGCGGCGGCCAGCAGCACGGTTGACCTGGGGCGGCTAGCCCCCGGCCTATATACGGTGCGGCTGCGCACAAGCCTAGGCCTGGCCCAGCAGCAGCTAATAGTGCAGTAGCCCGCAAGACGTGCTGCGCCTGCCTGCTTGATATGCTTACCCTCTTTTTTGACAACTCGCTATGAAACAGATGTTTATTGCGGCGCTACTGCTGCTGGGCCAAACCGTGGCCGCGCAAACGCCGGCTTCTGGAGTGCCCCGCTTGGCTTATCCTGCCACCCGGCAGGTCGATACGGTAGACACCTATTTTGGCACTCGGGTGCCCGACCCCTACCGCTGGCTGGAGCACAACCAGACGGCCGACACCAAAGCCTGGGTGCAGGCCGAAAACCAGGTGACGCAAGACTACCTGAACAAGATTCCCTACCGCGCGGCCATTCACCAACGCCTTACCAGCGTCCTGAACTACGAAAAGTACTCGGCCCCGCACAGAGAAGGCCAGTACACCTACTACTCTAAAAACACCGGCTTGCAAAACCAGTCGGTGCTGTACCGGCAGCGGGGGCAGGGTGCCCCCGAAGTATTCCTCGACCCTAATACCTTCTCTAAAGACGGTACCACCCGGCTGGCCGGCCTGAGCTTTAGCCGCGATGGCAGCCTGGTGGCCTACCAGCTGTCGGAAAATGGCTCGGACTGGCGCAAGGTGTGCGTGCGGCGCACGGCCGACAAGCGCCTAGTGGGCGATACACTGCGCAACGTGCAGTTTTCGGACATCGCCTGGCGGGGCAACGACGGCTTCTACTACAGCGGCGCCCCGGAGCCAGCCCCCGACGTCCGCTTCGTGGCGAAGACGGCACCGGGAGTGCTCTACTTCCACCAACTGGGTACGTCCCAGGCGCGCGACCAGGTAGTGTTCAAAGGTGCCCAGCGGCCCTATAACTCCTGCTCGGGCCTGGTGACGGAAGATGGACGCTACCTAGTTATCTCGGCGGGCGAGGACGTCGAGCAGGGCAACCAACTCTACGTGCAAGACCTGCGCCGGCCCGGCAGCCCCCTGCTAACCATCCAGGCCGAGGCCAAGCGCGAAACTTCGCTGGTCGACAACGTGGGCAGCACGCTGTATTTGCTGACCAACGACCACGCCCCCAACTACCGCCTGGTGAGCGCCGATGCTGCCACGCCCCAACCTGCGCACTGGCGCACCGTCATTGCCGAGCGGCCGCAGGTGCTGAGCGTTTCGGCGGTAGGCGGCAAGCTCTTCGCCTCCTACCTGCAGGATGCTACCACGCACGTAGAGCAGTACAGCCACGCTGGTCGGCGGGAGCGCAGCATTCCATTGCCGGGCCTAGGGTCAACCTACGGCTTCTGGGGCAAGCAAACGGACCGGGTAGCCTACTACACCTTCACGTCCTACGTGTATCCGTTCACCATCTTCAAGTACGACGTGGCCAGCGGCAAATCCACGGTGTTTAAGCAACCTAAGCTGCAATTTGACCCCAGCAAGTACGAGTCGATGCAGGTATTCTACACCTCCAAGGACGGTACGCGCGTGCCCATGCTCATCACCCACAAGCGGGGCCTGGTGCTAAACGGGAAGAACCCGACGTTGCTGTATGCCTACGGCGGCTTCAACATAAGTATTACACCTTTTTTCAACCCCGCCAACATCATCTTGCTGGAGCAGGGCGGCGTGTACGCGGTGCCCAACCTGCGCGGCGGCGGCGAGTACGGCGAGAAGTGGCACCTGGCTGGCACCAAGCTCCAGCGCCAAAATGTGTTCGACGACTACATCGCGGCGGCCGAGTACCTGATTAAGAACAACTACACCTCGAAGGACTACCTAGCCCTGGATGGCGCCTCGGCCGGCGGCTTGCTGGTGGGAGCCACCATGGCCCAGCGCCCCGACCTGTTCAAGGTAGCTTTCCCGGCGGTGGGCGTGATGGACATGCTGCGCTACCAGCGCTTTACGGTGGGGGCAAGCTGGGCTTCTGACTACGGCACGGCCCAGGACTCGCCCGAGATGTTCAACTACCTCTACAAGTACTCGCCCTACCACGCCCTGAAGCCGGCCAGCTACCCCGCCACGCCCGTCACCACCGCCGACCACGACGACCGCGTGGTGCCCGCCCACTCCTTCAAGTTTGCCGCGCGCCTCCAGGAAGACCAGCAGGGCCCCGCCCCGGTGCTCATCCAGGTAGCCACTAAGGCGGGCCACGGCACGAGCAGCACGCTCGCGCAGTATATCGATGCCCAAGCCGATAAGTGGGCGTTTTTCTTTGAAAACCTCGGGCTGCCCTACGCCGTGCCAGCGGCGGCGCTGCCCACCCGCGCCAGCCGCTAAAAAGGTGGTAATAGCTGAGCGCCAGCCACTATAACACCAGGGGCCAGAGGCACGGTATCGTTAGGCTATACCGTACTTCTGGCCCCATTAGTGAGTAGAACTACTTTCGCCAATGCCAAGGCTTGCGCTAGAGCGCAGACCCTAGGCAGGCTATTTCTTGCCTTTCACTAGGTTCTTGCCCAGTGACTCTACCTGCAGGATAAACGTATCGACGTCCTCGTTGGCATAGACGCCGTAGGCCGACGAGATGGTGCCTTTGGTGCCATCGGTGGTTTCGATAGCGTAAAGAATCGACATGTCGTCAGGGTTGCTCTCGCCCTCGAAGCGGAAGTAGTCCACGATGGTCGTTTCCTCGGGGCTGTACGTAGTAGCGCTCTCGCTATCCATGGTAGTCAGGCGGCCATCCTTCACGGAGAAGTCCTTGGTATAGCCTTGGCTGTTAAGCTTTTTTTCCACCGTCACAAGGGTGGTCATTTCTTCTTTGTCCTGCATGGCAGTGGGTCGTTTTGCGAGTGGAGTGGTAAGGCACGGCCCAAAACAGACCGCCCCGGCTATACGAGGCCGAGGCGGGTGCAGGTTATGAGTAGCGCTATGTTTTAGGAAAGGCCCCTAGGACCGGGCCTGCCGCGCCTCAATCGTACGTTGCAGGGCCTCCACGTCGAGGGCCGCCCCGCAGGCGCCGCCGCAGCCCTTGGCGCAGCCCGCCTGGTTTTTGGCCGCAAACTGCTGCCACACGCGGCGCCCCAGGTAGAAGGAGGCCGCGGCGCAAAGAGCAAAAATGATGAGCAGTTGAATGTCCATGACAAAGCTAGAACTACGGGCGCGAGCGGAAAGTTTGTGCGCTGGCCGCCTGCCCTGGCTAGGGGCGCTACAGAGCCCCTAGGGCCGCGAGCTTCTTCGTCATTTCATCCACGTCGTTGGTTTTTGCCACCAGCTTACCCTGCGGGTCGAGCAACATATAGGTTGGGAAGGCATTGATATTGTAGCTCGTAATAACGGGGCTGTCCATGCCCTGAAGCTCAGAGAGCTGCAGACCAGGTACCTGGTGCTGGCGGATAGCCTTTTTCCATAGCGGCGCGTTGGTAGAGCCTTCCAACGCAACACCGATAATAGTCAGCTTGTTGGCGTATTGCTGGTGCAAGGCGTTGACCTTCGGCATAGCTTCGATGCACGGATGGCACCAATGCCCCCAGAAATCAAGCAGCACGTACTTGCCGCGGTAAGTAGCCAGCGAATGCTGCACGCCCGCCGTATCGGCTATGCTAAAATTAGTTACCGCCTTACCCAGAGTAGGCTGGTTGCGCAGCTTATCAAGGCGCTTAGCAGCTTGCTGCCCATACCAACTCTGCTGCACAGTGGGCTTAAGACCTTGCAGCAGCTTTTCGTACTCGGTCATTGAGTAATCAGGCTGCGTTAGCATTTGCTCGGAAAGCTGGAAGGCGCTGGTACGAGCTGCCGGATGCGCCTTAATAAACTGACGGGCATCCTGTGCTCGTCGGGCTTGTTGCTCTTTATAGTAGGCCTGAGAATTAATGGTTTTTCCGTAGTCTTTCCACTGCACGGTGTGGTTGTAGGCACTCAGCACGTTGTTTTCGGGTGTACCAGTGGCATCGAGCTTACCGAGCTGTTGCACCGTGCCTTGTACATGAACGGTACCTGGTTCGACCCAAAAATGCAGGTCATTATAGAATCCCGACGCCTCACGAAATACGAGGGTACCCATGCCATCGTCGGTCACGGGGATGGACTGCGCAAAATGGCCATTTACTACCCGCAGCGTATCGGTGTAGTCTTTGCCTTGGCGGGTGTAGCGATACTCGGCCGTGCGGGTGCCCATACCGGTGATATCGCCGGTGAGTTGGGTTTGGGCGAGGGTGGGGCTGGCCAGCAGCGTGGCCAGCCCTAGGGGTAGCAGCAGTTTCATAGGGAGTTAGGGCAAGGTGTGCCCCAAGCTACCACTGAAAACCCTCACCCCAATGCTGCTTCAGCACGGCCTGCATCTGCTCGTGCACGTGGTTATTGGTGGCCAGCGTCTCGCGGTTGAATACTGGGTCACCGTCTTCTAGCCACTGCGTGACGCGGCCGCCGGCCTCGCGCACCAGCAAGATGCCTGCGGCTACGTCGTAAGAGTTGATATTGAACTCGAAGTAGCTGTCGAAGCGGCCGCAGGCCACGTAGGCCAGGTCGGTAGCCGCCGAGCCCCAGCGCCGGATGCCGCGCGAGTGCTGCATGTACTCGGCCAGGATTTTCAGGTAGGCGTCGGCGTGCGTGAACTTGTAGAAGGGCAGGCCAGTAGCAATAAGCGTATCCTCAATGCTGGTAGCCGCGCTCACTTGGATGGGCTTGTCGTTTAGGAAGGCCCCTAGGTTCTCGGCGCCGCGGAAGCACTCGTCGCGGCTCACCTCATACACCACGCCTAGCACCGGGCGGTTGCCGCGGGCCAGCGCCACGCTCACCGCGAAGCACGGCAGGCCGTGGATGAAGTTAGTGGTGCCGTCGAGCGGGTCGATAATCCAGCGGTACTCTGTTTCGCTGGCGTCGGTGTTGGCTACGGTGCCTTCCTCCGTCACGAAGCCGGCCTCGGGATACAACTTCTGCAGGCCTTCAACCAGCATTTTCTCCGATTCCTTATCCACGTAAGAAACCAAGTCGTGCAGGCCTTTAGTCACAATTTTCGATTGGTCGAAGCTGCTCACCTGCTCGCGGATGAAGGCGCCCGCCTGGCGGCAGAGGTCGGCTACGGAGAGGGAAAGCGGAAGGAGGTCGGGGGTCATAGAAAGAGGGAAGACGAAGTCGGGTTAGTAGTCGGTTAGGACGCTTGGGGTGGTTACTTTTTGGGCGCCTTACGCGCCAGCACGGCGCCTACTGCCACGCCCAGCACCCCTAGGGCCGCTAGTACTTGCGCAGTCGGCCCCAGCAGGTCGCCGTGGCGCACGTAGAAGGTTTGCTCGGTATTGAGGTGCACGGTGGCGCGGCTGGCGGCGCCCACCCACCAGCCGGTGCGGTGCGAAATGGTACCGCGCTGGTCGATGAAGCCCGAGATGCCGGTGTTGGCCGAGCGGGCCAGGTCGCGGCGGGTCTCGATGCAGCGCAGGGCGCCGTAGCGCAGGTGCTGCCGGAAGCCGGGCGAGTCGCTCCACCAGCCGTCGTTGGTGATGAGGCCCAGCAGCGTAGCGCCGCCGTGCACGTACTCGCTCACAAAGTCGCCGTAGATGCTCTCGTAGCAGATGAGCGGGGCTAGGCGCAAGGCTGGCGCGGCTGCCGGAGCCGGAAACACGGTGCGCTCGGGCTGCGAGCCGTAGGAGCCGACTACCCCCCCTAGGTCGATGTTTTTGAGTACGCTGCTCAGGAAGGGCGGGATAATCTCGACCCCCGGCACCAGGCGCGACTTGTGGTAGAATTGCGGCGCGGCAGTAGCGTCGGCGAAGAAAGCGGCCGCGTTGTACATGTCGAAGTAGCCCAGGTCGTCGCGGTGGCGGGCCGTGGGCGAGGCGTGTTCCGCGTCGGGGTAGGTGCTGATGCTGGTGATGCCCGTGAGCAAGCTCAGGCCGGGGTGGCGGGCCAGCAGCTCCTGCCGGATGCGGGCCACCTGCGGCGTTTGGCCAAAATTAGCCTCGAAAAACGACTGGTCGAGGGCAGTTTCGGGCCATAGCACCAGCCGCGTGTTGGGCGTAATGGCCGCCTCGGAGCGCTGCAGCAGGCGCGTAAGTTGCTCATTGGGCAGAATGAAGTTGGCGCCGCCGGGGAATTTCTCGCCGTAGGGGTCGAAGTTGGGCTGCACTACCACCACTTCGAGCGGGGTGCCTTTCTCTTGGTATTGGCTGCCAATGAGATACGATAAGCCAAGGGGCGCGGCTACGGCCAGGGCAGCAGCTACCCACCACACCGCCACCGGCCGTTGCTGCACCGGCAGCCGGTCGGGCCGGACGGGGGCTAGCGGGCCACCCACTACGTCGTAGGTCTGCCAACGAGTAGGCCGGACCAGCGCCGCGAACACCAGCACATTCACCGCCAGCACCCACACTGAGCCACCCAGAAAGCCGGTGTACTCGTACCACTGCACCCAGTCGAGTGCGGCTGCGAAGCCGTTTCCCAGCGTCAGCCAGGGCCAGGAGATATTCCAGTGCAGGTGCAGCTGCTCGAAAGCCAGCCAGTACACGGGCAGCGAGAGGTAGCCGACCCTAGGGCCGAACCGCTGCTTGGTGCGCCGGAAAGCCATGAGCGGCAGGCACATGAGCGCCGCGTTCAACACCACCGCCGCGATGCCACCGCCCAGGGTGCTGTAGCTCACCCACCACGTAGTGAAGGCATTCCACAGGAAGAGGAACAGATAGGTGAACGCAAACACGCGCCCACGCTTGGCGCCTTGCTGCGTCAGCACTTGCTCGAGACGCAGGTAGGGCACCCAGCCTACGAACAGCAGCAGCGTAAGCGGCGGCTCGTGCACCGGCCAAGCGGCCCACAGCAGCGTGGCGCCCAGCAGGGCCAGCAGCGGCGGCGACTGCCCTAGGCGGGCCAGCGGGCCGCTAGGCGTCGGGGTCATCGTCGGCGTCGCCATCGTCGGTGGGTTCGTCGGCTTCGTCGGGGCGGGCGGGGTATTTGCTGCGCTCAGTTCGCTCATGTTCAGCACCTTTTACGACCAGTACAATCTCGCCCTTCACGGCCGGGCGGGCCCCTAGGGTAGCGGCCAGCTCGCCCAGCGGGGCAGTGAGGGTTTCTTCAAATAACTTGGTGAGCTCGCGGCTGACGCTGGCCAGGCGCTCGGGCCCAAATACTTCGGCCAATTGCCCCAGGGTCTTCACAATGCGGTGCGGCGACTCGTAGAAAATCAGCGTCCGAGTTTCGCGGGCCAGCTCTTGCAGGCGGGTTTGGCGGCCCTTCTTGGGCGGCAGAAAGCCCTCAAACGAAAACCGCTCGGCCCCAAAGCCCGACTTGAGCAGCGCCGGCACAAAAGCCGTCGGGCCTGGCAGGCACTCCACTGCCAGGCCCCGCGCCAAGCACTCGCGCACCAGCAAAAAGCCTGGGTCGGAGATACCGGGCGTGCCAGCGTCGCTGACGAGAGCCATGCGCTCGCCCTTCTCCAACCGGGCCAGCAGGCGCGGCACCTGCTGGTGCTCGTTGTGCAGGTGGTAGGCCAGCAGCGGCTTCTTAATGGCCAGGTGCTGCAGCAAGCGGCCACTGGTGCGGGTGTCCTCGCACAGAATGGTATCGACTTCGCCCAGCACCCGAATGGCCCGCAGGGTGATGTCTTCGAGGTTGCCGATGGGCGTGGGCACGAGGGTGAGGGCAGCGGCTTCGGGCATAGCGCAAAGGTAGAGCGCAGAGTAGCGAGGAGTCCGCGAGGCAGCGCGTCGGGCAGCGGTGCGCACCAACTCGCGGCGCCAACGGAACTGAACAACCAAAAACGCCAAACCCAAGTAAACCCCTCTACTTACTTAGCCTCGACCTACTATGTCTGTTGACCCTAACAACCGTCCCATCCGCGTCATCAACGACGACACGACCGAGCAGGAATTTGCCGCCGGCCTGCGCATTCCCAATGCCGACCCGCCCAAGAATGAGAAAGCCCGTGGTGGCTTTGGCAACCGCGACGGTAAAGAAGGATTTGGTACGGTGAATGGCGAAGGCGAAACCGCCCTGTCCATGAACTCGAACAGCGACACCCACCAGCCCGGCGACAATATGGTAACTGCCGACGAGGGCGCCGACCAGCGCCGCGACCAGGACCTGCCGAGCCCCGACGACGAACGTGACGACGACGGCCGCCGCCCCCAGCGTGGCCCCGCCGATGAGCTAGAAGCCGATGACCTGCGCAAAGGGCCGGACGAAATGCTCGACGCCGACTCGCACGTAGGCATGGGCCAAATGGCACCCAAGCCCATCCAGCCCATCACGGGCACCGACACCAATGCCGAGCTAACCGACCCCGGCGCCACCGATACGGCTATACAACAAGGCTTTTAATTCAATGCTGAACGCTTAGTGTGAACATCATAAGCTGCGAAATACTAAGCGTTCAGCCCTCTTCACCAATTTCCATTTCCTTTTCCATCATGGCAGATAAACACAGCGGCAAGCAGGGCGAATCGCACCAGGGCGGCCCTAACGTAGCTAGCAAGCCCGCGGGCACCGGCGAAGACAACTCGCCCGAGCGCACTGAAGCCGAAGAAAAGCGCCTGCGCGACGAAGCCCAGGACGCCCCCCACACCCACCCCAACCGCTAAGCACTTCCTGTTATGGCTACCCACCACGAGAAGAAAAACCAGCTCGCCGCCGCCGAGAAGAACACCCCCGGCCTGCCCGAGGTCCACAAAGGCGACGCCCTGCCCAACCTTGAGCGCGACGAAGAGACCCAGCAGCGCCTCGAAGACGAAGCCGAAGATGCTGGCACGCGCCACCCCAACCGCGGCTACAACAAGCCCGACAACGGCAAAGGCAGCTACTAATCCTAGCCGCTTAAGCATACAAAAGCCTCGCTTAGCAGTACGCTAGGCGGGGCTTTTGCGTGGCCTAGGGCCCTAGGGCATCGTGAAGCTCACTACCTGCGAAGGCGTCATATTGGGATGATACCAGGTCATGGAGTTGCTAGTAGCGGGGTCAATGTAGGAGGTAGCTAGTGCGCCCGCGCCGTATAACACGGCATAAAGCTTGGTACCAGGGGCAAACGTATAGCCTCCTCGTTGCAGGTCGGCTCGGTTTAGGCTCCAGGTGGTTGTAAAGCTGGTGCCCGGCGTACTAGTGCCACCAAATAGCACCAAGCAAGCCCGCGTGTTCAGGAAGCTCACGTTCGGGCTGGTGTTGACGTACACCACGCGGGTATAATCGGTGATGGGTTGCGGGCTGCGCACCGTCATGCGCAGGTTCACTTGGTCGGGGAGGCTGCTTGGCACTACTGCAAGGTCGGCAGCTTGCACGGTAGGTTCTTCGCCTACTATGAAGGCATTGGTCAGCTGCGTGGTGGAGTCGGCTTTAGGATGAGGCACGCCGAGTAGCGCGAAGGTGCTGAGGCCTGCCCGCGAAAACTGCAGGTCATAGCTGCCCGCTGGCAAGCTAGGCAGCGCAAATCGGCCATCCTCGCCCGTCGTGGCCGAAACAACGGGCTGGCTACCAGCCACCGTCACGGTAACGCCTGCCGCCGGAAGCGACATGCTTCGCTGGCTGCGCACTTGCACCGTGCCCGTAATGCTGGGCGGAAGGCTGGCGGGTGTGGGCTCGCTGCGGTGGCAGCCGGCCAGCAGGCCTAGAGCCAGCAGTGCGCTTGAACAGCTTAGGTACCAGTTTTTCATATTGTGGAAAAGGAAAGGTTGCTGCGCTAATGCCATGCGGCCTCGATGGCCCAGCTAGTGGAGGGTAAGCGTATCGGAGCAAATGTATTGAGCAGTACCGTCGCTAACTCGACATACCCAGTATTTTTAGCCGAAGCTTAACACCGGCATCAGCCTGCGTGCGACCGCACTTAGGCCCTAGGTCACCCAACGGCCCGGCAGCCCCTGCACTAGGGTTAATCTACCTGCGCGGGCTGCTTTGCGTAGTTCCAGGCAGTTGCCACCTGTTTTGTGCCCATGCCCCGCCGCTTCGCCACCACCGATATCCACGGCTGCCTGCTCACGTTCCGCCACCTAGTGGAGCACGAGCTGCGCCTGCGTCCCGACGATACCCTCTACCTGCTGGGCGACTACGTGAACAAGGGCCCCGACAGCCGCGGCGTGCTCGACTACCTCATGCAGCTGCAAGCTGCTGGCTACCACGTGCACTGCCTGAAAGGCAACCACGAAAAGGAACTGCTCGACACAATTGCCGGGCAGCCCAACGCCAACCACATGTGGAAGGCCGACGCCGAGCCAGCGATGGTGCTCAGCAGCTTCGGCGTGGCGCAGCCGGCCGATGTTCCGGCCCGGTACGTGCAGTGGATGCAAGCCCTGCCCCTGACGCTAGAACTGCCGGATTTCGTGTTGGTGCACGCCGGCTTCAACTTTGCCCTGCCGCCCGCCGAACTGCGCCACGACGAACACAGTATGTTGTACATCAAGGATATGGTGTTCGACGCTTCGCGCCTGGCCGGTAAGCGCCTGCTGCACGGCCACGTGCCCACGCCCGTAACCCAGGTGCAAGCCGGGGCCCGCGCCCACGCCGAGGCCCTAGGGCTCGACTGCGGCTGCGTGTTTCGCCACAACCCCGAGCTGCGCCACCTCGCCGCCCTAAACCTCGATACCTGGGAGCTGCACCTAGCCGAGAACCGCGAGGAGCCCTACCCGATAGCCAAGCGGCCGGCACGGGGCTAACAGCCGCTGCGGCACAGCCCCGCGCCGCAAAAGATTCCAGGAAACGACGTAGCCTGACGACTGCACCCCTCAGAAGCTGGTGTTGAACTGGCCGTTGGTGATTTGCTTGGTGTGCTGCGAATTAAAAAGCTCGGCCCCGGTGAAGGTGAACGTGCCCGAGATAGAGTTGCTCGTCAGCGTGGAGATAGCAATGGAGCCGCTGACAGCTGGATAAAGACCATTGCCTGACCCTGCGCTTGAATAATCAGAGTAGGCGGCGCTTGCTGGTGCTCTAGTCCCCGCTAGGCTGTAGGTGCCTGGGCGCTGCGGAACATTCATCGTGAGCACCACCGCCGAACCGGTAGAAGTAGTCGTGTTGAAGTTTTGCCAAATGGCTATCGTGACGACGTCCGGATTGAGTGCCGGGGTGCCTAGCGTTATCGATACTCTGTCGGACTGCTGTGGCTGTCCATCGACCTGCCAACTGCCAGCCGGCGTGGGTGCCGGCTTATCCTTGCTGCAGGCAGCTAGTAGTACGAGAAGCCCCAGGGCTCCAAAAGGGCTAGTGCGGAGTAGCTGCTTGAACATAAAGATGTTTTCAGTAAAAGGTCACTGGCTAAGGGGTAAGCGGCCGATACCCAGCTTGCTGCCTCGCTGGCAAAGCTACACGGTGGCAAGTTGCCAACTACAACCGCATTTTTGCCTTTCTCTTTCGCGCTTTCTCCGGTTGTACTTTTGGGCTATGCAAGCCACTGCCCCCACTACCGCCCCCGCCGCCGTGCGCGACACGGCCGTGTTTGACCTTATTGCCCAGGAGCGCCAGCGCCAAACCCACGGCCTGGAGCTGATTGCTTCCGAAAACTATGTCTCGGACCAGGTGATGGCGGCCCAAGGCTCGGTGCTCACCAATAAGTATGCCGAGGGCTTGCCCGGCAAGCGCTACTACGGGGGCTGCGAGGTGGTGGACCAAGTAGAGCAATTGGCCATCGACCGCATCAAGGAGCTGTTTGGCGTGGCGTGGGCCAACGTGCAGCCCCACTCGGGCGCCCAGGCCAACGCCGCCGTCATGCTGGCCTGCTTGAACCCTGGCGACAAAATCCTAGGGTTCGACCTCAGCCACGGCGGCCACCTCACGCACGGCTCGCCGGTTAACTTCTCGGGCAAGCTCTACCAGCCCAGCTTCTACGGGGTGGAAAAGGAAACCGGCCTCATCGACTGGGACAAGGTGGTGGACACCGCCCGCCGCGAGCGGCCCAAGCTCATCATCTGCGGAGCCTCGGCCTACTCGCGCGACTGGAGCTACGCCGCCCTGCGCCGCGCCGCCGACGAGGTAGGCGCCCTGCTGCTGGCTGACATTTCGCACCCCGCCGGCCTCATCGCTAAGGGCTTGCTCAACAATCCATTCGAGCACTGCCACATCGTAACCACCACTACCCACAAGACGTTGCGCGGCCCCCGGGGCGGCCTCATCCTGCTGGGTAAGGACTTCGATAATCCCTTCGGCCTGAAGACGCCTAAGGGTGAAATCCGGTCTATGTCGGCCCTGCTCGACTCGGCGGTATTCCCCGGCACCCAGGGTGGCCCGCTCGAGCACGTGATTGCTGCTAAGGCGGTGGCCTTTGGTGAGGCCCTAGGGGAGGGTTTTACGCGCTATGCCCACCAGGTGCAGCGCAACGCCCAGGCCCTGGCTAAGGAGTTCCTGAACCGCGGCTACGACATCATCTCGGGCGGCACCGACAACCACTTGATGCTGATTGACCTGCGCTCGAAGGGGCTGACCGGCAAACTGGCCGAGAACACCCTGGTGCAGGCCGACATCACCATCAACAAGAACATGGTGCCCTTCGACGACAAGTCGCCCTTCGTGACCAGCGGCATCCGGATTGGCTCGGCCGCCGTAACTACCCGCGGGCTAGTGGAGGCCGACATGGCGCGCATCGTGGAGCTGATTGACGAGGCCCTGACTCACCACGCCGACCCCGCCCGCCTGCTGGCCGTGCGCCATCAGGTAAACGAGTGGCTGCCCAGCTACCCGCTGTTCCAATCTTAAAATGTACTAAGTGTGCGAAATATGGAAATGTGGAAATGAGTAGGGCAGCTTGAGCGTTTAAGCGCTCAGGACTACTCGTGTTCACGCAACCCCAACATTCCCACATTTCTGCATTTCCCGCATTTTCACATTCTTAAGTCTTGGCTTCTCCCACGCAAAAATTTCAGCAGAACCGCGCCGCCGCCCAAGGCGAAGAAGGGGCGGAGATGTCCTTTATTGACCACCTGGAGGAGCTGCGCTGGCACATCATCCGGGCGGCCATTGCGGTGGTGGTGTTCACGCTGGTTGCCTTCCTCAACAAGGACTTCCTGTTTCACCAGCTTATCCTAGGCCCCTCCCGGCCCGACTTCTGGACCTACCAGATGTTTTGCAAGGTGGGGCACTTCTTCGGCTCTACCGAGCCCTGCGAAAACCAGATTAATTTCATCATCCAGAACCGCGAGATGAGTGGGCAGCTCACGCTGCACATCTCGGCTGCGTTCATGGCTGGGCTCTGCCTTACATTCCCGTACCTGTTCTGGGAGTTGTGGCGCTTCATTAAGCCGGGCCTCTATCCGCACGAGCGCCAAAACTCGCGCGGGGCGGTGTTCTTCGTATCGGTACTGTTTGGGTTTGGACTGCTGTTTGGCTACTACATCGCCTCGCCGCTCAGCATCCAGTTCCTGGCCAACTACACGGTTGACCCGAGCATCCAGAACCAGATGGACTTGCAGAGCTACATCAGTACGCTCACCACCATGACGCTTTCGTGCGCCTTCGTGTTTGAGCTGCCGATGATAGTGTTCTTTCTGGCCAAGGCCGGTATCGTGACGCCCGAGCTGATGCGCCTCTACCGCAAGCACGCCATTGTGGTTATCCTCATCATTGCAGCCATCATCACGCCCCCCGATATCTCGGCCCAGATTATCGTAACCATCCCCATTCTGCTGCTCTACGAGCTGAGCATCTACATTGCGGCAGTGGTGAAGCGCGACCGTACGGCCGCTCTCAATGCCCAACTAGCCGAGCAGCAGCGCCAGCAGGGGCCGCCGCCCCCACCAGTGCCGCCCATGCCGTCGGTTCCGCCCGTAGGCCTACCCGGCCAGCCAGGCGGCGGGGTGCCCTACCAGCCTACCCCAACCGCAACTATCGCCCGCGGTAGCCAGAGCTACCAGGAAAACGAGTAACAACAAAAACGTCCTGCCAAGCAGGACGTTTTTTTATTGCTGCTACCCGCCCAGTTCAACGTCGCCACACGTAGCCGCCCGCCACGCCCGGCACAGGCTCATAGCGCCCAAACGTCTGGGGCAGCAAGTAATGAAGCCGGGGCAACAACCCAACTTGGTCGAGCAGGTAGGTGGGGGGGTGGGGCCCTAGGTGCTGCGCAATGCGCACGAGCGCGGCATACTCGTCGAGGTGGCCAAAATCGAGCTGCGCCAGTTGCCAATCGACGTAGGGCCGGCCGGCCGGGTGCTGCAAGTAGGCGCGGCGGTCGGGGCCGAGTACTAGCACAGGCTGCCCAGCCGTGAGGCGCGCGTAAGCCGGGGCAGGCTGGGGCGAAAAAGCGCTTTCGACCGGCAGGCGCAGCAGGCGGGGCAAGCCAGGCACCAGCGCCCGGTAGCGCACCACCACCACCGCGCCCAGCACCACCAGCCACAGCAGTTCGGGGACCAGGGCCGAGCGCCCCGGCCGCCGCTGCCACACAAACAGCCCGAAGTAGCTGAGGGGCGGCAGCAGCAGCACCAGCGAGCCGGGCGCCACGCCTCGCCCCACCGCCAGCACCCCCAGGGCCACCGCTAGCCACACCACCATCAGTTGCCGAAACTTAGTTTGGAACACTAGGCCCAGGCCCGTGCCCAGGGCTTGCAGCAGTGCCAGCAGTAGCAAGGCCGCCACGCCGCCCAGCAGCGGCCACATCACCTGTGGCGGCAGCCCGTCGGTAGCAGCCGCGGGCCCGAAGCCGCGGGCCAGGCAAAACTGCCCGAAGTTGGGCAGCGCCCCTACGTATAGAAAAGCGGTGCTCACCAGCGCCAATGGCGACAGCGCCCCGCACAGCAGCAGCAGCGCGCTGCGAAACGTATTGGCCGCGAATAACACTACTGCAAACAGCCCTAGGGCCACGAATAGCCCTAGGGGCAGGTAGCACAGCGCCGCCAGCCCAATCAGAAACCCAGCCCGGAACAGCCGCCGGTTGTCGTAGCCCTCGCGCGAAGTCGTGACCAGCGCGCTCAGCGAGAACACCACGAACGTGTGGCCCCACAGCAGCGGCGATAGCGCGTCAAGGTCGCTGCTGAGGCTGCCAATTACCAAGTACACCAGCGCCACCAGGTAGCCACGCTCGGGGTGCACGTCCACCCGGTTCAGCACCGTGTTGAGGCGCAGCGCTTGGGCTAGTAGCATTGCTAGCGCCGCGGCTCGGTATAGCACCAGCGGGCGCGACCAGGCCAGTTGCAGCGCGCTGCCCAGGCCAGCGGCTAACGGCGCCGTACCGTCGTAGAGGTCGCGGTAGAGCCAGCCGCCCGGCCCTAGGCCCTCGCCCAACACTAATAGCCGTAGCTCGGCGGCTGTGGTGGGCAGGCCAAACCACAGCAGCGGCAGGCGCAGGGCCAGCACCAGCGCCAGCAGCACCAGCAGCGGGGCAGGCAAAATGCTTTTGAAAAAGCGCAGCAAGGAGCAGAAAATAGTGGTTCGACTGGCAAAGAACGGGATGCTGCCCGCAGCCAGCCTAAAGCGGCGCGGCAGGACGTTCTGCCGGGGCCGTACCTTTGCATTTTGAGTAGGACGTATGGAAAGCAAACGACAACAGAAAATGGCCAGCCTGCTGCAGCAGGAACTGGCCGAAGTGCTGCGGCGCGACTTACCCCACGTGCTGGGTGGCGGGCTGGTGCCCAGCATCAGCGCCGTGCACGTATCGCCCGACATGGGCGTGGCGCGGGTGTACCTGAGCCTGCTGCTGGGCCAGGATGCTCAGGGCCGCCTCGCCCAGATTCAGGAGCACACCAAAGAGATTCGGCACGCGCTGGGTAAGCGCATCCGCAACCAGGCTCGCGTGGTGCCCGAGCTAACGTTCTTCCACGACGATAGCGCTTCCTACGCTGCCCACATGGACAAGGTGCTCAGTGACTTGGATATTCCACCCGCGCCGCCTGAGGACGAGTCTAGCGACGAACCGGCCGACGAGCGCCCGCAGCTTTTTAAATGAGTGGAATGGGCGAATGGGTGAATAGGCGAGTGAGTTGCCTGCGCACCCGTTTCGCACCTTCAGTCATTCACCCCTTCACGCATTCACCCCTTGTATTACGACCCCATTAAGCGCAGCCTCGGCAACGTGTTCAACCGCTCGCCGTGGCTGCGGCGCCTGTTTTACAATCTGCTCGACTTGCTGCTGCTGCGCACTTGGCACGTGCACCGCGAGTTGCGCCAGTGGGCGAAGGGCCGCACCCGCCAGCCCCTTACCCTACTCGATGCCGGTGCCGGCTACGGGCAGTACACCTATTGGCTGAGCGGCCTCAGCAACACCTGGCAAATTCTGGCCGTTGACGTGAAGGACGAGCAGGTGAAGGATTCCAACGACTTCTTCCGGACCATTGGCCGGCCGCAGGTGCAGTTTGCCGTGCAGGACCTCGTGCTTTATCAGCAGCCCGACACCTTCGACTTGGCCATTGCCGTCGATGTGATGGAGCACATTCTGGAGGATGTGGAGGTGTTTCGCAATATCCACGCCTCGCTCAAGGACGGAGGCATGCTGCTCATCTCAACCCCCAGCGACCAGGGCGGCTCCGACGTGCACGACGACTCGGAAACGAGCTTCATTGAGGAGCACGTGCGCGACGGCTACAACATTCACGAGATTCAGCAGAAGCTGCGCACCGCCGGCTTCGAGCGCATTGAGGCCCTGTATAGCTACGGCGAGCCGGGCCAGGTATCGTGGCGCCTCAGCATGAAGTACCCTATTCTGATGCTAGGCAAGTCGCGCTGGTTTTTTGCGCTGCTGCCATTCTACTACGCTGTAGTATTTCCGTTCTGCCTGCTGCTGAACTGGTGGGACGCCCGCACGACCCACGACTCGGGCACCGGCCTGATTGTAAAGGCTTGGAAATAGTCCGCTGATTTAACGGATTTAATAGATTAGCGCTGATAGGCTTGCTTGGTGGCAAGCCCCCTAGGGTAGGGTAAACACGTGAATAGAGCTGGGAAAATATTGGATTTCACCAATAACCTCATGCGAGAGGTGAGAGGCATGAGCAGCGATGCGGTGGGAAAGGTTTTGAATGGTAAATGGCTTTTCAAGGCCTAGGGTAGAAATAATAACGAAAATTCGACGCGTTCGCCGTACCTTGTTGGGAGCTGCTACGGGGCTGCAATTTTAGGTTTTATCTAAGTTGCGCGTGTGTTATACACAGTCTGGAGGCCGCCGCTCGTTTCATTAGGTAGGCGAGCGTGGCGCACCGGACCAGTAGCCGCTGTCGTTTTCTATTTTTTTCGTTATTCTACCCCGTTTATCGCCATGCCCGATATGAATATGCCCGCTACCGGCTCGCACGAAACGCTGCTCCAACTCACGCGCAGCATTCGGGAGCTGCACGCCTCGCAGCAGCATTTGCAAACCATGATGGAGCGCTTGGTGCTAGCCCAGGAACGCAGCTTGGACATGCAAAACCGCATGATGGGTAACCAAACCCAGATACTCGAAGAAACCCGCCACCTGGGCCGGTTTGTGGAGCACACCCGCGAGCAGCAGGCCTGGAACGAGCGCCAGGACCAAACCAATCTCATCTTGCTCGATGAAGTGCGCGCTCTGCGCCACGCTCTGCGCGAGCTGCCCGAGCACATAGGCCCCCGCCTAGGCCGCCTCGAAAGCTTCTTCACGCCGCCCGGCTCGGCCGCCTAGGGTTATCTTGCGGCGTATACCGCCGCCGTGAACGTTCCGCTCCTCATTGCTCAGCGCTATTTTCTCTCCAAGAAAAAGCGCAACATTATCACCATCATCTCCAATATCTCGATGGTGGGGGTGGCGGTGGGCACGGCAGCGCTCGTCATTGTGCTGTCGGTGTTCAACGGCTTGGAGGATTTGGTGCGCTCGCTCTACGGCAAAAGCGACCCCGACCTCGTCATCGCGGCCCGCACCGGCAAGTCGTTTCCAGTCGATACGGTGCTGCTCAGCCGGGTGCAGAGCACGCCCGGCGTGGCCTTGCTCACCGAAGTAATCGAAGACAATGCGCTGCTGCAGTACCACGACCGGCAAATGGTAGTGAAAATGCGGGGCATGTCGGGCAATTACTTCGGCCAGATACCTATCGACTCTAGCCTGCTGGCCGGCGACCACCGCCTGCAGCGCGGCGACACCGATTACGCCTTGGTAGGGGAGGTAGTGCAGCATGAGCTGGGCATTACCCTCGACAACCGCCTTGCGCCCCTGCGCCTACTGTATCCGCACCAGGAACCAGGCCGCAAAACGCTCAGCATCAATCCCGAGAAGGCTTTCAACGAGGAAACCATTCTGGCCGGTGGCATTTTCCACATCGACCAGCACCTCGACGACAGCTACTTGTTTGTGCCCCTAAAGTTTGCTGAGCATTTGCTGGGCTACGGCAGGCGCCGCACCGCGCTGTATGTGCACATTGGTGGCAGCTTCACGCGGGCCGACGTGCAGTCCGAACTGCGTGAGCGCCTCGGCGACAACTACACCGTGCTCGACTCCGACGAGCAGCACGTGAGCCTGCTCAAGGCCATCAAAATTGAGAAGCTGTTCGTGTTTATCACCTTCGCGTTTATCCTGCTTATCGCGTCGCTCAACATCTTCTTCTCGCTCTCGATGCTGGTTATCGACAAGAAGAAGGACATTGCCGTGCTGCAAGCCATTGGGGCTACCGAGGAGCTGGTACGGCGGGCATTTTTGCTGGTGGGGGCCATTGTGGCGCTGGTAGGCGCGGTGGCGGGCCTACTGTTTGGCGTGGCCATCTGCTGGATTCAGCAAACCTTTCACGTGGTGAAAATGGGCATGGCCACCAGCGTAGTCGACTCATACCCGGTAAAAATGCAGCCGCTCGATATTTTATTTATCGCGCTGGCTATCATCTCCATCACCCTAGGGGTCAGTATTCGGCCGGCCCTCAATGCGGGACGAATGAAAATCCGGGAAAATTTGTAAGTAGTTAGCGTTCAGATACTACCCTTCAATAGCTAGTAGCCTAGGAGCGTTGATAAATACTAGTTATTGGATGTTAAATGATTAGCCTCGGCCGATGGTTGAAAGAACTAGCATAGCTAACTTGCACGCTCCACGTGCCTTGCTATGAATGTTTCTACTACGCAACCGTTTCAACTGGTCTACTCACTGTTTGCGCATGAGTATCTGGGTCACCTGTTTACGGCTCACGTAGTTCAGCTTAGCCCTCGTGGGCAGCTGACGCTGCAGCACCAGATGGTGTCGAGCAAGAATGCGCCAGAGTTTGCGGCAGGGCTAGAGGATGATGACTACGAGCTGATTAAACTCTGCGATGAGCTGCAGCAAGATGCAGTGGTAAAGGAGTTTTGGCCCCGAAAAATCACCACTACCGAGTTCTTCCTCAAGACCTACCATCCCGAAAAAGGCGATAAGCCTTTGCAAGAAGCCATTAGCCGCTACGTGCAGGTGCGGCTGGGCAAGCTGCTGGCCGGGCTGGAAGGCAAGCACGTGTTTGTGATGGGCCGCGACGGCGAGCCCACCTGGCGCGAGCTGGCCCTAGCCCCCTCACCCGCCTCGGTGCTGTTCCACTTCCGCCGCAACGAGGAGGGCACGCACTACTTCCCGACCATTCAGTACCAGAACCAAAAGCTTGACTTCCAGTTCAAGAGCGCGGTACTGGTGTGCCAGCAGCCCGCCTGGCTGCTGCTGGATAACGTACTCTACCACTTCCGCCACGCTATTGATGGGCGCAAGCTGCTGCCCTTCCTCAACAAGAAGTTCGTGGTGGTGCCGAGGGCCGTTGAGAAGAGCTATTTCCAAAAGTTCGTGGCCCCGCTCATGGAGTCGTTCGACGTGCACGCGCGCGGCTTCGACATCCGCACCGAGCGCTACGTGGCGCGGCCCCACCTCACGTTTTCCGATGTGCCGCCGGCCCACCTGCTCGTGGCCGCAGCTGCGCCGGTGCGCCCCCCGGGTCCCCCGCGCCGGGGCCGGGTGCCGCTGCCCAAGCCGCTGGTGGTACCCGGCGCCGGCACCGACGAAGCTCCGCTCTACTTCTCACTCACCTACCGCTACGGCGCCTACGACCTACCCCTGACGCCCGCCCGCGCCATGAGCGTGCAGCTCGAAGAAGTAGCCGACTCTTACATTTTCCGGCGCCTGCTGCGCTCGCACAAGGAAGAAGCCGACCGGGCCGACGAGCTACGCCAGCGCGGCTTGCCCCTCGATGCCGACGGCTACGCTTCGCTGCCCAAGGCCGAGGCCTTCAAGTGGCTGCACGACCACGCCCCGGCCCTAGGGGAACTGGGCTTCCAGGTGCAGGGCAGCGACACCGCTAGCCAGGACTACTTCATCGGCCCGGTGCGGGTGGAAGTAGGCATTGAGGAGCGCGGCGACTGGTTCGATGTGCGCGGCACGGTATACTTCGGCGAGTTTGCGGTGCCCTTCATTCGGCTCCGGCCCTACATTTTGCAGCGCCGCCGCGAGTATCGCCTGCCCAACGGTCAGGTGGCCTTCATTCCGGAAGAGTGGTTTACCGATTACCTGGAGCTGTTCGCTTTTGCCGAGGAAAACGGCGAGGGACAGCCTCTGTCGTTGCGCCGGCACCACTTAGCCCTGGTGACGGACCTGGAAAACGACAACCTGGCCACCGTGACCCTGACGCGCCGCCTGGAGAAGCTGCGCGAGTTTGCCGAGGTGGAAGAGCGGCCGCTACCAGTTGGGTTGCGCGGTACGCTCCGGCCCTACCAGCACGCCGGCTACAACTGGCTACGCTTCGTGCAGGACTACCAATTAGGCGCCTGCCTGGCCGACGATATGGGCCTAGGCAAGACCCTGCAAACGCTAGCCATGCTGCTCGAGCGCCAGGAAAGCGAAGCTAGCCAAGGCGCTGCCTCGCTACTGGTGCTGCCTACTTCGTTGGTATACAACTGGATGGCCGAGGCTCGCAAGTTTACGCCTAGCTTGCGCCTGCTGGTATACACGGGCACCTACCGCGACAAGAACGTAACGCAGTTCGCCGATTACGACGTCGTGCTGACCAGCTACGGCATCGTGCGCCTCGATACGGAGCTGCTGGCCAGCTACCATTTCGACTACGTGATTCTGGACGAGTCGCAGGCCATCAAGAACCCCGGTTCGACCACAGCGCAGGCCGTGCGCCAATTGCGCGCGCGCCACCGGCTCATCCTCACGGGTACGCCCGTCGAGAACTCCACGATGGACCTCTGGAGCCAGATGTCGTTCATCAACCCCGGCTTGCTGGGAACGCAGGCTTTCTTCCGCAAGGAGTTCGTTAAGCCCATTGAGAAGCACCAGGATGAGGGGCGCACGCGCAAGCTGCATGCCCTCATCAAGCCTTTCGTGTTGCGCCGCCACAAGGCTCAGGTTGCCAGCGAACTACCCGCCAAAACCGAGCACCTGAGCTACTGCCCGCTCACGGAGGAGCAGGCGCAGTTTTACGAAGAAACCAAAAGCTTCTATCGCAACAAGATTCTCGAAAGCCTGGAAGGCCACGTTCCCACGCCAGCCGGCGGCACCCAACTGCTGCTGCTACAGGGCCTGACGCGCCTGCGCCAGATAGCCAACCACCCCCGCCTGGCCGACGATACTTACGAGGGCGAGTCGGGCAAGATGCGTGAGATACTGCGCATGCTGCGCTCGGTAGTGTCTGAGGGGCATAAGGTGCTGGTGTTTAGTCAGTTTGTGCAGCATTTATCTCTCGTGCGTGCCGGTCTCGACGAGCGCCAGCTGAGTTACGCCTACCTCGATGGGCACACCCGCGACCGCCAAGCTGAGGTCTCGCGCTTTCAGCAAGACAAAAACCTCAAAATCTTCCTCATCAGCCTTAAGGCGGGTGGGGTAGGCCTCAACCTCACCGCGGCCGATTATGTGTTCATCCTCGACCCCTGGTGGAACCCCGCCGTGGAGGCTCAGGCCGTGGACCGCGCCCACCGTATCGGCCAGCAGCGGCCGGTGTTCGTGTACAAGTTCATTAGCCAAGGTACGGTGGAAGAGAAAATTCTAGCCTTGCAAAAGCGCAAATTGCAGCTGGTGAGCGATTTAATAACGACTGACGAAGCGGTGATAAAGTCGTTGACGCGGGAGGACATCGAGGAGCTGCTGGGGTAGCCAACGTAAGAAGACGGCCGCCTAGGGCGTTAGGAAGCGGAATAGCCCGTTTTCTAACGCCCCTTTTTTTGGCGCGTATGTTGCAAATCCGTCGCTTGTCGTTACTTGCGACTTAAATAGTAGTTGTTACTGCCAAGTAGCTGGTTTTACCTATGCACAGTGCGCTTACGAAAATATTCTTAATCGGGGCACTTGGCGGCGTCCTGCTCAGCAGTTGCGGAGAAGTTGACGACACCCAAGAAACGGCCGCTACCAAAGCAGCTCCGGCCAAGCCAGCGGCAAGCACTACAAAGCCCGACGCAGCGGCCCCCTTGCAAGCCAATATCTTCTTGGAATTATCGGGCGGGATGCGGGGCTTCATGCCGACCAATACCACGGCCACGGAGCCCACCGCCTTTCAGCAGCGCGTGAGCTTGCTGGCCTCGCGTACCAATAGTAGCCCGGCCGTGGCCGACACCAAGTTTTGGCTGTCGCTAAATAAAGCCCCAGAAGCTAGCACCTACGCCCACTTCCGGGAGATAGTGCAGGGCGACACCCACGAGGCGGCCCTAGGCACCGAGTTGCCCACGATGCTCGAAAATATCTTGGCCTTGCCCCAGGCAGCGGATAAGGTGAATGTGATTGTTTCCGACTTCATCTACGGCCCCAAAAACCAGGCAACCAGCGCCTTGATGAACGTCAACATCACCGATGCGCTAGCGACTGTCACGAAGAAAGGGCTGGCCGTAGCCGTACTGGGCGAAACGTCGAAGTTCTACGGCACCTACCATCCGGCCGTGAAAGCGCCGCTCAAACAGCGGCCACTAAAGGGCGAAATACTGCCGTATTATATCTGGGTAATCGGGCCGCCCACCGCCGTGGCGCGCTACGTTAATGAGGTAGTACCTGCTACTTCGTCAGCTACGCAGCAGGCATATTTCGGGCTAACGTTCCCTAGGGTGCCTTACGCGGCGGTGCTCACGCAAGTGCCCGCCAGCAATCCGCTTGCCCCGGGCGGCGATGGGTCAATTTCCTACGGTGGAGCTGGCGTAAGTACCAATCTAGAGGTGGACGACGTTCGGAAGGGTGTGGATTTCACCGTGGCCCTCGACCTGCGCCAACTACCCGTTGCGTGGCGCGAGCCTGCCTTTCTGGCGCGCAACTTGCAAGCCCAAGTGCCCAACGGCACGGTGAAGCTGCTTCCCAATTCCATTAAGCCGACCACCGGCGTGCCCGAATTGCAAGCCTATACCCATACCCTGCGCCTGCATCTCAGCGACTTTCCAAAAGCCGGCGGTCAGCTTAGCCTGACGCTGCCCGCCCCCGGCATCCCAAGCTGGGTAGCCCAGCGCAGCACCGAAAACGATAACCAGCCTGCTGCCGCGCCGCATACCTATCGCCTCACCGAAATCATGAACGGCGTGCGCGAGGCCTTTCCGCAAACCATGCTGCCCGTATTTACCGCCACTTTCGCCCTCTCCCAATAAAAACGCCTCCTTTCCATGCAGCAATTCTTCAATAGCCTGTACACTAGTGGCATCGGGCTTTTCTACGACCGCAAATCGCCGATGTACGGGTTGTATAAGGCCGAGATTTTCAACACCACCGGCTTCTATACCCTGCTCACGGCGCTGGCGCTGGTAGTCGTTTTTTACTACATCTTCAATCACGCTATCCCAGCGCTTACGCACCAGGGCTTGTACAAGCCCACGCACTGGCTGCTGACGTTGCTGCTGGTGGCGGGCCTAGGTACATTGCTGGCCTACCGCGTGAGCATAGGCCAAGGCGCAGTGCGCGACCCCTATATGCGCTACTTCATCATTACCAACACGTTGGTAGCGCCGCTATGGTTTATCTTGTTTTCGGTGGTATTGAAGTGGGGCTCTAATCACGCCCGCCGCACGCCGTTCTAGCCGTTCTAGTCGATTATCCTTATAAATTCCATCATGCTGAGCTTGCCGAAGCATCTCTACCGCGCCGTTAGAATTACTAACCAGTAGAGATGCTTCGACAGGCTCAGCATGACAGACGACTTTTTACTTCCGTTTTTCTAGTTACTTAATGGCTCGTCTTTTCATATTCGCCGTGGGCGGCACCGGCGCGCGGGTGTTGCGCTCGCTCACGATGCTACTGGCCGCCGGCATGCGCTTACCCGACTGCGACCAGGTAATTCCCGTCCTAGTTGACCCCGACACGCAGAACGGCGACGTGACGCGCACCGTGGACCTGCTCAAGCGCTACAAACGTATCCACGACGCGCTGTACCAGGATGGCCAGCATCCGAAAAATGAAGGCTTTTTTGGCCAGGACCTGACCACGCTGGCCCAGCTCAATACCTCCGGTGTGGAGGGGCTGCGCGACTCGTTTGTGTATGATTTTGGCGGCATCAATCAGTCGTTCAAAGACTTCATGCACTACAACGAGGCGAGCGTAGAAACGCGGGGCTTACTCGATTTGCTCTTCACGCCCGACAGCCTCAACGCCAGCCTCGACCTAGGTTTCCGGGGCTCGCCCAACGTGGGCAGCGTGGTGCTCAATTCGCTGGTGCAGGCCAAGGAAATGCGCTACCTCGCCCAAAGCCTCAATTCTGACGACCGGGTATTTTTCATCAGCAGCATCTTCGGCGGCACGGGCGCGGCCGGCTTCCCGCTGCTAGTTAAGAACCTGCGCGACCCTGGTGTGGATTTGCCGCAGCCTTCGGTGCGCGCCGCCGTGCCGGCCGGGGCGCTGGTGCTATTGCCCTACTTCAAGCTGCAACAACCCTCGGCCGAGGAGAAGAAAAACGGCCAGGATTTCATCGACTCCAATACCTTCATTACTAAGACGAAGACAGCGCTTAGCTACTACGCCGAACACTTGGAGGGCATAGAGGCCATGTACTACCTAGGCGACCAGGCCGGCCAGCCACTGCCCAACAACCCCGGCCGCGCCGAGCAGCGCAACCAAGCGCACCTCATGGAGGTGCTCGGCGCACTCGCCATCCAGCACTTCTTAGGTCAGCCCGCCAGCCAGCTCGACCGCGGTAACCCAGCCTACCACGAGTTTGGCCTGAAAAGCGACGCGCCAACGGTGGACTTTGGGCAGTTCTCGCCGGCCCAGCGCCGCGAGGTGGCCCGGCCGATGATACAGTTTCACTACTTCGCGCGATACTTTCGGCAGCACCTGCTTGCCGAAACGAGTGCCCCGCTCTACAAGGGCGGCAAGTTGGGCCAACACCTGCCCGCCAGCACCGGTCCGCTAGCCGACCTCACTGATTTCTTCACCGAGTATGAAAGCTGGTTGCGCGAACTCGGCGTGAACGAGCGTCGCTTCACTGCCCTGCACCCCGACGAAACCGACTTTAATAAGATGGTGGCCGATAAGATTATCAGCACCGGCTTCTTCAATAAAGGTCTGACGGATGACGTGTTGCGCGCCGAGCTAAACGACGCGGTGGGCAAGACGAACCTCGATAACCCCGACGCAGCGCGGGCGTTGCGTTGGCTGGTGGAGGCCTTTAATACGGCTACTGAGAAGGTGGTCGAGAACAAGTTGCAATATTCGTAATAGGCAGTTGCGCGGACTTTGTAGTCCGCGAGCGAGCAACGCGAGCAGCTTGCGCGAAGATTCTCGCAGGCGCTAATATTCGCTTTGCTCATACGCGGACTACAAAGTCCGCGCAACAACAGCCCCGCAAATCATTAAAAAACAGCTATTAGCCACCGGCTACCAGCTTCAGAATAACATGGCCAAAATCCTTCGCCTGCACCGCACGGGCTCCAGCACCCACGAGGGCTGGGGCCGCACCGGCAAAATCGGCAAAAATGAAATTGAAGGTCCCAGCGGCATCCTCGACCCTGAGGGCGGCCGGGCCGAGCGCGTGGCCGTAGCCATTCCATCGCCTTTCGCCCGCATGCACCTGGTCGAAACGGCGCTGGCCTACGTGGGCAGCAACCCCGGCCAAACTGATTCGGTGCATCACCGGCTGGTGGGGCAGTTTTGGGACTTGTGGGAGCTGGTATTCAACTACTACCAGCGGCGGCAAGCCAGTCAGCGCCTGAGCGTGCGCACCTGGAACCGCACCGCCGAGCTAGCTCGCCTCGAAGCCAATCCGCAGACCCGGCCGCTGGCCCAGGCCCTGGCGTTGTACTTGAACGACAAGCGCTTTGCTAATATCACTGACCTGAATCTGCTGTACTTCCCCGGCGCCACGCCGCAGGATGCTCCGCAACTGCTGGGTGGCACTTCGCCGCTCACGGTGTTTTTTCCGGCGCCGGCCGTGCGGGCCTTGGCGGTGCAGCGGCCCGAGGGTGGCGGCCACTATTTCGATGGGCGCTACGTGGCCCTAGGGCAACGCGAGCAAGCGTTTCAGGACTATATCTACCAGCAGTTTGTGGCCGACCCGGCGCTGGGCCGGTTGGCTCCGGCGGTGCGCAATGCACTTGACCCCAATATTTTGAATAAGTGGGGCCTGGATGGCAACGCCCAGCTGGCCGACTACCCCTACCTCGCCGACCAGGCCGGCAACCCGGTGGCGGTGGCGGGCGTGGCCGTGCGGGTGCGCCCCGACGAGGGCATTTTGCGCAATTCCGATTTCACCATTCGGCCCGACCGCGTGCCGGTGCCGGGCTGGCCGCTCCCTACCCCCCTGCCGCTGGTGCTGCGCCCCGGCCTGCAAGCGCCAGGCAAGTTTTACTACAACAACTCGCTGCTCGGCGATAGCGGCAACAAGGTGCCCGCCAGCGACCCCCGCGCCCTGGCCGACCGCACGCTGCCCGGCCCCGACCTAGCCTACCCCTATCTCACCCTCAACGACTTACTCGAAGAAACGCTGCTTACCGTGCCCTACGAGGTCGATGGCAGCCGCTTCGTGACCGGCCAGCTCAAAACCGCGCCCGGCTACAAGCCCACGTGCTGGCCGCTGCTGCCCGTGAAGCCGCTGTATTTTGACTACTTCACGGCCGCCGAGCTGGCGACCCAGCTCACGATGGAGCTCGACCCAGCCTGCGTGCGGGTGCGCCTGCGCATTCCGGTGGCGGGCGGCTTTACCGTTGATTATGAGCGCGCTTATTACCCTAACCCACGCACTGAGGGCCTAGGCCGCCTACTGGTGACCAACGTGGGCTTGTCGGTTTTCCCCTTCGTAAAAATCGCCGACGCGCCGCAGCTCAACGACTTCTACAAGGTGATGCTGGTCGATGCTAACAACATCGACCCCAGCCTGGTACACAAGCCGGTAGAGCTGCAATTTGGCGTACAAGGCCGGGTACTGTCGCCTACCGGCACCGAGCAGAGCGCCACGGCCTACCCCCGCACCCGCAAGAGCAGCACCGACGAGGGCAGCACGTACTACGAAATCAAGGGCACGCCCTTCGACTACGTGGTGGTGGCGAGCCCCGCGCCGGCCGCTGGGCAGGCGCTGGTGGTGCCTAGGTGGCGCGAGGTGCGCCAGGGCACCAAGGAGTTCCGCTTTGCCATCGACTTTGGCACGACCAATACCCACGTGGCCTACCACGACGGGCCCAGCCAGCCGCCCCAGCCCTTCAATTTTGGGCCGGAGGATACGGCGGTGGCATTGCTCAAGAAGTCTTCGGAAGAAACTGATTACCAGGCCTACGAGCAGCTGTACCGGGGCATCGAGGAAGACCCGGCGCACGGCATTCAGCTGCGGCGCTGGCAGCGGTATCAGCAGCGCGAGTTCGTGCCTTCGTTTGTGGGCGCGGGCGGGTCGCCGTACCAGTTTCCGATTCGCACGGCCACGAGCGAGGCCGCTAGCTTCTCCATCGAGCCGCCGCGCTTGCTGGCCAATGTCAACGTGGGCTTCGGCATCAACACCGAGGAAGAAACCAACGACTCGTACCACACCAAC
>Ga0160427_10000163_pt1 | contig 46158 bp, 53 predicted proteins | sample SolpanmetagenomL_FD_108194 | JGI IMG/M metagenome (GOLD analysis project Ga0160427, IMG submission 108194) | Solar panel surface microbial communities from Lawrence Berkeley National Laboratory, California, USA - L | ecosystem: Engineered > Built environment > Solar panel > Unclassified ...
AGGCTGGAACGAACACGTCCGCGTTCTGCAGGATTCGGCAACGGACATCGGCGCGGCGAAACTCTGGTACGACAAGCCGAGGAAGCAGTGGTACCTCCTCGCGGCCTTCACGGTCGAGCTGCCGGACCGTCTGCCCACCGAGTACCGTCAGGTGGTCGGGGTGGACGTCGGACAGCGGTACCACGCGGTCATGAAAGTCATCGACCTGACCGGGGAAGTGGAACAGGTGCAGATGTTCGAGGGCCGGACACACCGCAGGAACGCCGATCAGTATGTGTTCATCAGGAACAGGTTGCAGGCCAAAGGCACCCGTTCAGCATCGAGACGCCTCGTGCTTCTCAGCGGACGGGAGAGACGGTTCACGGCCAATCGCAACCATGTGCTCGCCAAGCAGATCGTCGTCGCTCACCCGAGCGCCATCATCGCGATGGAAGAACTCGCCCACATCCGGGAACGCACCGAACGAGGATCCTTCAAGAAGGCGTCGGTGAAGCTGCGGCGATCAAACCGGGTACGGTCCACGTGGTCATTCGCGGCCCTGCGGGCGATGGTGACGTACAAAGCACTGTTGCACGGATCGGTCGTGGCGGTGGTGGACCCGAAGTTCACGTCGCAGCAGTGTCCGAAGTGCGGACACACCGGGCGGGAGAATCGACCTGGGGGCGGGGAGGTGTTCCTCTGCGTGGCGTGCAGCTTTACCGGGCATGCGGATGTGGTGGGCGCGACGAACATCGGCATGAAAGCCTACATGGCACGGATGGATTCGGGGTGTTTGTCAGCCACCCCCAGCATGAACAGTGCTGTAGACGTGACGCATGATGAAGTGGAAGCTGCCCGAAACGGCGGAATTGAAGCGGAGTGCAGTCACAAGCCCGTGATTTCAATCATGGGTGGTTGACGAGAGAGCACAGCAGCAGGGCGCCGTAGAACACCATGGCGGCGGTGGTGCGGGTGCTGCGGCACTGCCGTCCGGCCGCGCGGTCGCTCAGGCGCCCGGCGGCCACGCTGCCGGCGATGACTGCCAGGTGCACCGGCAGCCCTCCGCCGTCCCGGGTGGGCAGGAGCGCCACGTTCAGCACCTGAAGCAGGGCGGCGTTGACGGTGCGGACCAGGCGGTCCTGGGGGTGTTCGGACGGGCCCGGCGTGGTCACGGTGACTGCCCGGCAGGCGTGGTCCTGGAGGAGCGCCGTCCTGAAGTCCGGGGACGCTCCACTGGCCGCAGCGTCATCTCGGGGCTGACGCTGCGGACCGTCTGGTGCAGTGCCAGGGTGCGCCAGGCGCTCCAGGTGGCGTGGCCGGAGAGGTAGGTCAGGGTGTGACTCCTGAAGTCCGATGGCCGCAGCGTGACGCCGCAGGTTCTGGCCCAGTCGAGCAGCGAGATGGCGGCCGCCATCTCGCTGGGGTGCAGGGTGACGCAGGCGGCGATCTGCGCGGCGTCCGGTGCCGTGTCCGCGTCCGGCCAGGGCAGGTCGACGCGCGCCGCGTACGCCTCGGCCGTGTGGACGCGCGTCCACGGGCCGGGCCGGGTCACGCTGCGGGTCCGCAGGTGCTGCTGGAGGCGGTCCGCTTCCAGCGGGCCGTACTGGACGATCAGTTGCTGGACCGGGCGTGGCCGGGGGCGGTGGCGGTGCTCGTCCGGGCCCAGCAGGTGCTGCTCGTCCGGCAGGTCCTCGGGGCGGGCGCGGCCGCCGAGCAGGCGCAGGCCGCCGCTCTGCAGGGCGGTGATCAGCCTCGGTTCGGTGGCGCGGGTGCCGTGCAGGGTCAGCGCGCAGGTGAGGACTCCGCCGGGGCGACAGGCGGCCGGGCGCGTGCCGAGCAGGGCGCCCGCCCGCAGCAGGTGCTCGGCGAGGTCGGTGGTGTGCGGTGAGAACAGGGGCGACGCGGTCGTCTTCATTGAACTCCTTTCAGCAGGTGGGGCAGGTGGGTGTCCAGGTACGCGCTCAGGGCGCCCTCGGTGTTCTCGACCGCGCCTTCGATCACCTCCTGGACCAGGGCGCATTTGACCTGACCGACCTGGCGTCCGGGGGCCAGCCCGGTGACCTGCATGATCGCCTCTCCGGTCAGCTTCAGCCCGGCCTGGGTCAGCGTGGCGGTGTCTTCCGGCTGAGCCTCGCCCCTGGTGATCAGGTCGGCCAGCCAGTCGGCCGGGTCCGGAGCGCCGGGGTGCATGTCGCCGGCGTGGGCTTCCAGGTCGGCCGCGCGATGCTTCAGTCCTTCTCTCCACAGGGTGCGGTGGTCGTTCATGTAGCGCCGCAGCGTCCTGTCGCTGACCGGGTGTGAGGGCGACAGGCGCATGTGGTGGCGGATCAGCGTCTGCACCTCGGCGTTCACCTCGGCGGGCGCCTTCAGGCGGTCCAGGACGGTGCGGGCCAGGTCCACGCCGACCAGTTCGTGGCCGTAGTAATGCGCCCGGCCGTCCTCGGAGATGCTCCTGGTGGCGGGCTTTCCCAGGTCGTGCAGCAGCAGGGCCAGCTTGGTGACGCCGGACGCACCGATGGCCTGTCCGGCGGCGCAGGCCCCGGTCATGTGCCGTTCCAGCGTCAGGTGGTGGTACGGGGTGTGCTGGTCGTAGCCGGTGACGGCCTGGTACTCGGGAATCATCTCCTGCAGCGCTCCACCGGCCAGCATCGCGTCCAGGGCGGCCTGCAACGCCTCACGGCTGGCGTGCGGGTAGTTCAGCATGGTCCACAGTTCCTGCCAGACGCGCTCCACCGGCAGGGAGGTGATCACGTGGGCGTTGCTCCGCAGCGCCCGTTCGGTGTCCGGGTGCAGGCGGAAGCCCAGCTTGACCATGAAGCGGTAGGCGCGCAGCACGCGCAGCGGGTCTTCCCGGATGCGGTCCTCGGCCACCCCCACGAAGCGCAGCAGCCGGGCGTCCAGGTCGGCCAGCCCGCCGAACGGGTCGATGAAGCGGCCGGTCTCCAGGTCACGGGCGACCGCATTGACGGTGAAGTCGCGCCGCGCCAGGTCGTCTTCCACGCTCAGGTCCGGGTCGCACTGCACCTCGAAGTCCCGGCGGCCGGTGCCGGTGGAGTGCTCGGTGCGCGGCAGGGCCACGTCGATCACCTCGTCCTGACCGGCCAGTCTGATTTTGTAGACGCCGAACGACTCGCCGACCAGGTTGACGTCGTCCCCGGCGAACACCGCGTCCATCTGGGCGATGGAGACGCCGGTGATCAGGTAGTCGTGGTCTTTGTTCTCCAGGCCCAGCAGGGCGTCCCGGACGCCGCCGCCGACCTCGAAGGCGTGACCGCCGTAGGCCTGGACGCGCGACAGCAGCAGCAGGTCGATGGCCGAAGCTGGCCGGGCGGGCGCGGGGGACGGTACTTCAGGGGTTCGGTTCGGTGAGGTGTTCATGCGTCTCCAGGGCGGTGGGAGGACGGGAACACGCGTTCCCGTCTCCACGCCTGAAGTATACATCCGTACCCTACGCATCCGTAGGCTACGGATAGGTGCAATTTCTGTGGAAGGGTGGTACAGTCCGCGCATGGCCGATTCCCCTTCCGCGCCGCGCCTGCGCCCGGTGCCTGTCACGCCCATCCCGGACCTGACGGTGACCTGGCAGGTCAAGGCGCTGCTCACGCGCCACCGCCTGAGCAGCTACCAGCTTCAGAACGCCCTGCGTGGGCATCTCAGTCAGCCGGCCGTGTCCAGGATCGTCAGTGGCCGCAGCGTCCGCATCGACCTGCGCACGCTCGACGTGCTGCTCGCCGCGCTGCGGGCGCTGACCGGCAATGCGGACCTTCAGGTGGGCGACCTGCTGCGCGCCGAGGAGACGCTGCCGGGGACAGCCCGGGGGCCGGAGGACCGGAAATGAAGGAGACAGGCATCAAGGAGGCGGGCACGAACGCAGTGGACCGGAACGCAGCGGCCTCTCCCGTCAGGCGCTCGCCCGAGCAGGACGCCTTCCTGGCGCTCGAGCAGGCGAGGGTCCAGGAACAACAACGGAACGCCCCGTTGAGCGAGCGGCTGGACGATCCGGCGGCGACGCTGCAGGCCTTTCAGGCGGCGGCCAAACTAACGGGTGACCTGGCGAAAATCTCGCCCGAACTCGGCCGGGTGGCGGAACTGACCGGGCGGGTGGGCCTGATGGACAACGGCCGGGTGCTGCTGCTGATTCCGGAACCGTCCGGACCTCGTCACTGGGTGTTTTTTGACGGACCGGTGCTGAGCGTGACGGACAGCCTGCTGAAGCGACAGAAATGGGCGCCGTTCACCTCGCTGTCCATGCTCGAGGGGCAGGCCCTTCCGACTCTGGAGAAGGTGACGGTGCTGCCGTACCGGGCGTGCCTGAATGACGGCTTCGGGGAGATCGAGCGACAGGAGCACCGACGTGAAGCCGTGACGGACATCGTGGTGATGACCGCCACGGTTCTTCTGTTCGTCCTGGCCTTATTTTTCACGGGGTTTGCGTTCGCCTCGGCAACGGTCCTTCTCGGCGTTCTCAAGCTGGTCGGTGCGGCGCTGCTGTTCTTTTCCTCCTACCGGTGCGTGAAGGTGGTCGACCTCACGTTCGGCTGGAGAGAGGAGCGGATTCTCCGGCGTTCTCTGGCGCTGGTCAGCGGCGCGTCTCCGCTGCCGGACTCGCCTGCGGGCGTGCAGGACCCGTCCGGCGAACGCGCGGCGAACGGCCTTCCGAGGGCCTTCTGATGCGCACAGACGTGCAGGTGCCGGGAGTTCATCCAGGCGAGACGCCCCAGGCACCGGAGGACCACGCGCTCGTTCTGGCGCTCGAGGAGGCGCGGGCGCGGGAACACCTGCGGCTGACGCCGTTCAGAGACCGGCCGGGCGACCTGCGGCTGAGTGACCTGGAGACGCTGCTGCCGATGTTCCAGCAGCTCAGGCGGACGACCGCGCACCTGGCCGAGGTCTCGCCCGAACTCGCCCGACTGGCCGAGGCGACCGGGCGGGTGGGACTGACGCCCGCCAACCACCCGGTCCTGGTCGTTCCGGACCCGTCCACGCCGGAGCACTTCTGGCTGTTCTGCAGCGAACTGCGCGGTGACCGCGACCGGGAGCCGAGGCTGCTGTGTGCACTTCGGAGCAAGGCGGGAACCAGGACGGCGGAAGTCTGGAAGCCGTTCGAGTTCGACGGGACGTCGGTCTGGAAGCTGTTCACGGGCCTCTGGATGCTCGAGAAGGAGGCGATACCGGTGCCGCCTTTTCTGACCCTGCTGCCGTTTCAGGCCGGCGCTCCCGCGCGCCTGCTGAGGATTGAGTCGGAGGTCCGCCGCCGCGAGCTGGTGGTGGTCGTCTCGGCGTTCGTGCTGTTCCTTGCCGGGCTGGCCGGCGCGGGAGTGGCGCTGAGCGGTGTGGCGTTGACGCCGTTGAGTGTGCTGGTGCTCGGGTTCTGCTGCGCCCTGCTGTGGCTGCTGACCGAACGGGCGTCCTCGTGGAGTCAGGCGCAGGTGGTGCGGCGGTCGTTCGAGTGGCTCAGGCACGGGCGTTCGCCGGAGGGGGCCACAGACACGGGCCTGAACCGGACCCTGCCGGACGGATTGCCGAAGACCTTCTGAACCGAAGCGCCCCGCCCGGGGTTCACGGGCGGGGCGACGAAGGGCGGGGTGACAGAGACGCGGCCTCAGGAGGAGACATCCGGGGGAGCGTGCAGGGCGTCCGGGAACAGACCGAGAAGACGTGGTCTGTCCTGTCCGGAACGTTAAGGTGTGCTGCTCCCGGAGCGGGTGGGCTGCGGCGCAAAACGGGTCTGGTGTGGATGCAAGAAGGAGACCTCCAGGAGTGGAATCAGTTCGGCAGGCGGACTGTGCCTGCAAGTATACCGGACGATGCCGGGAGCGGCCACCGTATCTTCAGGGGGGGCCTTCAGACAGCGGTGTCTGCGCTGTCATCTGCACTGTCGTCCGGGCCATCGTCTGGATTGTCGTCTGGGCCATCGTCCACACTGTCATCCGCACCGCCGTCCGTGCCGAACGCCCGCAGCACCTCTATCAGGCGGCGCAGGGTGCGGCGAAACGAAGCGCCGCCCGGCAACGCCCGCTCCGGTGATCCCGCGCCCGGCCCCGTCCGGTCTGCGGACGTCATCTCGTTCGGCTGCAGGGCCTGGAGCGCTTCCTCGCTGCGGCGCAGCCACGCCTGCCGCTGCTGGGAGGTGGAGACGCTCAGGGCGAGCTGCAGCTCGTCGTCGTCCGGCAGGCCCACCAGCTCAGGTCGCCTGAAGTAGGCGTTGAGCCTCAGCAACTGCGCGTGCGGCAGGTCGACGTACCAGCGTTCACCTCGGCGCAGGACCACGCGGTAGCGATCCGAGTAGCGGCCCGCCCGGCGAAGGGTTTCGGTCGTCGCCTCGCCCGGACCGTCCTTCAGGTGCCCCTCGACCACCTCTGCCGGGAGCTGCGGGCCGAGGCGGGCGAACAGCGCCTCGACGTGCCGGTGCTCCGCTTCCAGTGACGGCAGCGGCCGGTCCCGCAGCCAGACCGGTCGGCCGTGCTGACCCGGACCGGTGACGACCGGCCCGAGACGTCGGTACTCGGGCCGCAGCAGTTCGGCGTCCAGGGTGGTCTGGGCGACGCGCCGTTTCTCGCCCAGCATTTCCAGCAGTTCGCTGGTGGTCGGCGGGAAGGCGACGGTGCTGAGGATGGCCTGCACCGCCCGGCGGTTCGAGTCGTAGCCGTCGCCGAGTTCCTGCAACTGCCAGTGGCCGATGTGCCCGGTGCCGACCAGCGGAAACGGAAAGGGAAGCCGTTCGCCCGGGCCGGCCAACCGGTTGGAAGCGCCGGCCTTGCGGTCCCAGGCGGCCTTGGCCCCCTGAATCATGTGCCCGACCGGCACCGACCAGAGGTCCCCGAACCGGGGCGGGAACAGGAACGCCAGCGCGGAGGCCATCTGCGAGACCTGCCAGTCGCTGCTGGCCGGCAGGATCAGGTGACTGGCGTTCGTCAGCCACTGCAGGTCGCTCCAGTCGGGCAGGCCGAGGTGGCCGCCCTGGGTCCAGATCAGCGGCCGATGAAACCCGGTGCCCGAGAACGGACCCGGGTACAGGCGGGCCAGGGCGTTCAGGGTGCGCACGGCCGACTGCCGTTCCAGGAGGTCGGTGTGCAGGAACCGCCCGGTCCGCTCGAGGATGTCCAGCACCGGGCGCAGGGTCACGGCGTCCGCCGGCGCGTACAGCCACCGCTGGGGGCTCAACTCGAAGGTGACCCAGGTGGACGGCTGAGCGACGCTCGTGCGGGCGGGAACGTCCGCGCCCCGGTGGCGGGTCAGGTGTACGAGCAGCGTCCACAGGTGCTCCGGGGGCGTGCCGGGCAGCAGCGCCGAGCGCAGCCCGGAGAGGTCGGCGATCAGCCGGTGAGGCGTTGCGGCCGGGTCGGCCGGCCAGTCTTCGCGGCTCAGCCGGTCCAGGTCACCGAACAGCCGGGCAAGGTGGAGTTCAGCCTCCAGCCGCCTCTGCCAGATCAGGCGGGGGGTTTTCAGCAGCAGTTGCCGGACCCGTTCACGGGTGATGTGCAGGGCGTGCGCCGTCTCCTCGACCGTCTGGTTCGAGACGAACTGCTTGAGCAGCACCGCCCGGTGCTGGGCACTGAGGACGGCCAGCATGCCGTCCAGGGCCGCTCCCAGTTCGGTGACGGAAACGGTGAGCCCCTGCAGCCAGCGGGCCGTGTCGTCCGGGACCGAGGCGGGCGTGTCCACCTCGACGGACGCCGGACGGTATGGGGCGAGCAGTGGTTTCCAGGCGTCCGGCATCGGCAGGTCCAGATACCGCGGGTCCTGGGGAGCGTGCGCCAGGTCACTGCGGGCGGGCGGATTCGGCGTGGCCGGACCGGCCCGCACCTGAACCGGGTTGATCTGAACCGGGGGACGGTCCTCCCGGGCGGCGTCCGGCTCAGTGGGTCCGTCCACTTCAGCAGGGTCGGCCGCTTCCGCCCGGCCCTCCGGGTTCAGTTCCTCCAGGCCCTCCGGGTTCAGGCGCCAGTGGCCGGCCGGTCCGGCCGGCTGCACCGGGTACGGGCGTTCGTCGCAGGGACGGGCGCGTTTGGCTTCGCGCTGCTCCCAGTGGTGGCGGGCGTAGCCGATCATGTTGGTCACGTTCTTGCTGCTCCGGGGGAAGCGTTCGGGATTCAGGTCGGCCAGCACCTCCGCCATGCCCGAGAGGGTCCAGGCCCCGCCGTCCGGCGCGGCCCGGTCCGCGCCGAGGCGCAGCCAGGTCAGGGTGCGCCAGTTCCGGTGTCCGAGCAGGCCCCCCTGCGTGACGATCAGGGTGCCGCTGCGGGTCAGGTCCGCTTCCAGGGCCGGAAAGAGGCGCGCGAGTTCGAGCAGCGCCATGCGGGCCGGAGACAGCAGTTCGCCGGCCGGTCGGTACGTCCCGGCCTGCTCGAGGACGCCGAGCACCGGGCGGAAGTCGGTGTCTGCCGTTTCCGCGTACAACCAGAGGCCGGGGGCGAGTTCGGTGGTCGACCAGGGCGTGACCAGGTGTTCGGACGGGGCCCGTCCCTGCTGCCTGAGCAGGTGCAGCGTCAGCGTCCAGAGGTCGCCGGGGGTGAGGTCGGGCCACCGCTCTGTCCGCAGGCCGCTGGGGTCCACCGTGATCGGTCGTTCCGGTGATCGGCCGCTCAGCAGGGCGTTCAGGTGCTGTTCGAGCATCAGGGCGGCGGCCCGCATCGCCTGAAACGCGGCGGAGATGATCTGCGCGGGCTGAGGTTTGTTCAGGTCGAACAGGACGGCCAGTTGGGCGAGGGTCCGCTGATGCAGGAACCGTTCCCGCAGCAGCGCCAGGGTCCGGGCATCGACCTGGGCGAGCAGGTCGCCGAGCAGCGGGGCGAGGCTGGACAGCGAAGGCGTCTGGGCCCGCAGGGCCTGAACGGCGAGCGCCCGTTCACGTTCTTCCAGCGGAGGTCTCGGCCGGTCGGCGTCCGCTGTCCGGGTCGTCAGTGGGGAACGGGTCATCCGTCTCGGTCCTGGGCGGCAGGTCCGGACGGGCTGTGGGTGGGGCGTCGGGGACGGATGAACATGCACTTCTCCTTGAGGGCGCTCGGGACCGGCGGTGTGCCGGGCGTTCAGTTCAGGTGATGGGGGTTCAGGCGGACTTCCCAGACCCGGCCGGCGCTCACGGCGGCGAACCGCAGGTCGGTCTCTGCGGCGTGGACCGCCAGGACCGGCGGCCGCACGAAGCAGCCGCTCAGGGCGTGGGTCGGCAGGTCCGGCCATTCGAGCAGCGTCGCGCCGCTGAGGGCGCAGAACAGCCGTGGATGGGGGGCCGCACCGAGGATGAACCGGCCGAGGGGGAACAGGGCCCCGGGCGCGTCCGCCAGGGAGCGCGTCCAGTCGAGCGCGTCTGCCGGGCCCGGTGCGTCCGCTGGAAGGGTGTGGCCCGGCAGGATGCGGCGGCTGGTCAGGTGCGTGTGACCCTCCTCCGAGAGGCCGGCCTGAATCAACTGTCCGTTCCACAGGCAACTGTCCTGCGGTTCCGGCACGCTTCCGGCGTCGCCCTGCGCGGCCAGGGTCTCTTCGGCGAGGTCCAGGCCGACGTCGTCCAGGTGGGTGGGGTCACCCAGCGCCTGCTGCACCTGGAACACCAGGTCGACCTGAACGGGATGCCAGCACCAGCCGGCGCTCAGCAGGTGGGTGGCGGCCGGGCCGAACGCCAGGCGGCTGTGAAAGACGCCCAGGCTGAGCGGTTCGCCCGTCACGCTGAACGGCGGCCGGGCGCTCAGCAGGTGTCCGCTCAGCGCGTCCTCGAACTCGAGGACCTCGGGGCTGTCCGGGCAGTGGGCGATCAGGGTTCGCCCGTCCTCGAGCGTGCCGAGCGCCACCGGGTACGCCACGGTCCGGGCGTGGAGCGGCGAGCGGGTCAGCGCCCGCCACGGCTGACCGTCGCAGGTCAGCAGGGCGCGCTCGCCGAAGGTCTCGGTGAACACCTGGTAGTGCCCGCAGGGCGAGGTGCTGACCGCGTCGAAGGTGCTCGCCAGGTCCTCCAGGTGCGGGCGGACCCGCACCAGGTCCGTGAGCGGGTCGTGCAGGTGGCCGCCGCTGAAGGCGAGACTGCGCGGCGTGCCGAGGTCCGGGCGGGCGATGACCTCGGCGTCCGGGGGAGAGGTGGGCGGCCTCACGTCCGGTCCCGGACGGTCAGCAGCGGACGTAAGCCGCTCGCCCGGATGCTGCTGCTGGCGGTCCGCGTCCGGGGGGGCGGCAGGTCCCGGAGCATCGTGAGCAGGGCGTTCCCGCCGACCGGGGGAACGATCAGCACCAGCGTGACGAACCACAATCCGCTCATCGCCTGCAGCACTGCTGGCAGGGGCGCGGGGTGGGCGGCGAGGGCGGACAGGCTGAGTAGCGTGAGCAGCGTGGCGATCATGAGCATCACCGGGTACAGGCGCGTCCAGCGGACGTCGTGCACGGCGCTGACCTCTCCGGCGGTGTTGAGGGGCAGAAAGGGCATCGGGCTGAGGGCCGCGCCGGTGAGCGCGAGGCCGGTGCTGAACCCCAGGCCCATCAGGGCGGTCACCGGAAGCACGCTCCAGGGAAGGCGAGGAAAGAGTGTCAGCGCCAGGAGCAGGAAGAACGCGGTGCCGGACAGGCTCAGTTTCAGGCTCCAGGTGAGCAGGGTGCGGCAGCGCGGTTCGGCGGTGCTCAGGCGCCAGCGCAGGTCTCGGAAGGTGTCGAACGGCAAGAAGTCCTCCGGGGGAAACGGACGGGGAGAGGGCGTGGTGGTGGCCTGGCAGGGTTGGGGTCTGCCGGCACCGGGGGGCTGCTGGTGGCCAGTTCACTATATCCGCTGCTGGCGTGGTCCCGCGTGCCGGGTGGGTGTGGGTGCAGGGCTTCATCAGGAGCGGGTGGAAGCGTGCCCCGGTGGACAGCAGCACCAGCGTCCCGGTCTCCCGGTCCTGCCGGGAGCAGGGTCGGGTGATCTCGGGACGCCGGGTGCTGGTCTGTTCGTCTCGGTCCGTGCGGGTGGGGTCAGCTGCCGCAGCCGCCACCGCAACTGCTGCCGCAACTCGCGCCGCCATCACTGCCGCCGCTATCACTGCCGCCGCCACCGTGGCCGCCGCCGTCGTGTCCCCCATGATCCGCCCCGTGGCTGCCCCCGTGACTGTTGCCGCTGTCCTGGGTGCCGCTCAGGCCGCCGAGTCCTCCCAGGCCCGCGGAGAGCGGGGTGGTGTCGTCGGAACTGCCGGAACTGCCCGAGTGCTCGGTGTTCCGGGTTCGGCGCGTGCTGCGCCTGTCTGCGGCCTTCAGCGGTGCTCGCTCCGCCCGCTCGTTCACGGTCAGCAGCAGCAGTCCGGGGATCAGCAGGCCGCCGATCAGGGTCAGGGCCGACCCGCCGCCGCTCAGGCCCCAGGCGAGCACGCCGGCGGCGGCGATCAGGGCGGCGATCAGCACCGGCAGGCTGGCGCTTCCGTTCCGGTGCGGACGATCCGGCGTCATCGGCGCTACCGGGGTGGGCCACAGGTCGGCGGGCGCGTCCTCGCCGAACGTCTCCCGGTACAGCGTCAGGGTGTTCACGTACTGCTGCTGGAAGTGCGCGTCCTCGCCCGGTTCACCCGGCGTGTGGTGGAGCGCCTCGCCGAGCAGTTCACCGCAGAGCGTGTCCCAGTACGCCCGGGTGTACTCCAGGTGCGCGTGCCAGGCGTGGTCGACGGTGCGGCTGGGCGTGACGCTCACCCCGAGGGTGGTCGCCAGGATCAGGAAGCGGCGGTACTCGGTCACCACCCGCCGGGCGTGGTCCTCGCTCCAGCCCTGCTCGCGCGACAGCCGGCGCTCGAGGCCGTCGGGGAACACCAGGCGCTCGAGGGCCTGGCGGCGGCGCAGCACCTGCGTCCGGGTGAGGGTGGGGGCGCTGGTGCCGGGTCTCTGCTGGGTGGTGTTCATCCGGTCTCCGGGAGCATGGCTTGCTCCGATCTTCTCTTCGTCCGCGTGGAGAGGGTGAGGTGTCCGCTGGGGGTCCGGGTGACCGCAGGGTGACCTCGTGCCTTCAGTGTCGGCGCCGGGTGTCAGCGCACGGTCAGCCGGCGGACTCCTGCAGCCGGACAGGCCGCGCCCGGAACGTGGGTGGGCGCGGCCTGTCCGGACGGGCGGTCTTCAGGAGCTGTTCAGTCGACCAGCCAGTGCAGGTTGCCGAGGTAGCCCTCCGGGACTTCACGCTCGGCGGCGTGCTCGTCACCCTGCATCTCGGCGTGGCAGCGGCGCCGGCCCTGGGCGCGCCCGAGGCGGCGGAAGCGGCGTTTCAGCCACCCCGGGCTGTTGCTGTGCCAGCCGCGGTAGCGTCCGTGGCGGTCCACGTCGCGCAGGTGAGACTGGACCTCGTCTCGCTGCAGGTGCTCCTGCAGCGCCCAGGTCATGGCGGGCTGGCGAAAGGGAGCCCCGAGGCGGGTCTGGCGTACCACCCGGAAGCGGGGTTCGGAGGGGCGGCCGCCCCTCCAGAGACTTCCGCCTGGAACCACCCGGCTGCCCGGCAGGGTCCGGGCGAGGTGCTCGGCGTCCGGTTCGCTCAGCAGGCTGGAGAGGCGTTCGGTGTGCAGGCAGGGCGTGAGGTCGGTGTACATGAAGCTGAGTGCCGGGTCACCGAAGAAGTGCAGCCGGTGCAGACGCCGCAGCGCCTTGCGGCGGTGCCGGGCGCGGGTGAAGCTGTGAACAGCCATGAAGGGGTCCTGGGCGGTGTGGTGCCGGTCTGGGAATTCCGCTCACGCGTCCTCGGGACGCGTGAGCGGTGCCGGGCCGCCCTACGTGGCCGCCCGGGGAAGCAGGTCGCTGTTCACTCGGTTCACCTTCCTTTCAGGATGATCGTTCCTGGTCGTGCGCGCGTGGGCCGTTCTCAGCCTCGGTGGTGAGGGGCAGCGCGGCCACGCTGTTCGGCCGCCTGATCCCACGCTGGGCCGAGTCTGTCACGCCGCACTCGGGGACACATCGGCCAGATGGCGGAGGGACGACTCAGAACCGGGAACTGGGCTGGGCGGCCGGAGCGTCGTTCTTGAGCGCCTGGATGGCGGCCGCTCTGCGCTCCGCTTTGCGGGCGGCCTTCCAGGCGAGCACGTCTTCTTCGAGTCAATGACCCGCGGACCTGCGACTAAAGTCGCAGGCTTGTGTCTGGACTCCACCGCAGTCCCGAGTACCGGTTCAGGCGCTCGGTTTTGGTTTCGACGTCCGACACATCAGGGGCAATTGACAAGTGCCCCGTGCTGGCCCAGTCCTGCCGGACCAGCAATGCCCTGAGTCCAATGTTCCTTGCCGCCACCAGGTCAGCGTGCAGCGTGTATTCGCAGCTCGTACAGATGAACAGCAGTCCCTTGCCGGGCCTGTTGTCGTGGCTGCAGTGCCCACACTTCGGGCACGTCTGCGAGGTGTAGTTCGCGTCGACCTTGATGACCATCGACCCCTGAAGCGGCGCTTTGTACGCCAGGAATCCCAGCAGTTCAGCGTAACTCCAGCGGGCCTGACGGCGGTTGGCCTTCTAGGGCGTTGAAGGTTCTGATTCATCCCGGGAACAGGCGGGTGCCTGGAAGGCCGAGCGTCAGTGTTCGGCGAGTCTTTGCGGTCTTCGCCCTGGGCGGCGTCAGGTCACGCAGCAGCAGCTTCAGCATCCGCACGCCTTCGGAGACCAGGTTGCCGCCGACGAAGAAGATGGTCAGGGTGAGGACCGAATCGCGCCCGGCCGTCGAGGACGCCCCGAGGAGACCCGCGTTTTCGAGGAAGACCATGAGGAGGGCCGACAGCAGCGCCTGCATGGCCTGTGCCGGGTAGAACGCACTCCAGCGCACGTCGTAGGTGCGGCTGACCTCGGCGGCCTTCAGGTGGCGTTGCCGGTGTCCACGCCAGAGGCCGTAGGCGGAGAACAGGGCGCAGGCGAACACGGTCCAGCCGGCCGCGCTGAGCAGTTGCCCGGCGAGCGGCAGGGCGACGATGTTCTTCGCCGGGGTCAGGATCTGGCCGATGAAGGCCGTGCCGGTTCCTCCCAGGATCAGGGTCAGGCACCAGCGGGCCAGCAGGCGCAGCCGGGGTGGCCACTGCCGCAGCCGCCAGCGGAGGTCTCTCAGGTGGGAAAGCGGGTTGGGAAGGTTCATGGGGCTCCTGTGATGTTCAGGTCAGCGGTCGGGCCAGGACCGGGAAGGCCGGGCGGACCCGGGACCGGGCGCGCCTCGGTCTCGGTGGAGGGAGATCTCTCAGCAGCGCGGTCAGCATCCGGGCCCCGTCGATCATCAGGCTCGCGCCGGTGAAGAACGCGAACTTGCCGGCGAACGGCTGCCGGGCCAGGTCACCGGCCGGGCCGCCGAAGGCACCCGCGCGGATCAGCAGGAAGCTCAGGCCGACCATGACCAGCCCGGCGAAGAGCTGCTCGCCGAGGAACACGCTCCAGCGCGCGTCATACAGGCGGCTGATGTCCTGCACCTGCGGCCGGCGTCTCCTGGCCTGCCACGCGCCGACGGCGGTGAAGAACAGCCCGCCGAGCAGGGGCAGCAGCGCGTTCAGGGCCAGGTGCATGGCCAGGCTGCCGCTGCCGATGCTCACGGCGCTCGCCAGCACCCCGGACGTCAGCAGTAGCCCCAGACCGCCGAGGTGCACCTGAAGACTCCAGCGGGCCAGCAGACGCGTCCGGGGCGGCAGTTGCTTCAGCCGCCAGCGCAGGTCACGCAGAAGGAAACATGAATTGAAGAGGTTCATCGGACTCCTGGGAACAGGGAAGGGGCAGTGCTTTCTTCTTCAGGGTACGCCGGGCGGAGGCGTTCAGATCAGTGGGTGGGCCATTCCCGGAACGCCCGGCCGGGCGCGGGCACGGGCCGTCCTGGGTCGGGGTGGCGGAAGGTCGCGCAGCAGCACCGTCAGCGTCTCGGCCCCTTCGCTGACCAGGTTCATGCCCACCACGAACAGCACTGTGCCGATGAACGGAAGCGGGCCGTGCGCCGCTGGACCGCCCGCGCTGACCAGTCTGCCGAGCAGCACGACCGACAGGATCAGTCCGGACAGGAGGCCGGCAGCGAGCACCTGCTGTTTCAGGAACAGGCTCCAGCGCAGGTCGTACACCACGCTGACCTTCGCCGCTGCGGTGGGTGGTTTGCGCCTTCCCTGCCACATGCCGTGGGCCGTGAACAGCAGGGTGAAGACCAGGGTCTGGGCCAGTGTGACCAGCGCCGCTTCTCCCCATCTGCCGGACCTGGCCGAGTCCACCAGCAGTCCGGCGTTGGAGGCGACCAGGGCGGCCACGCCGCCGAGGTGCACCTGCAGGGCCCAGCGGACCAGCAGGTGCGTCCGGGGCGGCAGGTGCTTCAGGCGCCAGCGCAGGTCGCGCAGGGGGCGGAGAGGCCCGTTCACCGCGTCACGTCCCGGGGCGTTTCCGGCAGGGACACCTGAGCTTCTCCCTGATCGAACAGCCCCGGCTGCGAGGCTACGGTCCGCTGGTGTTCTTCCGCCCAGGTGAAGTCGCGGCTGATCAGCAGTTCGTTCTGGCGGGTGTTGTGCGCCGAGATCATCGGCACGTCCCGGGTTTTCAGGCCGCGCTCCCAGGCCAGGGCGCGCAGTTCGGGGTGGTTCTGGTGGCTCATCAGGAACGGCACCTTCAGGGCGGCGGCGGCGTCCATCAGGCGCACGTGGTCGAGTTCGGCGTGCGTGTACAGCCGGTGGCCGGGCGCGCCCTTTCCAAAGGTGTACGGCGGGTCCAGGAACAGCAGCGTTCCGGGCGCCTGTGGTCCTTCGAGCAGGGTCAGGGCGTCCTGCGAGGTGACCTGTACGCGGTCCTTGCAGGCGCTCAGCAGCCGGATGCGCCGCGCGAGCGTGTCGGGATACCAGCGCTGCCGCAGCGACTGCCCGCGCTCACCGGTCTTCGTGCGCCCCGCGCCGGCGGCCAGGATGCCGGCGTGGTTCACGCGGTTGCGGACGATGGTCCGGAAGGCGCGGTCCAGCAGGGTCTCGCCGGGCGCGGCGAGGAGGGCGCCCACCGTCTCCGGGCCGAGGTCGAAGTTCAGGATCAGCCGCGCGAGCCGCTCGGCCTCGGCGCTGAAGATGACCTGCCAGACGGCGGCCACGTCTCCGTCGATCTCGTTGAGCGTCACGCGGGCCGCCAGGTGCTCGGTCAGCACCGCGCAGGCGACGCTCGCGCCGCCGGCGAACGGTTCGCTGAAGTGCCGCACGTCGTGGGCGCGGGTAAACGCGAGCGCGGCCGGGACCAGCCACGACTTGCCGCCGGGGTAGCGGAACGGGCTGCTGAGTTCGAGTTGCCCCGGGTTCAGGGCGCGGGCGGGCAGGGCGCTGCGGGAAGACGGTGGCGGACGGGGCGGTGTGCGGGGCGTCATGGGAACCTCTGGGAATCGGGGAGGAGCGGGAAACGGCGGACGCCCGGTCAGGGAGGCGGGGAAGAGCGGGGCGCCCCGCTCTTCCCCGCTGAGGTGCTGCTCCTTCCCCTGATTACAGCAGCATCGTCAGGGGATTCGGCACGGCCCGGCCCCGCCATTCCACCCGGTCCTGGGTGACGGTGGGGGTCAGCAGCGGCAGCACCGGGTGGACCGTGTTGGCCCGGGGGTCGGCCGGGCTGGGCGCTCTGCCGATCCGCTCGAACACCGCGTGGCCGGGCGTGGTGCAGCGCAGGTGCAGGTTGAGGAGGTTCCGCTGTACGGCGAGCCGCTCACCGTCTGCCGGATGGTCGCCGCAGACGGCGCCGATCAGCGGTTCCGGCGTCTCGGCCAGGTATACGCTCAGGGCGCCTCGGCCGCGCTGACTGGCGGCGGCGTGGAGAACGGCGAAGGTCTCGGCACCGAGGCTCCAGGCCTGGTGGTAGAGGGTGACGGGAACGGGCACGTGACCGGCCGACTGCTGCGCGGCGGCGGCCCGGAGGTCCTCGTGACACATCAGCGCGGTCAGCCGCTGCGCGGTCAGCGGGGCGGCGGCCACGCCGAGTTCCAGCAGGCCGGGGACGCTCAGCGTGTCGCGCAGCCGCTCGCCGGGGCCGAACGCCTGCTGCCATTCGGCTGTCCGCATCTCCCGCCCGAGGGCGCTCAGCAGCGCGGAATCCTCGGCGGCGATCGTCTGTGCCAGGTGCTTGAGCGAGGCGTGGTGGTCGGCAGCGTCGCCCATCAGCAGGGTCAGGCGCCGGCGGGCCTGTGTGGTCTCCCCGGATTCGGTGCCTTCGTCGCCCCGCGCCCGGTGAAGGCCGAGCAGCGCGTTCACCACGTCGCCGCGCAGGAACTCGTGCGCGTCCGCCAGAAAACCGGTCAGGTCGAGGCCCCCCCGCGGCCCGGGCGTCTCCTGCCAGCCGACGTGGCGGTGCGGGCGGTTCCAGGCCTGGAAGCGTTCACGGGCGAGCAGGCCGGCGTCACCGTAGACCACGGCCACGCGGCCCTCGGCGGCGGTGAGCAGCAGGTCCGGTTCGGCGAACTGCGCCCAGTGTCCCGGACCGGTGACCGTCAGCGCCTGAAACTCCAGACCGGACCGGCGCAGATCCGCACGTGCGCTGTCGCGCCCGCGCTTCGTGAACAGCTCCCGGAACAGCTCGCCGAACGCTTCTCGCCGCTTCGGCCGGTCCCTGGGTGAGGGCAGGTCCAGGCCGAGCCAGAAGCCGGGGTGCCACTCGCCGGGACCGGGAACCCAGGGGTGGCCGTAGCCCGCCTGGTGTTCCGCCGCCGGCGAGACCGCTCCGGTGGCGCGGCCCCGGCGAAGGCTGCGGCTGAGCACCCGGTGGAGCGTCAGCATGCGCGAGACGACCTGTTCTCTGGTTTCCATCGTGCACAGTCTAGCGGCGCGGAACCAGGAACAGGTCCCTTCCTGCGACCCGGAGTTTGCCCGCTGCCGGGGTGCCGGGTCCAGGGGAACGCTGCACCTGCACCTGCCGGTGTGCATTTGTTCACGCTTTTTGTGCCACTATGGTTGGCATGACCAAAGCAAAGAAAGCTCCGGCCGTGAACGCTCCCTCCCCGAAGACTGCTGCTGCTCCCTCGGCCACCGCTCCCCAGGCCGAGGGCGGCAAGATCGGAAAAGCGATCATGGTCGACCAGTTGGCCACCAAATCGGGACTCAGCAAGGCCGAGGCGGGCGCCGTGTTCGACGCGGTGGTGGAGATCGTGGTCGACGCGCTCAAAGCGGGTCAGGTCGTCGGCCTGCCGGGACTGGGGACGTTCAGTGTCCGGCAGACGGCGGCGCGTCAGGGCGTGAACCCCAGCACCGGCGAGAAGATGCCTATTCCCGCCGGAAAGAAGGTCGGCTACAAAGTGGCGACCGACCTGAAGAAAGCCCTCTGACAAAGCGTTGATCTTCAGGCGGGCCGGGAGACGTCTCCCGGCCCGTTTCTTGCTGTGATCAGGGGGTGCCGCGTCCACCCTGGCCGGCCCCCGGTCCAGGGGAGGATGCCCGTAGCCTTTCCTGGAACACCCGCGTCTTCCGGTCTCGCCGGGGCTCACCCGCTCCTCCTCACTCATCGAGCAGGCCGTTCGCCCGTTGCCGGGCGCGGCCGAAGCGCTGCGCTCCGAGCAGCCCCTGGGCGAAGGCGATGGTGCGCTCCGGTTCGCCGAAGCAGGGAATCAACTGCGGAGAATGGCCGAGGGACAGGTCCATGTCGCCGTTCCACCTCAGGTTCAGTCTGGCGCGGTACAGGTCCTCACTTCCTTCCAGCGGAAAGGCGTCCTCCGGGTGTCCGGCCCAGATGAACACGCCCAGGAGTTCCAGTTCGAGGCTCAGGGCGTCCGGGGTGCTCGGCGGCACCACGCGCAGGAAGTTGGTGGTGTGGTCCCCACTGTGCGGCGTCCAGTACCACCCTGGCTGGTGTGGGCAGGGCACGAACTCGGGCACGTCGATGCTGCTGGGAATCTCGTTCATCGGGTCTCTTGAGAGCGGCGTGTCGTTTCTCATGCATGAGATGGACCGCCGCTTCGTGGGCTGGTTGCCGGACTGTGCCTGCCCTGAACGCTCAGTTGCTCAGGTCCATGTTCCAGGTGATGTCGTTCGCGGGCTGCTGGCCGGCGAGGTGGTTCAGGCGGCGCAGCGTCGGCAGGTTCAGCACGCTCCACAGGCCGCTCGCCGGGCTGTAGGCCAGCGGCAGGTAGGTGAGGGCGACTTCCAGGAACAGGTGCGCTTCGCCCGCCGTGGGGGCGCGACTGTCCCGGACGCTGGCCAGGATGCCGGCGGCGCGCAGCAGGACCTCGGTGCGGTTTTGGAATCCTTCCGGGGTGAGTGGCGACGCGTTGGCCCAGGCGAAGTCCCGCCTGACCACGTGGGCCGCGCCGGCGAGCATCATCAGCGCCTCTGACAGGGCCGGCACCTCTGCTGAAGAGGCAGAAGGGACTTCTCGGAACATCAGAAGTGCGGGTCGAGGGCCGTGTGCACCTCGGGAACCGGTGCGGGATCGGCGCTGGGAGAGAGACTCTGCGGCGGCAACAGAACAGGCGTGAGGCGTTCCTGCTGGACCCTGGCGTTTCGCAGGAACTGGGTGTAGGTCAGGCGCAGGATCAGCACCAGAGTGACGGTGGCCGCCCCTGCCGCGCCGACAAGAAACGAGAGGCCGGAGAACGGGACGGCCGGGCGAAACACGGTGAGAAACAGGTCGTACAGCCCGGCCGTGACCCCAGACCCGAGACCGCCCATGACCAGCAGGCCCAGGGCGAGGAGACCCAGGCCGTTGTGGCCCTCCTCGTCGATCCAGGGTCTCCAGGGTGTGTTCAGGCGAGGTTTGAAGAGTTTCTCCTTCTGCGTCAGGAAGCCGGGCCGGGTGAACGGCTGGACTTCAGGGATGCCCGCGTCCAGGTCGAGGTCCGCCGCGCTCTTCACGGCCGTCTGCCCGGCGTGGCCGACCTGGTAGAGCGTGCCGCGCCGGCGGGTCAGCACGATCGCCTGTCCGTTCGGCCGGGGAAGCAGCAGGGCCGGGACGCTGCCGTCCATCCACACGCCCTGCGCCTGGTGTTCGGTGGCCTGCCGCTGTTCCTCGCTGAGGTTCAGCGGGCCGAGCAGGTCGGCGTGGCGCAGGGCGATCAACGCGCCCAGGTGACGCCGGTGTTCCGGCTGCGGCGCGTCCTGCCAGTCTCCCAGTTGAGCCGGCTGGTGCTGGAGGTCCTGTCGACGCTGCTCTTCGTTCCTGGTTTTCCGTTGTTCCAGGACGGCCAGGGCCAGGGGGTCGGCGGTGTTCACGGCGTCCGGTTCGGACGGTAGGGGTTCGGTGCTCATCGGGTCTCCTGGGGCGTGTGGTTCTGGCGGAAGGGTCAGAACCGGGGATCGAACGGGGTCGGTAAGGACCGGGCGGTGACGCCGTCAGCGGGAACATCGGCCGGAGGAACGGTGCCCTGTTCCGGTGCCAGCAGCAGGGGGGTGAGGTGTTCCTGCTGCTGCCGGGCGTTCTGCCGGAACTGGTGGTACTTCCGGGGAAAGCGGAAGGACGCGAGGACGATCAGCACGCCCATCCAGGCACCGATGTTCGCTCCGATGACCGTGAGGTGGAGCTGCAGGGCGTCGCTGAGCATGCCGCTCAGGCTGAAGCCGAGCATGCCGCCCGCGATCACGCTGAGCAGTAGGCCGCATCCGAGTTCGAAGCTGATGTCCCTGCCCTCGCCGTCGGTCCAGGGGTTCCAGGCGGCGTTGAGACTGGTGCCGAACTCGGACACCGGGCGTGTCAGGAACCCCGGCCGGGTGAACGGCTGCATGGCCGGGGCGTCCGCGTTCAGGTCGAGTTCCGCCGCGCTGTTCACCCGGTGTCTTCCGGTGCGGGTGACCTGGTAGACCTGTCCAGGCTGGCCGGTCAGCAGGACGGGCGGAGCATCCTGACGGGGAATCAGCAACGCCGGCGTGCCCCGTCTCAGCCACACGCCCTGTGCCTGGGCCTCGGTGGTGCGCTGCGACTCGCCGCTCAGGCCCAGGGGGCCGAGCAGGCCCGCGCGCCTCAGGGTGATCAGGCCGTGCAGGTGTCGCCTGTGGCTGCCGCGCGGCGTGTCCTGCCAGGCCCCGAGACGTGCCGGCTGACGTGCGAGGGCACGCTGATTCTGCGCCTCGCTTTCCTCCTGCTGCTGCTTCAGGTGGTGCGCTCTGGCGGCCAGCGCCAGCGGATCGGGCGGTGTCAGGTCGGTCGGTGTGGGTTCCTGGGTGCTCATGGGCCCTCCTGGGGTCGAGTGGGGCGTGTCAGGCGTGTCAGGCGTGTCAGAACCGGGGGTCGAAGGGGGAGGGCCGGGAGGCGGGGTTGAGCGCGGCATGGTCCTGCTGCTGTGGGGGCAGCAGGAACTGCTGACGCCGCTCCTGCTGCCGCTTGGCCGCCTTGTGAAAGATGGTGCGCTGGTTCATGAGCATCTTCGTCAGGACGACCGTGCCGGCCAGTCCGCCGCCGACGCTGGCGCCGACGCCGCCGAAGGGCAGGTTGGAGTGCAGGAGATGGGTGAGGGCCAGGCCGAGGGCGTACCCGGTCATGGTCCCGATGTAGGCGACGACTATGGTGGCCGCCACCATCATGGCCATGACGTGGGTGTCTGAGTCTCCATCTTCATCCACCCCAGGTTTCCAGGGCCTGTTGAGCGCCGGGATAAAGGTCACGTCCGGATGGGTCAGGAAGCCGGGCCGGGTGAACGGCTGGACTTCAGGGATGCCTGCTTCCAGGTCGAGGTCCGCCGCGCTGCTCAGCCGGCGTCGTCCGTTCGTGGTGACCTGGTACAGCCGGTCGCGGCGGCTGGTCACCAGGGTCGCCTGTCCGCCGCGCCTCGGGATCAGCAGGGCCGCGGTGGTCCCGTCCACCCAGACGCCCTGGGCCGTTTTTCCCGCCGCCTTCTTCTGCTGTGCATTCAGGCCCAGTCGCCCGAGCAGGTCCGTGTGGTGCAGGCCGATCATCCCGCCCAGGTGTCGCCGGTGGTTCCGTCCGGGCTCGTCCTGCCAGATGCCGAGTTGCGCGGGTCTGCGCTGCATCTCCTCGTTCTGCTGGTCTTCGGCCTTCTGCTTGCGCTGCTCGTGCACGGCCAGGACCAGCGGGTCCTGTCTGTCTAGTTCGGGGGGTGCCGGTGCTTCGGTCATGGGTTCTCCTGCTCCTCGCGTTGAAAGCCGGCGTAGCGTGCAAGCCAGTCCTCGCCGAACGGCACCTGACCGCGCCACGGTTCGTAGCTGCTGGGGCTGAACGTCATGTGGGTCGCGTCGATGAACGCGCTGTAGCGGCCCTCGTGGGTGTGGTAGTGTGCCGGGTCCACCCCATACTCGCCGAGCACGTCCTGGTACTCGGCGGCGACCGCCGTGTCGATGGACAGCCCCAGGCCGAGGCGGCGGGCGAGGTCCAGGCCGGACAGCCACCAGGCGTGCGCAATGGGCGCGAACGCCGCTCCGCGTCCGGTCGTCTTGTAGCCGAGCAGCGTCACCCGGAAGCCGTGCCGGGCGGCCGTTTCGAGCAGGTCGCGGTAGGTGTGCTCTTTCAGCGTGCCGAGCACCAGGTGCAGGTTGACCCGCGCGGCGGGAATCCCGGCCTCCCGGCAGAGGTTGGCCAGCCGGTCGACCTCACCGACCGATCCCACACTGACCGCGAAGGCCCCGATCACCGGACCGATCTGCGCCCACTGGTCGGCGACCAGCTGCGGGCGTCGGGTGGTAAAGTTGGTGCTCAGCCCGGTTCGGGCGAAGATCCGCAGCACTTCCAGGAAGTGCGGGTGCTCGGTGATTTCTCCACCCCCGAGGGCGACCTCGAAGGTGCCCGCCTCGGCGGCCAGCCGGGCGATGGTCCGCAGGTCATCCAGACTGGCGTGCGGCAGTCCCGGGCGCGAGTCGCGGTAGCAGTTGTGCGCCAGGAGTCCGGCCGCGTAGTAGCTGTGGTGCTGCTCGGTCTCGAAGTTGTAGACCGTGCCGCTGAACGCTTCCCTGCTGATCCGCCGAAGCTCGCTCCAGCCCTCCAGGTCACGCAGCTGATCGTTCGGCTGCACCTCACCGGCCTCGGTCCAGCCGCGCCGGGTGAAGACCTCGTGGTTCGGCGTCAGGTGCAGCTGCTGCCCGCTGTCCGTCTCGAGGACCACCAGCTCGCCGTCGTACTGTCGCTGCTGCACCGCCGCGACCCGGTCGGGCACCCGCTCGCCGCTGCGCTCGTCCAGACTCCAGACCATCTGGCCTTCCTGTACCAGTTCGATCGGCTGCACGCCGCCACTGACCCGGATCAGGGTGCCGGCCGGGACGCAGAAGACGCAGCCGACGCTGCAGTGGTCGGTGACGGAAATGTCGAGCAGTTCCGGCACGCGCGTGCGCTCGAGACGCCGGCCCGCCGGACTGGCGGTGACCTTCAGCCCGGTGGCCGGATTGAAGGCCGTCCAGTGCTCGCCGTCCCGCTGGAGTTTCAGCCAGGACATCAGGCGGCCACCGGGGAAGGCCGGCGGAAGAACAGCGGCAGGGCCAGCAGGGCCAGGGCGGTGGCGACCTCCAGGGCCAGGCTGAGGGCGCTCAGGTGCAGGGACGGCATTCCGGCCCCGCCGGCCAGCAGCGCCATGCCCCAGACGCAGGGAATCACCGGTGTGGCCGGTTCCCCGCTCCGGCGCAGCCGCCGGGCGAGTCCGGCGGCCAGCATCAGCCCCAGCAGCAGTCCGGTGCCGAGCGCTGCACCCAGGGGTGCGGGCTGGCCCTGCCGCGCGAGCAGGGTGGCCTGGAACAGGGCCATCAGGATGAAGCTGACGCTCAGGGTGCGGCGCAGCGTGCTGTGGGCGGCGGTCTCGGCGGTGGTAGGGGGCATCGGGTCCTCGGGGGAATCAGAGGTAAAGCGGCGGCTGCTCGGGCAGGTGGGCGCGGACCAGCAGGTGCGAGGCGAAGTGCGTGCCGTACATCCGGGTCTCGACGGTGTAGAGGTGTCCGCTGTACGGCGTCTCACTGACGCCCCGGAGTTCTCTGGGGCAGGGCCGGTCGGCCGCCCAGATCCAGATCAGGTCCTCGGCGTTCAGGTGCGCGGCGGGCGTCCACCCGGCGGGCGTGCGGACCGGATGCCAGGGCGGCAGGTGCAGCGTCCGGCCGGTCGGCAGTTCGAGCACCGTCAGGGTGCCTTCGAACGGCCGGGCGCAGACCCGGTGCACCTGGTCGGTCAGGGTCTTCGCCGGGACGCGTTTCATGTCCCGGAGGTGGGCGCTGCAGATCACCTGCTCCGGCTGAAGCAGGTCGACCGGCATGTCGCCGTAGGGCGTGTGCACCGGGGTGCCGAAGGGCAGGGCAGGCAGAGGCGGGTGGGCCGTGTCCGGGGTGGTTCCAGTCATCCGGGTCTCCTGGTCGGGAAGAAAGGGGTCAGGAAGAGGAGCGTGGCAGGGTCCGGCTCAGCCAGGACTGCTGATAGAGGTCTTCCAGGAGGTGCGACTGGTTCTCTTCCGGTTGCAGCAGCACCGTGGTGGGGTCCAGTGCCACGGCGAGGATGGCCGCCCAGGCGACCGGGTCCGGTCCCGTCCCGCCCTGGCACCGGGGCACTTCGACCGGCGGGCGCCCCGACAGTCCGTCCTCGGTCCAGTGGTTGGTCAGGTCGGTGCCTGCCGGCAGGCCGCAGAGCGTCACGATGTCCGCTTCCAGCCACTCGGGCAGCAGGGTGGTGTCCGGCCGCATGTTCACGTCCTGCCCGAGCGGTCTGGAATCGAAGGCGTGCCTGGGCACGGCCCGGCGACGTTCCGCCAGGCGAAACAGGGCGGCGTCCTCGTCCCGTTCCTGGCGCTCCTGGGCTTTTTCCTCTGCCGGCGCTCCTTCCGGGAGGTCCGGTCGCTTCCAGGCGGCCGCGTAGACCGGGTCGTCGTCCGGACTGGCCCGCACGCCCTGACCCCAGAGCTGTCCGGCCTGCGCGGTGAGCAGCCCAGCGAGGTAATGCCGTTTCTCGCCTTCGCTGGCCGCAACGAAGCGGCCGTCGTAGCGGTAGCGCCAGGGGGAATCGTCATCCTCGTGCGGCTTCTCGTCCGGCACCTGTACGCCGCCCGGGAGGACGACCATGCTGTGCGAACTGCTCGAATTGGTGGCGTGACCGTGCCGGACCCGGCTGAGTCGCATCTCAGGGAACAGCGTCAGGAGGTGGGCACGGTTCATTGTCGGTCTCCAGTCAGGGAGGCGTGCTGGCCGAGGTTCTCGGCCGCGCTCCAGCCGTTGTGCTCGGGCGAGTACAGCACGGTGGTGGGATCGAGCGCAAGCGCCAGGATCGCGGTCCAGGCGACCGGGTCCGGACCCGCTCCGTCCTCGAGTCTGGGAACCTCGGGCGTGCCGCCGCTGAGGTGTGACTCGCTCCAGTGCCCGCTCAGGTCGGTGCCGTCCGGCAGTCCGCAGAGGGCGCGGATTCGCGCTTCCATCCAGAGGGGCAGTTCCGTCTGGCCCCGCAGCAGGGCGTCCGGCTCCTTGTACGGCCGGGTGTCGAAGCGGTCCTCCGGCACGTCCCGGACGCTGCCGCGCAGCCGCTCGATCACCCCGGCCTTGACGGTCCATTGCCACAGCGAGGCGTCCCTCGCCCGGCGCTGCAGGTCCGGGTCATACCGGCACCGTTCGTGGGCCCAGGCGTCCTTGGCGGCCATGGCCGCCTCCTGGTAGGCAGGATCGTCCTTCCAGGGCAGCACCACCCCCTGTCCCCACAGCTGCGAGGCCTGCGCGACCAGCAGCCCTGCGAGGTAGTGCCGCTTGGCGCTTTCGCTGGCCGCCACGAAGTCGCTCTCGTAGTGGTGCGCCTGGTCGCTGTCCTCCTCGTCCTCATTGCCGGGCACCTGATCGGCGACGGGCGTGCCGGGCGGAACGATCACCATGCTGTGCGAACTGCTCGAATTGGTGGCGTGGCCAGCACGGGTTCGGGTGACCGTGGGTCCGGGGGTGCCGTTCAGCAGGTCGGTGCCGTGCAGGTTGGTGTCAGGCCAGGATGGTTCTGGGTCGGTGGGCATGGTGTCTCCGGGAATCGTCCCTGTTCGGTGTTCCGGGCCATAAGCGGTCAGGGCCCTGCCTCAGATGGTATCAGCTTCGGCGAGACCCGGAAATTCGGCCGGATGCAGGTTCAGCGTGTTGAACGCAACCTCGTCATGGCGTTCGGGTGGGGAAGCGCCGAATCCGTCGGGTCAGAAGCGCCTGTCGGTGTCTCGCGACCCGGCTGTGGCCGGTGGGAGGTTCGACTGACCGGGCTGCTGGCGGCTGAGCGCCTCGGCGGCGGCCTGCCGGTTCCGGACGCGCCTGGCCTCGTCCGCTTCCTCGATGCGGGCCTCGAGTTCCCGCAGCGGGGCGTCCATCAGGGCGTCCAGACCCGCGTTCCGCTCCGGGGCGAGCTGCCGCGCTTCCACCAGACGCGACAGGGACGCGCCGAGCAGCGCGTCCTGACCGGTGCGTTTCAACCCCCGGTGCACCTCGAGGAGCCGGTGCTGAACTTCGGGCGCGACCTGGGTGTCCAAGGAGATCGACTGTTCGAGGTGTTCATGCTCCTGATCGGTGTCCGTTGTTGAGGGCCTGGACACCGGCGCAGGCAGCGTGCGGGCGAGGTCCCTCAGGCGAGGCTTCAGGCCGGCGGTGAAGGCGCGGACGAACGGCCCTCGGATGTTCTGGGCGTTGCACATGGTGGCCAGAAAGAAGACCACTCCGGCGAACGACGCCAAGATAACCAGCAGAAAATACGGGAAGGACGGCACGCCTTCGCTGGAGAACATGTGCATCAGGGCGGAGAAGGACAGCATCAGGAAGGCTGTGGCTAGCAGCCAGAGCAGCGCTACACCGAACCGGGCCCGTGTGCGGGAGGCGCGGGCCAGGTTCGCCCATTCGGCCGGGGCGGCGAGGACATCGGTGTGCTCACCGGCCAGCGTGAAGGTGTGCTGGACCGTGCCGCCGACCGCTGCGGCGTCCGTGACCGGCTGGAGGATCAGTGCCTCGCCGGACCGCTGCACCTGACACAGGCGTCCGGGGTCCGGCGAGGTCAGCAGCAGCACGCCGCCGGCCGTCGGGAGGGCCATGGCGCTGGTCCAGGCCTGCCCGGTCATGCGGGCCTGGGTGCCCGGCGAGGGGTAGACCACCTGCCCGTACTGCGCCGTGAGGGTCTGGAGCGCCTCCCCGACGGGCGTGTCGGCGTGCTCGAGGCTTCTCAGGAGCGGGCCGAGGTCCAGCAGCCGCAGCGGCGTCTGCGCTTCCTGCTCCAGGCCCTCGTGCTCTTCGGCCGTCTTGAGCAACTGGTCGGTGGCCTCCAGACTGCGCTGAAAGTCCAGCGCGGGAGAGGCGGAGGAATTGGGGAGACGTGCGTTGCGCGGCTTGATCATCGGTGGACTCCAGGACCCTGGTTGCGGAAGGGTGGACCTCAGTCTAGCCCTGTGGAGAGGGGGTTCTGGGGCCGGTCAGGTGCGGGTGCAGGCTTCCCGGAGGAATCAGACGGTCCATTCGTCAGTACCGGCTGGAGGCGTCGTCGCCCTGGGTCTTCATGGCGGCTTCCGCGCTGTCTTGCGCTTCCGTTCTTCGTTCCGTCCGCTCCTTGAGGCCGTCCTCGAAGGTTTTTACCCAGAGCATCAGCAACATGTCGGCGCGGACGTCAGTTTCCCGAAAGGTCGACCGTATGTCCAGCATCCAGGCGAGCGTCCAGGCGGAGGAGTCCGAGCCCGGCTCGGACATCAGCGCCTGGTACAGCGCCTGGACGCGTCCGCGCTGTTCCGGGTCCAGGACGGCGAGTTGCTCGTCTGACAGTGCGGCTGCCGTGTTTCGCTGTTCGGTCCGGATCAGTGCGCGGGCTGACTGGCGCTCGGCGCCGGTCAGGGCGGTGGCGTACGGTCGTGTCCACTGCTCACCGGACAGGGTCGCGCACAGGACGGCCAACGAAGCGACCAGCAGCAGGCCCGACAGCAGGAAGAAGAGAAACCCGAGCAGGAAGAGAGAGAACGTGCCTGCGGGGGCGGCGAGCGGGCCGACGTGATGGAACAGGCTGACGCTGCCCCAGATTCCGGCCAGTGACAGCGGAACGCTGCTCCAGTGCAGCGCCGCCGCCCGGTGGCGGCGGGTCTGTCCGAGTGCGTGCCAGGCGTTGCTCGCCAGGGTGAACGGCAGGTCCGGATCGTTTGGCCGGAACACGGCCCGGGCCCTGTCGATCAGGTCGGCGGCGGTGCTCAGGGGAATGGTTTCCAGGAGCAGTGCTGGCATGACCGGGGTGCTGGCTGGGGTATTGGTGGCGGCCCCGAACGGTCTGAAGGTGTCGGAACGCCGCACCACCTGAGACAGCTTCTGGTCTGTACTGACCAGCAGGATCCAGCCGGACATGGTCGGCACGGCCAGCGCGGCCTGCCAGAGATGCCCTGGCTGCATCTGCTGCCGTGTGGCGGTGCCTGGGAACACCAGTCGGCCTTCCTCGAGAATCAGGCGGCTCAGGGCGCGTCCCACCGGCTGCCGGTGGTCGCTCAAGGTGTGCAGCAGCGGCGCGGGGTCCAGCAACCGCAACGGCTCCTGGAGGGCCTGGTCCAGGGCCACCTGCTCCTGGACGTCTTTGAGGTGCTGCTGGGCGGAGCGGGGCGTGGGCGGCTGGGAGTTCAGAGGTGGCTGGTGGTCGGGCATCGGGGCTCCTGGGAGGGTGAGGGCGTCCCACCCAGTCTACCGCTCCAGCGCTGTTCTTCCGGGTCCGAGCCGACTGAAGGTACGGACGCTCATACACTGCGACTCACGTGTGTCTCAGGGCGAAGGCGGGCCAGATGGAAGGCGACGTTCTTGCGGCAGGCCGTCTGCAGTTCACTCAGGGCCACGAATGCCCGGACCTCCAGTGACGCGAACAGGTCGGTGACGCGGCCGCGCTTCAGACGTCTCCGGCGCAGAGAAACAGACTGGCGATGTCCGGGCACAGGTCTGCCGGTGAGGCGGGTGCCCTGCCGACGACGAACTTCCCGGATGGTTCTTCGTAGTCCAGTGCACACCCCCGCTCGGCCAGCCGGCTGAACAGCAGGTCGATCACCTCCGGGTCCACAGTCGGCTGGGCCTCCCACAGGGCGTCTACCAACGGAACGGCCGCGTGCCGGGTGAGGTGCGTCATGACGGCGGACCAGTCATGCAGGGCGGCCATCGCACTGTCGGTCAGGGTTTCCGCCTGCCGCCTCCAGGCTTCGTCCGTCCAGCGTGTGCCGTTGTCCTGCTGATGCACACGTTCGCCGTCCAGAAGATCCTGCACCTTCTCTTGATCCTGGTGGCTCATGCCACGCCGGGGACCGGAGGCGTGAAGTTGTCCGGCCACCGTGAAGGCGGCGACCAGCGGGTCGGTGAGTTCCGGAGCGTGGCAGATGTTCAACCTGGAGGTGAGCGGCGTCGCCTGCCAGGCGAGATGCCAGGAGAGGTGGACACTGGCCGACACCGGAGAGAAACCGGTGACGTCAGGCGACGCCGGGGCCGGGGGAAGCATCTCGATGCGCTGGACGCGGCATACGCCCTGAAGGGTGAACAGGTGGATGGCCGCCAGGTGGCTGGCTTCGTGCAGGGCGACGCGCAGGTGCGTGAACAGGGTCATCGCCTCGAGCGTGTCCGGTTCCGCCTCCGGGCCGAGTGTGCCCTGCCGCGTGTAGGCGAGCAGCGCCCGGACGGTGCGGGTGTCCATCAGTCCGGAATGGCCTGCTTCCCGCAACAGGGCCAGGTACTCGGCGACGCCCTGTCGGTACGCCGCCTGCGTCTGTGCCTGGGCCGCGAGCGCCCGGACCTCTGGCGATACGCACAGGTCGGTGCTGCGGTCGCGTGAGACCACTTCAGGCCCCTCCGGGCCGGGTGGTCCGGTCCCGGTGGACGCGCCACTCGCTCTGCCCGGCCCAGGCGGCGACCAGGGCGTGCGGCACGTATCCGAAGGTCGCCCGCTGCGCGTTCAGGTCGCCGCCCACGTCGACCCAGGCGTAGGCGGGACGCTCCTCGCCCCGGTAGCTGGGACCGTCGTCCGCGTCTACGCTCAGGTACAGCACCTGGGCGTCGGGGGCGACCTCGGCCAGCAGCGGCTGCAGACTCGGAATCAGGTACTCCGCGCCGTTCGTGACGCTGGTGCCGGAGTTGAACGCCCCCTCGATCAGCATCACCAGTGCCAGGCTGCCCGGCGCGTCCCGGTAGATCTCGACGCGGGTGGTGTTCTCCCAGCCGCCCCAGCTTTGCCAGGCATGGACAACGGCAGAGACGCGGGTGAGCGGGCTGTGTGGAGGACGGGACGGCAGGGGAGAAGAACGGTGCATGGGGTGACCTCGGGAATGAAGAGAAACGGAAGGGGGGCTGGTGTGCGGGGCGGTGTCCAGTGCCACCAGTTGGTGAGGACGGTGCCGTCTTTTTTGATGCAGGAGACGCCGTACCCGAAGTGACGACCGTGGTCGGCGGCGAGCGTGTAGAAGTCCTGCACGTACTGTGGTGGCGGGTTGAAGGCGTTCGGGCCGAAGTCGTACTGGCTGATGTTGTCTCCGTTGTCCAGCAGGCCGTATCCGACCCCCATGCCGGACCTGAACTCGACCGCCGGCTTCCAGCGCCGCAGCATCTCCTTGCCGCGCTCGATCCCCCTCGAGCAGCAGGCGGTCGCCCAGGTCGCTGTGAGGGGACGTCCGGCGTCGTGCGGGACGCCGGACAGGTCCCGGTTCGGAAGTTCGTGAAGCGGCGCTCAGTCCTCCCGGGTGTCCTCGTCGGCCATGCGGGACATCCGGGTGGTGATGGTGCCGATGGGCCGGACCAGGGACCGCTGCTCGTCCATGACTTCACGGATGTCCTTGTAGGCCTGAGGCGCCTCATCGAGCGCCAGGGGGTTGAGTCGCTCGACCCCGTGCTCGGCCAGGTGCCTTTCGACGTCCTCAGGTTTGAGCAGGGCCTTGGCTGCGGTGCGGCCCATCTGCCGACCCGCCCCGTGGCTGGCCGACTGCAGGCTGGTCTCCTCGCCGAGCCCTTCGACCACCATGATCGGGGTGGTCATCGACCCGGGAATCACGCCCAGTTGCCCGGCTGCTGCGGGGGTGGCCCCTTTGCGGTGAATCACCTCGTCGCCCTCGATCCAGGCGAGGTTGTGGCTGTTGAAGACCTGAGCGCGGAACGTCTCGAGACCGGTGGCGCGCATGATCCGGGCGTGCGTCAGCCGGTGCCCGGCCTCGGCGAAGCGGGCGGCGAGCGTCATGGCGCTGAGGTATTCCTGACCCTCCCAGCTGGTGAGGTCCAGCCAGGCGAGGTCCCGCGCCTCTCTCGGCAGGTGGGGGTGCAGCGCCTTGGCCAGGGCGCTGTAATGGGCGGCGATCTTTGCGCTGACGCCTCTGGAGCCGAAATGCGAGACGATCGCCAGGTGCGTGCCGGGACCCTCGCCGTTGGGGCGCTGCCCTGCGGCGGTGTAGAGGCCGACATTCACGAAGTGGTTGCCGCTGCCCTGCGAGCCGAGCTGGGCGCGGGCGGTGTCGCGCAGGGACCGCAGCGCGGGCGGCAGGGCCAGCCAGGCGGCGGTGTCGTCGAGCAGTTCGTCGTACTCGCCGAAGCCTTGACACCCGAGACCGAAGCTGGTCTTGTGAATCAGGGCGTCTTTCAGGGCCCCGTGGTGGCGTCCGAACATGCCGCCGTCCTCGTCCAGCACCGTGGCCATGACCGAGCAGCCGATGTCCACGCCGACGGCCCAAGGAATCACGGCCCCCTGGGTTTTCAGCACGCCACCGATCGGCAGGCCGTAGCCTTGATGCGCGTCGGGCATCAGGGCCCCAGCGCGGGAGATGGGCAGGCGCATGGCGACGTCCATCTGCTCACGGGCGTTCGGTTGAATCAGTCTCTCGCCGAACACGGCGTAAGATTGTCCGGCCTGCAACTGGTCTCTTGCGGCGGCCTCTGCCCGTCGCCCGGCGACGTTCATCTCGGTCGCCAGGGTGCCCCAGATCCCGTCGCTCTCCCACGCGGCGGGGTTGGCGATCACCGCGCGGAGGTCGTCCTGCATCCGGGCGTCGCTCAGGCCGTGGTTGACCTGCGCCTTCTGGGCGAGGCCGATCTGTTTGCCGTTCAGGCCTGCGTGCATCAGTTCCGTTCCGTTCATGGTGTACTCCTTGTCTGGATGATGCGCTGCAGGGTCCGGTCCGCACCGGCCCCGCTCGGGGCCGGTGCGGACCGGGGAATCAGGCGGCCGGGAAGAACTCGACGTTCAGTCGCAGGCGCTCCTGCAACGCCGGGAGGTCCTGCTCGTCCCAGTCGGACCGACCTTCATCCTGTTCAGGGGTGTGCCAGTCTCCGTAGGTGCGCAGCCAGTCGGTCACGCGCTCAAGCAGGGCTTCGTGGCTGGTCGATCGCAGGACGACCTGTGCCCGGGTGCCCTCGGTGCGGGGTGTATTGCGGGGCACGAACTGCCATTCGGACCGCCTGGTGGAGTCCGGTTTCCAGGGTTCGGGGCTGGCTGCCGGGTCGCCCAGGCCGGTCCAGAAGCCGCTGATGACCGCTTTGAACGGCAGGTCCGCGGCCGTCAGGTCGCTCTCGCAGGGGAAGTACCGGCCGTCCCGGTCGTCCTTCCGGAGGTGCTCGGCCGTCATCTCCTCCAGGCCGCGGGCGAGGATGCCTTGCAACCGGGTGCGGGCCTGCAGTTCCCTGGCCATGACCGTGTCGCCGAGGAAGTCGCTGCCGAACTGCACGCCCGCGAAGCGCAGTTGAACGATCAGGTCCATGATCCACAGCCCGTCGTCCACGAAGGCGCTGCCGACCAGTGTCTCGGCGGCCCAGCGGTGCATCAGCACCACGCTGAACGGGCCGTTCGTCACGGGCAACCCGTCCTGGTCACCGTAGTCGTTCGGCAGCAGGACCGGGTTTCCCTGGTCGTCTTCGATCCAGCCGGCGTCGTCGTAGCTTCCGGTGAACAGCCGGGCGTCGTCGTAGAGCGACTGCCGGCCCAGTTCGGTGCCGTTCTGGCGGGCGCTCTGCGTGATGCCGACGAACATCAGCAGGGACTCGAGCGTCTCGGTGTTGGGGACGCGCTTCCTGCGGAAGTTCCCTTTCTTCGTCTTGTACACGTCGCGTCCCCAGCGGGGCCATGCGAGGGCCAGGACCGGGTCCCCGGCGGTGATCGGGCTGCGGGCGACCGGACACAGGTGGTTGCTGCTCATGGAGACTCCTTGGATGGACGGCCGCCGCCGGTTGACGGGCCGGTGGCGGATGAAGGCGAACCTTACAGCGGAATCCGGTACGCGCGGTCTCCGTGGTACACGAGCAGGTTCTTGCGCGGGTCCTCCCGAACCGTCTGCGCGAGACGTTCGAGGCCGAGTGCGTGGCGGAAGACCTCGGACATGCTTTTGCCGGTGCTCTCGGAGACGGTGTGCAGCAGCAGCACGTCTTCGGCGGCGAGGTTCACGGACACTTTGACGGTCGACATGGGTGCTCCTGTAAGACGGCGTGTGCGAGCTGGGACGGCATGGACGGAGCGTCTGTCCTGGGCCGGATCAGGGGTGTTCTCATCTGGTTTCCTCGCCGTGGACGGTCGTCCAGCCGCTGTGCCAGCGCCGGACCGTGTCCCTGTTCTTCCGGGCGGCCACGCCTCTGGCGAGTGTTCCGAGGGTGTGGGTGGGAACGTACCTGACGGCTTTCCCAATGGGCAGGACCGTGAAGTCCTCCGGTCGGTCCGGGTGCGGGAACTGGGCGCTGGTCAGGTCGATCAGGACGCCCTCCTGCCCCGGAAGCGTCTGCTCCAGCCACAGGTGGTGCCACCATTTCCCCTGATACCAGTAGCCGCTTCCAGGGTCGTTGCCGGACGTGCAGATGTACAGGTTGTCCGGCCGGCCGCCGGTGATTGTGCCGCCGTACAGGTGCAGCAGCAGCCGTGAGGTCTGCACGCACTGCTGGTCGGGTCTGCCGTTCCTCCAGCAGTGCCGTGTCAGGTAGGCGTGCAGTTCGCGCAGTTCGGCCATGTCCGGCGTGCGGTTGACCGGACGTTCCAGCACCCGCCGCTGGGCGGGCGTGGCGCTGATTGTTCTCGGACCCGTCAGGGCGGGAGGGGCCACCCTGTCCGCTTCTCTCAGGGACTTGCGGTATTCGACCGGACTGAAGTGGAAGGAGACGCCCTGGGCGCCGATCAGCTTGACCATTGTGGTGTCCTCCGGGGTGGGCGTGATGCGGCCGTCGTCAGTTGCCGGTTCGGTGCACAGGAGCTGCAGCGGCGACGGCCCAGGTGCGGAATGGGGCGAGCCGGTCGTCCGGGCCTCTCAGGCGCACCCGTCCGCCGCTGACCTCTTCGGCGAGCGCCAGGATCTTCAGCACCACGCGGGTGTAGGGTCGGCCGCCGGTGACGACCCACTCGAGGTTGTGGGGTGACGCCTCGTCGTGTTCGTTACGCTCCTCGGCGGGCCGTTCCTTCCGGGTGAAGACGAAGCCTTCGCCCCGGTCTTCCCCCAGGCCGTTGAGGCGGACCGCGTCCTCTTCAAGCAGGTCCGGGAACGTGCCGTGACGCCCGCTGACGCCGACAATCGGAATGGCCGTGAAGTCGATCACGTTCACGGCGAGTCGCGTCAGTGTGTTCCACTCAGCGTCACTCAGGTCGCCGCTGCGACTGTACTGCACCACCCCCGGCATCGGCAGGCTCAGGTCGTCCGGACCGGCGGGGCGCGGTTCGGTGTTCAGGACACCGAACAGGTCCTGCTGGGCGCAGACGGGCGCCTGCGGAGCAGGGGCCGGCCAGGGCAGCAGCAGGCGTCGGCGCAGGACGGCGTTCCTCAGGCGGGCCCCGTACTTTCCGGCGAGCTGCCGTCCGCGGTCGGTGTCCGGAAAGCGCACCTGGAGGCCCTGGGAGCACCCGTTCAGGACCAGCACGTACATCAGGTGATCGGCCATGTTCGGAGTGTAGAAGTACGTCAGGGTGCCGTGACCGTCGCCCGGGTCGGAGGAGATCTGCTCGGTGTTCAGTCCCATGTGCTGACTCACGTGGGCGCAGAACCGGTTCCACTCGTGCTCGTGCTGCGCGTCGATGTCGACCTGGACCAGCACTGGAGCGAACGCTTCGAACGCCGCGTCCCAGCGGGCGAAGACCTGCTCGGAGATCGTCTTGGTGCCCGTGTGGGGCGGGGCGGGTGAAGAGACCGGCCGGGAAACGCCGGTCATGCTTCCTGCTCCCTGAGCAGGGCGTTGGCGTCTCCGGTCACGCGGATCAGCAGGTCGCAGACATCTCCTGAGTTCTTTCTGCTCTTCACGGTGCCGACCACCGTGTAGCCGATGCCCTGCAGGGAGGTGCCGCCGGTCAGCAGTTCGCTCAGCGCGTCGTTGCGTTCATCGGTGCGGCCTTCGATCAGGCTGGGGGAGACCCGGTACACCCCGCTGACTGCCTTGCTGCGCCGCATCTGGTGCCTGATCTCTTCCAGGCTCAGCGGGTGTTCCAGGAACGCGGTGGGCGCGGACGCCCGGACCTGACGGTCGACGCTCGCCTTGAGGGCCGTGAGGTGCCCCGGCAGGTTGCCGATGCCGCTGGTGGGGAACTCACGGTTCATCTCGGTGTACTCGCCGCACTGGCGCAGGAGGTCGTCCAGTTGACGCTGGACACTGGTCTTTCGGATGCTCGGCATGTGGGTGCTCCTTGCGGGGGTGAGGAAAAGGGAAACCGGACGGTCCGGGACCGCTGCGGCCGGACCGGACACGCCTCACCAGGGTGGAGCGGGTGCCGGGCCACGTGGCCCGGCACCCGCCTCGGTCTGCCCCGCCTTCTTCCCCACGGTTCACCGCCGGGTCAGCATGCCGCCCTGTGCGTGGAATGGGTGGGCGACTGCTCGCCCGTCACCGGCCGGGCGGGGGTCGCTCCTGGACCGCGTTCCGGGGCGCTGAGCACCTCGATGCGGGCGGCGACCTGTCTCAGGCGTTCGAAGCGGGCGACAGGAAAGGGCGGAAGGCTCGGGCGGGCGATGTCCGGCTGGGACGGGGTCATGCGGGACGGGGTCATGCGGGACGGGGTCATGGTCGAACCTCCTGTCAGGAAGGGGGCGGGGGTCAGGACTGGGGCAGCGGCAGCGGGTGCCGGGCGAACCAGTCCTGCAGCGGCCCGAGAAAGCCGCTGTGACCGAACGCCCGGTCGGCCAGCAGCGGGTCCAGGCTGCCGATGCCGGGCGTGGTGTTGAAGTCGACCGCCCAGAGTGTTCCGTGCTCGTCGGCCACGAAGTCGACGGCCCAGAGCGGGCCGAGCAGCCTCTCCAGGTGCTGGCCGAGGTCGGCACGGACCGGCTCCGGGTGCCAGTCGGCCTGGCCGGCACCGACGTTCGAGCGCCAGTCGCGCTCAGAGGTCATTCGCAGGGTCAGCACCGCCGTACCGACCTTCAGCAGGCGGTAGCTGACGCCTGCGGCGGCCACGACGAAGGCCGAGCACAGCGCTCCCGGCCAGTCTTCCAGCGCCTGGACGCGGTGAAGGCAGAGCTTGTCCAGGCCGACGTGGCCGCCGTAGGCGCTGGTGTAGACCACCACCTGGTCGAAGGCGGGGTTCTGGAAGGTCTCGTCTCCGACGTGGGCGTGCGGAACGACCGGGAAGCCCGCTTTTTCCATCAGGGCGAACGCCTCGGCGCGGGTGGGCGTCATCACGAAGCGGGACTCAACGCTGAAGTAATGCGCGGCCATCAGCGTTTCGGCCCAGGCGACCGGGGTGCGCTCTGAGGCGTGCAGGTACAGGTCCCAGGGATGCAGCGGGTCGCGCTGAGGAACGCGGCTGAGGTGGGCGCGGCGAAGGGCGGCGCGGTCCGGGGCGAGCTGCTCGAGCAGGTCGGGCATGGTGACCTCCGGGTCAGAGCGGCGTGAGGCCGCCGGGGACTGTCCCTAGGCGGGGCGCACGGGCACGCACGGTGCGGGGGCGGGGCGGGGGCAGTTCGTTCAGCAGAATCGACAGGAAGATGCCGCCGCTGGCGGTGCAGCCGATGGCGGTGTTGGTCAGCACCCCGGCGCTGTAGGCCTCCACGAACGGGCCGTTCGGCAGCAGCAGTTGCAGCGCCAGGGTCATGACGGCGCTGAGCGCGAACAGCAGCGGATACGAGACCGTGTACCGATGGTCGTGGGCGAGACTGACGAACGCGGCGTCCAGACCGGGTGGGGACAGGGTCCGGGTGATGGCCGCGCCTATTCCGCCGCAGACCACGACCAGCAGCACGGCGCCGATCAGCGTCCCGAGCAGGTAGGCCGGCAGGTGGGCGAGGATGTCCGCCGGGGAGTTGCGGATGCACTGGTTGATGGGTCCAGTCACGAACGGCACGGCCAGCAGGCGCAGACTCCAGCCGATCAGCAATCGCAGCCGGGGCGGGGCCTGCGAGACGCGCCAGCGCAGGTCACGCAGGTTCATTTCCGGGCCCCCCTGGGTGTCACCGGGCGCTCCACCTCAGTTCCTCCCGTCCCAGTGGCGTTTCAGGCTGGCGAACTCGTCGGGGCTGACGTTCTCCATCATCCACCGGTACGCGGCGCGGCCGGCGACCAGGGCGTTCTCGGCCAGTTGCGTGCCGCCCTCGCCGGTGATCACGCCGTTGTTCCTGGCGGCGCGGCCCATCTCGGTCTCGGTTTCGGTCTGAACGGTGTCCAGGGCGCCGGAGTCTGGCGGTTCGGCCTCGCCCATCAGGCGTGCGACCTGCGCCGCGCTGGTGGCTGTGAAGGTCAGGGTGACCACGCCGCCCTGCTCGGTGACGCTGCCGATCAGGGCCAGCGCGGCGTACCGGTCGGTGACGTGCACGCTGACGCTGATGGCGGGCTGCTCGGGAACGGCGGGTTCAGGGGTGGCCTTGGCGGGGGGTCTTCGGGTGTGGGTCATGGGGGTGTCTCCTGCAGAGGGTGGTCTCAGTTCGTGGTGGCCTTGCTGCCGCTTCTGGGATCCTGAAGGGTGTCCAGCAGGCGCTGGTAGTCCTCGGCGGGCACCTGGGCCAGGCGCCGCTCGAGGTTGCTCAGACCCGTCGCGTTGCCCGGCGTGAGGGCCTGTCGCCAGCGGAGCAGGTCAGCAAGGGCGTCTGCGGCAGTCTTCAGCGGTCCGGTGGCGTTCGGTGTCTGCTCTTCACCCCAGGGGTCTTTTTCTCGCTCGGCCTGGACCTGTTCGGCGGTGTAGGCCCGCAGGTCGTTCGGCACCTCGTAGCGCCGCTGGGACTCCTCAGCGGGACCGGAGCAGGGCGTGAACCAGCGGGCCAGCGTGCTGATGCCGCAGAGTTCGCCGCAGCGGCCGCAGACGAAGAACGACTGCATCCTGATCGGACCGAGGTCCTCGGAGGCGCTCTGCCCGTTCCATTCGTGCGCGGTGGTGCTGGGCGTGGTCCGGCTGGCCGGTCCGGTCTTCATGGGGCGGGCGGGCACGCTGGTCATGTGGAAGCTCCTGGCAGCGTGAACTGCAGGGTGATGGGATTGCTGCTGAAGTTGAGGTCCATGCGCCACCACAGGCGGTTGAGGGTCTGATGTTCGGGCGTGCCGCGTCCGAGGCGCAGGAAGCCCGGCCGGGTGGTGCGCCGACACGTGACGGTGAAGGGGTCCGAGTACACCGGGACGTTGTGCTTCCCGGTGACCGGGTCGGTGCCGGTCGAACAGTAGCGCAGCGTGACGGTGACAGCCCTGGGCAGGGCGGCCCAGGCGTCCGGGTTCCAGTCGTCCGGTCGGCCGAGCGTCAGGGTCTCCCGGTGGGTGGCGCGTCGCCACACCTCGTCGCCGGGGGCTGGACTGTCCGGGTAGCCTTCCCGGAGGGTGCGCGCCGCCCTGGCCCGGTCGTGCCGTTCACTCCAGATCAGCCAGGGAATGTCGGTGCGGACCCGCGGCGTGGGGTCTGGACCGGTCAGTGAGGTGAGGTCGGTGGCGTCCGGTGCCCGGTTCAGGTGCGTACGTCCGACTTCGGCCTGCAGCCGGGTCAGGTCCGCCCGGCGGACCAGGTACAGCGTGTCGGGTTCCCACCGGTGCGTGCCGGGCGAATTCTGGCGGTAGGTGCTGACGTCGCGCAGCACCGCGTAGCCGCGCTGCTTCAGTCGGTCCAGGGCGAGGGCCAGGTGGTGCGGTCTGGCCGCCTTGCCGCCCAGGATGCGGGCGGTGCCGGGGCGGTCGGCGAGTTTCAGGGTGCCGTGCTCGGTGTGAAGAGCGGTCAGGCGTTCCAGGATGTGGGTGCTGACCGGGTCGGTGGGCAAGGACGTGTGCATGACGTCTCCTGTGGGTGCGCGGAGGGTGAGGGGGTGTTCCACCGGGTGCAGTTCAGGGAGCGGTCTGCTTACCCTGTTCGGTCGGCGTTCAGGCGCGTGATCACCCAGGCGTTGACGTCCATGCCGCTCACCACCGTCAGGGCGCGCATCAGTTCGGTCAACTGGCGCAGCACCTCGGCCGGGTCCGTCCGGTCGGCGGCGCACAGCAGCAGCGCCGAGGCGCGCAGCAGCGTCTTGTGCAGGCACTCGCCCGGCCGGGTGGGCTGACTCATGCCGATCAGGTTCGGCAGCGCCTGGGAGGTCAGGGTGAAGGCGTCGGTGTGGAGCCGCTCGGCGGTGCCCGCCTGCCAGTCGCCGCTCTCGGTGCGGCCGTAGCCGGCGGCGAGGGCAGCGAGCAGGTTCAGCAGGTAGAGGCCCAGACCGTTCCAGGCGTCCGGGTTCTGGTGGTCGGGGTGACCGTCGAGCAGCAACTGGCTGAGGTGGCCGAGGCCGACCTGCGCGTCCCGGCGGGCCGTCTCCAGGTCCGGGCGGACACCGGGCATCAGGGTGACGTGCCGGGTACGTTCGTACCAGCGGGCGGCCATCAGGCAGGCGTCGCCCAGGTCCATCGGCGGGGCGCTGCTGATGGCGGGCGCGTCGAGCGTGCCGCTGGCCGTCACGTCGTAGCCGAGCACCTCGCTGAGCTGCCGCAGAGCGTGGGCGCTGACCTCGCTGAGGTCACCGGTGGGGTTGGCGGTGGGGCTGACCGGGGTGCCGAGCGGGTCGGCGCTCAGAAGGTGACCGCACACCGCCTCGGGCGTGCGTTCGAGGCCGGCGGGCAGCGGGACGGTGTCCAGCCACGTCAGGAAGTCCGCCTCCGGCTGCGGCTGTCCGAAGTGGACGTCGGTGACGGTGTGTCCGTCGTCGCCGGTGGTGTTGACATGTGCGACCGCCTGGTGGCCGCGTATCAGCAGGCCGAGCAGCAGGGTGCCCTCCTGGTGGGTGCCGAAGGCCGGCCGCACGTGGTACGGCCAGGTGACGTGGTTCTCGGTGACGGCGCTTCCGGTGACGGCGCTTCCGGTGTCGGCGGACGCGTCCTCCTGCAGCGGCGTGAACGGACGGGAGGAAGTGCTCATACCAGCAGTCTGCCACACCGGCTGCGGCCGCATGCACCGGTCAGGTGGGGGTGCAGCCGCCCGGTTCACGTCACCGGTTCAGGTCAGACGTCGCCGGCGTGCACGCTCACCGTGCAGACGCCTCTTTCGGTGGACCAGGTGACGGTGAAGGGGCCGGGCCGGGCGGGGACAGCCCGCAGGAAGACCGCTTCGGGGGTGAGCAAGCCCCCGGTCGGTTCTTCCTCGGCGTCCGTTTCCTCGTCTCCGTTCTCGGCTTCGGTCTCGTCTTCCTCGAGGTACGCCAGGGTCAGGAAGCTGCGCCTGGCCTGGTCGACGGCGGCGCTCCAGCCGCTCGCGCGTTCCGGCCTCTCGATCATCAGGTGCTCGCTGTCCTGGGTGTCGCTGGCGGCCATGATCAGGTAGGGCGCGGTGTCCGGGTTCGGGGTGGAATCCAGGGTCATGTCGACGCGCCCACGGAGAAGGCCTGCTCGAAGCTCGATTCGAGGCCGCCTTTCTGGAAAGCGGCCCAGGCGGCCTGGGCGGGCCAGCGGCTGCAGCCGCTTCTGAGGTAGGCGCGGCGGTACGCTTCCTCGGGGTCGAGCGGCAGCAGGCCGCCCAGGTGTTCGTAGGTGGGGTACTTGAGGTCCGGTTCGTCCGCGAAGCTCCAGCCGTCCCAGGTGAGGCACAGGGCCAGCAGGCGGCGTTTTTCCTCGTCGTCCGCGTTCTCCATGGAGACGCCGTCGTAGCCCTGTTCGAACAGCTGTTCGTCCAGAGCCTTGCCGGTCAGGGTGTCCGGCACGACGTGGCGTTCCGGAAAGGTGACGCTTTTCCACTGGCGGTGCGTCCAGAGGCCCGCGAGTTCCGGATAGGGTTGTTCTCCGAACTGGAACATCGCCGGGTCTCGTTCAGCCTGGATGTTCTGGTTGTGAAGGATGTCCTGTCTGTCAGCCCTTCGGGCGCGGTCCTTCATCGTTGCTGTGTTGAACATGAGGCTCCTTCGAGTTCTGAGGGTGAGCGGGTGGGGTGTTCGCAGACGCTTCCCGGCGGGACTGTGGTCCAGTCCCGCCGGGAGGTCAGGAGGCCCGGCGCTCGGACTGGCGTTCGGCCTGATGCGCCCGGAGGGCCGCACGGTCGGCTTCGGTCAGGTGCACCGGATGACCTTCTTTCAGGGCGAAGGCCTGAACGTCCCTGAGCAGCGAGTCGAACGGTTTACCGGCAATCGCGTGGCTTCCCATCAGGTCGACCCGTGCGCTGAACTTGGGCTCGTTTTCGATGTGGTTCTGAGTTTCGAAAGCGCCCCAGCTGGGCCAGCCGGCGTGCGGCTGTGTTCTCCACTCTGCCTTGTGCAGGGTCAGCAGCATCGTCTTGACGTCCGTGCCGCTTTCCGAGAAGCTGCCGTCCGGCAGGGCCTCGAACTCGCCGTGCAGCGCGATCAGGGTGCGGAAATCGGTGCTGGCACGGTCGTCGCCGTAGAGCATGCTCCTGGGCACCACGGCGACCACGACGCCGTCTCTGTGCAGCATTTCCAGGGCGTGCAGCACGTGCGTGCGCCAGGCGGAGCGGTCGCCGGGCAGCGAGAACGGCGGGTTCATCACGACCCGGTCGTAGACGGGCCCTGGGGCGTAGGTCAGGAAGTCCTCGGCCACCAGGGTGAATCCGTCCCGCTGCAGCACCGTTCTGTTGAGGCCGAGCACCTCGCAGCAGTCGGGTTCGCAGCCCGCTTCCCGCAGCGCCCTGGCGATCGCCCCGGTGCCGGCGCTCGGTTCGAGCACCCGCAGGCCGGGCATCAGGTCGGCCACCTTCAGCATGTCCTCGACCAGGTCCTGGGGGGTGGGGAAGAAGGCGGTCGGGTTCTTCTCGGGCACCTCGCCGCGCTCCAGCATCGCCTGGTACAGGGCGGTGACGTCGTAGGTGAAGGCGTGCCCGCGCCCTTTGTTGACGTACCTGCCGCCGAGGCGCTCGAGGGCGGTCGCCACCTTGCGGTACAGGTCCGGGGTGATCTGGGCGTTCAGGGTGACGTTGCGGCCGTCGCCGCTGACCACGCCGTGGGTGGCGAGGAACGCCAGTTCTTCGGGGACGGCGTCCGAAGAATCCAGGTTCAGGTCCAGGGTGGCCGGGGGCTGGGGCGCCGCGTTCCGGACAGCGGGGACACCGAAGAGGGGCGTGTCGAACAGGGGAGTGGTGGTCATGGGGCCTCCTGGGGCGGGAACAGGGCGAAGGGCCGTTGCGGTCCTGGAACACCGTTTTCACGGTTGAATCGGGCGTCAGGGAGCGCCAGGGGACGGGCACGCGCCCGGCACCTGGTGGGCCGCTGCTTCCAGAGGGCCTGCTCAGGGCAGGAACCGCCGGTCCGGCCGGGCGTCCAGGGACCGGTCCTGCACCGTGACCGGGCCGGGGTGTTCCTCGTGCAGGCGGCTGAGTTTCATCGCCCGGCGCGTCATCCAGCTGCGCTGGGGAATCAGCGACAGGGCCGCGTCGACGGCGGGGAGCACCTCAGCGGGGTCCTGGTCGGTGCCGGTCGCCAGGTCACGGAGCAGGTGCGCCTCGGCCAGGCCCCGGGTGTCGTGCCCGCCGGGCAGGGTGTCTCCGAACACCTGCACGGCCAGCGCCGCACCGAAGGTGTGGTGGAGGACCAGCAGGCCGGCAGGACCCGGCAGGTGATCGGCGGGACGACCGAGGAAGGCGTGCAGGTCGCGGGTCACGCCGGGGGGGGCCCCGAACTCGCGCTCACTTCGGCGCAGGTGCTCGGTCAGGGGCAGAGCGACCGCCCGCAGGTACCGCAGGCGCGTCTCCTCCTGTTGCGCCGTCTCACCGGGGACGCTCAGGCCCTCGTGGAAGCACTCGTACAGGGACGGCAGCGACCCGCCGAAGTCTTCTTTGACGTGCGACTCACCGATCAACCGGGTGGGCACGGCCCGTCCGGCGCTGTTGACGCGTACCGGGCCGAAGACGCGCTCTGCGACGAAGATGCCGAAGGTCTGGTGCAGCAGCAGCCGGTGGCGGCCGTCGGGCGTGAACTCCTTGCTCTGGTCGAAGAAGGCTTCGATGTCGTGGTAGTCCTCGGGGCGCCCGCCCCACTGCCGGGCGCGGTTCTCGGCGTGATGCCAGGGATGCGACATCAGCGGCCCGCCCGGCTGGCCTGACCGGGGGCGAGCGGTCCGGTGAGCGGCCCGCAGTCGTCCGGGACCGGCACCCCGAGCGCCGCCCACCGCGCCGCCACCGCCTGGCGCGTGTGTTCGAAGGTTTCCGCCGACTCTGCGGCCTGCTGTTCGAGGGCGGCGGCCATGTCCTCGGAGCGGCAGGTGAAGTCGCCGCTGGACCAGAGGGTGCCGTCCGCCAGGTCGATCAGTTCCTCCAGCCGCCTGAGCACCACCACCGGAACGCCCCGCTGCTCGAGCGCCTGGCGGCCGTAGACGGTGACGTCCGTCTCGTCGTCGTCGTCCCGGACGGTGTAACTCACGGTGAACGGCGTGGCCCGGAGGGCGGCCACCGTCTCGAGGTCCGTCAGGGCCGGAAGATCCCGGTTCATGGCGGCCACGAACATCTCCGACAGCGGGCGTTCGTAGGCCGCCAGGTAGCGCCCGGGAGTCTCTTCACCGGTGTCGGCGGCCAGCACCGAGCAGTGCGTGAGCGCTCCGCGCAGCACCGCCTGGGCCGGAAAGGCGGGTGCCCCGGACGCCAGGGCGACGCGGCGCATGAAGTCGAAGGTCTGCGCCGAAATGGGGAAGGCCAGGGTCGGTCCGGGGCGTGGCTGCGGCGAGAAGCGGGCGGCGCCGTGGTCGGTGTCGGGGAAGGGAATCGTCATGGGAAACTCCTGGATGTGTGGAGAGGTGCCGTTCCGGTGGGAAGGGCGGGCGGCGGTTCTCTGGGCGGCCATTCTCTGGGCGGCCGTTCAGGGCTGAATCGGGGTGCGGGCGCGGGTGGGGACCGGTACGCCGCAGGCGCCGTACTGGGCGGCGAGGTCCCGGCGGACCTGTTCGGCCTCGGTGCGCTGCCGCCTGGCCTGGGCGCGCAGCACGGTCGCCAGGAACGGCAGCGTGCAGCGCTTGTGCCAGGTGTCCCGGTGCCACCGGCTCACCCGGTCGTCGTCCAGGTAGCCGATCAGGTCCTCCAGGGCGTTCACGAGGTCCGGGTGCACACCCGACTGGAGCAGGTAGGTGGGGTTGAGCACCTCGTGCGCGTCCTCGTCGTTGTCGTTCTCGGTCTCGTAGACCACCTCCACGGCGTGCGCCTCCGCGGCGGCCGCGTAGAAGTCGAGCCAGTCGGCCGACAGCAGGGTGCCGTTCCGTTCGGTGAACAGCGACTTGACATCCTCCCACGGATGAATCCGTGGGATTCCCACTAGGAACTTAGCGAGGTTGCATCGTGACTCTGCCTCAACTGACCCGAAGGCCCTTCAGCTTCAATATCAGACGCTTGCCCGTCTCCGAATTCACGGCTGACGGAGGTGGCAGTGATGCCACCGGGGAGTGTCAAGCCCCCCGTGATGCTGGACGTATAGCCCAGCATCAGTGCGCCACGGTTCGCAATGTTCCTTGCAGCATTCAAATCCGCATGGACTGCGTACCCGCACGCCTTGCACTTAAACCGGTCCTGCCGGAGTCGATTCCCCTTCTCCGTATGACCGCACTTGCTGCACCCCTGACTGGTGTGCCTGGGGTCCACTTCTACGATCTTCACCCCGTACCTCGGGGCTTTCTGATGCAGCAGCGCGATCAATTCCCCGAACGCCCAGCTGTGCACCATCCGGTTCACTTTCCGGGTCAGCTTTACCCGGTCCCGAATGCCCAGCAGCTTCTCGATGGCCAGTGCCCCACCGTGAAGTGCTACCTCCGTCAGAATCTGGCAGCTGATCTGGTGATTGAGGTTCCGCATCCAGCGCGACTCCTTCCCCTTGCTGCGCCGCACTTCACCCTTCAAGCCTCCTTCCTGAAGGCTCTTCCTCCTCGCAGAAAAGCGGTTGCGGGTGTGTCTGACGGCCTGCCCGCTCCAGAACTTCACCAGATCAGGGCCGCTCATCACTGCGGTGTTGGCGACGCCCAGATCCAGTCCAAACACCACACCGTTCTCAACCGTCTCAGGAACATCCTCGTAGACGGTCAGGTGCAGATACCAGTCTTTCCCTCGCCGGTGCAGTTCGGAGGCCCCGTACTTCAGGGTTCCGGCCGCAACGGCGTCCACCAGAGGAGCGTGACGATCATCCAGTTCAATCGGCAACCACAGATAGTCCCTGGCGTTCTCGGTCGAGAGACGCAAGGTGCGGCCCACGATGGCCAATGCCCGCTGTCCGATGCCCAGTGGCACCCTCGGTCCAAAGGTTGGCACCGACGCCCGTTTGCCCTTCGCCTTTCGGGCGAGGTACGAACGGAACGTTTCGATGGCTTTGTCTCTGGACCGCTGAAGGTTGACAACGGGCAACGAGAACCGTTCTTTAGCCTGAACGTACAGCTCCCGGTGAAGAGCCGTTGCGTTGGTGGTCTGAAGGCGCTCGATGCCCTCCAGGTGGAACTGAGCGCACGCCGCGTACTCCCGCTGCATCGCCGTGAGCCGGTCGGCCTTGCCCCGGTTCACGGTTCGCAACTTGAGTTTCAATACTCGCACGCTCATAACTTCAGCGTAGCGAACGCATCAGGCATTCGCAATGGCACTCGGCGCAGGTGCGCCGCTGGGGTTCTGCCTCCCACGGTTGAAACCGTGGGTTTCCCACCCCAGACCCCTTTTTTATGAACAGGTCCTCGACCGGGGTGGGCGTGCTCGCGAGCGCCTGGCCGCCGGTCCGGGTGGCCACGATGACGGTGGTCCAGCCGCGCGTCCTGCTCATCAGGCCGGGCACGTCGGGCTCGAAGGCGAACTGCCGCTGCAGGGCCTTGAGCTGCCGGAAGGTGTGGGCGCTGACAGGGTGGGACGGCGGGCCGTCCTGTCGCCGCGTGGTCCAGTCGGACGGCAGCAGGTGCGCGGGCGTGATGACCGGGGGCCTCAGGTCGGGTGACGGGGGGTGGGGGGTGTGGGCAGGGGTCGTGGTCATAAAGGGCTCCGGGATACTCCGGGTTTCAACCCGGAGAGGAAAGGAGTCAGGTCCGAAGGACACGCCATGTCAGCTGTAGCTGTAGCCATCCTGCTTTTGAATGGTCTTGAAGTGTCGGTGGTGGATGCCATCTCGTTTGCCTCCTGAGGTCGCCAGTGAACATTTACCTGTC
>Ga0160427_10000165_pt1 | contig 45717 bp, 67 predicted proteins | sample SolpanmetagenomL_FD_108194 | JGI IMG/M metagenome (GOLD analysis project Ga0160427, IMG submission 108194) | Solar panel surface microbial communities from Lawrence Berkeley National Laboratory, California, USA - L | ecosystem: Engineered > Built environment > Solar panel > Unclassified ...
CGTGTATGCTCCCGTCGTCGCTGCGGCTGCGTGCCGCGTCGTCGTGGTGGGTGTAGCTCAGCTGGTAGAGCACCTGGTTGTGGTCCAGGAAGTCGCGGGTTCAAGTCCCGTCACTCACCCCACAGAGAAGGGCCCCTGACCTGCGGGAACGCGGGACGGGGGCCCTTCTCGCATCTCCCGGCAACAATCACCGGCAACACGCCTAGCGGATTCCCCAGTAAGCTGTCGGCCATGAGCGTTGCGCCCGAACGGAGACGAGTCAGCCGGACCGGCGCTCGCCGTGGTGATACCGCTGCACCGAAGCGCGCAGCGAGCAGCACCGGGCAGAAGCCGAGGACGTCTTCGACGGTGCAGACGCGCGACCGCTCGGACGGAACGGTCGCCCACCGGGTCATGTACCGCCTCGCGGACGGCACGCAGACCTCCCGCACCCTGGACTCAGCCGCGGCCGCCGCGACCTACCAGAACCTCCTCGCTCGCCTGGGCGCCGAGGAGGCTCAGCGCGTCGTCGAGGCCCAGACCAGCAACACCGCCGCCGTCCCGCTGCTGTCGGAGTGGCTGGAGCACCACCTAGCCCATGCCACCGGCATCACCGACGGCACGATCGCCGACTACCGGCGCCTCGCCGTGCGGACCTGGCTTCCGGCGCTCGGGCACTACCCCGTGGACGCCATCGACCGCGACGCCATCGCACGCTGGATGCGCACCCAGGCCGCGACCACCACCCGGCGCGGGACGCCGACGTCGGCGAAGACGATCGCCAACGCGCACGGGCTGCTGTCCACCGTGCTCGCCTCGGCCGTCGTCGCGCATCACCGCCCGGACAACCCGTCGAAGGGCCTGCGACTCCCCCGCGGTCACCGCCTAGAGATGACGTTCCTGTCGCAGGACGAGTTCGCGACCCTGCTGCGCTGCGTCGACTCCTACTGGCAGCCGCTCATCGCCTTCCTCGCGGGCACCGGTCTGCGCTGGGGCGAGGCGACCGCGCTGCGCTGGGCCAACGTCGACGTCGACTCCCTGCAGCCCACCGTGCGCGTCGCCGAAGCGTGGAAGCGCGGCGCCGGCAAGAAGCTCGGCGGGCAGACGCGCGACCTGGGCGTGCCGAAGACCGCCCGCTCGCTGCGCACCGTCGGGCTGCCCGTCCAGATCGCCGACCAGCTCCGTGCGCGGCGCGGCCGACCGGCCGACCTCGTCTTCACCGGCCGCCTGGGCGGCACCGTGCACCACCAGAACTTCCACCCTCGCGTGTGGAAGGTCGCCGTCGACCGCGCCGCCCTCGGCAAGCGACCGCGCATCCACGACCTGCGGCACTCCCATGCGTCCTGGCTCATCGCGGCCGGCGTACCGCTGCCGATCATCCAGCGCTCGCTGGGCCACGAGTCCATCCAGACGACCGTGGACGTCTATGGCCACCTGGCCACAGACGCCCACGGCATCGCTGCACACGCGGCCACCGCGGCGCTCGCGATGGCTCTGCCCGAGGAGCTACCTGAGGCGGGTGACGCGCTTGTCCTCGAGCACGCCGCTGTCGTCGACGGCCGCGCGGTAGCCCTGACGCCAGGCCTCATGCGCGACTGAGTGCCGGACCCAGGAGGCCAAGAGGGTGGCCAGGCAGCCGAGGGCGATGAAGACGAGTTCGAGGCGCGTCGACTCGGCGAAGAGGCCGACGGCGATCGCGATGACGAAGGCCTTGACGGCCATGAACGAGCTGAGCGTGAGTACAACTTGCTGGCGGCGCATCCGTGCTTCCCCCTCGAACAAGTGTTCTAGAGGGGTAGCGAACACCAGCGCACGGTCGGTCACAACCCCAGAACGTTGTGACGCGTGTGACTCGTGGGTCGCCTGAGGTCAGGCGCTGCGGTAGGTCTCCCCTGGCGCCGGCTGCGAGGTGCGGCCATAGGCCATCTGCACGAGGAGGTCGTAGTTCATCTCCAGCGCGTCCGCGTAGGCCATGAGGCGGTGGATCGGGATGCCCCGCTCCTTGCCGCGCTCGTCCTCGGACAGCACGTTCTGCTTGATGCCCACGCGCACGGCCAGCTCGGACTGACTGAGGCCGCGGTCCTGGCGGGCGGCGCGGATCTCTGCGCCGACCGCGCGCCAACGCAGACGGGTGCCGTCCTCGTCGAGGGGCCCTTCGGCCACGGGGTGCTCCAGGAGTGCGCTGGTCATGGGGACAGCATGACCCTATCCGATAACGGATAGAGGCAGATCCGGGAAGATCCCACCCTGGTGGACTACGTCGTAACGGGTAGTGGCGTTCGGCTTGACCATCTAGCGGATAACGGATTAGATGAAGCCATGCCCCCCCAGCAGCCCACCACCTCCGGATCCCGCATCCGCGTGGAGCGGGAGCGCCGCGGCCTCACCCAGATCCAGCTCGCCGACGAGGCCGGCGTCTCCCAGGCCACCCTCTCCCGCATCGAGGTCGCCGGCGGCGGCCGGGCCAGCACCCTGGCCCGGATCTCCGACGCCCTCCAGATCCCCGTCGACGAGCTCGTCGGCGCACAGGACCGCGCGCCCCTCGGCGTGTGACCGCCATGGCGACCGACCACGCGCAGCCCGCGCTCCTCACGGACGAGGACGTCGCCGAGCAGCTGAAGGTGCCCACGACCTGGGTCGCCGTCGCCGCCCGACGAGGGCTGATCGGTAGCCGCAAGATCGGCCGCTACCGGCGCTTCCTGCAGGAGGACGTCGACGCGTACCTCGAGCAGAACCGCACCATCGCGGCCAACCCGTTGGCCCTCTCCCGCAGGTCGACCGCCGCACTGAACCGCCAGCGCCGCACCTGACCCTCGGCCCTCCCGGGCCACCCCCTCACACCGACGACCCGCCACGGGGAGACACCGTCATGCCCGGAACCATCCAGCGACCCCTCGTCGCCGAGTTCGAGCACCAACCGCGCGAGCGCTCCGTGCCTTGCCAGGCCTGCCGCGTCGAGACCACGAACGACCACGCGGTGTGCGATCTCTGCCTCGACAAGGGCCGCCCCATCCGCTGCAGCGTCTTCTGCCGCGACATCGCCCGAGCGGGTGCCGCGCGGTGAGCGCCCGACGCGAGTGGCTGCGCCTCGCCTTCGTGATGACCTTCACCCCGGCCGTCGTGGCGCTCGCCATCTGGTCGACCGGGCTGGTGACGTCGTGATCTACCCCCAGCCCTCGACTCGTCGCCTGCCGCCGGTCCGGCACATGGACGGCACCACCACCCCCAGGTGCATGGGCGGGTGCGGCACTGCCCTGGAGGACCGGCGCCTCCTCTGCGACACCTGCTGGAAGCACCTCGGCCGCCGACTGCAGCGCGCCGTCCTGAGCTGGCGGCGCACGCAGGACCCGAACGTCCGCTCCACCGTCGTCCTCGAGGTCGAGGCCGCCTGCGTCGACGCACGGCGGAGGGCCCGATGAGCGAGGACCCCTGCGGCACCCTCGACCTCCTCGACGCCCTGGCCGCCGAGCCGCCGGCCACCACGCCCCCGCGGCCGCGAGGTGCCGGCCCCGAGGTCGACGCGATCTGCGGCCTGCTCCTGGGTGCCCCGATGCACGCCGGCGACCGGGAGCGCATCGTCACCGCGCTCGTCGAGGACGCCCGCCGGCACGACGGGCACGTCGACCCGAACCGGGTGCGCACCCGCCTCACCCGCGAGAACGCCGACGGCAGCAGCGACCTCGTCGTCTACCCGCGCCTGCTCGGCGCCATCTACCAGGCGCTCGCCAAGAAGGGCGTCCTCGAGTTCACCGGCTGGACCACGTCCACCGACACCCGCGGCCGCAACGCCGGCCGCCCCGCCCGCTCCTACCGCCTCACACGCCTCCCGGAGGGAACCCCGTGACCACCGCCACCGCAGCACCCGTCGCCGACGTCCACGCCCCGCGCGTCCTCGCCCGCGTCAACTCCACCACCCTGCTCGCGGCGCTCGCCGACGTCAGCGCCCCGATGTCGGCCCGCGCACAGCTGCCCATGCAGCACGGGGTGAAGCTCAGCGTCCGTCCCGACGGTCTTCGCCTGCAGCGCAGCGACGGCGAGACGTGGACGGCCGCGCTCATCCCCGCCGAGTTCGAGCAGCTCGGCGACGTCGTCGTCAGCGCCATCGCGCTCGCCGGCCAGGTCCGCGGCGTCGGTCGCGGCCACGACGTCACCCTCACGCTCGTCCCGCGCGGGGAGAGGGAGTGGCTGCGCGTCACCGGCGACGGAGTCACCTACCAGCTGACGTCGATGCCAATGCAGGAGTGGCCGATCGAGCCGGACGACCCGGGCGAGTTCATCGCCACCCTGGCCGCGGCGGACGTCGAACTCCTGGCACGCCCCGCGGCCGCGGCCAGCGCGGACGTGACGCTGCCGATCCTCACCCACGTCCGACTCCTCGAGGTGCAGGGCTCCCTGCGGGCCTGCGCCACGGACCGCTTCCGCCTCACCGAGACGAACACGCTGCACCCCGTCCCCGCGGGCTTCGGCGCGCTCGTCCCTAGCCACGCGCTGCGACACCTCGCCCACCTCGCCTCGACGCACGGCGAGGTCACCGTCACGCGGCACTCCCCTGCCGCTCGCACCGCGGCCCTCTTCGACACCGACGACCTGGTCTTCACCGTCGGCGACCACCGCGTCCGCGTCACCTGCCTCGCCGGGGAGTACCCGAAGGTCGACGCGCTCTGGCCCCCGAGCTCGGAGGGCTCGATCGAGATCGACCGGGCCGAGCTCTCCCACGCCATCCGCCGCATCCAGATCGTCACACCCAAGAGCGCGGGCTGCCGCATCGAGGTGGCCGGGGAGCGGCTCGTCCTCTCCTCCGTCGACTCCGGCTCCATCGGCGCCGACGCCACTACCGACATCGCCTGCAGCGTCACGGGAACCCCGGTCGTGATGCACCTGAACCCGCACCTGCTGGTCGACGTCGTCACCGCCCTCGACGGGGACCGTGTCGCACTGCGGACCACCCTGCCGACGCGGCCGCTCGTCCTCGAGGGCGTCGGTGGGCGGCTGACCCGCTCCCTGCTCATGCCCATCCGGACCGCATCGTGAACGGGGACCAGGCCGCCGGGGCGCTCCTGCTGGCGGTGCTCGTCGGCTACTGGCTCGGCACGTGGGTGCACCGCCGCGCGCCGCGGGGAGACCGATGAGCCCGTCCCTCGTGCTGCCCATGCCCGAGCCCTGGGTCGACGACGCCCTGTGCGCGCAGACCGACCCGGAGATCTTCTTCCCCGAGCAGGGCGGCTCCAGCGCCGACGCGAAGCGCGTGTGCGAGCGCTGCCCCGTCCGGGCCGAGTGCCTGCAGTTCGCCATCGACACCCAGGAGCGCTTCGGCATCTGGGGCGGGGTCTCCGAACGCGCCCGCCGCAAGCTCACACGTCAGGAGTCAGCAGCATGAACATCACCGAGAAGCTCGCGGCCGCCGTCGGCCGACTGCAGGGCCGGACCACCGCCATCGTCGGCGCAGAGGTCGAGGCATCCGAACTCGTCGCCCACGGGGGGCTCACCGGCCGCTACACGCCTCGTGCCGCAGCCCAGTGGCTGCCGTTCGAGGACCTCACCGCCTGCGAGCAGGCCCGCCGCGTCGGCGAGCACGTGCAGCGCTACATGGCGGAGCGGCACTACTCGACGTGGGAGCTGGCCGAGGCTGCCGAGACGCAGCAGTACGCGCCCCGGCCGCAGGACATCAGCGACCTGCTCCACGGTCTGCGGCACCTGCGCGGTGCGGCTGAGGTCCGCGCCCTGGCCGACGCGCTCGGCGTCCGCCCGAACGCGCTGCTGGAACCGGGGTGGCCGGCATGACCGAGCTGCGCGACGTCCTCGTCGAGGACCTGGTCGCCGACCCCGACAACCCCCGCACCGAGCTGAAGGACCTCGACGACCTGGCCGCGTCGATGCGCGAGGTCGGGCTCCTGCAGCCCGTCGTCGCACGCGACGCCGGCGGCCAGCTGGTCGTGGTCGCCGGCCACCGGCGTCTCGCCGCCGCCCGCTCCCTCGGCTGGGCCACGGTGCCGTGCATCGTGCGCCCCGCCATGCGCCCCGACGAGGTCCTCGTCGCGATGCTCGTCGAGAACAACCAGCGCGCCGACCTCGATCCCATAGAGGAGGCCCGCGCCTTCCAGAAGCTGAAGAGCGACCACGGGTGGACGGACGCCCAGGTCGGCCAGCACGTCGGGCGCTCGCAGCCGGCTGTGTCCGCGCGCCTGGCGTTGACGTACCTGACCGCCGGGCAGCAGGAGGACGTCCGTACCGGTGCCCTCCTGGTCCGGGACGCGGTCGTCAAGGGCCGCGCCGCGGCGGGCCGGACCCGCCGCAGCGACGCCTTGACCGGGTGGCACTTCGGCCGCGACCACCACCTCGCCTCCCGCGCCCGCGCCGCCTGCCTCGAGCTGAAGCACCCGCGCTCGCGCCAGCTGGCTGCGACCGCGTGCGGGGAGTGCTGGGAGGCCGTCATCCGTGACGACGAGCGGAGCCGGGCCCGCCGGGCCGGACCTCGGGAGGCGGCAGCTGCGCACGCCGGCGCCGCACCCGCCCCCGTGGCAGCACCCGCGCGGCGGCCGCGACCCACGGCCCCCGCCGGCCCCCCGGACGCCGGCTCCCCCATCGTCCCGCTCAGCGCTCGCCGCGTCTTCGACGACGTCGAGTGGATGGCGGCCGCCGGGACGGCGCTCGCGGAGATCGTCTCGGCCACGGAGATGCCGCCGCCGCGTCTGCGCGAGCTGTACGCCCGCTACTCGCGGGCACTCCCCGCGGTGCTGTTATGACGAAGACGCATGGCGGCCAACTTGGTCAGTCTCAAGATGGGTCGGCGCTCGGAAGCTTGTTGTCCCGCATGGCCTTGTCAGTCATTCCCTTGAGTCGCTCCAGAGTCCAAGGGTTGGCTCGGCGTTCGAAGGCTCGCGGATCTTCGTTCCACACGGCGCATGCCGACATGATGCAGTTCAGAACGCGGATTTGGCCGGCGCCGTCGTCGCGGTGTCGGGCCTCCCGGGACTCTGCGTTCAGCTCGCTAAGTGCCTCCGCGAACAACACGTATCCCGCGCGTCTGGCGGCGCCATACAGCGCTGCCCCTCGGATGTTGAACGCCGCCACCTGTGCAGGGTCTTGCTTGGATGCGTGTCCCTCGACCGCATCGAGATACTTGTCGATGGCAGCCGCCACAGACTTCTCGCGGTCAGCGTGGCGGTCGCGGCGACTCTGCCAAGTCTGCGTCAAGACGGCCGACAGAATCGCTACTCCACCACCGATGCCCGCGCCGATCATCGCGGGAAGCGCGTCGACTAGCTGGAATCCGTCATCCGCCGCCTGCGTCACAACGGTCAGTAGTGACAGGCCCGGCCGGTCTGGTGTCTCCACGGCGTTGACCGTAGTGCTTACGGAGCCCTCATGAGCTGGGTGAAGACGAAGTGCGCTCACTGCCGCGGCCGGCTGCAGGTGGCGTCGCACGACGTCCTTCTGACGGTCCACACCAGCCAGTCGTGGCGGGACACCTACCGCTTCTTCTGCGCGCTGTGCCGGGAGGAGAACGTCTACCCCGCCGGCGTTGACGTCGTCGAGCTGCTCGTCTCCGCCAGCGTGCGCATCGAGCGCGTCCAGGTCCCCGACGAGCTAGACGACGCCAGCCGGCGGGCACCGCGCCCGCTGACTTGGGACGACCTCCTCGACTTCCTGGACGCCCTGGAGACCACCGAGGACCTGAAGGCCCTGTGGCGGGCGTGACGGCCGCTGTGCTGGCCGTGTGCAGCTCTTGCCCGGCCGAGGCCGCCGCATCGGACGCGGTGGCCCTGATCCCACTCATGGACGAGCACACCAACTCGACCGGGCACCGCCTCTGGGCGGTCTCCAGCGTCACCCATCCGAGGAGGAACCGATGAGCCTGCGCGCGATGCTGTGGGCCCTCGAACACGCACCCGTCCAGAACCCCGCCCGCCTCGTGGTGCTCCTCGCTCTGGCCGACCGCGCCAGCGACGACGGGACCGCCGCCTGGCCGACGGTGGCATGGCTGGCGCAGCGCGCCCGCTGCTCCGAGCGCTCGGTGCAGCGCTACCTGCAGGCCCTGCAGGAGGAGGACTGCGTCATCCGTCCCGGGGACCAGGAGCTGGTCTCCCACATCCGCCGGGACCGCCGGCAGCGCGTCTGGGACCTCGTGATGGACGCCCGCGAGCGCCCGGCCACGGGGCGACAGGTTGTCACCCCGCCCGTGGGGCACGGGGTGACAGCTGGTGCGCCACGGGGTGACAGCGCTGTCGCTGACGGGGTGACACTGCTGTCGCCAGAACCGTCCCTCACTCCCTACGGGAGTGAAACCGTCCTAGAACCGTCCAACGCGCGCGAGGCGCGCGAGATCGAGACCGCCCCGGCGATCACCTTCGAGGCGTTCTACGCGGCGTACCCATGGCACACCGGCCGGACGAAGGCGGCCACGGCCTGGACGAAGGCGATCAAGGCGGCGGACCCGGCGGACATCGTGGCCGGCGCCTGCCGGTACGCAGCGGACCCCAACCGGGACCCCGCGTACACGAAACAGCCCGCGACGTGGCTGAACCAGGGCTGCTGGGACGACGACCCGCTGCCCGTCCGCCGCTCCAGCGGGTCAGCGGCAAGCCAGGACCACCACGACGGGCTGTTCGACGCGGCACGGGCCCGCGCGGAGCAGGCCGAGGCCTACCAGGCGCAGATGCGCCGGCTGCAGGACGAACGCCTCACGATCGGCGGCGCCCGGTGACCCCCGTCGAGTGCGTCGAGCTGTGCCGCTACGTGCGGGCCGCGGTGCCGCACCAGCAGTGGGACGCGAAGACCCCGGACGTCTGGTTCGACCTCGGCCTGGCCGACGTCGAGCTGGCCGACGCCCGCGACGCCGTAAAGGCCCTCGTCCGCCAGCGCGTTTTCGTCGACTTCCACGGCATCCTCACCGGCGCTCGCCGCATCGAGGGCGCGCGCCTGGTGGGCGTCGACCACGGCGACCCCCCGGACGCCGACCCCGACGACGTCCCGGCGTACCTGGCCGCGCTGCGCGAGCACCGCCATCGCGTCGCGACCGGCGAGATCGCCAGGCCCATGCCCCGCCAGCTCGTCGGCCGCCCGATCCCCGCCCGGGAGCGCACGCCGTGAGGGATGACCACCAGGGCGTCGCAGCGCGCGGTGCGGCAGCGTGCCGGGCCGCGTTGGCCGAGGCCCGGGAGCGCACGGCCACGGACGCCCCGAAGCGTGTATGGGAGCCGCTGCCCGCGCTCGTCCCGCCGCCGGCGCTCCGACGGGCTGACCGGCCCCGCACGAACAGCCCCGTGGGGATGCCCGCCTACGTGGAGCCCACCGACACCGAGATCCCGCCGGGTGAGGAACCCCCGGCCGAAGACTGGAGAGACCGATGACCGAGAACACCCCGCCCGACGTGCGCCCTGGCCAGGTGTGGGCCGACAACGACCCTCGCTCGGCTGGCCGGACGTTCCGGGTCATCTCCATCACGGCGGGCGGCCGGGTGCAGTGCGTCGTGCTGACCCCGCCCACCGCGTGGCCGGCCACCCGCGTGGGGCACAGCGTCTCCATCGCCGCCCGTCGCCTCCGGCCCACGGCCCGCGGGTACCGCCTCGTCAGTGACGCCCCCGGAACGACCGCGTGAGCGCCGCCCAGGCCGCCACGGCGCTCGCCGTGGGCGTGGAGTCGCACGAGGAGGTCGCAGGCCCGGAGAACGGCGCACAGCGGTGCGTCCGGAAGCCGGGATCGACGTGGACGGCCTGCCGGTGCTCCGAGTGCCACGTGCGGCGCTGCCGCGAGTCGAAGCTCTACCGCTGCGGCCGGCTCCAGCTGCCCGACCGTGACGCGGCCATGGCCCGTGTCCTCTGGTGGATCGATATGGGCTGGGAGCCGTCCGCCATCGCCTCAGCGACCGGCCTCACGCTCACCGGGACGCAGGCGATTCTCGGGCGCGTCAAGGCGGGCGTCCGGTTCCTGCAGGGCCACACGGTTGCGGCGGTCCTGGGCGCTGGACGGCCCACGTCGGGCCGGATGCTCGTCGTGGGTACCCGCCGGCGGCTGCAGGCCCTGGCGTGGAACGGGTGGACGCTGGAGGCCATCAGCGAGCGCACCGGGGTCCCGATGATGTCGCTGTCCAACGCCCGCACCGGGGCCCGGCGCCTGGTCTCGGTGGCCACCCGCAACGCCGTCGCGGACGTCTACGAGCAGCTGCAGAACCAGCACCAGCAGGGTGGCTCGGGCCGGGCCGCCTTCATCGCCCGCAAGCGGGGGTGGGCGCCGCCGGCCGCGTGGGACGACGACACGATCGACGACCCCGGGGCGCAGCCCGAGGGCCTGGTCCAGCGCGGCCGGCGAACGACGGACCCGCTGATCGTCGAGGACATTGCTGACCTGCACCGGGTCGGGTACACCGACCGGGAGATCGCCACCCGCCTGGGCTTCAACACCCCGGACGCGGTCGCGATGATCCGCCGCCGGCACCTGAAGCGGGCCGCGGCGTGAGCGGCGCGTTCCCGCCCCGGATCCGCAACGTGGTCCTCACCCGGGACACGTGGTGCGCCGGGTGCGGGTCGATGGAGAACCCCACGATCCAGCACCGCCGGGCCCGGGGGATGGGCGGCTCGTCGAGGTCCTCGACGTCGTCGCCGGCGAACGGCCTGCTGCTGTGCGGGTCGGGGACGACGGGCTGCCACGGCTGGACCGAGTCTCACCCGGCCGAGGCCGCGTTCCTCGGGTGGCGCGTCACCCAGTTCGACGACCCCACCCACGTGCCCGTGTGGCGCACGACGCCCCTCGGTGGGGAGTGGGTGCTTCTCGACGACAACGGGGGCGCCTCCCCCGCACCTGACGCCGCGTTGGCCGCCCTGGCCGCGCTCCACGCCGAACACCTCACCAGGAGGACCGCATGATCGTCAGCCGCGCCGCAGCGCGTCTCGCCCGCACGCACCCGGACTGGCCCCTGTGGCGCTGCATCGAGGAGGCCACCCGTGGCTGACGCCGACGACGAAGCCGCACGGGTCGCCCGGCGCGTCGCTGAGGTGAGCGGCTGGCCTGAGTGGATGCAGGCGCCGGCCCTCGGCCGCGACATCACCCCGGTCGTCCGTCGCGTCATCGAGGCGGTCGACGCGCACCGCGAGCTGCAGGCGCCGGTCGCCTCGCCCAGCTACCGGGTGGTGCAGCACCCCACGCGCTCGCTGAACGACGTGAGCGCCATCCATGACGGCTACATCGACGGCGAGACCGCCGATGGGTAGCTGTGGAAGCGGGAACCTCAGGGCGAGGATGCCGGCATGAGCGACCAGCCCCGGACCAACCCGTTGACCATTGTGCCCGGCGATGAGGACCTCGCTGGCTTCACGTACCCGAGCTTCGACGAGCACGGTGGCTGCTCCCTCTGCGGAGCAACCGTGCACCATGAGCGCCGCGCGCGCAGCCTGCACGACGCCTTCCACCTGGGCCTATACGCGCAGAACAGCGTCGCGCTCAGGGTCTTGCTGCACCTCGGCGCCAACGCGGACCCACGCGCAGAGCCAACTACCGCAGCTCCACCCACCACGAAGGGGGACGCGTGAGCGTCGACACCCAGCTCAACCTCACCCAGGCGCTCGCCACCATCCGCGAGGTCTGGGACGAGACCCTCGACCCGCCGCGAGCGCCAGGTGGCGGTGGTGGCGGTGGGAAGCCGGCGTCGCGGGCCCCGCTGCCGGACGACGCCTTCGACAGCCGGCTCCACGCTTCGTCGGTGCTGAGCGCCTGGTGCGAGTTCGTAGGCGATGAGCGTGGCGTGTGCCCGGTACGGCTCGGCGACGCGGCGGTGCTCGGCATGGCGGCCTGGCTCATCGAGCACGCGGCGTGGCTGGCAGACCAGGAGCTGGGCCCCGTGGCCGCGCTCGAGCTGGCTGAGGCCGCGAAGGACCTGGACCGCATCGCACACCCGGACCGCCCGGACGCGCTGTACATCGGCCGGTGCCCGGTAGGCCTGGACGTCGGTACGCCGTGCGGTCGCCGGCTGTACTGGCCGCGCGGTGCCCTCACGGTGGACTGCAGCGCCTGCGGCACACGAGACGACGTCTACGGCTGGGTCAAGCGGATGGGCGACGAGATGCCTGATGACCTCACCGCGGTGCAGCTGAGCACGTACCTGACGCGGTCCCTCGACGTCCTCATCAGCCACGAGCTGGTGCGGAAGTGGGTCAGCCGCGGCCTGCTCGCCGCGCTGCCCACCCGCGACCAGCGCCGGCGCCCGCTGTACTCGGCGGCCTCAGCCCTCGTCCTCGCCCAGGCCCACCTGGAGAGGAGCCAGCGCGCACCACGCCGAGTGTCGCTGCCAGTCACTAGCGCTTACGCCGGTACCTGATACGGTGTGACGAGTCCGGGGCAGAGCTGTCCCATCTGGACGGGCCGGGCGGCCCCAAGCTCCTCCCCACATCAGGGAGTCGAAGCAAGGCCGCCCGGCCTCTGACTGTCGGAGGTGCCAACTGCTCACCGACCTCGACCGCGAACTCCTCGACGTGGCCGGCTCCATCACCAGCCTGCACGAGCGGGCCACCTACCCCGTGATGCACGCCCGGTTCGGCAACACCACGCGAGCCTGGCAGCAGATCAACGCGCTCCTCGACACCGAGGAGGCCTTGGCCTACGCACCCACCGCCGTGCTGCGGCTGCGCCGGGTGCGGGACAGGCGGGCCGCCTTGCGCGCTCAATCTCGCGAGCCCAAGGGGACGAGTACGAGCGCGACGCACCCTCGCGGTCCCCGGTCCGGCTAGTTATCTCCGACCTGTCCGCGCGCTGTATCGAAGAGGTCGGCCACTTCATTTGTGATGTCTGGTGCGCCCGACCGCTGGCCCTTCTGGACGTCCACCGCGAGGTGTGAGAGTTGAGCCTGAACGAGCTCGATCTTCTCCGCAGTCCCCTTGTCCACGAGGATGCGAACCGCAGCTGCCTGCCTCTTACTTTCCGGGTACGCGTCCAGAAACCGCTTGGCGACCGTCGGATCGAGGGCCCCGTCCTTACCGACGGAGAGATCAGGCTGGATCCGGTCGAAGTCGTCCAACGTCCCCAGATAGGCAGCCCAGGCTGTCCGCTGAGCAGTGAGCAGGTTGTTCTCCGTGGTGACGTCTCCACTGTGGTAGACCCCGAAAGCTGCGATGAGCGCCGCGACGATGGCCGCCACTGCGGCGATCGTGGCGGGCGTGTTGCTGGTGGCAGTAGTCGACATGAATCCAAGGTAACTCGCAGGAGTGACTTGAGTGCGCGAGGTAACGATGATGTCCACTAGTCGACCCACTACCCAAGGGCGTCCGCCACCTGCTGGACCTCCCGCTGACTCCACATCATGGTGACTACACCGAAGAAGACCACGTCACGCGGCCTCGGCTGGGCGCATCAACAGCAGCGCGCCTTCCTTCTCCGCGCGCATGTCGACGGCACACCATGCCCCTGCACTGACTGCGGCCCATCGTGCCCGTGCCGCGCCGCTGGCTATCCGGCCGGCCACGGCCTTCCAATGTGGCGAGACCCCAGTGCCAACGTCGACGGCATGGCTCTCGAGGCCGACCACTCCACAGCCCGCAGTCAGGGCGGACAGCGCGCTGACCGGCTGCTTCTCGCCGTGTGCAACCGCTCGCGCGGTGACGGCACGCGGCACGGCACGCCTCGGAACAACGGGCCACGCCCGCACTGGTCCCGGCAGTGGTGAACCCTCGCCTCTCAAATTCTGAGAGGCGAGGGGGTTCCTGACTCACGGGGAAGTCAAGAAATATCCCCCCGAGCTCGCCAGGAGGGCGCCGAGGTGGCTGAACCGGCTGCAGCAGAGCAGTTCGAGGCACCTGACGGCCTCAAGGCCCGCGGTGCACGACTCTGGGCCACCCTAGGTGGCTCGAAGATGACCGACGGCGCCTCACGCCTCCTGCTCGAAGAGGCATGCCGCAGCGCGGATCGCCTCGAGCGGCTGGACGAAATCCTCCGCGGTGACGTGGACGCCTGGATGACGTTGCGCCTTCCCCGCGGTGAGTCCGACGACGAGCTGGTCCTCCACATCGACTCGGCCCTCACGGAGGCGCGTCAGCAGCAGGCCGGCCTCAAGGCCCTGCTGTCCGCGATCGCACCGGTCGCCGATGACGCTGGAGGGGTGAAGCCCAGTGGCGACGTCCTCGACGAGCTCGACGAGCGTCGCCAGCGTGAAGGGCGCCCAGCGGCCCCGCGTCGCGCTCGTACCTGACGCCTTTGACCGCTCACACGGCGAGGACGCTGCAGCCATCGGCCGCGGCTACGGGCTACCGCCGGACCCGTGGCAGGAGTTCGTCCTCGAGTGCTGGCTCGGCATCGACGAGGACGGCTTCTGGTCGTCACCGCGGTGCGGGCTGGCCGTGCCGCGACAGAACGGCAAGAACGGCGCACTGGAGCTCCGCGAGCTCTACGGCATGGTCGTGCTCGCCGAGCGCTTCCTGCACACAGCCCACGAGGTCAAGACAGCGCGCAAGGCCTTCCAGCGCCTCAAGCACTTCTTCGGCGAGAAGGCCAACGACCCGAACGCCAAGTACCCCCGCCTCAACGCGCTCGTGCGCGAGGTCCGCAACACGAACGGCCAGGAGGCCATCGTGTTGCACAACGGCGGGTCAGTGGAGTTCGTAGCCCGCTCCAAGGGCTCCGGCCGCGGCTTCTCCGTCGACGTGCTCGTCCTTGACGAGGCCCAGGACCTCGCAGAGGACGCCCTCGCTGCACTGCAGCCGACCCTGTCGGCGAGCCCCAACCCGCAGACGATCGTGATGGGCACCCCGCCTGGCCCTAGCTCGGTCGGCGAGGTCTTCACCCGGATGCGACAAGAGGGCGTCGGCGACGGCGACTCCTCCTCCGAAGAGGAAGACACCGGCCGGCTGTGCTGGCTCGAGTGGTCCGTCAAGCAGCCCCTCGACAAGGACGACAAGCCGACGCTGCCGAACCTGCGGGACCGGAAGCTGTGGGCGGCCGCCAACCCAGCCATCGGGCTGCGACTGCGCCCCACCACCATCACCGACGAGCTCAAGGCGATGTCCGCGGAGACCTTCGCGCGTGAGCGCCTCGGGATGTGGCCGCGCACCATCGCATCGTCGTTCATCGCCCCCGAGGTGTGGGACGCGCTGATCGAGACGGAGGCGGCGATGGCGGACCCCGTCGTCTTTGCCGTCGACGTGTCCCCAGGTGACCGGCCGCGCGCCAGCATCGGCGTCGCCGGGCGACTCGCCACCGGGCGGCCCTCGGTCGAGGTCGTCGACAACGACGCCGGCACCCACTGGGTGGTGCAGCGGCTCGTCGACCTGGTCGAGCGCCACGACCCCGCCGCGGTCATCATCGACGGCGGCTCACCGGCAGCCGCGCTCATCCCGTCCATCGAGCGCGCCGGCATCGAGGTCACCAAGGTCGGTGGCCGCGAGATGGCCGCAGCGTGCGGGCTGCTGTACGCCGACGCCACGCAGGACGGCCTCTCGCACCGAGGTGACCCCCGGCTGTCCAACGCGCTCAAGGCGGCACGCCGACGCACGGTCGGCGACGCCGGATGGGCGTGGAACCGTAAGAGCAGCGGCGACGACATCACCCCGCTGGTGTCGGTGACCCTGGCCCGCTTCGGCCTCGAGTCACTTCCCCCGCCCCCACCGCCTGCACTCGCGCCGCGCGCCCTGGTCGGTGCAGCACCATCCGGCGCACTGGGGGGCCTGCTCGCCGCCGGACCGAGCGTGACGACCACCGGATTCTGACGACAGGAAGGCGAGGACCCCATGACCGACGACCTCGCCAACCTGGCGGCCACGGTGACCCGGTTGAAGAACCGGGCCGCCGCCCTGGCCCCCCGCTTCCTCGCGAAGACCTCCGCACCTCTGCGCGAGGCTGGCTACGACGGAGCCGGGGCCCTCACCTGGTGGGGTGCGCCCGGCATCGAGGAGACCCCCGAGCTGCAGTGGCCCCTGTCCACCCGGGTCTTCAACCAGATGCGGCGGCAGGACTCGCAGGTCAAGTCGGTCCTGCGGGCTGTGTGGCTGCCCATCCAGTCCACCCCCTGGCGCATCGACCCGGCTGGCGCGCGAGACGAGGTCGTCGAGCTCATCGCCGACGACCTCGGTCTGCCCATCAAGGGCCGCGAGGCCGCGGACCCGCGCCCCCGCACCCGGGACCGCTTCTCCTGGCAGGAGCACCTCGGCCTGGCCCAGCTGATGCTGCCCTTCGGGCACATGTTCTTCGAGCAGGTCTACCGGATCGACGACCAAGGCCGTGGACGGCTGAGGAAGCTCGCCCCCCGCATGCCGCAGTCGATCGTGCGGGTCAACGTCGACCCCGACGGTGGGCTGAACAGCATCGAGCAGCCCCCGCAGCCCGGTTCCCCCGCCACGGTGAACGCGCGCATCTCCGTGAACCGCCTCGTCGCCTACGTGCACGAGCGCGAGGGTGGGAACTGGCTCGGCACGTCACTCCTGCGCCCCGCGTACAAGAACTGGCTCCTGAAGGACCGCAACCTGCGCGTCTGGACCCAGCTCATCGAGCGCAACGGCATCGGCGTGCCCCTCTACGAGGCATCGCCGAACGAGACCAGCCTCGACGCCGGGACCGCCATGGCCCAGGCCTGGCGGGCCGGGGACACCTCGGGCGGCGCCATCGCCAACGGCGCCAAGATGAGCCTCGTCGGAGTCTCCGGCACGCTCCCCGACGCTGAGCTGGCCATCCGCTATCACGACGAGCAGATCGCCCGCGCGGTCCTGGCTCACTTCCTCAACCTCGGTGGCGGTTCCGGCAGCTACGCCCTCGCCGCGGTGCAGGCGGACACCTTCACCCAGTCGTTGACCTCCATCGCCCAGCAGATCGCCGACGTCGTCACACAGCACGTCATCGAGGACCTCGTCGACATCAACTGGGGCGAGAACGAGCCCGCCCCGCGCCTGGTCTTCGACCCGATCGGCTCGCAGCAGATCGCCACGGCGACCGCGCTGAAGCTCCTCCTGGACGCCGGTGCACTCACCACCGACCCGGAGCTCGAAGCGGCCGTGCGACAGCAGTACGGCCTCCCCCCGCGCGACCCCAACGCGGCCCCCGCGCCGGCGCCGACCACCGAAGGGACCCCGTCGTGAAGCCCTCGCAGTACCGCAACCGGTGGCAGGCGCTGCAGAACAGCACCCGCACCCAGGACACCAGCCACCGTTGGTACCGCATGGCCACCGAAGACGGTGCGAGCTCGGCCAGCATCGACCTCTACGGCGGCATCGGCGGCTGGTTCGGGGTCGAGGCGTCCGAGTTCGTCCGCGAGCTCCGCGCCCTGGACGTCGACGAGCTCACCGTCCACATCAACTCCCCTGGCGGCGACGTCTACGACGGCATCGCCATCATGAACGCGCTGCGCCAGCACCGCGCCACCGTCACGGTGGTCGTCGACGGGCTGGCCGCCTCCGCGGCCTCCTACATCGCGGTCGGCGCCGGTGACGAAGTCGTCATGAGCGAGAACTCCGAGCTGATGATCCACGACGCCTGGGGCTTCGCCATGGGCAACGCCGCGGACATGCGGACCATGGCCGACGACCTCGACCGCATCAGCTCCAACATCGCCGGCATCTACGCCACCGCGTCGGGCACCGACGCGGCCGCCTGGCGCGAGGCGATGCTCGCCGAGACCTGGTACAGCGCGCAGGAGGCCGTCGACGCGGGCCTGGCAGACCGGGTTGCAGGCGCCAGCGACGTCGAGGACAGCGACGAGCACACCACCGTCGGGCCCGACACCTCCGAAGGCGACGTCGAGGACTCCTTCGACCTGTCCGTCTTCGCCCACGCCGGCCGCAGCCACGCTCCGGCCCCCCGTACTCCGGCCGCGTCCGCGTCCGGTGCCCGCACCCACAGCTCCCAGAAGGGGGGTTCTGCCGTGGCGTTCAGCGACGAGCAGCTCACCACCATGCGGCAGCAGCTCGGTGTCGCCTCCAACGCGGACGAGGGCACGATCCTCGCCGCGCTCACCGAGGCGCTCTCCGAGCAGGCTTCCGACTCGACCGGGGTCTCCGCCCCCGAGGGCATGGCCCTCGTCGACTCCGCGACCCTCGACTCCCTGCGCGAGGACGCCGCGGCCGGCCGCGCCGCCCGTGACCAGCAGCAGGCCGACGAGCGCGTCCGCCTCGTCAACGCCGCGGTCAGCGACGGCCGGATCGCGCCGGCCCGCAAGGACCACTGGCTCGCGCAGCTGAGCGCCGACGCGGGCTCGGCCGACACCCTCGCCAGCCTCGCCCCCGGGCTCATCCCGCTCAACGAGGTCGGCCACGACGGCGAGGACCTCGCCGCCAGCAACAACGACCAGGTCGACGTCAAGGCGACCCGGGCCAGCGACACCTACAACGCCTGGAGGTTCTGATGGCCGCCGTCGCGCAGGTCACGAAGACCGGTCCCCGCACCTACACCCCCGTCGAGGCGATCGTCGGCGGGCAGCTCGTCGAGGCCCGCACCGGTGGCCGCATCGGCGTCGCCGCCGCGGGCAGCGTCAAGGTGCTGGGCGTCGCCCTCACCGACGCCCAGCCGCCCGAGCTCTTCACCGGGGCCGCAACCCTCGTCAACGGTCGCCCCGTGCTGACCGCCGCCGTCCTCCCGCAGGTCGTGGGCGTCGCCTACGCCGGCGACGAGGTCAAGGTCAGCTACTCCGGTACGGCCGCGTTCGGCGACAAGCTCGTGGCCACCGCCACCGGCAAGGTCGCGCCCGCCGCCGCCACCCCCGACGCCCGCAGCATCGTCGGCGTCTGCACCGAACCCGCTGGCGTCAACGCTGGGGCCACCGGCCTCATGCGGATCGCCTGAGCCCGCTCCAGCACGAGAGGACACACCAGCCATGCCTCCCATCCCCGCGCTGAGCGTCAGCGACGGCCCCCAGGTCACGGTCTCCGCGCTCGTCGGCAACCCCCTGCTGATCCCCGCCCGGATCCTCGACCTCCTCAACAACCGCTTCATCTCCGAGGCGCTCCTGCGCAACGCCGGCGCCAACGGCAACGGCCTCGTGTCCTACAGCGAGTCCACCCCGCTGTACCTGGACGACGACGTCGAGTTCGTCGCGGAGTTCTCCGAGATCCCCGTCGGCGTCGGCCAGATCGGCATCCCCCGCATCGCCGTCGCGATCAAGAAGGGGAAGGGCGTCCGTGTCTCGAAGGAGATGCGGGACGAGAACCGCCTCGACGACGTGAACCGTCAGATCACGCAGCTGACGAACACGATGATCCGCGCCGAGGAGCGGGTCCTGCGGCAGCTGCTGCTGAACCCGGCCATCCCGACCATCGCGGCCTCTGCCGCCTGGGACACCGCCGGCAGCCGCCCCCGTCGGGACATCGCGAACGCGATGGAGGTCGTTGGCTCGGCCACCCCGAACGCCACGGCCGCCGACGACAACCTCGGCTTCCTGTCCGACACGATCGCGATGCCGTCCAGCCTCACGCCCGTGCTGCTGGACAACGACCAGTTCCTGGCCGTGTACAAGGACAGCCTGGCCGAGCAGAACATCGCCTACACCGGCAAGCTCGAGCGCGACGTTCTGGGACTCACCGCCCTGCAGTCGCGGTCCTGGCCGTCCGACCGCGTCCTCGTCTGCGAGCGCGGCACCCTCGGCTTCTACTCCGACACCCGGCCGCTGGAGGTCACCCCCCTGTACGGCGAGGGTGGCGGCCCCAACGGTGGCCCTACGGAGACCTGGCGTTCCGACGCCACCCGCAAGCGCGCCATCGGGATCGACCAGCCCAAGGCGGCGTGCTGGATCACTGGCGTCAGGAGCGCGTGAGCATGAGCACCCCCATCGAGGACCTCGAGGCTGGGGACTACGAGCTCGTCTCGGAGATCTTCGACCAGCCCACGAACGACGAGGGCAAGACCTTCACGTTCAAAAGGTACCGCAAGGGTGACACCGTCACCCTCGACCTCGCCGAGGCGCAGCGGCTGTACAAGGCCGGCGCGGTCGTCCTGCCCGGCGAGCGTGAGGTCGCCGCGGCGGCCTTCGCTCGCGCGCAGTACGAGGCCGCACTCGCCGCGCTCCCGGAGGACATCCGTGCTCAGGTCCTCGCCGACGTGGCCGGTGCCGCGCCGGCCACGTCGGTGTCGGACCCCGAGCCCGTCGTCGAGAAGCCGAAGCGCGTCTCGCCGAAGGAGGACTGGGTCGCCTACGCCGTCTCCCGCGGCGCCGACGAGGCCGAGGCGGAGGCCAGCACGAAGGAAGACCTGATCGCCCGCTTCGGCGGCTGAGGTGACCGAGCCGGTCACCTCCGAGGGTGGGTCGTCGACACAGCTGCTGGTCAACCTGGTCAAGTTCGTGCAGATCCAAGGCCTCCTCCTCGAGAAGGCCTCTCGGCTGCTGACCGACGAGAAGTACCAGGACCAGCTCATGGCCGTCATCCGTGGCGTAGCCACAGAGGTGGCCTACGTGGTCGGCGACCCCCCACCCGCGGATAAGGCCGAGCGCGCCGCCTGGTGCGTCGCGCTCGGCGTCGCGGCGCGGCTGGAGTCGTCAGCCATGCCGAACCAGCAGGTCGGCGGCGAGTCTCGCGCCGAGATGCTCCGGGCTAGCTACCTCTCAGTGAAAGCCGAGCTCCGCGGTGCCCCTATGGCGGGGAGCGAGTCACTCGTGCCGCGCTTCTCGTTCCCGCCGCCGCCTGCGTGGCCGGAGGCCAACCGCTGGTGACCTGCAGGAGGGGCCCCGATGCGTCTGACGGTCTCGGCGAACACTCGGCCGCTGACGGAGCGACTACTCGAAGGCGCGCTTCGCGCCGACGACATCGCCCCCATCGGTGACCAGCTCCTCGACGTCATCCGGTCCGCGTCCGCTCGCCAGTTCGCCACCGGCGCCGGGTGGGTCCGCAGTCACAAGGCCGGGGCGACGCTCGTCGACACCGGCCGGCTGCGGGACTCCTTCACGCGCGCCGGTGGCGCATCAAGCACCAGCACCCGCGGCGAGTCCGTCACCCTCGAGACTCGCGTGCCCTACGCCGGCTACCTCGCCGACGGGGCGCGCGGCATGCCCGCCCGCGACCCATCGCGCGTCGACGACTGGCGCGTGGCACGAGACGCCGCCCAGGTGCTCGTGGACTACATCACCGGGGAGCTCTGATGGTGGCCAGCATCCCTCCCGCCTTCAGCGCCGACGACGTCTGCCGTCCCATCCAGGACCACCTTGAGCGGTACCTCGCGGGTCGCCTCCCGGCGGACCTGGACGCGCCGTACCTGTGGCGGCAGCTGCCCGAGGAAGACGCCATGGACACCGCGGCCTACCCAGCGGTGGCCACGGCCACCTCGGGTACGACGGGTGCCTGGCGGATCAGCCGTAGCAAGGTCTCCGCGACCTGGCGGGTCGTCATCGCCTTCTGGGTGGAGGAGTTCGGATACGACGAGACGACGTCGGCGGTGCGCCGCTACGTCGCCGCCGGTCGTGACTGCATCATCGCCGCCCGTCGCTCCGACTGGCGCGTCACCGGGGAGGACTACTCCCGCATCGTCGACCCCGCGATGTCGAAGACCCTCGGCGCCGGCCGCGTGTACCTCGAGGTCGATGCGGACGTCGCCGACCTCACGGCTGTCCAGCTGGAGGCCGGCGACGCACTGCCGGTCGTGACCAGCCACACCACCACCATCGTCCCGAAGGAGTAAGCCCATGCCCCGCCCCCAGGTGGTCGTCTCCGTCGCAGCGGCCTCGCCGCGGCGCGGCATCGACTCCGACACCGGCCGCACCTTCCTCGTCTACCCCGCCACGGCAGGCCCTGCGGCGCCAGTGCGCTGCAGAACCGGTGCGCAGGCCACCGCCGCCGGCGTGACCCCCCAGTACGCCCAGTACGTCGCGGACGCCCTCACCGAGGGCTCCCCCGAGGTCGTGGTCGTGCGAGCCGAGGTCACACCCGAGAACGCCTCTGCGGCGCCGCAGAGCGTCTGGGCCACCGCGCTCGACAAGCTCGACGTGACCACCTACGGCATCGGCCAGGTCATCATCCCCGGTGTCGCGGCCGTCAACGCCCACAACGCGCTGCTGGTACACGCCGCAGCGACCGCGCGCACCGTCCTCCTGGACGCTGACTTCGACGCCAGCACCAGCGAGCTCCTCGCCTTCGCAAGCGCACAGGCGGCCAAGCCGGGCGCCATCCGCGCTGGCCTCTTCGCCGGCTGGGTGAAGGCCACTGGTACGGCCGGTGTCGACCGCACCATCCCCGGCTCCGTCATCGCCGCCGGCCTCGTGGGCCGCAGCGACGGGCGGGTCGGCAACGCTGGTGGCGTCCCCGCCTTCATGCAGAACGCGGCGGGCATCTCCCGGCTCGCAACGGACGTGACCGCCACGTTCACCGCCGCCGAGCAGGACACGCTCGCCGACAGCGGGATCAACCCCTTCGTGGGACGCCCCGGCTACGTCGTCCTGGGCAACTGGCGCTCCATCTCCAGCGACTCGCGCTGGAAGCAGCTGCAGTTCGGCCGCCTCGCGATGCAGATCGCCGCGGGCTCCTCCGGAGCCCTTGACACCTTCCTCGGCCGCACCATCGACGCGCGCGGGCTGCTCCGCAACGAGATCGAAGCGGCGGTCGTCTCGCTCCTCGCGCAGCTGGAGACGTCCGACGCCCTCTACGGCACCGGGGGCTCCTCGTACCGCGTCACCGTTGGTGACAGCGATGAGGACGCCGCTGCCGGCCTCATCAGGGTCAACATCGAGGTCCAGTTCAGCAAGTACGCCGAGCGCGTCGAGTTCGACGTCGTCGTCTACCAGCCCGGCGCCATGCCGACGGAGGAGGTGGCCTGATGGCCAGCCAGGACAACTACCAGGTCGTCGTCACCTACGACGGTGCGCCGGCGGGCACGTGGGACGGCCACTCCGGTGGCGAGAAGACCCACGACAACCAGACCTACCGCCGCGGCGGTATGGGGCAGCTGAAGGCTCAGCCCGCCCAGTCGACCTACGGCGACCTCACCCTCATGGTCCTCGCCGGGGAGTACCCGGACATCGAGCGCCGCATGCTCACCGACCGCATCTCGCGGGCGATGACGGCCACCGTGTACCCGCTGGGCACCGACGGCGCCAAGGACCCCCGCCGAGCGCCCACCGTCTACCGCGGGCGCTTCGCCGGCATCACGATGCCGGACTCCGACGCCAACGGCACCGACACCTCGACGATCGAGGTCACGATGACCGTGGAGGACGTGCAGTGACCGACCTGCATCCCTCCTCCCCCCTCGCGGGGCTCCTCAAGGCCCACGAGGAGCGCGTGAAGACGCGCGAGGTCACCTACGGCATCCCGGGGACCAGCGTCTTCGTGAAGTACCGCGCCCTGGAGCAGTCGGAGATCGTGCGTCTGCGGAAGCCGGTCACCCAGGCGGAGAAGCAGGGCGGCGAGGAGGTGCTCGTCCGCAGCACGATCCTGTTCGCGCGCATGGTCCTGCTGACCGCCTGCCTCGGCATCTACGTGCGCGACGAGGAGACCGGCCAGCTTCAGCCGGCCGACCCCGCCGGTGCGGCTCCCGTCTTCGACGCGCATCTCTGCGAGCTCTTCAGCGTGGAGGTCCCCGCCAAGGGCAGTGACATCGTCCCGCTGGTCTACAGCGACGCGGTCGCTGGGTCTGTGGCGACGAAGCTGCTGCGGTTCTCCGAGGGCGGCGAGATCGAGACGCTCGAGGACACCCCGGGAAACTGAGGAGCCACCCCGTCGTGCGAACGGCGGCGGTGGCCCTCGACCTCGGGTGGGCTGACCCACTCGCGCTCCTGAGCCTCGACCCGCGCCGCTACCAGATCGCAGCGGCCATCGTGGCCGAGGCTCAGGAGCTGCGGAACCGACGGGTGAAGGCCGAGCTCGACTACCTCGCGAACGCGTCGTCCTCACGGACCGTGGCCCCGCTCGCACGTCACATCACCGGCCTGGTCAAGGCCCTGTCGCGGAGGGCGTAGATCGTGGCTGACATCAACATCAGGCTCGCCGTGCAAGGGCAGCCGCAGACGAGGGCCGCGCTGCGCGGCACCGCCGACGACGCTGACCGCCTCGACGGCGCACTGGGACGGATCGGCCGGTCTGGGCTAGACGCCGCACGCGGCCTCGCGTCGATCAGCGGGCGGGCGCTCGGCGCGGGTGTCCGCGGTGTCGCGACCGGCGCAGGACTCCTCGCGGCCGGCCTCACGTCGGTCGCTGCCGCTGGTGCTGTGGTCGGCATCAAGACCGCGGCGAGCATGGAGCAGGCCAACATCAGCTTCACCACGATGCTCGGTTCCGGCCAGGCGGCGCAGGACTTCCTCACGAACCTCAACAAGTTCGCCAACGCCACGCCGTTCGACTTCCCCGGCCTGACCACGGCGGCATCATCGCTGATCTCCGCGGGCATCGATGCGAACAAGGTCATCCCCATCATGACCAGCCTCGGCAACGCGACGTCCGGGATGGGCACCGGCGCCGAGGGCGTCCAGCGGGCAACCGTCGCGCTGCAGCAGATGAACGCCGCGGGCAAGATCAGCGGGGAAGACCTCAACCAGCTCCGAGACGCCGGCGTCCCCGTCTTCGACCTCCTCACGGCTGCCACAGGCAAGTCGACGGCGGCGATCGCGGACATGGCGCAGAAGGGCAAGCTGGGGCGCAAGGAACTCGACCAGCTCATGGCGGCCCTCGAGTCCGGCAAGGGCCTCGAGCGCTTCAACGGGCTCATGGAGAAGCAGTCGCAGTCCCTGTCGGGCATGGCGTCGACCCTGAAGGACACCGTCGGGATGGGCTTGTCGCAAGCCTTCCAGCCGGCCATCCCGTTCCTCAAGATCCTTCTCACCGACACGAACACCCTGATCGGTCGGGCGCTACCCGGCATCACCACCGGCGTCGGCAAGGTCACCGCCGGGCTACAGGGCCTCTACGAGATCTTCGCGCACAGCAACTACGACGGCATCCTGTCGCGCACCCTCGGCATCGAAGAGGACTCCGCGATCGTCGACAAGCTCTTCCGCATTCGAGAGGCCGCAGTCGCCGCCTTCACCTACCTGTCGACGACAGCCAAGAACATCGACTGGGCCACGGTGTGGGCGAAGCTCGCTGGGGCGATCGACTGGGCGAGCAACGCCTTCCGCGGCGTCAAGACCGCACTCGCTGGGGTCAACTTCGCCAGTATCTCCGCGGAGCTGCAGTCCTTCGGTCAGGCCGCCGGGGACTCCTCGGTGTGGGCCGACTCACTGAGGATTGGCGCGACGCTGCTCGGGACGGCTCTCGGTTTCCTGTCCGATCACGCCGGGACCATCATCAAGTGGATGCCTGCAATCGTGGCTGGCTTCGCCGCCTGGAAGATCGCGCAGCAGGCGCTCCTGGTCATCGAGATCGCCCGCATCCCGCTCCTCGCGGCTCAGGTGGCAGGCACCTTCGCCACGGCGGCGGCGACGACGGCCTACGCCCTGGCCAACGTCTACGCGGCCAACGCCCTCCTGGCGATGAACGGCATCACCCGGGACTGCCTGATCCTGCGACTCAAGGACGCGATCGTCGCGAACGCGCAGGCCGCCGCAACGATCGCCGTGTCGGTCGCGTCGAAGGTCGCGGCGGCCGGGCAGTGGCTGTGGAACGCCGCCATGACCGCGAACCCCATCGGCCTGGTCATCGCGGCCATCGCCCTCCTCGTCGGCGGCGTGATCCTGGCCTACCAGAAGTCGGAGACCTTCCGCGGCATCGTCGACGGCCTCTGGGGCGCCTTGAAGGTCGCCGGCGCCTGGATCAGGGATAGCCTCTGGCCGATCATCCAGAACGTCCTCGTGACGGGCATCGACAACGCGAAGCGGAACTTCGACAACATCAAGGCCTCGGTGGGTGGCTTCGTCGACAAGATCAAGGACGCCTGGAACTGGGTGAAGAAGCTGGGCGACCAGCTCAAGGACTCGGCCATCGGTCAGGCCCTCGGCGCTGTCGGGGGTGCGGTCGGATCCGTCTTCGGCGGTGGACGCGCCACAGGTGGCCCCGTCAGTGCGGGCACGACCTACCTCGTGGGCGAGCAGGGACCGGAGCTCTACACGGCGTCCCGGTCGGGGTCGATCATCAACCACGAGACACTCGCGGCCGCTGCAGACACCAGCGGCTACGGCCTATTGGCGGAGGACGTCGCCAGCATGGGCCGGCCGATCCACACGCACGTCTACCTCAACAGCCGTGAGATCGCCACGGCCGTCTCGGATGTCTATAGCGACACGGTGGCGAGGAGCTGATGGTGGTCATCGTCTCCCGCGGCGCCCGCGACACGATCGCCGTGGGCTTGGCCCCGCCGATCCCGGTGCTGCCGTTCGTCCCGAACGCGGGCATCACCCCGGTCCGGCCGGCTGGCCCTGAGGTTATCCTCGAGGTCGCCGGCGCGGCCCTGTACGACCCGGGGAACGCGCGCTGGGAAGAGGTCGACCTCCCCCGCCGGCAGAACGTCCTCGAGTGGGTGGGCCGTTCTCCTCAGCGGCAGACGTTCACCGCGATGTTCTCTGGTGAGGTGCAGGGCGCCGAGCAGGCGGGCGTGCAGGGATGGATCAACCAGCTATACCAGATCGCGGTGCCGCCTCCGCCGCAGGAGCCGTTCATCTGCACGGTCCGTGGCCCGCTGTACGGAACCGCCGCGGGCTACCTGTGGCGGGTCGAGTCGGTCACCCCGAACGACGACGCCCGGCGCCGCGACAGTGACGGCGAGGTCTGCCACCAGACGTTCAAGGTGAGCCTCGTGCGTCACCTCGACATCGGCGTCGTGACGACCGCGAACCCGTCCCCCGCGGCGGCAGCTGCGGCCCGCCAGGGCGCCACCCCTACCGCGCCTGCGCGGAACTACACCATCGTGCGTGGCGACACGCTCGCGCGGATCGCTGCCACCCAGCTCGGCTCGTCGTCGCGGTGGCAGGAGATCGCCAAGCTCAACGGCCTCCGCGACCCGAACACCATCCGCGTCGGTCAGGTACTCAAGCTGCCCTAGGGAGGTCCGGTGTCCGACGTCGCGATCGACGGCCTGCGCATCGTCGGCGCCAGCTACTCCACCGAGCTCGCGCAGGCCATCACGTCGTCGGCGCTGGCACGAACCGTTGACGGCGGGTCAACCCTCGACGTCGAGGTCGCCGACTACCGGCGGCTACTGGTCACCAGCCAGTCCCTCGCAGGCAAAGCCTACGCCGACGTGTCCGGGCTTCACTTCGAGCTCGTCGCCGTCAAGAAGGCCGCCAACCGCGTGACTCTCACCTTCGAGGACGCGGTCGTCGTCGAGCTGAAGCGCTCCCGCGGCCCGCTCGTCATACCCGCTTCGTCGACGACGCGAGCGGAGATCGCGCAGCGGCTGTGCGCCGAAGCCGGCGTCCAGGTGTCCGTCGACCCTGAGGCTCGCGGCGTCTACAACACCGAGCTCAAGCGCGACGACCAAGGCAACTCCTGGGAGAAGCTGCAGACCCTGGCCAGCGACATCGGGTGGCGGTGCTTCTCCGACGGCCGGCAGTTGCTGTTCGGGTCCGACGCCTGGCTCGCGACCCTGTCACAGCCGCTGGAGCTCAAGGAGGGCGTCGACCCGGTCCTGTCGGACATCGACTACAGCATGGACGTCGCGAAGCCAGCCTCGGCAGCCAGCTTCGACGTCGCCTCCGAGCGGTGGGCGCTCCCGCCCGGACGGACCGTGCGCCTGTCCTCGCTGGGGTGGGCTGACGGGGACTGGCTCGTGTCGTCGTTCTCGCGGTCGCTGACCTCCAATCGCGGCAGGGTCGACCTCGTCCGCCGACAGCTCGTGCTCGCGGAGCCTGCCCCGGAGGCCGCCGGTGACCAGGGCGAGGAGGGTTACCTCCCCGAGGGTGGCGACGACATCAGCGCCGACCTCGCACGGCTGCGGCAGTGCGAGGCCAGCGGGGACTATAAGAAGAACAGCGGCAACGGCTACTACGGCGCCTACCAATTTGACCTCCGCACCTGGCAGCAGGACCTCGGGTACTCCGGGCGCCCCGACCAGGCTGACCCCGCCACGCAGGACGAGGCCGCGAAGAAGCTCTACCAGAAGCGAGGGTGGAAGCCCTGGCCTGCGTGCTCGACGAAGCTCGGCCTGGTAGACCGCCGTTCCAGCGGCAAGGTCATCGGTGCTGCCACCACCACAGGGAACGCCGCACGAGACAGGATGATCGCCTGGGCGATGTCGAAGCGAGGGCACGCCTACGTGTGGGGCGGGCAGTACGACTGCTCCGCATTCGTGCGCGCCGCCACGAAGGACGCCGGCAAGGAACTGGCGGGCACCTCGAAGGGCCAGTACGCGACGTGCAAGGCGCAGGGCAAGCTCATCAGCGTGCAGGAGGGGCTTCGCACGCGCGGCGCGATCCTCTTCCGCATGTCGGGCGAGCCGACGCACGTCGCGATCAGCCTCGGTGACGACTCGACCATCGAGGCCCGCGGTAAGGCCTACGGATGCAACGTGTTCACCGGCGCCTCGAAGCGCACCTGGACCCACGCCGCCACCTGGCTCTAGGAGGATCGTGAGCACCTTCGAACAGGCCGTCCTGCGGCGCCCGCCCGCGCCAACCTCGGCGCCGGTCTTGTCGGGCAGCGTGACCCGCTCGGACGCCTCCGGGGTGTGGGTGACCACGACGGGCGCGGACGAGAACCACCCCTCTGGTCCTTGCCTGGGCGGGTGGTACCAGGTGCTCGTTCTTGCCGGGACGTCCGTGACGTTGCAGCGCGCTCGTCTTCCCCTCGGCGCTCGCGTCGCCTACGTCATGACGTCCGACGGCCCATGGGTCTTGAACTGGGAGTGACCATGCCGCACCTTGCTCTACCTCTGCGGCTGACGAGCAGCGGCCGCTTCGCGACCGTCGCGCAGGACTCCGCAGACGACGTGGCCCAGTCCCTGGGCGTGCTGTTCTCGACGCGCCCCGGGGAGCGCACGGCGGTCCCGGACTACGGCACCGCCGATCCCCAACCCCTCGGCCCGGACGTGGCCTCCCTCCGAGCCGCTGCGGCCGTGTGGGAGCCCCGCGGCACCGACCTGATCCTCAGCGCAGACACTGACCTCGACGGCACCGTGACCGTCACCATCGACGGGAGCGCCTGATGGCCGGCTACCTCGAGTACCCCGTGAACCGGGACCCGAACTACTGGACGGCCCGCATCCTCGACCTCATCGCCCAGAAGATCCCTGGGTGGACGCCGGGTGGCGAGGGCACCCTCGAGGTGGCCCTGGCTGAGGCTGTCGGCCAGGTCATGGCCGAGCTCATGGCCACCGTCGGCGACGTACCGGCGGCCGTCCTGCGAGCCTTCGGTACATCGCTGTTCGGTGTGGCCTACCGCCCTGGCAGCGCGGCGCAGATCACCGCGCGCGTCACGTCGACCACGCAAGGGGCGACGATCCCGGCAGGCTTCACGGTGACCGGTCGCACTGTCGACGGCGTCGCCGTTGCCTTCGCGCTACCCGCTGACTCGAAGCTCGCGGCGAACGCCTACTCGAAGACGGTGACGTTCACGGCCCGCGACATCGGCGCGGTCGGCAACGGAGTGCCCGTCGGCCCGCTGACGATCGCCACGTCCACCCCCACCATCCTCAGCGTGGTCGCAGAGACGCTGCCCTCCGCGGGCGGCAGCGACCCCGAGACCGACGCCGAGTACCAGGGCCGCCTCTCGGGCACCCTGGGGCTCTACAACCGCACCGCGGTGCGCGGCGAAGACTTCGCGGTCCTCGCGGCCGACGTCCCGGGCGTGCACCGGGCGCTCGCACTGGACCTTTACGACCCCGACACGGGCGCCACGGACGCGGCCCGCACTGTGACCGTGGTGCCAGTGGACGTCGACGGCTATCCCGTCCCCGACGACGTCGCCCAGGCCGTGTCCGACCTGCTCGAGTCGACGCGCGAGGTGAACTTCGTAGTGAAGACGATGGAGCCGACCTACGTGCAGGTGCAGTTCACTGCCACCGCGCTCCCTGGCGCTGACCCAGCGCAGGTGGAGGCCGCGGTGGTCGAGCGCGCCTACGCCGTCCTTGACCCGGGCGCGTGGGCCGGCGGCGCTGAGGAGCCTCCCGCCTGGCGGGACGACCGCACGGTCTACTACCTCGACTTCGCGGCCGAGCTCGACCGTGTCGACGGCGTCTCCCGGGTCACGAGCCTGACGATCAACGGCACCGCCGGTGACTACACGATGCCGGGCGTGGCCGTCCTCCCGGCCCCGAGGACGGCCGCCACACCCACTCTGGTGAGCGGATCGGTCACGTGACCCTCGCTGACCGCGCCGAAGCGCACCTCGGACCTGGGATCAGCGGGCAAGCGGGTCCACTGCTGCAGCTACTCCTGCAGGCGCTCCTCGGCCCAGCGGAGCCGGTCGCCGACCTGACGAGCGGTGAGGACGGGTGGGCCCAAGCCTTCGACCTGGACACCACAGCCACCCCGGCGTGGCTGGGGGCAGCACTCGGGGTCTCGGTCGTGTCCACCGACCTCGAGGGACAGCGCAACGAGATCCGCGCCCGAGGGTCCGCCCGCGGGAAGCTCACCGCCCTCACTGCCGCGGCCCAGGCCACGCTCACCGGTCAGAAGCGAGTCCTCGTCACCGAGCGGGTCGACGGCGACCCGTACCGCATCGAGGTCATCACCTTCGCACCTGAGACACCCGACCCAGAAGCGACCCGACGCGCGCTGCTACTCGCAAAGCCCGCCGGCCTTCTCCTCTCCTACGCAGCGCCCGTGGGCAAGACCTACCGGCAGATGAAGAACGAGGGCCGTACCTACGCGCAGCTGAAGGCGACGGGGAAGACCTACGACACGCTGAGGAAGGAGCTGCCCGATGGGTAGCACCCCGAAGTACGGGCTCCGGTACCCGGAGCAGACCGACGGCAATGACGTCGCGACGCACATGCGCACCTTGGCATCGGACGTCGAGGCTGGCCTGCAGCAGGCCGTCCGCATCGTCCCCACGGTCTTCGCGGCCTCAGGTACCTGGGTCAAGCCGACAGGCGCCCTGTGGGTCGAGGTGCAGCTGTGGGGCGGCGGCGGCCCAGGGTCGCCGGGACACTCCATGGGCTCCGCCGGCGGTTCGGGGGCGGAGCGAGCGACGGTACGCATCCCCGCCGCAGCTCTGCCTGCGACCGTCGCCGTGATAGTGGGCGCCGGCGGCACGTTCCCCACCGACGGGGGCCCCGGCACGGACGGTGGCACGAGCTCCTTCGGGGACTACGTGCGCGCGCGCGGCGGCGGCGCGCCGGTGCTGCGCGACGGCGGTAACGGCTCTCAGTACTACTACGGGTCCCCGGGCGCTGGCGTCATCCAGATTGGGGGCGCTTACGGCTCCTACCAGCCGGACGATGCGGGCGGTGGCGCCACCAACTCCCCGCTCGCAGGTGGGGCACCGTCCATGTTCGGCGGCGGGCAGGGCGGCGGCGGCTCGCCCACCACCGCGGGGCGCGTCGGCGGCGGCACCGGTGTCAACGGCGCAGGGGGTGGCGACGGCGGTACGGCGGGCTCGCTCAACGGCCAGCCGGGCGCGAACAAGACCGGCCCCAGCGGCGGCGGCGGCGGCGGCCAGGGCGCTCAGAGCGGGGGCGTCAGCGCCACCGTCGGCGGCAACGGAGGAGCAGGTGGCATTCCCGGTGGCGGCGGGGGCGGGGGAGCTTTCGGCGGGCAGAACGGTCTCTCGGGCGCGAGCAACGGCCTGAGCGGCCCCGGTGGTCGCGGCGAGGTCCGCGTCTACGTCATCTGCGCAGGCAAGTAGTGCGTGCCGCCATCGTGAGCCCCGCAGGCGACGTGACGAACATCGTAGAAGTCGCGCCTCGTGAAATGCCCCCCGGTGCTCAGGCTATCCCCGACGGGCTCGCCGTGGCAGTCGGGTGGACCTACAAGCTCGGTCGGTTCATCGCACCCAGCGAAGACCCAGAACCGCCTCCCCCGCCCACCCGTAACCTCGAGGCAGAGTACGCCGAGAAGGTCGACAACGTCTCCACCATGGCCGGACTCCGGCAGGTCATGCGCGACTACTTCACCGAGCGCGCCGCCAGCAACTGATCCGACGACCTCAACCCGAACGCTCCAAGCGGTCGGGCACTCCCTCATGCCCAGGAGGCATCTCGCATGGCACTCGGAACTGACGGACTCATCACCGTCGTTGGCGACATCGACACCATCACGGACGCTTCCGCATCCGGCACCCTGACCGTCGTCCTGTCTGCGCCCCTGCCGATGGGGACGAAGCTGATCCTCCCCATCGAGCGCCAGGTCGCACTCAACGACGCCGACGGCACCTTCTCCATCAAGCTGCCGCCGACCGGCACCTCGGGCGTCACGTACCGGTTCACCCTGGACGCCTACGCGTCCGTCGCCGGCAACCGAGAGCACTACACCGAGTCCTTCGACGCTGTTCTCACGGCCGACTCTGCCGACGCCAACGGCATCGTGCAGTACTTGAACCTGATCCACGTCGCAGTCCCCGGCGTCCCGCAGACCTACCTCACTCGCACCGTCGCCGACGGCCGCTACGCCCTCAAGGGCGAGTCGGGCGGCGGTGGTGGCGGCTCCATCAACCTCAGCGGCTACGTCACCGACCAGGAGCTCGCGCAGGCCCTCGCGAACCTCGGCGGTGGCAGCGGCCTCGACGCGGCGGCCGTCCGTGCGCTGGTCAAGGGCTACCTCAAGCAGGGCGCCAACGTCACGCTGACCCCGGACGACAACGCGGGCACTCTGACCATCAGCGCGGCTGGCGGTACGGGCGGCACCACCACGATCACCATCGCCTCGATCACCGACGCCACGACGGTCGGGAAGGCGCTACTCGGCGCCGCCAGCACCGCCGCTGCCCGCACGGCCATCGGCGCCGGCACCTCCAACCTGGCCGTCGGCACCAGCGCCACCGACGCCAAGCGCGGCGACTACGTCGCCACCTGGGCCGAGCTGGGCACCGTCCCGACGTCGTCCCTACCGCCCCTGGCCATCAACGACGTCTTCACCGTCGCCAGCCAGGCGGCGATGCTCGCGCTCACCGCCCAGCGCGGCGACATGGCCATCCGCACCGACACCGGTGCGACCTTCGTGCTCGCCTCGGACTCCCCGACGACGCTCGCGGACTGGAAGTCGATCTCAGCGGCCGGTGCCGTCAACTCCGTCAACGGCAAGACGGGCACGATCGTCCTCGCCCCGAGCGACATCGCCGGCTTCGCCACCGTCGCCACGTCCGGCTCCTACGGCGACCTCGCCAACAAGCCGACCATCCCCGCTGCTGCCACGACCGCCTCGGTCCTGGCGCTGCTGCCCAACATGCTGAAGAACTGGGCGCGGATCCCCATCGACATGGCCGTCGGGACGATCACCTACAACGCCTCCGGCGCCCCGACCGGGCACAGCGTCGAGTGGCCCGACGGTGCCACCGGCGTCTACGCCGGCACCGCCAGCACGACGTTCCCCGGCTCGATCGACACCTACACGGTGACGCACGTCCTGTCCGGGACCACGACCACCACCTACACGCAGCCCACCGTGACCCGCGACGCCACCACCGGTCAGGTCACCGCCCGCCCCGCCGTCACTGTCGCCTGAGCTGAGGAGAACACCTGATGGGCATCCTGGACCCCCGCGCATCCGCCACCATCACGCGCGACAGCCTCAACGCCGCTGCCCGGACCCTGGGCAAGCGAGGCGTCACGTCCGGCTACACGCTCACCGCACCGGACGCGCTGGACATCGTGCTCAACTCGACGTCCGCTTTCCCCGTCACGGTGACCGTCCCCACGGACGCCACGGTCGCCTTGCCCAACGAGACGGTCATTCCGTGGCGTCAGATCGGCGCCGGCCAGATCGCCTTCGCCGCCGCGTCCGGCGTCACCATCATCTCGCGTGGCTCCGTCTTCCTGTCCGCTGGGCAGTACGCAGAAGGCACCCTCACCAAGGTCGACACCAACACCTGGATCCTGTCCGGCGACATCACCTCGACCGTGATCAACCCGACCTCGGCGTTCGCCGCTCCGACGTCGACGTCGGTCGCTCCGTCCTTCATGCTCCTCGGCGACCTGGCCCAGGCGAACGCCTCTGGCGTCGTGACTGCCTGGACCGACAAGGTCAGCGGGCTGACGATGTCCGTCCCCTCCGGCAAGACCGCCCCGACCTTCGACACGACCTCCTTCCCGGGCGGCGGCGTCAAGTTCACGAAGTCGGCGCTCGCCGGGCTCTACTGGCCCAAGCCGCTGACCGGCTCCGGGATGACCGTCATCATCCTCGCCCGCGTGCCTGACGGTACGGCGCACATGTGGTGGGCAGGTTCGACCTCCGACGCCGAGCCGACCGGCGCGCCCATCCTCTACAACTCCGCTTCATCCCTCATGACCACCCGACTCAACGGAGGCGCCGCCGCTTCGACGGCTGCGATCACGCTGAACTCGACGACCAAGCACGTCCACCGCGGCTCCTTCTCCTCGGACGCCTCGGCACGCATCGTCAAGTCCGTCGCCGACGGCGGGACCATCTCGGCCAGCAGCGCCACCGCCGGAACGGCCGTCACGTCGACGGGTCTGGGTCTGGGTGGCGTCGGCTCGGACTACAGCGACATCACCGTCGGCGGCCTCTGGGTCTTCGACTCCGAGCTCTCGGAGACCGAAGCCCACAACTGGACGGCTGCGGCGGGCGCGTTCGGCGGCGTGACGATCGGCGCCAACTGATGAGTGCGCGCACCGCCCGCTTCGCGTTCAGCGCTCGCCGCCGAGACTTCTCCACCCCGGTCGTCCCGCCCGCCACGGGCAACGGCAGCACGCCGCCGACCACCACCACGCCGGTCACCACGACACCGGCCGCAGGTACGCACACCCTGCTGAGGACCACGACCGCGGCCCCCGAGTCGCCCCGCCGACTCGAGGACCGCTTCTGGTCCACCCCGCTGCACGCCCAAGCCCCCGTCAACACGGCCAGCACGCGCCTGGTCACCGCGCTCATCGGCCAGCTCAAGGGCACCCCGTCGTCCTCGGGCTTCAAGTCCGCCACCGCCGCCCCGTACCAGACCATCACGCAGGGCGGAAAGGACCAGAACCCGAACTACTCGGCGCCGACCTACACGGTGGACTCGTCCACCGCGCTGCAGAAGGTCTACGTCCAGGACAACAAGACGGTCACCGACCGCGCTGGCGTCTCCCGCGACCTGCGAAGCCTCTTCGACCTGGGCGTGCCGGTGCCCGACCCGACCCAGGTACCCGGCGGGACACTGGCCGCGGACGGTACGGACGGTCACATCATGATCTTCCAGACCTACACGGCGACCGACGGGGTGCAGACCGCACGGCTCTACGAGTTCTGGCAGTTCCGCCCGGCGTACTCCGCCGAGATCGCCAACGGCTACAACTGGCGGTGCGTGCAGGGCGGCTACATCGACGACGTCCGCTACCACCCGGGCTGGTGGACGGGCTCCGACCAGGACAACGTGGGCGGCAACTGGGGCGTTTCCGCGTCCGGTGGCTCCTACGCGAACGCCACGCTGACCGGCCGTGACTGGGCACGCTTCCAGGCCGGTCAGCCGCTGGACCACCCGCTCATCCTGCAGATCATCTTTTCCGGCGGGCAGCCGGAGGACCTGGCCTCTGGGTCCTTCGCCGGCGGCAACTTCTACCTGCCGTCCTGCCGCTACGACCGGATGGACCTGTCGGGCACGACGAACTCGGAGTCCTACCGCATCCCGGAGGGTACCCGGTACCGGCTCGACCCCGCGGTGTGGACCGACTCGGCCATCGCGACCTACGCGGCGGCCAACGCCACTGCGAACGGAATCAACGGCTCAGACGCCGCGCAGCTCGCCTGGTTCATGAAGGGCTGGCGTGACTACGGCCTCATCGCTGCTGAGACCGCTGGCGTCATGGCCATCGTGGCCGAGCACCCGAAAACCTTCGGGACGGTCTACAACCCGTACTCCACGGCGCCGCAGTGGGGCAACGCCCTGCAAAAGTACCCGACCACGGGCGTGGTCGCAGTGGTCAACCCGCCCGCACGGATCGACTACCCGACCGGGCAGACCTTCGGGATCCGCAACGAGGTCTACGACTACTCGCTGCCCCCGCTGACCCCCGGCACCAACCTCTGGCCGAGCTCCATCACCACGCCGACCGACGTCACCGGCTACGGCAAGCACGGCTCCGGTGCCACCCTGACGATGGACTCGACCCAGATCCTCGGCAAGCCGACGGTCCTGGTCACCTACAGCGGCGCGTCGGGCGACTCGGGAGTCACCATCCCCGGCGTCACCGGGATCACCAGCGGCGACCGCATCGGCTTCCAGGTCTACACGCGCCGCAACACCGGGTCTAAGCGCATGAAGGTGACCGTGAAGTGGCGCAAGACAGACGGATCAGCTGGGTCCGAGACGCTGGCGCCCTACCTCACTCGCACCATCGGCGAGGTGCAGCAGCACCTCTTCCAGCTCACCGCCCCGCAGGACTTCGTGGTCGGTTCGTTCTTCGCCACCATCCGAGCCGTCTACGACACCCCGGCGAACGGAGACAACTTCTCCTTCGCCGAGCCGCAGGCGTGGAAGATCAGCAGCGCAGCCTAGCCAACCAGACGACTCACACCGAAAGGATTCGCCGTGAGTAAGCGAGCCGCGAGGCTGGCCGGCAGCGGACGCCGACGCGTCCTCGGACAGGCAACGACCATGCCCACCCCCGTGGCGCTGCCCCGGCTGACGGTCTCGTCAGCCGGGGTGGTGCAGCGGGCCGGGCAGCCGTTCCGTGCCGCCGGCGCCAACGTCTTCCAGCTGGTGAACAACGACTACCCGAACAAGGCCGGGCGCCTGATGACGCACGCCGAGATCGACTCGCTCCTCGACAAGGCTGTCGCCCTGAAGCTCGGCGTCGTGCGGGCTCTGACGCTGGGGCAGAACATCGGCTCAACGAGCGCCCACCTGGTCGCAGGGATCACGGGAACCACCTCCCCAGTCATCACCTACCGGTCCGCGGTGTGGGAGGTCATGGACTACGCCATCAAGGCGGCCACCGACCGCGGTCTGTACCTGGTGACGACCCTGACGGGCGAGCCCGGGTCCTACCACGGGTCGAAGAGGGACTGGGTCAACTACCGACGGCCGGGGACGTGCTCCACGGACCTGTCGGTCAACTCCGCGAACACCCCGGCGGAGCGGGACGCCGAGGACTTCTTCTACAGCGACACGCAGATCGGCGTGACGGACTTCCGCACCTTTACGCGAGACTTCCTGCTGCACGTGAACACCTACACGGGCCGGGCCTACAAGGACGAGTCCTCGCTCAACCTGCAGTCCGGGAACGAGATGTGGACGGCCGACAGGTTCCGCACCTGGCAGACGTCCTGGGCCGACTACGTCAAGACCATCGCGCCCGACACGCTCATCCTCGACGGCATGGGCGCCGACCTGTCCTCGTACTGGGCCACGCAGCCGGGCGGGGACGCCATCGAGCACATCATCACCACCGAGGCCCTGGCCAACCAGAGCATCAAGGTGCACACCCTGCACCCCTACTCCGTGGCCACGGCCGCCGACGTCACCGAGGCGGCCCGACGCTGCGCACAGGCAGGCAAGGCCCTGGCGGTGGACGAGTACGGCTGGTCGAAGGCCAACGCCGCGGACATCGAGGCAGCCGTGCGCGCAGCGCCCAACGCCTTCTTCTCCGCCTGGTGGTCCCTGCAGAACGACGCGGACCTGCACAACGGCGGGCCGGGCGTCGGCTACGGCACCGACGACGCCTCCCTCTACGTGCCCGGCGCGGACTCCACTCAGACCGCGGCCATCACCCGGCTCCTCGCGCACTCCACCGCGATGACCACGGCCGGGGTGCCGGACCTCGTCGTCACGTCGCTCACCAGCTCGCCGACCAACCCGGCCGCCGGCGACTCCGTGACCTTCTCCGGGGTGGTGAAGAACCAGGGCACGGCCACGACCCCTGCCGGCACGGTCGTGGGCCTGGCCTTTTCGATCGACGGGACCCTGGTCAACTGGTCGGACACATCTGCGACCGCCCTCGCCGCGGGCGCCTCGCGGACTCTGACGGCGAACGGTGGCCCGAACGGTACCGCGACCTGGGTAGCGACGGGCGGCACACACTCGCTGACCGCTGTCGTTGACGACGTCAACCGGATCACGGAGTCGGACGAGACGAACAACGCCTCGGCCACAACGACCGTGACGGTCACGGGCTCAGGTGGGGGCACCGCTACCGTCCAGCCCGGCGCCGGGGTGATGACGACGTCGAGCAATCCGGTTCGTCGAGCTCGGGAGAAAACGGACTCCATCGGCGTCGCGACCCACCTCACCTACCCGGCCTACGCCGATCTCGCACAGGTTGTCGCCAAGCTGCAGTACGTCAACATCAACCACCTGCGAGACGGATGGGGCACAGGCCGCGGGTCGATCGTCACCTACCTGCTCAACAACTACCCCAGCGCTCGGCTCTGCATGGTCCTGGACGCGAACGACTGGTCTGGCAACGCCAGCACGCAGACGGGCGGAGTGTCCGCGTCCGCGCAGGTAGCGGAGTTCCAGAGCACGGGCCTCATGCCGCTCGTGGAGTACGTGGAGGGGCCCAACGAGCGGGACAGCATCGCCACCGCAGCGGCGAACTACTTCGCCCCGCGCGCGGCGGCGTTCAAGGCTGCCGGGGTCAAGGTGGGTACGCCGTCGATGGCGCAGGTTAACCCGAAGTCCCCCTACGACGCGATGGCCTCGGTGCTCCAAGACCAGGTCGACGTAGTGACTCACCACCCTTACCCGGGTAGTGACTCCATGATGAACAGCACCATCCTGAACACCCTGACCACGAACAGTCGCAGCTTCTTCTCCACCGCGAAGCTGGCCTTGACGGACCCTATCCCGATGATCTTCACCGAGACGGGGTTCGCCACCAGCGCCAACGGCGACCAGGGCAAGTCGATGCCCCCCACGGGGCCGTTCGCTCACCAGCACCTGCGGATCTGGTCGAAGTCGTTCCTGGGACTACCGGGCAAGATGTACGCGGCTCGCGTCTACAAGTACGAGCTCATCGACCAGGGCGCTGCCGACGTCGAGAGCACGTTCGGGCTCTTCGACAGCAGCGGCAACCCGAAGCCGGTCGCGACGGCGATCCGGAACTCGCAGATGCTCGAGATGGACAACGACCCTGCCGCGCTGACCTTCACCCCGGTCGACGTGCCTGGGATCACGATCACCGGGACCAACTCCGGCACCGATGTCCTGAAGCTGCAGAAGGCCAACGGCGAGTGGTGGTACGAGATCTGGCAGAACGACGTCACCTTCGCCACCACCGGGGCACGCACTGAAGTCCACCCGTCCGGGGTGAACGTGACGCTGAGCTGGACGGGCTCTCGCAGCGTCTCGGTGTACCGGCCCACCTCGTCCCAGACGGCCACCCAGACGGCCACCGGGTCCTCCATCACGGTGACCTCCAGCTACGACCCGATCTACCTGCGGATCGTCTAGATGACGGGCGACAGCGAGCACAAGCGCCACGGATGGCACCTCTACCTGCACCAGCGAATGGAGTTGCCCATGGCGCTCACCCGCCGCATCCTGCGCGGTCGAGTCGGTCGGCGAGGAGAGTTCCTCATCTTCGCCGGCGCCGCCTTCGTCCTCATCGGCTACGGCTACGTCGTCTCCCCTGTCCTGCGGCGATCCGGCGTGCATGTCGTGCACGACCTCGTTCCCCCGCCCTGGTGGGGGGTGGCGTGGATCGTGGCCGGCGTCGTCGGTGTCGCCTTCGCCTGGGCCCGCAAGCCCGGACGAGACCGCCTCGGGTACGCCGCGCTCATCCTCATGCCGTCCCTGCAGGCCGGGTCCTACGCCACCTCCTGGGTGCTGTACCTGATCCACCAGCCCGGGGACCCGCGAGGCGTCTACTCCGCCCTGGTCTACGTGGCCTTCGCCCGCTTCATCACCATCACGGCGGGCTGGCCGGAGCCCAGGGTGAGCCTCGCGGACCTGCGCCCACGAGGTGACCTGTGATGGGCGACGCGTGGGTCAACGGCGTGTCCGTGGTCCTCGTGGCGATCATCGGCGCCTACGCCACCCGCAGCGCCGTGCGTGCAGGCCGCAAGGCAGGCACCGAGCAGGAGTCCATCGAGGCGGGCGTCATCTCCACGCAGTCCTTCGTGGACATCGTCGGCACCTACGAGGGGCGCCTGCACGACCTGGAGAGGCGGGCGAGGAAGACCGAGGAAGACCTCGACAAGACCAAGAGGGACCTCGACGGGATGCACGACTGGAAGCGCGCGGCGATCCGCTACATCCGGGCCCTGCGCCAGCACAGCGTGCACCACCTGCCCGGCGAGGTGCTGCCCGAACCGCCCCCCGAGCTGCTCCTCGACCTCGCCGACTGACCCCGCCACGACGGGCCCGCCGCACCAGCAACGGGCCCGTCGTGCTGTCCACACCCCGACCACATGGAGGCGCTGTGAGCACCGACCCCACCAACTGGCCTGAGCCGGACCCCGACGACGGCGACGGCTCGCAGTACGCGGAGACCGAGGAGAACGACGGCACCCCGGGAGCCGTGCACCCGTGACCATCACCAAGACGATCCCGGCGATCAACACCGCCACCGGGAAGCCCCGCTACTCCAGCCGCGGCGGCGCCAAGGTGCGCCTGCTGATCCTGCACACCATGGAGGGCGCCCGGACCGTCGAGGCGTGCGGGTCCTGGTTCCGCAACCCCGCCGCGCCGAACGCCTCCAGCCACGTGGGCATCGACGACGACGACACCGCGCTCTACGTCCCCTACGAGTACAGCGCCTGGACCGCAGCCAGCGCGAACCCCGTCGCGGACCAGGCCGAGCTCGCCGCCTTCGCCGCTTGGAGCCCCGCCGAGTGGGACACCCACGCCGGGATGATCGAGCGCACCGCCCAGTGGGTGGCCGAGCGAGCCAAGGCCCGCGGCATCCCCCTCGTGCGCCTGCACGACAAGCAGACCAAGACCGGCACCGGCGTCTGCATGCACGTCGACATCACCCGCGGCTGGGGTGTCGGCACCCACCAGGACTGCGGCGCCAGCTTCCCCATCGACCGCATCATCGCCCGCGCCATCCAGATCAACACCGTCAACCTCGTGGAGGACATCGTGGCCAGCCTGAACGACGACGAGAAGGGCCGCCTCATGCGGGCCATCGACAACTACAACCGGACCTGGGACGAGATGCAGGAGTCCAAGGTCGACGGCAAGAAGCTCTGGCTCGCCGACGCCCTGATGTTCCAGGAGGCCAACGTCGCCAAGGTCCCCGCACTGCTCCAGCGCCTCGTCGACAAGCTGGGGGCCTGACCATGGCCAAGCACGCCACCAGCACGTCCTGGAAGCCCTGGGCCACGAAGGCCGGCCGCCAGGCCAAGGCCATCGCCTCCACCCTCGTGGCCGCCGCCGGCGGCACCGTCCTCGCCGCCCTGGCCGACGGCCAGATCACCGGCCAGGAGTGGTGGGGCATCGCCGTCGTCGCGGCCGCCGCCTACGGCATCACCTTCAGCGTGCCCAACGCCCCCAACCGGCGCGCGCAGATCATGCCCGTCACCGATGCCCGCGACGGCAGCTGAGGTCGAGGCGTTCGTCGCACGCCACTGGACCCTCGCCCACCGAGTGATCGGGGCGAGGGTCCGGTCGCTGCCCGACGCCCACCACGACGACGCCCGCAGCGACGGGCTCCTCGCCCTGTGGGAAGCCGCCCAGACCCACAACCCGGCCAAGGGTGGCGAGGTCTCGCACGTCATCCGCACGATCAACTGGCGGACCATCGACCGGTACCGCGGCCGCCACGGCCGCCCCGGCACCCCCAGCTACCGACCGCCCCCGGACAGCCTCGACGACCTCCCGCCGGCGCTCGCCGACCCTGCCGACCCCGTCGACCTGATCACCGAGCTCGTTGACGGCCGCGCGGTCCACGAGGTCCTCGAGGCGCTGCAGGAGCAGCACCGCGACGTCCTCACCGCGCACTACCTCGACGAGCAAAGCTTCGCCGAGCTGGGTCGCGAGTGGGGCGTCAGCGAGTCTGGCGCCTTCCGGCGGGTCAGCACCGCCCTCGAGATCGCCCGCCGGGTCCGCGACGGCCTGCCGGCCACCACTCAGAAGCGGCCCAGCCACATCACCTGCGGCGACTGCGGCGCCCTGGTCCCGGTCAAGGCCACCGGCCGCATGCCCCGCTACTGCTCCAGCTACCACGCGTGGCGAGCCCGCACGAAGCACGCGCCCCACCTCCCCGCCCAGCGGTCGAGGTGGGGCGCCTTCGTGCGTTCAGCCAGTACCGGCTGCTGCCGACCAGCTGACGGTGACTGCCGACGACCTCACCGTCCGTCTGCTGCCCACCGACCCACGCGACATGGTGCCGTCCGCAGTCGCCTGGGCTCAGGCCGTCGAGGGGGACGTTGACACGGTGCCGGCCACGGAGATCGTCCCGGGCTACCGCGACTCCCTCACCTTGGTCATCTGGACGCTCGCCGCGGCTGCGGACTACGAGGACCGCATCCCCGCCGACCACACCGCGGCCATGCTCGCCATGGAGGCCGGCGTGGGCGCCAGGACGTGGCAGAAGCGCACCGCCTGGCTACGCGCACGTGGGTGGCTCGAGCACGGCCCTGGCGGCCGGCAGTCCGACGGCTGGCAGCTGCGGGCGGCCCGATGAGACCTCCACCATCGAATGGCTCGCCGACGTCGCAGAAGGCGCGGCAGTGGCGGACGTCCATGGCGGCCTGGCGCCGGCACGAGCCGTGGAGCGCACAGGAGGACCAGCAGCTCGCCGCCTGTGACACCGCGGACGACCTGGAGGCCTTCGCCGTGCGATGGGCCCGCACCTTCGCGGCCTGTGAGCAGAGACGACGGCGACCTCAACATCGCCCCGACAGCATCACTGCCCGGCTGCCCTCCTGATCCCTCAAGGCCCCTAGACCCCCGTTGCCCTCCACCCGGTGACACGGATGGGCGGCGAAGCCTGGAAGGTGGCTGCCCTCGTCAGCCGCACATGTGTAGTCTCGCGGCATGCCTCGACAATGGCGGATCCTCCTCGCCATCGAGTGGACTCCCATGATCGCTTTCATGCGGAAGCGCCTCAAGCTCACCGACTGGCTCGATGAGCACACGTCGCCGCAAGCCTTCATCGACGAGGCGGATCACGTCGGCGTTGCCCTAGGGGACCTAGACACCCGCGCGGTCATCAGCCGAGAGCGCATGATCATTACCGCATCCTCGACTGAGGCGCTACCTTCACTACGCCCCGTCGTTGACGCAGTCTTCACTGTGATGGAGCCCAAGCTGCCCGGACTGGCCCACAGCCGGGTGACCCTCACGCACCCGTTGACCGGGAGCTACACGGAGCTGATCGCCGACTTCGCGCACCGAGCTGGCCTGAGCAACGCGGTACTGCCGCCCGGCGTACATGCTGTAGACTCTTCCGTTCTCACGGACATGCGTGATGATGCCCGCAGGGTCCAGATTGAGTGGGGAGTCGTCAACCGTAACGAGCTCTTCGACAGGGTCTCGGACTGGTCCTTCGGTCGGCTCTCCAGTCCCGGCGCAGACCTGTCGACAGGACCACGGGCACTCTCGGCGTTCGGGAAGCCCGCCGACGTCAGCGAGGTTAGCCTGCTGACGGATGTGTCGATGTACGGAGAGCCGCCGATCGACATCACTGACAGTGAGCATCTGTTCAGTACCGCTGAGAACGAAGTTCGGCATGCATCTGCGATCGGTACGGCGGTCGCAGACGGCATCAAAAGTCAAGGAGGTGAGCATAGTGACCACGCTTTCGTTCGCTGAGCGCGTGACGCGTGAGGGATTCGGCCGCTCTGACGCTTGGGTCAAGCTCGAACCCCTACGTCGTCAGCCGAGCCAGCCCACCGAAGAGGTGCTCGGAACCCTCCTGGATCTGCGCATGCGCATCCTTGGAGGCCAGGAGAAGGGCTCGATTGACCTTGACGACGTCGACGACTACGGCAGTGGCGACGCAGCGCTCGCCGACGAGGTCGCCGAGGCGCACGACGCCATCTGGGACGTCTGACCCTCAGCCGTGACGGCGCTCCAACGGGGTCAGATTCGGTGGGCCAAGGTGCCCTTCACCGACGACCCTGAGCAGCAAAAGCATCGCCCTGTCGTCATCATCGGGTGGTCCACGCAGGACCCTCGGACGGATGACAGGGTGGTGCTCGTCGTGCCCATCACCAGCTTCGGGGAGGTACCCGCGCCCCGGCGTGGTGACATCGAGATCCCCAACTGGCAAGCGTGCGGCCTGGAGAAGCGCAGCTGGGTACGCGCGCGACGTCTCTGGGGAGCTTCCCCAGAAGCCATCGACCGGCGCAAGGGCTGCACAGGCAACCTGTGGCCCGAGACCTTGGTTGACGTGATCAGCGAGTTCTCGCAGCTCTTTGCTGGCTAGTTGCCGGCTGCGTGCTGGCCGAGATGCGTCGCCCTACCCTGCGCTCATGGACGACGAGTACGGCGTGACCCTCCATCGCTGACCCTCACGCTGCGGGAGGTTGCGCGTTTGCCCGCAAGGAGCTCGGGTAGGAGCGGCTGTGGGTAGCGTTGAGACAGCCAGCGTCTGCGGTGGTCGGGCGGCCGGCTGCCCGGCGTCGCGTTGAGCAGAAGCGCGGCGCCGGCCTTGCCGCCAGAGCCGGCCCGCAGCCAGCCCCCCCGGTTACCGTGACTGCATGAACGACGAGTACGGGGTGAAGCTGCTCGGCACACCTGGTGGCGCACCACCGGCGCCGATCTACTTCGAGGCGGTCGACGACGACCACGCTCTCGAGACGATGGCGCAGGCGTTCGAGCGCGGTGAGGTGCTGGCCCTGTTCCACTACCCGCATGGCCGGCGCGGGGGCACGCAGCGGAAGGTGTGGCCGCACCTGGCTGTGTGAGCACCGCTACTGCTTGACGAAGTCCTCGCACCCGCTGACCTTGAACACCTTGTCCTTCTTGGACACGGTGATGATCGTCGGTCCTTCGGGAGTGACCTCCTGCTGGTTGATGTTGCCCTCGCCATCGTTGGTGTCGGCGTAGCAGAGGCCGCCGTCGGTGGCTGGGGACTTGTACGTGCCCGGTTCCACGTCCGTGCCGACGAGCCACTGCCCGTTCCCCACGGTCGCCTTCGCTCCGGCCGGCTCAGCAGCAGGCGCGGGAGCCGCAGCAGTCGTCGTGACCGTGACCGTCGGGGCAGGCGCTTCAGCGGCAGCAGGGGCCGTTACGGTCACCGTCGGAGCCGGGCTCGCGACACCGGCCGCCTGGGCGACAGGTTGCGGGGTCGAATCGTTGCCCCCACCAGACGCGCCGATGATGATGCCGACGATGCCGGCACCCACAGCCCATGGCCAACGGCGAGGGTGCTCCCGCTTCTTCTTGGGTCGCCGTTCCGCGGACTGCTCTGGAGGCGTCGGGATCGCGGCCGTGGGCTGTTCAGACATGGTGCGTCTCCTGTGACGTAGAGATGTGGTCTGGCAACAGCTTGCTTGAGCGCTCGACTGGATGAGCGCCCATCCGTGCAGTTGCCCCCACAAAGGGGGCCATCGCTCCGACATCCTCGTGTTGCCAGGGCAACAGTTGGGCGTCAACTCCGATTAGCGGATATCGGTTAGCGGGTTCTTAGGACGGTTCGTCACCTGCGGTTCTGTCATTCCTGCTGGTCAGACTGGGTGAACCGAACGGGTTCAAGTCCCGTCACTCACCCCACGCAGTGCCCGGAGGGGCGGTCCCGCGAGGGGCCGCCCCTCTCGGCGTCCCGGCGGTGTCCCCGCCTCACTCCCCCAGGGCCGGCGGCGTGGCGTCGCGCTGCTGGACCGCCCCGCGCAGGCCGAGCAGCCGCCCCCGCAACCAGATGAGGTAGGCGTCGCGGTCGGCGCGCAGGTCCTCGGTGATGACGGGGTGCCCCGCGACGTCCCAGCTCGCGATCCCCTGCAGC
>Ga0160427_10000166_pt1 | contig 45688 bp, 50 predicted proteins | sample SolpanmetagenomL_FD_108194 | JGI IMG/M metagenome (GOLD analysis project Ga0160427, IMG submission 108194) | Solar panel surface microbial communities from Lawrence Berkeley National Laboratory, California, USA - L | ecosystem: Engineered > Built environment > Solar panel > Unclassified ...
AAGATGGTGAACGGCGCGGTTTCTCACCTCATTCCCGGGTTTCAACCTGTTTGCGGCAAGATGTACGCAGAGATGGACTTGAGTTTAAATGACCCCAAATTCGGGACCGATCTTCATCCACGGTGGATTGAGCTTTACAAAATTCCCATTGCGAATGCGAAGAACGCCATGAAATCGCTCGTCGATGCACTGTCCAGGAAAAGTTACCAGTATGCGTGGCGTGGGGAAGCCCGTTTTTACGAGAATGCCACCACCACCTCGTACATCAGCAAAGTGACGGGCAAGGGCACTTGGATCACGACGATGAGAGATCCGTACTCCAGGACCGATTCAAATTACGTCTTTGTGAGCATCATTGGTCTGACCAGAGTGATTCGAACGGCGGCTGATCTGGATGCTGTCGCGGACGCGCAGAGAACCGTCGGTCCGGTGACTGGCGCGGCGATCCGGACCATCAAGGCTTACGGCGCGCCGCCGCAGATCGTCAAGTCCCCGCCTCAGGCACTTCAGACTCCGCGCCCGGCCGTCGCTGTCGCTGCCAGTCCAGACCGGTGTGTCGGCGGCGAGCGTCCCACCACCTGCTTGCAAGCGAAATTTCCCGCCACGGCTGCATCTGAGCGCGAGTGCGTCGCCGACAGCCAGTATCAGAATGACCATGCGCAGACCTTCGAGATGAAACGCTTTTACGTGGACCTGTACGCGACGGGTCAGTCTGCGTCGTACCTCGAGTACCCCGAGGTCCTTGAGGCGTTCACCGCTTCGGCAGGGTCGTTTGGAGGGAAGCTGACCGCTCAGTACCCCAGCGATTCTTTTTACGCCGTGTTTCCGGACGGTCGTCGGATGGGTGTGCAGTTGATGGGAAGCACCATCTGGTGTGCCTGGTGGGTGTCGCCGTTTTGAAGCGTGGGCGGTTGTTCCAGGACGACGCCGCCTGAACGTCTGCCTTCGTTGCGGCGGCTTGGCAGCGGTGCTGTCCTCAGCGTGATCGCAAGCAGAACGCAACGTCAACGCCGCCATGGCGTCCGCCTCTCTCGAGGTCGAACGTGGCGAGGTGTTGGGTCAATGTCGGCTGAGACAGCGCTGACCGATGCATGCGCCACCTGCGGTCAGCGCCGTCATCGGTCAATCGGAACATGAGCGATCAGCAGCGCGAACAGGCGATGTCGTGGGTGTCGGCGCTGCACTGTCTTCATCGCGCAACACCCCGCACCGGCGTGGCCTTCTCGGATCTACTCCTGACTTTTGTCGCTGAGAGCCTTCAGTTAATGTAGACGCCAACCAACTTCTTTGACTTGAAATACGCGCATCTCACTTTGTAATCCCTTACTTGAATGATCGTTGGTGATTTTTTCGATTTATCGAGCAAATCAATGTCGTTACATTTGCTCAGAATGCGTTCAGCTGAGGTGGAGTTGCGACCCATAAATGAATTGAAGAACGAATCGATGGCGGATCTGCTGACAGTATTCGGAGATACATTATCAAGAAGCAGGGCAAATCCACTTAAATTCTCAGTCAACCAATCGTCGTTCTCCATTTCCTCAAGACTCATGCTACCGACATCTTTCCGTCCTCTGTTGACGACCAAAGTCGTCCTGGGGAGCTTCGAAAGCTTGTAGTAGTAAGCATCTTCTATTTTTCCTGGAGTTTTGCAGGCATACGCCGTACAGAAGCCGCTTTTGACTGCCATATCGACGCCTTCCAAAAAGGTGAATTTCGACATATCAGCCAGCGCTGCAGGAAGGCACATTGTTAAGCCCAAAAGTAGAAGTTTTTTCAACATTTCACCAGTATAGTCGGATTGCTCGAACCCTGTTCCCGAAAGCAGTGATGGGGAGCGAAGGCGCAGGCAAGTGAGGTTTGGAGATGGAAGAGGATCTGCAGTCGTTGTTTCACCAGGAGGACGACAAGGGCATCCTGACGCGGCTGGCGCTGCTGCCCGGAGCGTGACGCCGGGCCGTTGCCGCTTCAGGCGCTGCTGGCGGTGTACGGGGAACGTCCGGTGGGGGTCTGGCGGTCGTCTGCGGGACCACTCCGGGACTCGATTTTGTACTCGATTTGATCGTACCCGACGTCCGGATCGGTCTGCACCATCCAGATCAGTTCCGCCCAGCAGTCGAGCTTCCTGAGTTCGTCCAGGTCCCTGAGTTCATCCACGTACTTGGGCGCATGCCTTTCGTGATCCCAAGCCTCTTCGTCCCAGCCTTCCCCCCTCGCCTCGCGCGCCTCGCCCGGGTCATTGAACAGCCAGCAGTTGTGGTCCTCGTCCCTGAGATCGACTTCCACCTCTTCGACGACCGGGCCGTCATCCAGGCGGTGCGCCTCGATTCTCAGGAACTTCACGGGAGCCGTCAGGCCAAAGACCCGGGTCAGTTCCTCGGTGATCAACGCCAGCCGTTCCTGGCGCAACTGCTGTTTCAGCGCCTCGATTCGCTCGGCGAGTTGCTCGCGGCGTTCCTCGTACTGCGCGGCCCGTCCGGCAGGCCGCGGCAGTCGGCAGCTGATCGGCATTTCACCGCCGCGGCTGATGACGTCCTCCTGGAGCAGATCCAGGAATTCGTTCCAGCACGCCATGCTTTCGAAGTGGTCGAGTGAGCTGGGCTGGCCGTACTTCATGAGTGTCCAGGTCCAGTCGCCCCAGAAGTCTTTTTCCGGTCCCCAGTCTTCCGCAGTAATCGCGAAAACAACTTCACGCCCACTCGTCAGGGTCAACTGCACCCTCTTGGGGTACGGTCTGCTGAGCCAGCTTCCGTCGTCTTCGAGCGCCCAGCTCACCTGCATGGCCAACACCCTGTCGGTTTCTCGGAATCGCTCGTTGAGAAGGGCTTTGAGTCCCCCGGCGATCAGTTGAAGTCGCTCCTGGCGGATCTGCTCTTTCAGGTGGCGGATGGTCTTTTGGCGTGGCTGGTTTTCCTGGCTGGTCATGGGGGTCTCCTGCGGTATTCGCGGCGCGGCAAGCGTCTTTTTGAGTTCAGCAGGGTGCAGGCCCGCTCAGCAGCGGTGATGTCCCCAGGGCAGGCGGACGGTGCTGGTGATCTGGTCGCGTTGCGGGTCGTAACTCACGCGCTCGCCCTGCGCCTCGTAATACAGGCACGTGCCGCACTCCGCGCAGCAGTGCGCGGTGACCGCCCGCTTGCCGGGTGCCAGGGCTTGCACCTCGTGCTCCCAGATCGGGACGGGCAGGATGCTCCTGAGAAGCCCGTGATGCTCGAGTGTCCCCAGCAGCAGTCCGCCGTGGCGGAGCCGGACCAGGTTGATGGGCGTGGCCGACGCCTGGAAGCAAAACGGCGGGAAGGTGTGAAACGGACTGGCGCGGTGGTCTTCGGGGTAGTGGGTGGCGTAGTCCTGCTCAGTCATGAAGCGCGTGAAGGGACTGCCGGCTTTGAAGTTGACGTCGAGCCCCGCGTGTTCCTGGAAGGCAAACTGCGCCCACGGCAGCGCCTGGTAGAACGCTTCGACATCCTCGAAGTTCAGCGCGAGGTCCAGGCCTTCCTGGAGCAGTTCGCTGCTGAGCTGCTGAACGCCGACGAGTGCGGCCGGCACCACCTGCGCTTCACTCAGCAGCTGCGCCCAGTGGTCGTAGCTGGTCGTGCCGGGCTCGAGCGTGAGTTCGGGGTGGCGCTGCTGTGGGTGCTGCTCGCGGTAATCGGCTTCGTAGGCCAGGACAGCGTCCAGGCGTCGGCGTTGCTCTTCATTCAGCGGTTTCATGCCTCTCCATTGCGTGGTCCGTCTTCCACCATCATGAACGTTCGTCGGACCTTCATGTTGAGGCTTTGAAACCCGACTTGCAATTTTTCGTTGCGCTCAGTCCAGCTGATGCTCCAAAGTCAGCGCCTGGGTCAGGGCGTTCTCCTGAGACATCTGCTGGGTCAGCACGTCCAGCCAGGCGTCGTAATGCGGGTCGCTGCGCAATTTTTGCAGCTCGGCGATGGTCCGGCACAGCTCACCCATCAGTTCGGAGGCCTGCTGGGCGACGTCACGCTGCGCCTGAGCGGCGGCGCGGTCGGGGAAGCAGGAGCGAATCAGGCTGCCCAGCAGCGCTTCGCCGACCTGCTGGGCGTTCAGGCTGATCGTTTCGTCCTCCTCGGTGTTGTCGTCTGCCAGGTCACTGAAGTTCAGATCGTCACTGTCGATCAGGCGGTACAGCGCCAGGCCGCCGAGCGCAGCCTGGTGGGCGCGCAAGAAGGTCTCGGCCTGCTGGGGCGTGCCGCTGAGTACCAGCTGGTACGTTTCTGTCTGCGTTTCGATGCCGACGGCAAAAGGGACGCTCACGCCGTTGACGCTCAGTGCCGGGGTGAGCCCGAAGGTGAGTGCGCCGCAGCCCACGGGCGTTTCGAGGGTCTGCACGTCGCCGCACGTCAGTTCCAGCGGAATGCTGAGGTCGCTGTGATCGGCGCTGCCCAGCTGCGGGATGATCTTGAGGGTATGGAGGTAGTTCAGCGCTTTGGCCTGGGCGTTCTCCTCAGCGCGAATCACGCTCAGGCGTCCCGGGTGGACGTAATCGTCGCTCCAGCCGCCGCATTCGCTGGAATCGTCGCTGACGGCGGTCCAGATCCCGTGGGGCTTGGACAGGCTGGTCGAGACGAATCCGGCTTGATCGAGAAACGCCTCCAGCACCCGGTTGCCGAAGGTCTTGCGGGCTTCTTCGAGCGCCTGGCTGGTCAGCAGGTCGGCCTTGAGGTCGATCAGTTCGCTGTAGACGGCCGTGACGTGACGCTCGATGACCGCGGCGACCACCTCGGCGGCGTCGCTGAGCGCCTGGTTGTCGAGCAGGCGGGAACGGTCGGGCAATTTGGGCCGGACGCCGCAGGCCGGATCGACCATCCAGGTGAAGCGGTTGCTGCCGACGAAGGCGTTGAGCAGCTCACTGCGGCCGGCGAGGGCGGCCCTGAATTCGTCGCCGCTGACCTCGAACGCCTCCCAGATGGTGATGTTCCGGTCGCGCTTGCGGGTGTACCAGAAGGTGCCAGCGGACGTTTCCAGCGGCTGACCGTCGATGCTTCTGGGCGGAATGACGTGGCCCTGGAACGTGACTTCGATGGGGCTGTAGCCGCGGCGTGCTTCGATGAGGTGACGGAGGTTGAGTTTCGTGACGTCTTTGAGCGTGATGCTCAGCGAGAAGCCTTTCTGGACCGTGTCCAGCCGTTGAAGCTCGCTGGGCCGGGCGGCGGCGAAGTCGTCGGGCGTCAGGGTGAACTGCCAGTTGCCGGAGCGGTACGTGACGCTTGACGCGAAGTCAGGGTTGAGAACCGAGAGGGCCCCGAGTCCCGCTGGGTTCACGACGTGCTCATCCCAGCCGCTCTGCCCGGCGCTCATCAGTAGCTGCGGGTCGTCCAGGCCGCTGCCGTCGTCGGCGACGCGCAGGGTGTCGCCGTCAAGGTCGAAGGTCAGGTGCCGGGCCTGCGCGCGGTGGGCATTCTGGATGAGTTCCTGCACGGCCGTGGGAAGGTCCCCGAAGAAGCGGTGCGGGATCTGACCGAGGAGGCCGGGGCTTAAGGTGGGGGTGACGTGGGTGTGCTGGGTCATGCGCTGCTCCGTGAACTCAAAGAATGGTCTGCGACTTGAAGTCGCAGACCATGGGTGGGGCGGTTGTGCTGGTGCACGTCGACGGGTCGTTCAGTACAACGCGGGGTACTGAAAGGCGTCGTCGATCAATTCGGGATTCCACTGGCGGTTGCGCTTCAGGCAGGCCCGCAAGGTCTTTTGCTGCTCGGGCGTCGTGAGGGACTGCCAGCGTCCGGCGGCCTGGGACAGGAGGGAGAGCTGCCTGAACAGCGCACTGCGCATCGGGTCGCCTTCCCGGTCGAGGGCGGCCTGGGTGATGGTGAAGTGCTCAAGGTCGACGTGTGCCAGGGTGTACGCCACCGGCTCAGGATCACTCGGGTACGGCACGAGCGACTCGGGCGTGTCACTGGCCTCGAGGTAATGGATCAGCTCGCCACTGGCGTTCCAGAGCCAGATCTCGATGCTTTCGGTGTTGTACAGCCCGGTGTGGGTGATCAGGAAGGCCCCGCTGAGGTCGGCGCTTTTGAGGTACATCACATCCTGAAAGGCGTTGTGGTTCTCCATGTGCGTGATTTCGGTGTGCGCCGGGTCGATGCCAGCGAAGTACCCCAGGCGCTGCGACTGAAGAAACGCGTTGTGGGTGACGGGGCCTGTGCGCAGCGCGCCCATCGGCTTCCACTGGGTTTGTTGGCGCTGCTCGGCGAGCAGTTCCTGGCCCTGCTTGCGGGCGGCGTCGGTGAGCGGCTGGGTCGGGATGCTGGGGACCTGTTGGGGCTGATTCATGATGGACTCCTGGAAGTGAACGGTGGGGCTGGTGAATGACCGACGTGCGGTCAGGGCGAAGTGATGGCCTCTCTTTGCTGTGGTTGCCGCTGATCCGCCGCGGCGCTGCCCAGGGTGGGGTCAGCGGTGCTCCTTCTTGAAATGACACAACGGCTCCGACCTCGCTTGAGCGAGGTGAGGGCCGTTGCGGTGCTTTTGCTTTACCGCTCGAGGCGGTGTCTCAGGAGCGTCTCGATGAGTTGCGCAGTGATGTGCCGTGGCGCGAGGCAGCCGGGGACCGCCGGGCGCGTGAGTTCGCCTTCGGCGTTGAGGATCAGAGCCCCCAGATCCAGGGGCTGGCCGGTGACGAAGGCGTTGGCCAGGTCACTCAGAAGGTCATCCGGGAGGCTGAACAGCTCGGCCTCCGGGTATTCGGGCGCACTCCACAGCAGCGTCGCTTGATGCTGGATGAAGATCAAGCTGAGGTGCTGCTGCGGCCACTGCACCGGCATGGGCGAGGCGGGGTGCAGCACCAGGTTGCGGGCGGCACTCACGCGCGGGTGGGTGCGTTGGGTGCGCTGGGTTGTGGCTGGTCGCAGGTGGTGTCGATGACGTCCCAACCCACCGGAATGTCTTTGACCTGGGTGTCTTGGGCGGATGGTTCGGGGTGGGTGTCTGAGGTGGTCATGAGAGCAGCGTAACACGCCCCCTGTTCGCGCGGGCCTTCACCTGATGGGGGAGCGCAGCCGATGCCTGCCGGCGTTCTTTCTTTCGTTGCTTGCACTCGCAATCGCCCTGCCCGTACACTGCGGAGCGTCCTCGGGTCAATTTCCCCCTTTTTTGTCTGTCTCCGAGAAGATGCTGCATGAGGAGCCGTATGACTGAACGAACCCCATCCACCTTATTTTCCTCCCGACATCCCACTGGTCTTTCAAGGCGCTCACGACTGCATCCCTGGGCGCTGCTGCTGCTGACGGGCAGCCTGACACTCTCCGCATGTTCCGGTACCTCCGCGCAGGGACCCTGCCCGCCCGGTCAGGTCGTGCAGGGCGGCGTGTGTACCGTGCAGACCGGCTCACTGCTGCTGGTCAAGAGTGAGGCGCAGCGCGCGGTCGTCAAGAACGCCGCCGGGGTTGCGGTGTCGTCTTCGCAGTACACCGCCCTCCCCGTGGGGCGCTACACCGTGGTGTTCACGCAAGACGGGTTTGTCAGCAGTGAGCCGGTCGAGGCCGTCATCAAGGCGGGTCAGCCGACGACCATCAGCGCCCCGGATCTCAAGCCCGCGCCGGTGGAAGTCAAGTCGGGGGTCCTGACGGTCATCAAGCCGGTGGCCGTGCAGGTCACGGTTCAGAACGTGGCGGGCGTCGTGATCGATCCTTCGACGTACGGCGCGTTGACGCCCGGCGCGTACACGGCGGTCTTCTCTCAAGACGGCTTCGTGAGCAGCGCCCCGGTGGCCTTCACGGTCACGGCGGGCGTCATCACCAGCCTGAATGCCCCGGCGCTGGTGGCGGTTGCCTTGCCGGTGGTCAGCGCCGGGTACATCAATGCCGCGGGCGTCGTGGTGGCGATTGACGCGCCGCAGGCGAGCAACTTCCACTTCGTGGCCTGGGCCCGCGATGAGATGGGCGGTCTGGACTCGTCGCTGGTGGGCCGGGGTGATGTGGCGGCCCCCACCGAGACGGAACGCGTCTTGACGGCGAGGTCCAGCGATCAGCCGCTGCTCGGCGCTTACCTGGTGTACACCCCGGACAACGGCAAGTCGTACTTCCCGGTGGTTGGTGCGGATGTGCAGTGGACCCTGCCAGGCAACGCGGCGACGTTCAGCGGTGCGGACGACGCCCGCTTCACGGCCATGTCGGCCATCACCACCACCAACCGCGCCGGGCAGCAGAGCACCCCGTACCCCGGGAATCCGGCTGCTCCGCTGCTGAACGTCACGGGCATCCTGAATCCCGACACCAGCGGGTACTCGTGGGTGAGTCTGGTGCGCACGCCGGGCCTGGCCGGCGTGAGTGTGCCGGTCAACGCGGCCGCCTCGTTCAAGGGCGTCGTCATCGGCCAGCAGGTTCTCGGCGTGACGTTTTCCGGCACGGCGCACCTGAAGATCACGACGACCGCCGATCAGGTGGTTGGGGTGAACACGCCGGTACCGCTGGTCGTGACCATCACCAACGACGGCGGTCAGGACGCCCGGAGCATTCAGTTCAGCGAGGTGCTCAAGTCCGGCGTGGCCGGCGGCTTGATCCTCAAGCCCCATGCGCCGCTGGTGTCGAGCCGTCAGGACGGCCTCACAAGCACCTTCAATCTGGCGGCCGGGGAGAGTGTGGACCTGATGTTCGACGCGCAGGCGAGTGCGCCGAGCGTGTACTGCATGGTGGGGAGCGTCGAGTCGTTTACCAACGGCACCACGGAGCTGATTCGTCCGGGCGTCACCCCGGGCCAGGCGGCGCTGAGTGCGCAGAGCTGCCTGACGGTGCAGGGCGCGGCGCTCAAGGTGACGCGGACGCTGAGCAGCGGCGCGGCGCCTGTGAACGGCCAGGTCGTCCGCACCGGCGCAGCACTTCAGGCCCAGATCACCGTGACCAACACGGGGTTGAGCGTGGCCAGAGGCGTGAGCATCACGGACGCGCTGACCAGTGGCGGGGCGGACGGCTACAGTGAGGGCCCGGTGAGCGCGCTGCCCGGCACGGTGACGATGAACGGCGACGACGGCTTCCGGGTCGCGCCGCAGGACATTCCGGCGGGCGGCAGCGTCACGTACACCTTCCCGGTCAAGACGACCCAGGACGGACGGTACTGCGCGGTCACCAGCGTTATCAGCAGCGATTCCGGAAGTGCGGCCGCCGACAGCTGCGTGACGACCGGCACGCCCCGCCTGGTGATCAGCAATGCGCCCGGCACCGCCCAGAAGCTCGCGCCCGGCGCGGCGTTCAACAGCTTGATTACCCTCAGCAATGTCGGCTCCCTGAGTGCCGATGCGGTGAGTCTGCAAGACACCCTAGGGGTCGTGGGCGGCAAGTCGCTGACGTTCACTTCCGGGTTCTACCGCATCACCGGTACCGACATGAGCGGGAGCGTCACCCTGAAAGACGGGGTGCTGCGGACCTTCCCGGAGATGCTGAACATCCCGGCTGGATCACAGCTGCTGCTGGGCATCAACGGCATGGTGCCGCAGGATGCGGTGAGCGGGCAGTACTGCGATACGGCGGCGTTCAGCTTGCCTGCCGCTGCGGGGGCAGGTGCGTCCGCGACGCCCAGCAGTGGTTCGGCGGTTGGGTGTGTCGAGGTGCAGGCGCCTGCGCCGGCTCCGGCTCAGCCTTAAGTCACTGCTTTGGAGGGGGTGGGCGCGGGTGCCCACCCCCTCTTTTGCTGCCTTGATGTTGAATTGATGGGAGAAGCGTGAGTGATAATGAAAGAAGTGTGAGTGTCTCCATCTTCGCCCACGACCAACCCCAATGGCGGGTCAAGTGACGCTGACGCCGTACAGCACGGCGTTCTCGGCAAAACAGAGCCGCCTGCTGGCAGGCCGTGTGGACGGGATGACCCGGCGGATCAACCCTGGGGTGCGGCGGGTCGTCCCACGAACTCGAACTTCAGCACCAGGTCCAGCGCGCCCACCAGGCTGCTGTCGCTGAGCACCCACTTCTCGCCGTCGCCCGATTTGTTCTTCACCCGCTCGGTCCGCAGCAGCTCAACCACGGCGCCGTCTGATTTGCGGCGGTACTGCGCGCCCGGCAGGAGCTTGCCTTCCGCATGGAACTCCGGTTCCGGCACGGGTTTCCGGGCGGGTTCCAGCGCCCGGCCGCCACTGACCGCCGCCGATGCCGCGGGCTTCTTCTGGCCCGTCCAGGGCGACCCGATCAAGCGGTCAAGACCGCGAATCAGCAGGGTTCGAAGGGACGTTTTGGTCGCGGCATGCTCCTGCACGGCCACCGTCTCGACGGCCTGCACCTCATCCAGACTCAGGCGCAACCAGCGCTCGCGCGGGATGCCGCTGGAACGGGTCTTCTCGCCGAGCAGGGTCGGGAGATCGTCGCGGCCGAGCAGGGCTTCGAGCTGTCGGTAGGCCTCGCTCCCAGGAAGGCCAGGAAGGCGGCTCTCCAGCTCGGTTGTGGGCACCGGGGCGAATTCCAGCACGCTGGCCGGGAGAAGGGGCAGCCAGGGGCCGCGCGGGGGCACTTCGCTTGTCGCCGCGCCGCCCGCCGCGCCCGGAACGTCCTGAGGTGCTGGCCCGTGGACGTTCTCCCGGAGGGGGCGGTCATCCCGCATTTTTGCCTTGAGAACCACCAGGGGCGAAGCCTCGCCGTCAGGCGACCACCGCTGTTCCACCTCGGCGCGAACCTGCTGACCAGGTGCCGCGCCGTTCCCCGCTTCCGGCCGGGTGTGCTCAGGGGGTTGCTGAGCCGCAGGCGAAAAAGAGGAGGAGGAGGTGCCCTGCGCGTGCGCCGGCGCGGCGGCAGGCCCGCTGGTCGTTGCCCCTGCTTCGGCCTCGCTTGCGCGCGCGAAGAGCTCTCCTCCTCTTTTTTCTCGTACACAGGAACTCTCGAAAGAACTCTCGTAATACGTGTCCCTGAATTTTGAGAGAGTGCTTCCTAAATTTAGAGAGGTTGACGTCCCTAAATTTAGGGAGGTTGCGTCTCCAGGCCATGTCCCTAAATTTAGGGAGGTTCCGTCCAGCCCCTCTGGGGCCTCGTCGCCCTGACCGTCGATGCCGGCATTCGGGTCGATCTGTTTGATGTGACGCCCCCGGCTGGCCTGCTTGCCTTTCTCCACCGGGCCGACATCGGCCGCCTTGAGGGTGGCTGCCACGGCCTCGGCGACCGGCTCGATGTGGACCATGTTGTGCAGCAACTTGCCCTTGTAGCGCTCCGTGCGGTAGTCGATGCGGATCAGCCCTTTCTTGACGGCAGCGCTGCAGGCGTCTTGCATCTCACGTTTGCTCATGCCGAGCACCGCCGCACGGCGGCCGTAGTCGTATTGCAGCATGTCGGATGCGAATTTCCGTTGATACCCCACGAACGCGCCGCCGTGCTCCTCGTCGCGCACCTCCTCACCGCGGTACCAGTACAGAATGTCGCCCATCACGGTAATCATGTTCCGGTCGATGCGTCCACTTTTATTGCGGAATTCCGATCGCAGGTACCACAGATGTGGCGTGATGTTGCCGCGCACGGGCAGCTGGCTGATGGCCAGGACGGCAGGCGTGGCAGGCTTGGTGATCGTTGTGGTCATGCTGGGACTCCAGGGACGCGCCACCTGGTCTGGTTGACCCGCATGCTCAGGGCGCGTATCCTGAACACAGGCGAAAGCCGACGGACTGGCGAGTCCGGCAGCAACTTGAGTGAAGTACACGGCACCCTCTGCGAATACCAGGCATGAACCTGCGCGGAGGGTGACCCTTTTGGTCAGAGTGCTCGGTGACCGCCGGGATACCCGTGAGTATACCCACATTTCACAGCGGGGCGTTCAGGACTGCATCTCCCAGGGCCGGGCGGATCCGCTGTTTCGTTCAGGGAAGGGGGGGGGCAGGGGGGGGCAGACGGCTCGGAACGCGCTCCCCGGGCGCGTTGTCATTCCTGCTTCCAGATGATGGTCGGGAGGACGCCGCCGTGTGCGTTGACGATCACCGGCGGCATCCAGCGCACTTCACGCTGGCGTTCCTGATCGCGTGGGCCGGACAGGTAGGTATGCCAGTGGGCGCGGCGGACATGCACGCGTGGCCGGTCGCGTTCCTGCCCGCCGTGTCCGGTCCTGGCCTGCTGCTGCGCGTCGGCCAGTTGCTTGCGGAAGGCCGCGCCGAAGCGAAACCCGACTTCCCACTGCCGCACCGGGCCGTTGTACCGCTGGCGCTTCGGCTGCGTCTTTGGCTGCTTACGGTTACGCACGTCCGGTTCGGCAGCGCAGAGGTACGCCGCTCGCAGCAGAATGCACTCCTGAACTTCTCGCCGGGGCATCACAACGCCCGCCTGCCGACGCTCCAGAAAATGGAGTGGCCTGTGGCGCTCTGCGGCGAATTGCCCAACGTTGTAGCGGTACGGGTGCTTCGGGTCTGTGCCTTGAAGAACAGCGATTGAGAAGATGTTCGCTTGATCGCCCTTGATGACGGCGGCCACGTACCCACCATGCAGCCACTGTCCGCCCACTTTCCGTTCAACCGGGATGTACACGCCCCATTCGGGCAGGTTGAAAAACGGTCCGTCAGTCAGGTCGTCGAGCCTGGCGTCTGAGATCGCCGTCGCCAGCGAGTCGTCAAAGTCGTAGATGCCTTTGGTTTTGGACCACTGCGACACGGCAACGGTGAGCATGCCCACCAGCAGCAGGTCTTGTTTCAGGTGTGGGGCGACTGTGATGAGCGCTCCGATCATGTGCATGAAGTTTTCGGGGTCACGGACCGCATCGCTCCAGAGGAGCTGGCCCTCAAGGCATGTCTTTTTGCACCAGCGAATTTCATGCTCTGGGCTGTAGGGTCTGGGGGTCATGTTTTTTCCTTATCTGCGGTCGGACTCCTGGCGGCTGGTTTCGGCGCGTGCATGGTTGAGGTGCTCCAAGTGACGCAGCGCCTGATCGAAGCCGGGATCGCGCTGGTGGGCGGCGAGGACATCCTGGAGCAGCCACTTCGTCGCGTCGCGGTTGAGTGGGGCCTGGACGCCGAGGTCCTGCTGGCTGTGCAGTGCCACGTACCCGAGCGCGCAGCTGAGCTGCGGATGAACCAGCAGATGCAGCGTAAAGGCCCCGCGGCTGCCGAAGTCCGGGTCGCGGCTGTCGGGCGTGAGCCAGTACGTTCCGGGTGGGCCGGCCCAGTGGTGCTCTTCGCGGGTTTCTTCTTGCAGTGTCCAGCGGCTGCGGGCCACCACGGCCTGGTTGAGCTGCGCCGCTTCGGGCAGCGCATGAAAGGACCCGATGGCACATTCCGGCGGGGCGTTCAGGCCCGCTTCAGGACGCACGCCGGGCCTCGAGGTGCAGCTGCGGCGCGATCAGGCGGGATTTTCGCTGGTGGGCCAGGCGTTGCCCGGGGCTGAGTTCCGCGGCGCCTTCTTGCAGGGCCTGGCCCTGCATCCGGGGCGTCAGGTGGTAATGGCAGTCGTGCTGCCGGGGCATGACTTCGCACCACTCGCGCCCCAGTCCCAGCCGGAAGGCCATCAGGTGGAGTTCCTCGAGGGTGTCGGCGGTCATGGTGGACAGGTGGGTGAAGAAGTTGCCTGCCGGTGAGCAGCGCTCGTCGGTCCGGCGGCGCAGGGGCGTCAGGTATACAGGCATGCGTTCTCCTAGAAGGTGATCTGTCCGCCGTGGGCGTGGGCCCAGCGCTGCCGCAGGAGCTGGGTGATGGCGGGGTCGATCGTCCACAATCCCTGGTGGCCGACCGACTCGACCGGCTCGATGGGGGTGATGTCCGACAGGACCCAGTTGTACTGGTGGGTGAGTGCCCAGGGAGAGGGGTGGTCGTGAGTAACGTGTGAGAGCCGGCAGATGGCGAGAATGCCGGTCTGGATGCACGCGAGTGGATCCAGGAGCGCCGCGCCGGATTGCCGGACGGTGAGGCCGCGCAGCTGCGCGGCCTTCAGCGTGCCGGGCAGGTGGCCTTTGTTGATGATCTTCGCGGTGATCCAGTCCAGGTCGCGGCGCAGCTCGAGTGCGGTTCTGGACTGCCCGGTGGGTTTGTGGGGTGGCCGGCCCCCGTGGATGGCGAGGTACATCCCGACGTGCCCGCCGCGCTGCTTCGGGTGCCAGGTGCGGTTCTCGATGTCCTTGCCGAGCTGCTGAATGCACAGCGCCCAGGGTTGCGTGAGCGTCAGGCCACGAATATGGGGCGTCATGAGGCGCGCTCCAGCGGATCCACCTGCGCGCGTCGGCGCTGGAAGCGCCACACCGGGTGGTACTCCCCGCCCAGGCGCGCGGCGGCCGCGAGGGCGCGGCGGTTGGCGCGCTCGGTCAGCACGAAGCACAGCACGACGCCGAGCAGGTTGATGATCCCGGAGATCAGCAGGCTGACCTTCAGGAAGACGCTCAGGAGAACCAGGACGCCCAGGACGCCGATCACGCCGGGATGGCGCAGGTTGAGGCCCACCGCGGGGTAGGCGTCGTGAATGCTGGCAAAATCCCGGCGGACGCTCAGCGGCACCCGGGCCAGGGTGGCGGGCCAGGCGGCGGCACTCTCACGGGCCAGGCGCTGGAGGGCGGCGCTTACCTTCTCGCGCTCCCCGGCCCTGAAGCGAAACCGCCGCAGGGCGCTCAGGAGCCGGGCGCTGCTCTGCTGCTGCTCGATGAGCACCCACGCCTGGTCGCTGGGGTTCTTGGTTCCAGCGGGTGGGAGGCGCAGGATCTGTTCGGCGCGCTCGAGCAGGTCCTCGATGCTCTGAATGGGTCTGGTGTCGGGTGGTCGGATCACGGTTCTCCTGAGGGCGGGGGCGGCCTTCAAGCCCGGCGGTTGCCGTGGCGGTAGGGCCGCAGGGCGTTTTTGTTGAGGATCTCGATCACCACCCGGTTGGGCGTTTCACCCAGGCGCAGCATCAGTGCCGCGCTGTGCTGCGCGACGTCATGCAGACCGTTGAGCATGCCGGCCTCGCACTCGGCTTTTTGGGCGACCTTGCGGTACGTTTCGAGCACCCGGCTCACCGGCAGGTTCAGCAGCAGGACCTGGTGCGGGGTGTCGTCTGCGCCGGGCGCTGGCTTCGGCCCGGCCGGGTCCGGCTCGAACCAGGCGGGGAAGGCCCACTGGCCCGCAGCGCCCGGCTGGATCAGTTCGCTGAGGTCCAGGACCCGCACGATGACGTCGCCGAGTTCGCGCGCCACCAGGCCGGGCTGCGTTTCGTGGAAGGCTTCGCTGATCGCGCTGTGAATCAGCGCCAGGAAGGTGGGAATCTGCGCGAAGGTAAAGTCGTGCCCCCAGCCGTTCACGGCGTTGATGTGCCGCACCTGGGTGGCCGCTTCGAGCGGAGTGATCAGCGGCGTCAGCTTCGGGCGCGTCATTCCGGGGTGTGATGCAGCTGCGTGGTGAAGCACGTCAGGTGCTCGGGCGTGAGGGCCTCGAGCAGTCGGCGCAGCTGGGTGGTGCTGAGCTTGGCCTGTGCGGTGATGTCGCGCAGCACCTGGCTGAGCAGCCCGACCGGCGGTAGGGCCAGGACGGTGTACACCTGGCCCTGGCCGTGCGCGAGGGCGACGCGGCCGCTGGGAGTCAAGACCAGATGCAGGTCCGGTGCGAGGTGCGCGGTGTGGGGCGTATCGGCCAGGGTAAGCAGGACCTGCATGCCGCGGCCCCAGTGGGTGGCCTGAAGGTACTCGGGGCGAATGTGGGCCGGCTGGCTGCTCAGCACGGTGGCGGACCGGGGATGCGTCATGGTCATGGTGTTCCTGTGGCCGGGAATCAGTCGCTGGCCGGCGCGGGAAGGATGGTGGTGATGAGGGTCGCCTGATTCAGCGGCGGCGCGGTGTACGCTGCGTCGATCGCGGGGGGATTGAGGATCTCGTAGTACTGCTCGGGGCCGCTGAAGTTCGCGCGCATCGGCGCGGCATCCGGATCGCCCGGCTGCACGTACAGGTCGATGAGGTGCTTCAGGCCGCTGCCAGCGATCTTGTCGGTGAGGGTGCCCTGCACCTGGAAGAGTCCGGCGCTGCCGCCTTTGAGATGCACCGTGATGTTGATGGGCCGCTGGGTGCCCTGGGTGATCTCGACCCGTTCGATGTCCATCACCGACAGCACATGAATGCTGGGCATGCCCAGCCGCAGGGTGCTGATGCCGCGTCCACGGGCGATGTCCGTGCCGTCGGCCAGCGCCACCAGCCGGCCTTCGAAGGTGTAGGGGCGCGGTTTGAGGTCGTGTGAGTTGATCGCATTGAGGATCATCCCTCGGATGATGGTGCGTTTGTACACGTCCGGGTAGAGGGGGGTCAGGATGCGGTCGAGCACGCCGAGGCAGACGGTGAGGGCGTGCTGTTCGTGTCCGTGGCGGTTGATGTGGTTGCCGGTATCGTGCAGCAGCAGCGCGCAGAGCACGGCGACCTGCACGTCCTCGGTGGTGCCGAAATTGCCGCGGATGATGTCCGGGATTTCGCCGGCCTCGAGGGCCAGGTTCAGCAGGGTGTGCCCGGCGGCGGCCGTCAGGAAGGCGTGTTCCTGGCCGTGGTTGGTGTACCCGAGTCGGTGGACGAGCTGGTAGTTGCTCAGTGCCCACATCGCCTTGACTTCGTCGTCGTTGGCGAGTTGGTTCAGGGCGGCCAGGGCCAGAGGGTAGGGCTGTAGGCCAGCTTGGAGGTGATCGTAGGCTTTTTGTACGCAGTTTTCTTCGGGGGTCAGGTAGCTGTTCATGGGTCATCCTTCCTTGTGTTGGAGTTGTTTGGAGCTAGACCTCCAGTATGCTGCGCGCGAGGGTTTTTTTGTTTTTCTGCCGCGTCCGTCCGGGTGTGGTCTCGCTTCCCGCATGGGGGCATTCGGCGTTTCGTGATTTCGTCCGGGTCGGGCGCTCAGGACGGCATCCCCCGTCTCCACGCGGGGCGGCTTCGTCGCGTTTGACGTGGCTTGTCTGCACCCAAGCCACGTTCACCCGCCTTTCCTGGGGCGCTTCAGTCGCTGGCGAGTTCAGTGAGGACAATCTCTGGTTGTTCGGCGGTCTGGGGGCGCTGCTGGTACGGCGCGAGGTAGACGCGGATGAGTTCACCGCAACTGAGGGTGTGCAGGGTGGCTTGCAGGTGATCGATGCTGGGGGCCTGACCTGGGAACCCCAGGGTGATTTTCAGGATGCTGCGCGGCGTCACTCCGGACGCACCGGCACTGAACGGCCGGATGCTGATGTGGGCGTGCTGCAGTTCGGGGCGGCTGAGCTGCTCGGCGAGAATCACCACCTGCGCTTCGAGACTCAGGTTCGGGGTGCTGGCCTGCGCCGAGGCGGCATTCAGCGTCACTTCCCTCAGGACCGTCTGCCCGTAGGTGTTCAGGCCGCTGTGCTCCAGCACCCGGCGCAGAATCGGCACGGTCAGGTTCTCGACGTCATGCTGGCGCTGCACCGTCCCGAGCCGCCGCAGCAGCGACCCCAGCACCACGTTCAGGTACACCAGGTCGGCGCTGCCGTACCCGGACTTGAGCAGCTCCGGCAGCACCCCGCCGCGCAGGAAGATGTTCAGCAGCGGCAGGCTGTAGACGGCTGCGGCCTGCGCGTCACTGTGCGCGGTGATGTCCCGCGCGCGCTCGATGAGCAGCGCGCCGGCCTGGTCGAGCGCCATCAGCGCCTGGTACTCCGGGTCGCCGAGCAGTGCGGCCACGGTGCGCTGCACGTTTGGTCTGGCACTCAGCGCGTCGAGCAGCTGCGTGCCGCGCGCGCCGAACCCGGATTCGTTGCTGCCCGCAGCAGCCTGGCTGGGCGAGCTGCCTTTCTTCTTTTTGATGACGGTCCCCGGCAGCGTGGCCCGCTTGTTGCCGAGCATCACCGCGCCGCTGAGCAGCAGGCCCACCAGGGCCACCAGCAGCAGCGCCGCGCTCAGTGCGTTCATGCCGCCGCGCTGCACGGCCGCCGCGAGGACCAGCGGCATGACGATATTCCCGGCAATGGAGGTGCCGATCACGATGCTGCTCAGGCCGGGTAGATTCCGGATGCGGGTGTTGGCCCAGACCATGATCAGCCCGAACAGCGGCGCGACGCCCAGGCCGGTCAGCGCCAGGAACAGCGGGTTGCCGCTCTGGTGATTGAGGAAGTACAGCCCGGCATTGAGCGTGAAGCCGCCGATGACCAGCGTCTGCGCGCTCAGCCGGGCGGCCAGCGCCAGCACCACGAAGCGTCCCAGCGTCAGGCTGAGGAAGAACAAGCTGGTGTACTGCGCGGCCTGGGCGGCACTCTTCCCGACCGACAGGGCCTGCGTGGCGGTCCAGCCGCCGCTGGCGGTCTCCATCGCCACGGCCGCCATCACCATCAGCCCGAACACCAGCGCGCCCGGCAGGGCCGCGTTCAGTCCGCGCGTCGCGCTGCCGGGCGCCACTTGACTGGGGGTGTGGTCACTGAGGCCCAGCAGCAGGGGACTGAGCAGCACGCACGCCGCGCCGGTGATGGGCAGGGTCAGCGCCGAGGCCGCCAGGAACGGCCCGGTGATGGCCCCCAGACCGAAGACCGCATTCAGGAGCGTGATCATCCACCCGCTCCTGGGCCCGAAACGGGTGGCGAAAATGCCGTTGACGCCGCCGAGCAGCCCGCCCCACCCGGCGCCCAGCAGCCCGGCGGCCAGCAGGCAGGCACTCCAGGACGGCGCGAAATGCAGCGCGGCGGCCCCCAGGCCCATCGCGGCGGCACTCAGGGCCATGCGCCAGTGCGTTCCCCGGGGTCCGGCCAGCAGCAGGAGCAGCGTCACCGCCAGTGCCCCGGCGTTGTGGGCGCTGAAGATGGTGGCCGCCTGACCGCCGGCCAGCTGGAAGTGGGTGCTGAAGCCCGGCAGTGACGCGCCGTAATTGGAGATCAGAATGCCCATCAGGGCGAACAGAGCGAAACTGCCGATGAGTTGGCGGGGTGTGGGTGGGTCTATCGAGGAAGCCATATGCGTCCAGTGTGCGTGCCACTCGGGTGGTTTCGTTCAAAACCCCCTGTCAACTCCGGCCGGGCACTTGCATTTGCGCCCGGGTCGGCGCGGCGAGCGGAACGGTCCAGAAATCGAGACCGAAGCGCTGGTGTCTGGTCACCTGCCCGCGCAACTGCAACGCCCGCAGGGTGGTGTGCACGGCATATTCACTGAACCCGTGGTGCAGGGCGATCTGGAGGAGGCTGTGGGCCGGGGCGGGTTGGGGGCAAGCGCGGTCGTGCAACACCCGGAGGAGCAGGCCTTCGGCGGTCTCGCCATGCTTGCCCGGCATGTCTCGGTCCAGGGGGATTGAGGCGGTCGGCGAGTGGTGCCCGGCCTTCGGCGGCGGGAGTATCAAGCTTCCTTCCGGGTGTGGCCTGGCCTGGGTGTTGGCTCGCATGGTCTTTCCTTATTGGCGTGTAGGGGGGCGTTGGGGTCGGGTGCTGCGGGCCACCGCTCGTTGATGTGTGTCTGGTGAAAGCGCTTCATGGCGTTTTTAGGGTCTGCTGGCCAGTGAGGGTCAGCAGGCGCAGGACGCTCATGGAAGTGGGTGCTGCCGTTCGGGAGCGGCGCGCCGTCTTTGGAGATCAGCCTGCCCATCAGGGCGAACAGAGCGAAACTGCCGATGCGTTGATGGGGTGTGGGTGGGTGCACCAAGGACATCACTTCACGCCAGTGTGCACGCCACTTGGGTGGTCGGTGTCCACGAAAAAACCCGCCGCCGGTGTTTCTCCCGGCGGCGGGCGTGGGCACTCAGGCGCTTCAGTTCGGAGGATTCGCCACACTGACACTGTCGGCGCCGTAGGCACCCGGTTCGAGGCGGTAAACCAGGACGTGCAGCGGCACGCGCAGTCCATCGGCCAGCCGCCGGAGCGTGGCGAGTGTCGGGGAGGTGCCGAGGATCAGCTGATACACGCTGTCCGTTTCGAGTTCGAGGTGCTGCGCGAAGGCCTGAACGGTCTTCAGCTGATGCTGGCCCATGTACACGGCGATCAGGTCATTGACGACCCCACGCTTGCTGGTGGTGTCTGTGGCCATGCTCACTGTTCGGCCCAGGTGCGCTGAATCGGGAAACCGGTCTGCACCGCGAAGCGGGTGGTGGTCGGGAAGAAGGGCGGGGAGACGCCGCCGTTGGTGAAGCGCCGGTCGAAGTGCAGATCGTCGACATACCCGCTGCCGACCACGCCGCTGCCGTTGACGGTGTAGCGCAGCTGATCGCTTTCCTCGGCGAGGCTGCCGAGCAGGTGGATCGCGCCGCGCGGACCGCCCTGGTTGTAATTGGTGACGCCCAGTCCGGTGCCGCTCGCTCCCGCGAGGATGGCCGCCTGGATGTAGATGTCGTTGGGCGCCGCGGTCCCGATATCGACGTCCTGGGTGCCGGAGATGATCCCCAGGACGTTTTGCGCGGTGCTGCCGGGGAGGCGCGGATCGTCGGTGTAGGTCAGGTCGCCGGTGATGGTGACCGCGCCGCCCGCGGCGATGTTCAGCTGGCTTGCCGAGGCGACGGCCGGCGGCACCACGCCGGGCACGCTGCTGCTGGGCGCGGGATTGGGGAGGGTGCCGGTGCGGGCGGGGCCGCCCAGGCTGGTCAGGTTGCCGCTGACGTAGAGCTGGCCGTTCGGGAGGCCGGGATACACGCTGGTTGCGCCGGTCGGCGGGCGGACGGTGGTCGTCTGCGCCGTGTAGTCGACGGTGACGACCGTGACCCGGTTGCTGGCGTCCGTGACGGTGTAGACCTGCTTGCCGTTACTGGTGCTCATGGTGACCTGGCCGTTGCCCTGCACGTAGATGCCGCCCGAGGGTCGCCCGCCCCGGATGGGAACGAACACCCCATTGGTGACGGTGCTGCACGGCGTCGCGGCGGGGTTGAGGGCCGTGCAGATCTCGGTGTTGCTGACGGCGGTGAGCAGATTGGGATCAAGGCCGAGCGCGGCGCGCTGCTGCGAGGCGGCGTTGGTGGGAAGCGGCACCGGATCGGTGTTGTACTGGATGCCGTTGCCGCCAGTATTGGGAACGGTGCACCCCTGCGACTGCTGCCCGACCACCCGCACGAAGGTGAAGCGCCCGCACGACGAGTTCATCCAGATCGACGGCGAGGCGACGCTCAGGCCCGCGGCGAAGGTGGGCGTGCCGCTGAGGGCCAGGTTCTGGTTGACCTGCACGGGCCCGTCGTAGCTGGTGCTGCTGTCGAAAAAGCCGCTGGTACCGGTACTGCCGCTGCCGCCGTCGTTGGCGAGCAGCACGAAGAGGTTCAGCGGCAAGCGGCCCAGCAGGATCTTCATGGTGCCTTCGGTCGTCACGATTCGTTTGTTGAGGTTCTGGCTGCCGGTGGCGGTGATGGCGTAGTCGATGTAGTACGGCTGGACCTGCGAATTGCCGGTGCGGGTGTAGCCGCCGGTGTCGGTGCGCATGGTGCGGAACGTGATGGCGCTGGTGCTGCTGTGGGCGCTCACCCCGGTCCCGACGGTGGTGGTGATGTTCGGGAAGCGGGCCTGGAGGCTGGTCAGCACGCTGGGGAAGGCCGATTCCGGGATGATCGGCGTGGTGGCGGCGTTGCCGTTGCTGTTGGCAAAGGCGTCCGAGTACGGCCTGATGACGGTGTTCATGATGCCGATGCCGGGATTGGCGAGCTGGGCGAACATGTCCGCCTGTCCGCCTTCGGCGTCGGCGCGTGCCTGGGCCTGGCCCTGGGCGTTGCCGACCTGGCGGATTTCGGAGGTGCTCTTGAGCAGCAGGGTCGTGCCGATGGCCGCCAGCAGCACCATCGTCAGGAGCACCGTGATGAGAATGAAGCCGTCCTGGCCTGGTGTGTGTTTTCGCATTGGAGGTCCTTTGTGTGAGCGGGGCGGGGAGGGGTTCAGGCGGTGGACTGGCGCGCTTCACGCGCCAGTCGGCGTTCAGGATTCTGCAAGGATGGGCTTGAAGTTCTGGTCGAAGGCCTGTTCGCTGTGCATCTCGATTTCGGTCGGATCGCCGCAGTCGGGCGTTGTGATGAAGTCATCGTCATAAAAACGACGGCGGCTTTCGGATGTGTACTTCCGGTATGCCGCCTCTTCCGCTTCTTCCCGCGCTTCTTGTGCTGCTTGGCGTTCTGCTTCGGTTTTTTCCTGTTCCGGTTCGGCCTCGGCCTCGTCCTCGGCATCCCACAGGCGGGCCAGGACGATGTTCTGGTGACCGACGCCGGGGCCACGGTAGAGGACTTCAGCGTATTTCGAGAGCGCCACGTGTCGGTAGGTGGCCACCCGTTCGGGCGGGTTGTCTTCGGCGCTCGTCAGGCTGTCTTCCAGGATGCGTTCTAACTCGTCGTCGATCACGCGCTGAAGGTCGTCAGCGCAGGCGCTGAACACGGATGCGATCGTCGTGTCCGTGTGGCTGCCCGCGATGTGGCTGGCGCGCCAGGCTTCGTTGTTCCATTTCTCGGTCAGTTCCTGGTAGAGGGGGAGGGGCGTTTCGGACATGGGTTTTCCTTTTTTCTCAACAGGAATCGTTCGGCCCGGCGGGTCCGCAGGTGTGCCCTGGCCGCCTCGGTTTCTTCCAGGGTGGGCCTGATCTGGACTTCAGCGCGAAAGAAGGCGTGGTCTTGCTGGCGTTCTTTCTCGGCGGTGTCGAGGCGCTGGGGCACGGGCTGTTCGGGCATGGGTTTTCCTTTGGCGGCTCAGCGCAGGAAGACGGTCTGGGAGGCCGTCAGGTTGGGCGTACTGCCATCAGCAGCGGTGCGCTGCGGCGTACTGGTGAGCGAGACGCTGATCTGCCTCGGCGCGCAGCCGGGCGTGTCGTAGAAGACGGCGCTCTGGCAGTTGGTCAGGCCGCTGGCGGGATTGTCGGGCAGGTAGCGCAGACTGAAGCTGGCGATGTTGCGGCTGACGAGCTGGGCGCTTTGCCCGGCGACGGTGCGGTAGAGCACCTGATTCGAGAGGCTGTAGGTGACGGGGGTCACTTCGACGAGGTAGGTGTTGGGGTTCCAGTTGAGGGTGGGTAGGGGGCTGAGCGGGTGGTTGAAGGTGACGGCGCTGCCGGAGCCGATGCAGGGACTGGCGGCGGCGGCCTGCATGATCCGGAAGGCGTCGGGATTGCGCGCCGCGCCGAGGTAGTTGGTCTGCTGGGTGCCGTAGAGCACGGCGTACTCGTTGCCGGTGAAGGCGCCCGCGCAGGTTTGCGCGGTCCCGCTGCTGGTGAGCGCGCCCTGCTGGATGATGGTGGCGACGCGGGCCGGCAGGGTGGTGTTGGCCGGGTAGCCGCTGGGCGCGGAGATGATGAAGGTGCTGTTCGGCACCGGGATGAGCAGGGTGATGGTGCTCATGCCGGAGAGCGGCAGGGCGGCGGGGAGCAGGTTGCCGGTGCCGTTCAGGTTGGCGTACATGACGCGCGGCCCGACGCTCTGGCGGATTTCCTGGGAAATCACTTCGATGCTGGCGCGCAGCTGCTGCTGGACCGGGAGGTTTTGCTGTTCGCGGAAGGTGAGTTTGAGGTTGTTGGTGACGATGCTGCCGATCACGGCGAGCATCAGCAGGGCGATCGCGCAGGCGATCAGCAGCTCGACGATGGTAAAGCCCTGCGTGCGGGTGTTGACGACGCGCATCAGTACGCCACCCGGGTGCTGAGCTGCGAGGAGGACGTCTTGCCGGCGGTGACCCAGCTGCTCTGCGCGGTGACGGTCCACTGGCGGACGTTGCTGCCTGACGGCCCGGAGACGACCGTGACGACGTGTGAGAACGGGGCCATGATGGCGGTGAGTTCAGGCGTGGCGTAGGTGTCGTTCTTCGGGTAGGTGCAGGTCAGGGTGCTGCCGGCGACCGCGCAGCGGGGACCGGCGATGATCGGCTCGAGGTTTGCGCGGTAGCGGTCGAGCCAGGTTTCCTCGGCGCGCAGGGCCAGGGTGCGCTGGCGGGAGTTGGCGTCGGTTTGTACCGAAGGTACGAAGAGCATCATGCCGAGGCTGGTGAGGACGCCGAAGAGGACCAGTGAGATGAGGACTTCGATGATGGTCATGCCCTGGGTGTGCGGCTGGCGGACACGGTGCGTGCGGCTGTTCATTTCTTCTCCAGGGCCTGCGTGCCTTGTGCGGTCAGTTTGTAGGGGCAGATTTCGTCTCGGACATGCACCGGATTGGAGTGCATGAAGCCGTTGTTGACGAGGAACAGGACTTCGGTGACGTCCAACTTCGAGACGGCGGTGTTGCGGTTCACGCGGGCGAGCACGGCGCGTGCGGCGTCGGTCAGCGGCAGGGTCATGGGGTCTGCTCCAGGCGGGTGAGGCCCAGCACGCTGATACTCATGGTTTTCACACCGTTCTGGGTGGTGGCGGTAAGTTGCGGGATGCTCTTGAGGGCACCCGCAGCGCTGTAGCCGAGGCAGAAGCCGCCGCTGGCGCAGATAATTTTGTCGCCGGGCGTGACGCCGCCGAGCGTGACCCGGGTGTTGCTGGCCGAGGCGATTTGCGCCGCGGCAGCATCGTCGGGAAAGGTCACGGTGTAGCTGCTGAGTGTGTTGAAGGTCAGCTGGGTGCGCTGACTGCGGGCCATCGCCAGGCTGCGGGCGGTGTTGATGTCCTGCCCGAGCGTTTCGATGAACTGATCGTTTTGCGCGTTCTGGATGTTGCGGGTCAATCCGATCTCGCCGAGGACCGCCAGGATACCGATGATGGCCATGGCGATGAGAAGTTCGAGGAGAGTGAATCCCGCATGGCGTGCGTTTTGTTTCACTGGGTGAGAATACTCAAGATGTTCTTGCAAATGCATTCGCGTGGTGTTTCCTGGCTTCATGCTGTTGACTCGCCCCCCTGAACAAAGGGGGGTGAGAACGCTTTTTGCAGTGGCGGTTTCATTTCAGTGACCGCAGCAGATCGAGGGTTTCGCTGTACGGCTCGTCGTCGAAGCGCACGTTGCTGAGTTCCGGGGCGAGCGCCAGGACGTTGAGATGCAAGATGAATTCCTCATCGGGGACGGTCTCGGTGGGGCGTCGCCAGGCGCGCAGGTACGACTGCCAGGCCCGGACGAGGGTCAGGTCATCCCAGGCCCGCAGCTGTGGGAAGGTCTGCTTCAAGAAGGCGGCCGAATGTCGTTCGGTGGCGCTGCAGGAACGCCCCGGTCCCAGCAGAGCCGCGGGGGGTCGCGCAAGGGTGGGCCGGGGTGGTGGGAAGGTCATGATTCAGGGTACACCCCGGCAGGACCGTTGATGAGAGGAGAGGACCGGGACGAAGGCGCTGGGCGGGGTCATGGGCGCTTCGCTGGGCCGCCAGCGCGCTTCCTGACTTCGGCGCGAATCGCTTTCAGGTCGGTGTGCTGGTTGAGGATCTCGTCGAGGTGAGCTTCGGTGTTCGAGAAGAGGCATTTTTGTCGCCGCAGGTACGTCAGGACGGCCCCGCGTCGCCGCATTCTTTTTTCTTCTGCGCTGCGCTGCGGTGTCTGCTTCGGGAGGGCGGCAGCCTGGGCCGGGCGGATGGGCGGAAGGTGCTGGGCGCTCACGTATCGTTTTTGCATGGGTTCTCCGGTGACCTGGGGGTGGGGGTGGTCTTGCGGTGCCCCTATACTGCGGGGTGCAGGACAAAGGAGATCATATGAAGAAGAACTTGATGTTGCTATCCGGTGTGGTCATCTTGACGGTTGGGCTTTCGGCGTGCGGATCGAGCACCGCCACTCGACCTGTCGCGGCCTCCTCACATTCCGGGGCTCCCGTTTCGGCAGGCGGACCGGTGTCGAATGCCCCACGCGCGGGATTGTCCTCACTGGCGGTCCATCAGATCATGCCGGACAAGACCAGTCTCGCGGGTTCCTGGGATCCCAGCTGGCAGCAGACGGTCACGAACATGTACTACAGCAACCAGATGTCGTACGCGGGTGCCGATCCGGTGTCGCCGATCCGCACGCTCTACACCATCAATTACACGCCGACGACCGCGCAGTATAACCAGGCACGCCAGTACTTCATCAGCCAGGGTGAGAGCCCCAGCGCGCCGAACCTTGCGCCTGTCAACAGCAAGGTGCTATGGGTGGTGTATCAGTCACGCACTGCCGTCAGCACCACGGGCGTTCGTGGATTCTACGGTTGGGATTTCGCGTTCTCCAACTGATTCATCTTTTGCTCATTTGGTGATTTTGTAGTCTGAACGTTGCACCGTTTGCTCTGCTCATTGAATGCACATCAAGGCAAGCCCAGGCACTTTGGTGCCTGGGCTTGCCGGGTATTCTTCAGCCGGTCGGCTTCGGATGCCGCAGGATATAGGGAGCGGCGTTGCGCTGGCCGTCTTGAATCAGCGCGTCTTTCACGCTGACCGGCAGGGTCAGACCGAAGCCGTCGAGCACCAGGGTGACATCATCGAACGTCATGCCGATGGGGAAGAAGCGCGGATCGACATCGCTGTCGTAGCGCGTCTCCTGACCGGCGTAGAGCGTGACGAAGTAGCACTGACGTCCGCGCTCCCAGCCGGTTTCGACGGTGACGGGCTCCAAGGTGGCGGTCGTGTCCTGGTGGATGTGTTTGGTCATGCCCTCCGGCTCTCCCCCGTGTTTTGCGGGGGGTGAAGCGCGGTTGGTGCGGTGAGACTCAGGCGATACGGCGCAGGCCGAGTCGCTCGATCAGGGCGTCATCGGTCGTCCAGGTGGCTGGTGTCGCCCAGGGTTTCCGGGGGGCGGCGCTCACCGCACAGCGCTGTTTGGGCTCCGGAGTCGCGGTGGGTTTGTTGCGTTTGAACTTGAAGTTGCGGCGTGAATGCTTGGTCATGTTCGGTCTCCTTCAGGGGGAAGTGGGCGTGGTCGTCCAGGTGCGCGTCGCGTTTCCAACGTTGCGGTGCTGCTCATCTTCAAGCACCTCGAAGAGCCCTTCAGGTGCCATGACCTGGCAGTCAAGCAAGCGGCTTTTGAGTTCACCCAGCGTCAGTCCACCAGTTGGTGAGGGTTGCATGAGGACATCGTTGCGCCAGCGATCGAGCAGTGTCAGGTCATGCAGCGAGCAGTACGCCAGCCGGGGATCGGTGTCGTCTTCGCCGGCCTCATCCTGGTTGATTTGAATCTGTGGGTCGCCGGGTTTGCGGTAGACATTGAGGTAAAAGTACTGGAGTCTTCGGTCCCAGCCGAGCTCGACATCGAATTCGGGGGTGCTGAAGTAATGCTTGGTCATGACGGCTCCTGGGGGGCTCAGCGCACGAAGCGCGCGCGGTTGTTCATCGGACGGCAGGCGGCCCGCTCGCCGGCGGCGCGTGACGCGCCAGTGCTGAACTGGCCTGTCTCGAGGGCGTCGTCAACCCAACTGTCCGGAGGCGTGGTCGGCACTTCGGGCGGCGAAACCCGGGGGGTCTTCTTCTTCTTCTTCCTGATGCCCGTGCTGCCCTGCGGCGGGAGGGGGAGCGGCGGGGTCAGGAGCTGCGGGTAGCGCTCGGCCGCCGCGCTGCAAAAAGCACCCGGGTTTCGCAGCGCTGCTTTTCCGGCGTGCAGCAGGTCACCGAGTTGTTCCGGCCAGCGCATGGCCAGCTGATCGAAGCTGAGGGGCTGGCCGTCCACCCTCCAGGTCTGACCGTCGGGACTCACGGCGCTGAGCTTGAGGGTGCCCACGGTGGCGATGACCGGCACGAGCGGGTGGGTCTTCACGGCGAGTTTGCACAGCGCCCGGATGCGTGCCCCGGCGATGGACTCGGCGCTCAGGGCGCGCAGGAGGGTACTGAGGACCCCCAGGAGGCGGCCGTCGAGCACGATCAGTTCCTCGCAGGTCAAGACCCGGCACTGCCCGAGATGGGTGATTTCGAGGCGTCCGTCTCGCCAGCCGCCGCTGATCGTGCACTCGCGGCCCTGGACGGTGACAGGGATGTCGAACGCGACGCGCTGGCCGTTCCTCATGCGGTGGTTGAGCGTCATGTTTCAGTATGCCCGGCGGCGTTCTCTCTCAACTCTGACAGCCGGGTGGCTGCGCAGGGGAGGCGGGGGCAGACCGCCGGGCGTGGCGATGCGGTGCTGGGGTTGGGCATCTGGCCTCCTTTGGTGGCTGCCGCTCCGCTGCGCCCGCCCGTTTCTCCGGGCGGGTGAAAGCCGTGGGGTGGTGTGGTGTGGGGAGGCCTGCGCGGTGAGGCCTCTGCGTTTTTGCTTAGCGAGCGCGGGGGCGCGCACTGCTGCGTTTGGCCTGGTACAGCGGCATGCCTGCGCCCGCGTCTCCTCCTCGTCCGGAGCGACTGAACGCGTCGACGTCCGCCAGGCAGGACGGCGGCGTGGCCAGGATCATCATGGCGTCCGGCGAGTAGATGCTCAGCTGCGGCGAGATCAGCCTGATCACCCAGCCGTTTTCCCGCAGGACGCTCAGCGTGCCGCACGCCTCGTAGAACCTGTCACTGATGTAGGGTTCGCAGGTGAAGGACACGCCGTCGTCATCGAGGTGCACGTAGCTTCTGGTGTGGTCAACCCAGTTGGAGGCGGGCAGCCCGCGTTCTTTGGCCAGGATGCGGGCGTGCGCGAAGACGTTCTGCGCGTAGTCGACGCGCGAGCGGAGTTTGATGCTGCGTCCCACGCCGCGCATGTTCCGCGCGGCGGCAAACGCGTCGTAGCGCCGGTCTCTTTCTTTGAGAACCATCCGGAACAGATCCAAGCTGCGCTCGCCCGTCTCGTTCGGCTGCGCTTGCTTCAGCGCGTTGTCCATGGTGGTGAAGTGCTGGTACTGGCTCAGGAGCTGCTGGACGGCTTTTTTGCTCATCCGCTTGGGTGCTGGGTCCAAAGTCATGTTGGGGTCCCCTCCGGGCCTCCATCTTACGCTTGCAGAGGGCCGGGTGGGTGGTCTCCCGGCGTCAACCCGAAGACCTCTTCTCGTTCGACACAGAAAAACGCGGCGCAGCCTGTCGTCCCGTGGGTAACCACGACCAATAAGCGTTCCGTCAGCCCCTTGCCAGGTCACTTCCTGATTGATGTTTTTTCAAATCTGTTAACGACCTTAAAAAAATGAATGAAACAATCAATCAAGAGGAACCGCCCATTGCTGTCCAGGAGCGGATTTCTGAGCTCAACTGGACAAAGAGACGTGGGCAACTGGACCAAGAGACGTGGGCAACTGGACCAAGATGTAAATTTTTAATTTATTTCAGACAAATAGACTCTTTTGCGGTCTTTTTACAGCATTTAACTGCAAAAATAGTTGCAGTTTCTTGGAAAAAGTAGTATTTTATCGCAATCACCTGGAATTTTACCGGTGTTCCTCTCACCGAGGTTACCTTATGGGTTTGACGTCTGCGTTCCTATGGCCTCAGTCGATCCCTCCCTTGCAACAAGAATCGTTCCTCTCCTGGTGGGCCCGTGCCGCTTTTGACTTCGGCCTCAGTCCACGCGGTCTTGATCGCTGGGCTGCGACAAAACTCGGACTCAATCTGCTCAAAGGACGAGCACTCGACCTTCGTCTCCCGGACGATCCTGTGCTCAAGACACTCTGCCAGACCAGTCGACTGCAAAAATCTTGTTTCCGTGCAACGCTGTTGCCCCCCCGCTACCCAGCGATCGATGAGCCTGAAGTGACACGACTCCAAGGCGCGGAGGGCACCGTGCCTTCTGCGCCTGAACACTGGATGTTTTGGGTTTATGCGGGTGTTCAATCAGCCTTCTGTCCACAGTGTCTACGAGAGGACGAACAGCCTTATTTCCGCAGAGAGTGGCGGTACTTGACCACGGTGTACTGTGAAGTTCACAAACGGGCACTCAGAGACACCTGTCAGCGCTGCGGACAAGCTCAGGGAGGTTTTCGCAAAACGAGCGGTCGCGACGGCCTCCGATTTTGTGAACATTGCCAGGCGGATCTGGGCAGTCAGCGCAGTCAGCGAGGGACAAGCTCAACTTGGCCCTGCAGCACGATGTCCGGACAGCTTGCCTCCCTCCTGGACGGACGGGCAGTGCTGACATATCGAAATCATGATTCCACGGAAATAGCGTATGACCCGACGAGTGTGCTCCAGTCGTTTCTCCGATGGGTTGCGCTGTCGACCCGGCCGTATCTCAACCTCTGGTGTGCGGAGCTTGGGCCGGTCAGTTTGACCCTGCCATGGCAGCAACTCTCTCTGGCCGAACGGGCTGCCTGCGTCCTTGCGTTTAGCCGCTTCGTGGTCGCTACCCCCGAGGAGATGGAGAGCAAGTCTTGGGAAACTCAAGAGTCACTGAAAGCATCGATGAATTTTGAAGAACTTTGCCGACGAGCGCGCATGACGTTTCAACCAGGGTGTCCCGTCCTGTTTCAGCATCCGTGGACGGCCACGCCAAAGAAATCACAAGAGACGAGGCCGAATCCTGTACATAACCATATCAATAATGCGAATGACGACCATACACCGGATAACAACTTATCAGTTCCATCTTCATCTTTGATGTTTGGTATTACTTCAGATCATGTATCACTTGAAACCCAAAGCTTCAGCACGGTTGACGCGTACGAGTTTGCTGGCTGTTCTCCGGTGAATCAAATAGTCTATAGCATCTGGTGGACAGATAATCTGGGAGAACCGATGAAGTATTTGAATTGCTGTTCGTCGAGAGAACAGGCGAAATACTTAATTGCAGAACACTGTAGAGACGACGTCATCTTTAGTGATCTCTTAAATATACTCTATGCAAGAGGTTTCATCAGAAAGTGGAAACAAGACAAAAAAGATGGTCAAAAAACCGTAATTTCCAGTAGACACCGATTTTACTTCGTAACAAATCAGCAACTTGATCTTTCGCGACCTTCATTTGATCATGAGGCAGATTCGTCTGGCCAATATAGGTTGTCTCCTTTGCTATGAAATCCCCAGCTCTGCCGATTCTCCTGACGGCCGGCACCGTCGTGCAGCTTAATAATGTCCCTTGGATGATCCAGACCATCTCTGACGACCAGCATGTCTGGTTGAGTTCGCAGCGAGACGGTATCCCCCAACACCAGCACCTGACCCTCGACGCACTTCGGGCAGCCCTGCAGCACACTCCAACGCCGCGTCCTCAAGACCTGAACCGGGACGATCCAAAGATGGCGGTGCGGCTGGCTGTCGCCGCACGAAAACTCGCTGTCATTAAGGAAGTCCTGTCCCTTGGCGGTGCGGCTGGGAGCGTTCGCGCCGTCTCACAGAAAACGGGTGTCGCACGCTCCACCCTTTATGGCTGGTTACGTGAGTGGCACACGTCCACATCGCTGCTGAGAGTGGCCCGGAGCGACCAGGGGAAGTCCCGCTTGCCTGCCGCAGTACGCGACTTGATCACACAGGGAATTGAGCAGCACTACCTCTCGCCGGAACGCCCCCGCTTAAAAACAGTCGTCAGTGAAATCAGACGCCAATGTCAAGCGGCGGGGGTGCGACCTCCCAGCACCTCCAGTGTCTACCTCCAGATCCGCGCGCTCTCTACAGAACAAAAGCTCCAACGAAAATATGGAGCGGAAGCAGCCCGCCAAGTTCGCCCAAGTGGCCGAGGGGAGGTAGGTGCTTACCCCCTGGACCTGGTAGAGATCGATCACTGGATAGTCCATTTGATGCTGGTTCATAGCCAGGACAGAACGCCAATCGGACGCGCCTATCTCACGCTGATTTTAGACACCGCCAGCCGGATGGTGTTGGGTTACTATCTGTCGCTTGACCCACCAGATGTCTATGCGGTAGGCCGGGCTTGCCTCAACGCCTGGCTGCCGAAAGATGGAACACTCATCCGCCTTGACGTGCCCGGTGAATGGCCCTGCCACGGCGTACCGTACCGGCTACGACCCGACCGAGCCAAGGAATTCGAGAGCCGGATGCTGAGTGATCTGGCACTGAAACACAACGTTCAACTGGTGCCAGCCCGGCCCCACCATCCCAGAGACAAAGCGCATGTCGAGCGCCTGTTCGGGACGTTGGCAGGAATGGTCCATGAACTGCCCGGCACCACGTTCTCCAACGTCGAGCAGCGTGGCACCTACGATTCGGATGCCCGGGCGGTCTTGACGCTGCGAGAATTCGAGCGGACACTCATCGACCATATCGTGAACGGCTACCACCGCGAACAACACACCACACTAAACACCACACCGCTCAAATACTTCCAGAAGAGCTTGGATCAGGGTAAGCCACGGCGCTGGGTCTTGGATCCCGAGGCGCTGCGCCTGGACGTACTCCCCCAGATCAATGGTGGTCGCAAAGTCCACTCCGACGGTGTGACCTTGTTTGGTCTACGCTACCAGGATGACGCCCTCAGAATGCTGATCGGGTCTGGTCTGAAGTACGTCATCAAATATGATCCTTCCGATCTCAGCTCGGTGTGGCTTCACAATGGTGAGCGATACATCAGACTGACATATAGCAATCCGGGATGGCCCCCCGTCTCGCTCCGTGAGTATCAGGCGGCCCGTAAGCAGCAGAAACAGAGCCTGGATCCAGACGATAACGATGCCATCATGGCACTCATTTCCCGGCAACGCCAGCACATCGGCGAGGCGACTGCAGCCACTCGGGCAGCCCGTCGGCCCGCGGGCGCGCGGCGCGCCAAACGTGCGTCCGAACAGGCCCGGGAAACAGCAGAACATCACCAGACACTGCCAGGGGTGGTCGCTCCTCTTGAGGTACCACCGGTGAATTCCCCCTGGGACGGCACAGTCGTCATCGAGGATTGGAGTGAGATATGAATCACTTAAATGACCGCACACAGGAAATACTAAACCAGTCCTCTGCTGCGCGCATTGATTATGCCCTGCGGCCTCGCATGTTTGCTTATCCGGTACTGAAAAGCATCCAGCAGCGCGTTGATTTTTTACGGGTCCATCAGTATCAGCAGCGTCCTGTCGGCATCGCGATCAGCGGAGTCCCATCTCAGGGCAAGACCGTTCTGCTCGAGTATCTGCATGCCACAGCCCTCAAGGAGGGGAAGAACAAGCGGCGCAGCGTAATGGTCACCATGGGCAATCTGTGGAGCGTAAATAACCTGTACAATAGTGTATTCGAAGCGCTGAACGTTCCCACAAGTACTCAGGGTGACGAACAGGAGAAGTACAACGCACTGAGCAACCTCGTGAAGCGTCTGAACGTGCAACAGATTCTGCTGGACGACTTTCATGAAGTTCTGCGCGCGCGGCAGAAACCGACTCAGCTTCTCAGTGCGACCCGGCGGTTGTGCAACCTCCCTGGAGTCACCGTGATTATTGCGGGCACTCCCTCAGTACATAACCTCCTGGCGACGGACGATCAGCTGAAAACACGCTTTGAGCGGTTTGAGCTCAAAGGGTGGACACTCAGCCAGGAGTACATCGGGTTGCTGCGAGAACTTGAGCGCGACTTACCCTTGCCGGAAGCGTCAGGGTTCGGCGATCAACAAACGGGACTAGCGTCAGAGGCCCTCCGTCTGGGCGCTGGCACCCTCGGTGGGATTTTTCGGAGAGTGGCTGATGCCGCTGTGTACTGTATTGAGCGTAATTTGCCCTGTATCACCGCCGAAGCGCTTCAGAATTGCAAACCGTATCAGTCCTGAAATCGACGCCGGGCACCTTCTGAGTGTCCAGATTAGCGAAAATCAATCCGAAATAATTTAAAAAATGACAGTTGGTGATGGCCCCGAATCGGGTCTCCGAAGCGCTGACGTCTTGGGAGAAGGAACTCAGCTTGGGACCTCTGGGCACGCTCAGGGTGTCGTGCCGCTCGCTGAGTGGCCAGGTTGTGCCCCATGGTGTCGATAACGACTTGCTGTTGGGGGCGATCAATGCCTTTATTGAGCAGGGCATGCCTGAAAACGATACCGTCGTGCTGACGCTGCGTCATCTTTGCCTTCTGAGTGCGCTGACCCCTGGTGGACGCCAGCGCGGCGTCGTCATGGCCTCGCTCAACCGCTTGCAGGGCTCCTCCTTCCGCTTCATCGAGACTTGGTTTAGGGCCGGACGTGGGAAGGCCGTGACCGAGCAGTTCAGTCTCCTGTCCTCCTTCCGCGTGCTCGAGGAGGTAGAGCAGCTCGACGTTGACCCCGCTCGGCCGAATCCGAACGAGATCCTGCTCGAACTGGTGCTCGGTAAACCGTTGGCCCGGAGCATCCGTGAGGGGTATACACGTCCTTTGGACCTCAGTGTCTACCGCGAACTCTCACAGCCGATGGTGCGCACGCTCTACCGGCTGCTCTCGGAGATCCAACTTGCGCTCCCAATGGGTGAGGCACGGCACTACCATGTGCCAGTGCGGGCGTGGTCCGTTCATTTGGGAATGCACGATTTCGAGATCAGCAAGGTCCGCCGGGCCCTGAAACCAGCCCACCAGGAGCTCCTGGAACGCGGTTTTCTGGCAGACGTGGTTTATACGGGTCGAGGTGAAGCACAGCAGTTGAGTTACCTCTTTGGACGCAGCGTCGCGCTGACTGCCGACCCCAAACTGGTGGCGATGCTCACCTCGCGTGGTCTGGCGGTCGGCCCGGCCATCACCTTGGTCGGGCGCTGCAGTGAAGCGGAGCTGCAGCGCGGCGTGGCCTTATTTGACAGCTTGATTGCCTCCGGCTACAAGGCCCGCAGCCAAGGTGGGTTACTCACGGATATTTTGCGTTCTCCAGACAAGTATCTTCAGCCGGCCGCTCCTGCTGCTCTTCCAACTGGGGTCGCTCACAAGTCACCTCGGGTCCTGGCAGAGACGAACGCGCCCCGTCCGGAACCGCAGGGTCCAGACGATCCACTTGCAGCAGCTCGGGGGGTGCTCCGGGCCCTCGTCGCACAAGAAAAACTGACTGAGAGTGAAGCGCAGGCGTGCCTTGGGTTGCTGGAACAGAGACGAGTGACGGTAACGGAGGTCGCGCTCCTCAGCGTGGCCCACCGTCAGTCCGCGACGCAGCAGATCATGGCGTGGCTCCGTCGTCCGGCGACCCTGCTGAGCTAAGCACCACATGGACACCCCCGCCCTGGCCAGTGCCGGGAGCGGAGGCGTTTTTGCTTGTGAGCGATTCTCAGCGGGCGAGGGGCATCGTCAGGTCATGCCGCTGATCCCACAGGTCTGCCTCCAGGCTCAGCGGTGGTCAGGCGCAGCGCATCCTGCAGTTGGGCGCTTTCTTCGGGTGGGATGGTTTCATTCGCCAACAGCGTCTGATTCCAGCCCACTGCCCATCAGCAGATGTTGCGTTGTTTCGTATTCACGAAACTGTGGCTCAAGACGACCGTGCCGTCGGCTTTCAGGAACTTGTAGCCGTACACGGCCCCAACGCGAGGATCTGTCAGGGCGCACAGCGGCACGTCCTTCAGCTGAAGGTCCTGCGTCCGTACCGTGTTTTCAGGAGGAGACTGCGAAAAGACCTGAGCATTGTTGACCACATAATCGCTTCGCCCCAGATTGATGATCACTTGAGTGACTGGTCCGTCTGGCAGCGTGTTGTAGTGGATATCCACGAACTCCATGTACGCTTCACGTTCATACACGTGTCCACCCGGAACGCTTCCCGGTACATCGAAAACGACATAGGATTTGTTCTCGGGAGGATCGTTATGGTACCCGCAGCTGGTCAGCACCAGGCTTGCGAGCAGAAGGGAGAACAGCGGCGAGTGGAAATTCTTTTTCATGGGTTTCCTGTTGTGCGATTCTGGACGACGTCCAGTGTATTCCGTGGAGCACGTTCAGTGTATTGGGAAGATGGGCTTCAGTAGGCAGGCACGGCGTCGTACGCGGCTTTGGCGTCAATGAATCCGCCGGTGGCGTCGATGTTCAAGTCACCCGTGTATTGCCGAGTCGTGAGCAGGTACGAGCGCACCTGGTTTTGGGTCAGGGTGGGGTTTTTGCTGAGCATCAGTGCGATGACGCCAGTCAGATACGGTGAGGCGAAGCTGGTGCCACTGGTCTGACTGACTTTCGAGGCATCCGTGATGCACTGATTATTGGAGGGGATCAAGCAAAACGCAGTCAGGTGACTCTTTCGTACGACGTGCGGCGCGAAGAAGTCCACCGAGGGGCCGTAGTTGGAGCCAGACCAGCGGCTCATATAGACCTTATTGACCACTTGATTGCTATACACCTCGGCGCTGAGGGTCGCTGCCCCGACGGAGATCACTTCAGGCCACGCGGCAGGAATCGTGGCGACGCCCTGGGTGGAGGTGTACGGGGCATTCTCGACACGTTGACCCTGGTTGCCTGCGGACGCCACGATGATCATGCCGTTGTTGGTGGCTGCGATGATGGCGGCGTGCAGGCTGGTGTTGGGGACATCGGCTCCGCCCATCGTGTAGTAGAGAATGCTGATGTTCAGCACTTTCACACCCTGGGAAGAAGCCAGATTCACAGACCGCTGAATGTCATAAAACGACACTGCCCCGTACGTGTACCCAGCACGGTACAGGTACAGATCGCTGCGCGGCGCGATACCTGCACCGCCGATGCCGTTCCCATGAGCGCCCCACAAGACACCTGTGACCTCCGCGCCGTGGTAGTTCTCGGCACCTGGGTCTGTCCAGGGATTGGCGCATGAATTGCCCGCGGTCGGCTGGCACATATCGTAAAGCACAGCCATGTTCCGGTTTGTGCTCGCCGAAGTCCAGGGGATCGGCGCAATGTATTTCTGGGTGCCTTGAAGGTCGTAGTCGTAGTAGTAAAAACCGGTGTCCACGATCCCGACTTTCACTCCAGCGCCTACACTTGATGGCCAGACCTGATTGACTCGGGTGGACACGTATTCAGCTGACTGGTTGTGCCAGACGTCCTGCTGCTCCGGCGCGAGTTGATAGCCTGTGGCGGCCTGCGCCTTTCCGAGGCGATTGGCTTCCGCCGTAACTCCCGGCATATCGAATTCACCGTTCTGGGCAGCCATCACATTCAATGCCTGCTGGTTGGATACCGTGAAGGTTCCTTTGAGGGCGCGTTTTGACATGCGGGTCTTCAGGGCACTCGCGGAGACATCCGGCAGGTTGACTTCCACCAGGCGGTATCCGGTGTTGAATTTCGCCGCTCTGACTGGCGAGATCTGCTGCGTCGTGATGACCGGGGGAAGCGGTGCGCCTTTGCCTCCGGTCAGTTGCAGTGGCGGCGGTGCGGCTGGAGCCACATTCGGATCAATCGTGCCGTCATCGAGCACCTTGGCGTTGTACTTCTGAACCCAGGCTCGGAAGTCGCTGTCCTTTTCAGCGTGAATGATCAGTTGGTGGGTGACAAATGGAACTGTATTGCCGTCGAAGTCAGCAAAGCCCACGGCGTCTTGAGGCGTGGCTTTGTCCAGACCCAATGACCTGATTGCGTGCTGGCCGAGATGCGGATTAATCTGAATGTCTAGTGCTGCTCGCCCTGCGGGTGCAGTGGCGCCTGGCTTCTGGGGCGCGTTGTTGCAGGCGGTGAGTGAGAGGATGGTGGTGAGTGCGGCGATGGCGAGTGTTGTGCGGCTCGAATATTTCATTTTGACTCCTTAAAGAGATCTTAACATCAAAGGCTCATGTCTCCCATCCATTGTGTTGCTTCAACCGGGCTGGGTAAGCTGACCCGCCGCGACCGACCCAAAACCCTACTGCCACCGATTCACCTCTGGGGCTCGGAAGTCTGGACTAGAGATGGAAAGTCAGCTCCTATACGGTGTTTTCAGCGATGAACAACACCAGGAACCGACTGTCTCAGGAGCGCCTCTGTGCGCTCCTGACGACCTATTTTCTGAAGGCAACTGAGCGCGCAACGGCCGCTTAAGCGCACATCCGTCCGGGTCTGGCGTGCAGCGGAATCAGCAAGATCGCCAGGACGTCGCCGGGCTGCACCCGGGCGTGCAACTGCTGGATGTCGGCGACACTCAGGCGCTGCTCATCGGATTCCAGCTTCACGATGCCGACCAGCTGACGCCCCCGGCAGATGCTGACATCCACCGCCCACACGCCCGGCAGGACACTGCGGGAAAAGAGTTCGCACAGATGCGCGGTGAAGCTGCGCACATCCCGGTCGGCGGCCCGCACCGTGCCGCACAGCGTCGGGAAGCGCTGCGTCGAAGAGGTCGGCTGGACGGTCAGGGGCTGGGCGCGGCGCACACTGGGGCTGGTCATGATGCTTCTCCTGGGAGGGGTGAGCGGCGCGGCTGAACGCCTGGCGGGTGGGCAGAGCGGGTCTTCAGTGGGTGATGCTGTCCGGCGGTCCGGAGGGCTCTCCTCCGGTGAGTGCCGTTGAGCAGCTTTCGTGCGGGTGGGCGTCCAGCAGGTAAGCGGCGAAGCTGCCGACGGGGCCTTCATCTGCGGCGTGCAGAATCAGGAAGGCGCGAGCCTCGTCTTGCATGGGCTTGAGTTGCTCCATGAACGCCTGGCAGTCGCGCACAGTGAGTTCCACCTGCCAGGCACTCAGGTCACGGCGCTGCTGAAGCTCCTGCAGGTGGCCCATGACGATGACGCCCGTGTCATAGAAGGGATTGGGATTGCTGGACAGGGGAGAAACAAGGGTCATGGGCGCGCTCCTGGGTGAAAGGCAGACAAGGAAAGGCGGACGGGAAGGGATTCAGGTTCATTTCTTCTTTGGAACGTCATGCCACCGGACGTGCAGCGGGTCACGCCAGGTGGGCAGCAGCGCGTGCCGGAAGCGCTCGGCGTTGACAAAGCCGCGCATCTCTTTTTGTGGGTGTCCCCGGCGGTTGGGCGTGTGGTCATTCACGTGGACGGTCGGTCGAGCGTCGCCTGGGCACAGATGCAGCGTCAGGGTGCGCGGCGAGACGGGGTGGGCGAAGGTGAACGTGTGCGAATCCCAGCTGTGCGGCATGCACCCCTGGTGGTAGACCGGGCCGCTCCAGCCGCACGCGTTGAGTGTCCCGGTCACCTCGTCCATCAGGTCTTTGCGCCAGCCGCTGAGGGCTGGCCCCGCGCCGCTCATGGCCTGAGTGCCTGCACCTGGAGTTGCAGGCGGGTCAGGGCCGCGCGGCAGGCGGCGCGGTTCCCGATGAGCACCGCCCGGCGCGGCTGGCCCGCCTTGAGGGTGGGCATCCAGCCGAAGGCCATCTGACGCCCGTTCAGGGGCAACACCACCAGCAGTCCGAACTTAAGATTGGTCATGCGCATCCGCTGTTCCCCGCCGGGGTGAACGCTTTTGTGGGTGAAGGTGGTGACCCGGCCCGGAGCGGGCGCGGGCCACCGGGCGGCTCAGAACGGCATGTCCTGCTCGGGCGGCCACACATCCGGCCCCGCGGTGACGGGCAGACGGGCCACGCCCGGCCACGGCACGGTGTCCTGCGGGGCGGGCAGGCGCGGTGCGGGTTCCACCCGGACGTCGTCTCGGCTTGTGGCGCGCTCCGGGGCATTCAGGGGATGCAAGTCGCCCTGGCCGGGGTTCAAGCGGGCGTGCGCGACGTACGCGGCGGCCACCTCCAGATCCGGCCCTTCGGAAGGCGGCGCGTTGAAGTTCAGCTTGTACTGCCGCACCTGATTGCGGGCGACTTCCAGCACCGCCTTCGGCGTCCCGGCCGGGTCGCTCGCCACAACGATGACGACGTCGCCCCGCAAAGCGCTCGCGGCGTAACTGCCAACGCAATTGTGCAGGACCTGGCCCCAGTGGATCAGGTCGTGGGTGCAGGTCGCCCGGCGGAAGGTCAGCGCGCCCTGCGCGGGATGGTTCACCGTCAGGTCAAGATGCGCGAGCTTCGGGTCGGCGGCGCTGGGCAGCGCGTGGTTGGCCGTGCGCAGTTTGCTCTGAAGGAGCGACAGGTGGTCGTGCAGGGCCTGAAGGCCCACGTACGCTTTGTCCAAGTGCCATTCCGGCATGGCCGCCCGGACGGTTCTCAGCATCGGCTCGGTGTCGTCCGCGAGTATCTTCACGGTGCTCAGCGCCCGAGGCTGCGCGAAGGCGTCCTTCAGGAGCCGCCCGGCCCGGTCTTCCCCCAGAAGCTCGACGTACCACTTGAGGTTCAAGTCCCCAGTGACCGCTTCGGTGGCCCCCGGGTTGTGCTCGGCAAAGGCGCGCAGAATCCCAGCGCGCACATCCGGCGAGCTGAGGCCGCTGGCTTTCAGGGCGACGGCGACGCTGAGGCGCGCTGGCGTCAGGTTCGTCAGCACGTCCCGGGGCAGCGCCCCCACCAGTTTGTTCAGGTACGCCTTCAGACTGGGCCGCTCCCGGCGCACCTGGCGGTACGCCCGGCCATCGAGGAACTGGACGTGTCCCAGCAGCGCGGGCTGATTCATCATCTCCGGGAGCTGGACGGCGCGCAGTAGGTCGCCAAGTTCTTCGGTTCCCAGCACCCGTCCACGCCGGATGGACTGCTCCCGCACTTCAAGTTGCCGGAGTGCGCCGGGGCTGAGCTTCTTGCGGGCCAGTTCCCAGATCAGGCTGCGGATGCCTTCGAGCATGGCGTCGCTGAGCTGAGCGTTCGTCGGGAAGCGGCCCCACGCGACGTTGTTCAACTGGGTGCCGGTGATCAGCAGCAGCCGCTCGCCTTTGAGCTGCACCCGGTTGGTCGTCCGCACGCAGCGGAAGCGGCAGAATTTGGCCGCCGCCCACACCTGGTGTTTGGTGTACGGATCGGCGATGTACTGCGTCGTCATCTCGTAAAACTCGCGTACGCCCGGCTTGAAGGGATGGTCGCGCAGTTCGCTCATGCGCGCGGTCGTGACGTGGTACTCGCCCACCCGGATGGCCTCATCGGCCTGCTCGGCCTTCAGGCGCGGCTGGACGTACTGATCGAAGACCGCCCGGGTCTCGAGACCAAGGTCAGCCAGTTTGCCGAGACCCGGCCGGTACGCGACGTGCCGGTTAACCTCGACGCGCTCCTGGTAGCCGTTGGTGTGGCGAATCCAGATCACGGTGAGCAGGTCCGGTTCGCTGTACGACTTGGCCTCCAGCCACGCCCACAGCACCTTCCGGACGCCGTGATGGCGCAGCTCGAAGCGCTGGAACGCCTCGATTTCGCGCATCAGGGCGCGATCCGTGATGGGCCGCGGGTTGTGCGCTGCCCGGGGGATCGACAGCCGGGTGTTCGGGATGGGCACGTCCGCGTTGCGCTCGTCCAGCCGGGCGTACAGCGTGGCCATCTCCCGGTCTTTTTCCTGCTGCTGGGCAAGCTCGATGGCCTGCCAGTCCATGTTCTGAACGCAGTGCTGAGCGGCGGCCTGAATCATCGTCGTCGTGAGCATGGGGGGATCTCCTCGCGCGTTTCCCTGCGCTGCCTCCCCTGCTTTCCTGCTCCCAGAAGTGGGGCGGGTGAATGTTGTTGCCTGGTGGTGGAACGCGCCGCGTGCCAGCGTTCAGCCCAAGCGTGGAGGGGAGTTCGTCTCACCGGTCACAACGTGACCTTTAGACGAACTCCCTTTCGGCACTTGGACGGGCCAGCTTCAGGGTAGAGGACGCGAAGAGGGAAGGACAACCTCCTGACAGCGTCCATGCATCACGTTCTGACGGCGTCCGTGGTTCAGGCGGTCTTTGCCCCGCTTCGTTCCGGTGAGCGTCGCCGGGCGACCACCGCCAGTTCTTCCGGGCGGCCCGTCAGGTCCCCCTGAACCGTTCCGCACCCCAGCGCGCGCGCAACACCTCCAGCTGAGCGGGTGTTTCGACCCCCTCGACGACCCTTCGGGACGCAGTAAAGTCAGATTGGGGCGGCACATCAGTGCCGCCCCAATCTCATGTTCCGAACTCGAACTTAATCTGTATAGTACTTGCATCGCTACATAGGGGGCGTGTATAGTCACCCCATGTCTGAGCTGCGAATAAGCCTCGCCCTGCTCGCCTTACTCCGCGTTCTCGCGGAACGGCGGGGCGTTCCCACCTACGGGTATGACCTCATGAAACAGACTGAACTGAAAAGCGGCACCCTCTACCCCATTCTCACTCGGCTGGAACGGCACGGGTTCCTGCACAGCGACTGGGAGAGCATCAACCCTTCAGCCGCAGGCCGGCCCGCCCGACGGATCTACACCCTGACCCCGGACGGACAGCGCTTCGCCGAACAAGAACTGGCCAAAGCGCAGCGGGCTGTGGGCGGTCAGTTCAGCCATGCGTGAGCGCGCCTCCGATGCCCAGGGCCAAAAGCTGGCCCGGCGCGCTGCAAGGCAGCTCCCCAAATCAGTGCGCGCCCTGCATCTGGAAATGTGGCTCATCGAAATGGCCAGTATTCCTACTGCCGAAGAGCGCCTGGCGTACGCCCGCGGCTTGAAGCAGGCCGCTCGAGAGATCCGCTGCGAACTCGATCCCGAAGGGACGTTCATTCAAACGGCGCTGCGCGCAACGGCCCTCTTCTCGATCAGCCTGATCTTGCTCTCCGGGCTGACCAGTGCGCGTGAGCTCCTGCAGTTCCTGGCCCTGACATTGGCCTACGGCACGGGCGTCATGCTCTTCAGTCATCTGACCACGAAATGCATCCTGATCCTTCCTGAGGTCCGCCGCGTGTGGTGGCGCTTGACCGCGGCCATCCTCCTGGCGGTGTGCTGTGCGCTCATCGCCCTGGGATGGTTTCTCGGTTGGACCGCCGCTTCCCCTTCCTGCGCTTTGCTGCTGCTGGTCTGCGCGGTGGCCGGTGTCCAGACTGCCCGGCATTTCCACGTTCCTCGGACGCTCATGCCTTGACCTCAGGAGGAGAACACGCGATGACCGAACCATTGGACCTTGCGGCTGGTCGACACCAGGGCGTAGGTTTCGCCGCCAATGCCGCTGGAGCGATCGTCAGCCCGTACACCGCTCCGCGAGAAGCCGCGTACTTCTGCCTGGCCTGTCATGAGCGGGTGGTGTTGCGCCGGGGCCAGGTCCGCCGCCCGCACTTTGCGCACCGCGCGGACTCGCAGTGCGCGGCGACGGGCGAGAGTATCGAACACGCGGCCTTCAAGGGCCTGCTGGCCGCAGGCCTGCGCCGGCACCAAAGCTTCACGGCCCAGATGAAGTGCCCGGCGTGCGGGCATGATCAGACGACCACGTATCCACTGACGCCTCAGAGCGAGGTCTTCGAGGAACTGGCCGTCGAGGGGTTCCGCGTCGATGTCGGCGTGAAGCGGGATGGCCAGGTGGTGCTGGCCTTCGAGGTGTTTGTCACGCATGCCGTCGGGGCTACCAAAGCCCTCACGCTGAAGGTGCCCTGGCTGGAGGTGAGCGCGAACCCGGCCGGTGTGCTGCAGGCACACAAGCGGCCGACCGTGCGCGTCATCGATACCAACCTGTACCGTCACCGCCCCTGCAAAGTCTGTGGCACTCAGGCCGGCTCCAACGCGGAAGCCGCACAGCTGAAACTGCTCGCGCAGGAAGCCGCCTGGCGGGAAGATGAGGCGCGCCGAAACGCTGAGCAGGCCGAGCAGCGTCGCGCGGATGAAGCGCGACAGTTCAGCCACACCGCCCAGACGCCCCACGCGTGGATCACGGCCTTCACGCCCCAGCTCGCCGCCTACCGCGCCCCGTTGTACGTCACTGTTCAGGGCAGGCGGCTGCTGGTTCATCCCTCGCTGCTGCCATCCGTGATCATCAGCGAAACGCCGGCGGGGCGCTACATCTTTCAGAACCATGCCCTGCGGTTCCTTCCAGCCTCGGGCGCAGAGCAGTACGCCTCCGCCCGCCTCGGCTTTGTGCTCGATCATCTGTTGATGGGCCTGCTCCCCGCCACAGTTCAAGCGGAAGAACTGCTGACTCAGGTCCGCGCCGTGCTTGCTGAGGAACCGAGAGGAACCTCGCTTCCGCGCTGGCCCGAGCGATCAGTTGAATGAACTGCGTCTACTGCTAAACACCGTATCTGAATAGCGGCCTGGCGCCAGTAACAGCAGTCATCAAAGTCGGTGGTGAGCAGAGCTGACCGAAGTCACGCCACGAATCCCAGCAATGCTCGTTTGCATCCTAGACTTTAGAATAAGGCATGTCACCGTCTCTCGGTGTTACCAGATGACCGGGCCGCTGCTGATCGTGATCGGTGCTTCCGCAGGCGGCATTCCGGCGCTGATGGACCTGCTGCCCAGGCTTCCGGTAAACTTCCCAGCCAGCATCCTGATTGTCCTCCACCTGACCCCCGATGTAGATAGCCGCCTGCACTCGGTGCTGGGGCTGAGCAGTTCACTTCCGGTCTCGCAGGCCAGGGACGGCGAGCAGATCCAGGCGGGTCACATTTACTGCGCCGTTCCCGACCATCACCTGCTGGTGGAGGGTGAACGGCTGATCGTCACGCGCGGCCCCAAGGAGAACCGCTTCCGGCCGAGCATCGATGCCCTCTTTCGCTCCGCCGCCTATACGCACACTACCCGGGTGGCTGGCGTGGTGCTGTCGGGCCTGCTGGACGACGGGACGTCCGGCTTGTGGACCATCAAACGCCTGGGTGGCTTGGCCCTGGTTCAGGACCCCCTAGAAGCCGAGTTCGATAGCATGCCGCTCAATGCCCTGAATAATGTCCAAGTGGACAACATCCTGTCCATGCCCGCCCTGGCGCAGCGCTTGATCGACTGGGTTGCGTTCGAGGGCGGAAGCGAAACGCTGGAGGATGATGTGAACGAAGCGGAGTGGACGCGCTTGAAGATCGAGACGGGCATTGCCAAGGATGGACGCGGCCTTCAGCGGCACGTGCTGAGCCTGGGTCCGCCCTCGCTGTATGCCTGCCCGGAGTGCCATGGGGTGCTGTTGCAAGTGGAGGAAGGTGGGCGAACCCGCTACCGTTGCCACACGGGGCATGCCTATTCCGCCAGCGCGCTGCTGGCGGGGGTGACAGAGGCGGCACAGGTGCTGCTGGTGCAGGAGGCCCAGCGGGCGAACGAGGAGGCGGCGCTGTTGTCGAACGACCTGGGGAATGAGTGCGCCGCCAGAGGTGAGGCGACGCGGGCACAGAGGTTCTGTGATCAGGCACGGGCTTCAGAAGCCCGAAGTCTGCAGTTGCTGGCCTTCGAGAATGACCCATCAGACCTCAGCGAGGTTAAGGGCGTGGAATAGCTGCAGTCCTAACACTTCCCCAGCCATCGCTTGTCGTTGGACCGCTCACCTTTACGCTCATCGTCCTGGACCGTCCCCATTCCAGCCGTCCAGACCTAAAACACAGCAGTGTTATCATGAGTGTATGAAGGACGTTCTCTGTGTCCAGACCTCTGAGGGGGCATGAAGCGCCCGTTTCGCTTGATGCTGATCGACGATAACTTCGCTGATGGTCTGCTGGCCGAGGAAGCCCTGAATTACCCTGGGTTGGACTGCGAATTCACCTTCAATGAGTCTGGCCAGGATGCCCTGGCAAAGCTTAACGCAGGCGTTGGCGTTCCCGATTTATTGTTGCTGGATATCAATATGCCGGGCCTGAACGGCTTTGAGATCTTGAGGATGATCAAAGCGACACCTGCACTGCGCTGGTTGCCGGTGGGGATGCTGAGTACGTCGCAACGGGCAGAAGACATCGACCAGGCGTATGCGCTCCAGGCCAATTTTTACATCGTGAAATCGGCTGGGTTTTCAGCGTTTCAGCATCAGTTATCCGGTCTTTTGAGGTTCTGGCGCACGGCCCTGCTGGTTGATCGGCCCTGACGTCCACTCAGGCGCGGTGACATGCCCAAGTCTGACAAGCGCTGCCCTCTGTCAATGGCCAAGGTCGAGCTCAGTTCTGCGCAGCCATCACGCGGTCGCGGCCTGTCTGTTTGGCCCGGTAGAGCGCCTGATCGGCCAGTGTCAGCAGCAGTCCTGGCTCATCGGCATGCACCGGGTAAGCGCTCACGCCGATCGACAGCGTGATGGTTTCAAGCAACCGCCCTGTATGTGTGACGTTCAGCGCGGCCGCTGCAAGCCGCAGACCCTCGGCACGGGCGAGCGTGGCGACCAGGTCAGCGCCGGGCATCATGACCGCAAATTCCTCGCCGCCGTAGCGGCACACGATGTCCTCCACCCGGAACTGCTCGCGAAGCAGTTGCCCCAGACTCGTCAGTACCAGATCGCCCGCTTCATGCCCGTAGGTGTCGTTGAGGGGACGGTGTGAGAGGCCGTCCCGCTCAGTACCCGACAACTTCCGTTTAAGCCGCTCCTGGAGCTGAGAAAGAACTTATCAGCACTGTAAACAGCACGGCCAAGTCGTCTGGATCCCATCTCAGCGCGTTTCTGAGGCGCTCGG